>Ga0209806_1002667_pt1 | contig 11041 bp, 12 predicted proteins | sample GraSoiAngelo_152_FD_186166 | JGI IMG/M metagenome (GOLD analysis project Ga0209806, IMG submission 186166) | Grasslands soil microbial communities from the Angelo Coastal Reserve, California, USA - 14_1009_12_30cm (SPAdes) (version 2) | ecosystem: Environmental > Terrestrial > Soil > Grasslands ... | reverse complement strand
TTTTCCTCGATCGGGGCGACAGCGGTGCGACCCGCGAGCACGGCAGCGATCACAACCAGCGCCACGCTTCCCACGGAGGCCCAGACGATTCCGTTGCGCCGCGGGCGCGGGGCGCGGATCCAAGACGCTTCGGGCGGCAGCGGCAGCGATCGCAGGTCATCCGCGATCTGGATTGGGCGCTGATCAGGCATTGGACCGCACCTCACGCATACGCGCGAGCGCGTGAGCGATCGTCGCGCCGACCGTGCCGCGCCTAACGCCGAACATCTCCGCGATCTCCTCCTGGCGCAGGCCGAGGAAGTAATGCGCGACGACGATCGACCGCTGCCGCGCGGTTAGAAGCTCGAGGAGCGTCCTTGTTTCGATCCGAGTCATGGAGCGCTCGAGCTCGTCTGGGTAGTCGGTGCCGAGCACGGGCGGAGGTCGGCGAAACCTTCGCCGAAGCGCGCGTCGCACGGCCACTCGGTAGAGCCAACCCACGACGTTTGTCTCATCTGCCGGGGGGCGGCGGAGACCGACCTCGAACGCGTCCTGGACGGCGTCCAACGCGATCTCCGGGTCGAAGACGGTGGCCAGAACAGCTCGGTAGACGTCGGGAAAGAAGCGGCGATAGAGCGCTTCCCATCGGTCGGAATCGAACGAGGCCACACCTTCTAAACGCACAGCGAAGCCTTGTTGCTTACTGCTGTGTGGAATCGACCGCGCGCGCATCCACGGCCGATTGGCTGTGCGCCTGTTGTTGCAAAGCGGATGGCCGCTCCCCTACGGGCGGCTCACCATCTTCGGCACCCGCGGAAAGACTCCGGGATGACCGTCGCGCGCGACGACTTCGAGGCCCTCGCCAAAGACCGCCTGCACCAACTCCGCGTCGAGAACGTCGATTGGCGTGCCCTCGCGAACGATTCGTCCGTCCGCGATTGCGACTATCCGCGAGCCGAAGGCCGACGCGAGATTCAGGTCGTGGAGCACGGCACACACGGCGAGCTGACGACGCGTTGCGAGCTCACGAATGAGTTCGAGCGTCGCGAGCTGATGGCCCGGGTCGAGATGGACCGTCGGCTCGTCGAGGAGCAGCACGTCGGCCTCCTGCGCGAGCGCCATCGCCAGGACCGCGCGCTGCCGCTCGCCGCCTGAAAGCCGATCGATCCGGCGAGACGCCAGCGCGCGGAGATCGAGATCGTCAATCGCGCGATCGACCGCGGCGACGTCGTCCGGGGCCGCGCGCCCGAACGGACCGAGGCGCGCCGTCCGCCCCAACGCCACGACCTCGCGCACCGTGAACGGGAAGAGCGTGTCGAAGATCTGAGGCACGACGGCGATGCGGCGCGCGAGCGTCGCTCGCGAAAAGGTCGCCAGATCGACCCCGTCGAGCGCGACCGAGCCCGCCGTCGGCAGAAGAAGTCCTGCCAGTACCCGCAGCAACGTGGACTTCCCCGCGCCGTTCGGGCCGACGATCGCGACGACCTCGCCCGAGCTCATCCCGAACGAGCACTCGCGCAGCACCACGCGCGCGCTGTACGCAGCGGTGACCGCGGTCGCCGCGAGGGTCGTCATACGACGATCCGCCGCGAGCGCACGAGCAGCGCGAGGAAGAACGGCGCACCAATCAGGCCGGTGATGGCGCCAATCGGGAGCTCCGCAGGCGCGATGACCGTCCGTGCGCCGAGGTCCGCGAGGACGAGGGCCGCGGCGCCCGCGAGAAAGCTGGCCGGCACGAGGCGGCGATGCGTTGCGCCAATCACGAAGCGCAGCGCATGGGGTATGACGAGGCCGACGAAGCCGACGAGCCCGGCGAGCGCGACCGCCGCGCCCGAGAGGAGCGCGGTCGCACCGAGCACGGCGGTGGTCGTGCGATCGGGATCGACACCGAGAGTCGCCGCAGTCTCCTCGCCGAACGCGTAGGCGTCGACGCGATGGGCGAGCACGAGCGCGAAGATGAGCCCGAGCGCCACGACGATCGCGGCGACCCCGAGCTCCGGCCAGCTGATCACCGAGACGCCGCCCTGAAGCCAACCGAGCACGGCGCGCAGCTGCAGCGCGAGGCGATCACTCGAGACGAGAAGGAACGTAACCACCGCTCCTGCGAAGGACGTGAGGACCACGCCCGCGAGCAGGACCGTCAATACCGTGGTGCCGCCGCCGAGGCGCGCGAGCCGCCACACAAGCGTGACCGTGACGAGAGCGCCGGCGAAGGCGGCGAGCGGCACAAGCGGTGCGGCGAGGCCGAGGACGATCGCGGCGACCGCGGCGAGGGTCGCGCCCGCGGACGTGCCAGTGACGAAGGGGTCGGCGAGCGGGTTGCGGAGGAGCCCCTGCAGGAGCGCGCCGGCTGTCGCGAGTGATCCTCCGACGAGCGCCGCGCCGAGGACGCGCGGCAGCCGCAGCTCGCGGATGATCGTGCCGCTCACGTCGTTCGACCCGAAGAGCGCCGCGAGCACGTCGCCCGGGCCGATCGCCACGGCGCCGATGAGAATCCCCGCGGCCGCGCTCACTACGAGCGCGACCGCGAGGAACGCCAGGACCCCAAGCGTGCGCACCTAGCGGAAGAGCTCCGGGTGGACGAGCTTTGCGTAGGCCTCCGCGGCCTCGCCGACACGCGGCCCGGGCCGATTGATGAGGTTCGGCTCGATGGAGAAGATGCGGCCGTTCTTAACCGCGGCGATGACGGACCAGCCCTGCCGCGCGGCGACATCCGCCGGTTTCGCGGAGTAGGCGTCCGCGGCGAGAACGATGATCTCGGGATCGCTTCGCAGGATCTCTTCCGCGGAGAGCTGCGGGTATGCGGACGCCGCGCGTGCCGCGATGTTCACGCCACCGGCGATGTCGATGAGATCGTTTATGTAGGAGCCCGGGCCGACCGTGAAGATCTTTGCCGGATCCGATGCGTCGATCTCGTGGTAGACGCGCGGCCGCGTCGCGACCGTCGCCGTCTTCGTTTTCACCGCATCGACTCGCTGCTGGATGGATTGGGCGAGGGCCTCGCCGTCCGCACCAACCGCCTTGCCGAGCAGCGTCGCGGTCTTCGCCACGTCGAACACGCTCTGCGGATCGACTACGAGCACGTTCAGCGACGCGGCCTGGAGCTTTTCGATCGTGCCGTCGGAGAACTTCACGCTGAAGACGAGGTCCGGCTTGAGCGCGACGACCTTCTCGAAGTTCACCTTGATCCCGCCGACGTGCTCTCTCGTCGCGGCTTCGGCGGGCTCATCCGAGAAGTCGTCCACGCCGACGACACGCGGGCCGGCCCCGAGTGCGAAAAGGAACGCTGTGATGGAGGGACCGATCGAGACGAGCCTCTCCGGACGCGCGGGAACCGTAACCGAGCGGTTCTGGAAGTCGGTGAGCGCGGCCGGGAAGGGCGATGCGGTGACGGAAGGCGACGGCGTGACGGACACGGCACCACCGCAGGCGGCGAGCGTGAGGAGGAGGACCGCGAGGAGCGTGACGAACCGTGAGCGCATCTGGCGCACCCCTTTCTTGCGAAGGCGTGTGTGCCGCGAGCGGATGTCCCAGGCGACCCGAGTTGGGGCGGTTCTTGATGCCCGTCACGGTGGCGCGACCCTGCCGGAATCTCACCGGCTTCGCTGAAACCCCGCGTATTCAGTTGTTCGCCGAGATCGTTACGCCGGCACGTGCTCCTGTGTGAACCGCGCGTTGTCCGTGAGATGTGGCGCGAAGACGCGTTGCAGCGTCATGACGTGGGCGCAGAGGCCGGTGGTATGGAAGTGCTCGCACTGACAGGACCAGTCATCGCCGTTGAGCGAGACGGCATGCGTGCCGTTTTCGCCGCGGAACGCGACCTCGAAGCTCCGGAAACTGATGCGTTCGGGCTCTTCGGCGTAGCGCTTCGCCTTCTCGATCTTGGAGATGAGGCTCGAGTACATGACGTCCTCCACACTCCCAATTCAGTTCGGCATCGCCGGACGTGCCGAGTTTAGACCCGCCTCGTATCCTTCGAAACCTGGTGGAAATGCGGCCCATTTCCGGCTGGGTCCGCATGACGATCCTGTTCACCATCGCCGGCTTCTTCGAGGTGGCGGCGTATGGCCAGATCAGCGCATTCACGCCGCTCTACCTGCCACAACTCGGCATCGAGCCGAGCGCGGTGGCGTTCTGGGTCGGCGTCATTACGTCGTTCTCGAGCCTCGCGGGTCTGCCGTTCCTGCCATTCTGGGGAGCGCTCGCCGACCGCTATGGACGCAAGCCGCTCATCATCCGCTCGTTCGTCGCCGCGTTCGCGGCGCTCTCGCTGATCGTCGTCGCTCCGAACGTCGGGATCTTCGCCGTCGCGCGCGCAGTGCAGTCGCTTGGCCTAGGAAATACCGGCCTCATCCTCGCCACGCTTGCCGAGCACGCGCCACCAGGGCGTGTCGCGTTCGCGTTCGGTGTCGTCAACGGCGCGAACCCGCTCGGGGGATTCGTCGGGCCGCTCGCCGGCGGTCCCGTCGTCGACCGATTCGGCTTCCCGGCGCTGATCGCCGCCGACGCCGCGATCATGGTCGCGGTCGTGGCGATGCTCGCGTTCGGCTATCGCGACGGCTTCGTGCCCCGGCCCGCGGGCGGATCGCTGCTGCGCATGGCCGGAGACGGCATCCTCCTCATCGTCCGCTCCCCGCGGCTGCGGGCGCTCTTCCCCGCGCTCTTCCTGCTCTTCGCGGGCTGGTTGCTCGCCTACATCTACGTACCGCTGGTGGTCGCCCGCCTCTACACGGGACCCGACCCGGCCACGGCCGTCGGCATCGTCCTCGGAGCGGGAGGGCTCGGCATCTTCGTCGCGTCGCCAGCGATCGGCGCGATCGCCGATCGCTACGGGAAGGCGCAGACGCTCTTCGTCGGATGCGCCGTGCTGGCCGCGCTCTGGTCCGCGCCGTTCTTCGTACGCGAGCTCGTCCCGTTCACCATCGCGTGGACGGTCGTGAACGGACTCGCCGCGGCCCTCTTCAGCGTGTCGTTCACGCTGCTGTCCGCATCGGCGACCGACGCGACGAGAGGCCGTGTCATGACGTTCGCCTATCTCCCGGCGAACATCGGCTTCGTGATCGGACCGGGCATCGGCAGCGTCATCGCCTCGGTCGACGTATTCCTCGTGTTCCCGACGGCCGCGCTGCTTACGCTCCTTGGGCTTCTCGCCGTGATATTCGCTTGGCGGCAACCTCTCGGCCCCCGCGCCGGCTGACGTCTAGCCGCTACCGTCCGAGGGCGCGAAGAAGGACAGCGGCCAGCACGATCCACGCGACGACTGCGAGGACCGAGACGCCACCGATCTGGAGGTACCTGAGGACCGCGGGACGATCCGACCGCATGATCGAGGCATTGACGATCGCCGCCGCAAACCCGACACCGGCGCCGATCGCCCCGCCGACGAACACCAGCAGAATCGGAAGTCCGAGCCACGCGATCTCGTACCACTGGAAAGCCCGAACGACCCGGACCTGCTGATCGCCAATCTGGATTGCCGGCACGGGGTCGACGAGGAACGACGGGCGGACGCGCGCGATCACTTCCGTCCCATCGTCGCGGATGAGCGTGAAGGAGCCCCGTTTCGGTCCCTTGGCCGCAGGCTCGCCGTTCTGAAGGAGCCGCGCGCCGCTCAGCAGGCCCGCGGTCTCCAATTCGACCGGCCGTTGCCTGAACCCCTCGACCGGGACGGGATAGCGCACGCAGGAACTATCGGCCAGCGGTCAAGGACGCGGCGGCTCGTACGCGCGCCAGGCGTCGAGGCCATGAGCCGTCGACGGCCAGGCGAGCTCCTCCAGCGGCGGGAGCTTCTCCTTCGGGAAGAACGCCGCCTCGGACGCCTCGTCGGGCGCGACGCGGAGCGTCCCCGAGATGATGTGCGCCCGGTAGATGACGACGAGGATCGGAAAGCCAGGACGCATCCAGGTGCTGAGAAGCCCGTCGAGCGCGACGGTGAACCCGGTCTCCTCGGTCGTCTCGCGGCGCGCGGCTTCCTCGATCGTCTCGTCGTTCTCGACGAGGCCGCCAGGCAGCGCCCAATGTCCGTCGCGCGGACCGTAGTTCAGGCGGACGAGAAGCACGCCGCCGTCGCGCTCGACGATCGTGTTCGCCCCGATCTGCACGAACATGAACTCCGCGAAGCCGCAGACCGGGCACGTGGGCCGGTCGCGTCCGTCGATACGCGTCTGCACGAGCCGCGTCCCGTCTCTGGGGCAGAACGCCAGCGCGGCCACGGCGGCAGGGGCAGGGGCCCCTGAGGGGGTAGGGCCCCCGGGGTGCCTCAACTTCCTTTGGCGAGACGCTCCTTGAGGAAGTCGATCACCTTCACCGGCGACGGGTCCGCGCCGTTCAGCAGGGCGACGTAGAAGGACACGTAGTCAGTGAAGTAGACCATCTGCAGGATCTCGGAGAGCATGTTCCGGCCCGCGAACTGGAGCGTCTTGTGCGGGAGGCGCGCGCGATCGAGCAGTTCACGCGTGATCTCAAAACGCAGCTTGTGCCGCGGGTTGTCGCGGTCACTTCGGAGGAACAGGACGGTGAGCGCCTCCTTCGCGATGGGCGGGTTTTCGAACCCGACCACGGCGTTGTGGTTGAGCTCGCTCATGACGTCGAAGGCCGCCCAGTTCTTCGCGTTTTCGTTCCACTGCCCCTTCACGCGCCGGGCCATGACGCCCATCACGCCCGCGCCGTACGCGAAGGGGATCCGTCCGTAGAGATCGAGCGCCATCTTCTTCGCGTCGTTCGTCCGCGCGCCTTCGTGGACACGCTCCTCGAGCTTCGCCAGATCCGAGAGCGCGGCCTCGATGTCGTCGGACAGGTCGCGGACGAAGCCGAGCTTGTTCAGCACGCCGAGCACCAGCCCGAGCGAGTACCCGAGGGCGGCGCGCGGCTGCGCCTTGTAGCTGAATGTCACGACGGGATAATTCGACGCGCGGCCGAGCTCGGCGATCTTTCCACCGGTGGTGAGCACCAGCACCTTCGCGCCTCGCTTTCGGGCTTCCTCGAAGCTCGAGAGCGTCTCCTCGGTGTTCCCCGAGTAGCTCGACGCGATCACCAGCGAGTCGCGGCCGACGTACGCCGGCAGTCCGTAGTCGCGGTGCACGGTCATCGGAACCTTGAGCTCGTCGGCGAGCAGCGCCGCCGCGAGATCGCCGCCGATCGCGGACCCGCCCATGCCGGCGACGGTGATGTTGCGGACGTCGCTGTACGCCGGCGCGATGGACGCTTTGCTCGCGATCGCCCACGCGTCGCGGACCTGCTTGGGTAGATCCTTGATGCGGCCGAGCATGTCGCCCGGGTCGGCCGCACGAATGCGCTCCACGCTCTCGATCACCGAGGTGTCGCGGCTTTCTGCTATCGCCATCGCTAAGCCCCCTTCACGATCTGCACGCCGGCATCGAGCAGCGGCGCGAGCTCGCGTTCTGCTTTTGTCTCCGCGTAGACGCGGACAAGCGGCTCGGTCCCGGAGAGACGGATGAGAAGCCACGAGCCGTCGTCGAGAAAGAACTTCGTTCCATCGTTCGTGTCGAGATGCACGATCCGTGCGACGGGGTGACCGGCGAGCTTTTCTGGTGCGACCTCGCGGAGCGTCCGCATGGTCCGCTCCTTCACCGCCGGATATTCGGCCGCGCTGAAATGCAGATCGCGTCGCATATAGAAGGAGGGGCCGGCCATCTTCATGAGCTCCGCAATGAGCTCGGATGGCTTCTTTTTCGTCTTCAACATGAAGTCGAGGAAGAAGAGGTCGGCCACGATGCCGTCACGCTCGGGCAGATGCATCGCGAAGCCGAAGCCGCCGGATTCCTCGCCACCCATCATCGCCCCGGTCTCTTGCATTTTCGGACCGATGTACTTGAAACCGACCGGTACCTCGTAGACCTTCACCCCGTACAGCGCGCCGAGACGATCGACCATCGACGTCATGTTCACGGTCTTGACCACCGGCTGGCGCAGACCCCGCACCTCGCACAGGTACCACATGAGGAGCGCGTAGAGCGTGAGCGTGGTGACGAACGTGCCGTTCTCGTCCGCGAGGCCGGCACGGTCCGCGTCGCCATCGACCGCGAGGCCCACGTTCGCGCGCTCGGCCGGGATCCGCCGCAGGAACTCGTCGATGTTCGGCGGTATCGGCTCGGGGTTCACCCCACCGAAGTACGGGTTTCGCTCCGCGTGCAGCTCGACGATCCTCGTCTTGCCGCCGCCGATGAGCCGCGGGAAATACCCGCTTGCGCTTCCGAACAGCGTCTCGCACACGACCGTGTACCCCACGCTGCGGAAAGCCTCCAGGTCGAACAGCTCCGCAACGTGCGCGAGGTAGTCGGGGGCCGGGTCGAACTCCTGGATGCGGCCTCTCTTCTTCGCGTCGTCCAAGGACACACGACGCACCTTCTCGGGATGCGCCTCCAGCGGGTGGATGACGGCCTCGAGCTCCTTCAGCATCGCTGGTCCGGCCGCGGCGCCGGTCTCGGCCTTCACCTTGAAGCCGTTGTCGGTCCACGGGTTGTGGCTCGCCGTGATCACGATCCCTGCCTTCGCCTTCCGCCGCATCGTCGCCCACGAGAACGATTGCGTCGGCGCCGCCGCGGTCGCGAGATGGACGTTCACGTCGTGCGCCGCGACGACCTCGGCCGCGGCCGCCGCGAAGTGCTCCGAGGCGAAGCGCCGATCGAAGCCGATGACAACGCCGCGGTCAGCGCCGCCGTTCTTGACGACCCACTCCGCGACCGACTGCGCGCAGACGCGGACCGCATCGAAGGTGTACTCGTCGGCGATACGAGCTCGCCAGCCGTCGGTGCCGAAGACGATATTCAAACTCGTGCTCCCTGCCGGGTGGAAACGGAACGCCAGTGGTCGAGCGTATCGCGGAGCGAGTCCGCGAGCGCGACGCGTGGCGACCACCCGGTTTTTTGGCGAAAACGCGTGGCATCCAGCGCGATCCGGGTAGCTTCGCCGCTGCGCACGCGAGAGGGGTCGAGTTCGGCGCGGATCGGGATGCGAGCGAGCGCGAGGAGCGTTTCGAGGATCTCAGCGATCGCGACCGCTCGGCCGGTCCCGACGTTGAACGTCCCGCTCTCGCCGAGGTCCAGCGCGGCCGCGTAGGCACGCGCCATGTCGCGGACGTCCAGGAAGTCGCGCTCCGCGTCGAGCCGGCCGTGTCGGACGACCGGTTCGATGAGGCCAGCCTCGGCCTCGGCGATCTGCTTCGCGAACGCCGACGCCGCGAGACCGGGGTGCTGCCGGGGTCCGTTCTGGTTGGCGGGCCGCAGGATGACGACCGGTGCACCATGGCGTGCCGCGAGCTCCTGCGTGAGCGCCTCGGCGGCGACCTTCGTTGCGGCATAGACGTTGGCGGGACGCAGCGGCGCATCCTCGTCAACGGGCACGCGTTCGGGCGCGCCGTACACGTCGGCGCTCGACGCGAACACGAGGCGCGCATGCGGATGGTTCTCGAGGGCGGTCAGCACGGTCGCCGTGCCAAGCACGTTGATCCGCACGGCCGCGACTGGATCGGCCGCTGCGATCGTCGGAACGGCGATGCCGGCCAGATGGACCACCGCGTCAGGCTGTGACCCAGCGATCGCACCCCGAACGTCCTCGAGACTCGTGACGTCGCCTTCATGGATCCGCACGCGATCCCGGACCGCGGCCAGGTTCGCGAACGGTGCGTTCTCGTGCGCGAGGCCATGGACCTCGTCGCCGCGCGACACGAGATGCTCGGCGAGGTGGCTGCCCGCGAAACCGGTGATGCCGGTGACAAGCACGCGGAGCATGGCGGCATCGTGCCACGTATGGTTCGTTGATGCCCCGCTCGCTTCTCACGCCGCTCGTCGCGTTCTGCGTCGCGCTTACCTGGAGTGGTTCCTGGATCACCGGCAAGCTCGCTGTCTCGAGCGCGCCGCCTCTCGAAGTGTCGACCGTGCGCTTCGTCGTCGCCGCGATCGCGCTTGTGGGGATCGCGATCGTGGCACGAACCGACCTCGGTCGTGGCAGCCTCTGGCCCGTCGTCATCGCGGGGATTTTTGGCTATTTCGGGTACAACGCCTTCGTATTCGTCGGCCTCGCGATGGCTCCCGCATCGGACGGCGCCCTGATTGTGCCCACACTCATCCCGGTCCTCACCGCGATCGCCGCATCGTTCGTCGGTGAGCGCCTAACCGCGACCAAGCTCGCCGGACTCGCGGTCGCTTCGGTGGGAGCGGCCATCGTCATCGCCGCCGGACAATCGGGCGACGCGATCTCCAGCCGCCGGCTCATCGGAGACGTGCTCATGCTTCTCGGTGCAGGCTGCTGGGCGGTCTACACGGTGCTCGGAACGATCGCACTCCGAAGCCGATCGCCGCTTGCCGTCGTCACGATCGCAGCACCCGTGGGCGCGGCGCTTCTGTTTCCGCTCGGATTCTTCGAGAAGGGCTATTCGGACGTTGCCGGCTGGAGCACCGGAGTGTGGCTCAACATCCTGTACCTCGCGCTTGCGGGCACGGTCGCGAGCTTCATCCTCTTCTACTGGGTCGTGCGGCGTGTGGGCCCCGGAGTCGCCGCGATGACGTCGTACTTGGTGCCTGTGCTAACGCTCGCGATGGCGGTCGTACTTCTCGGCGACCGGCCACAGGTACTCCAACTCGTCGGCGGGTTCGTCATCCTCGCCGGCGTGCGGCTGGCAACGCTTCGGCTGGCGCGCGACCGGGAGCCGGTGCCCGAAGGCGCGGCCTAAGTCCTCTCGTCTGTACGGCCAGCTCGCTCGCACGACCGGTACTAATCTCACTCTATGAATGAGCGCACATCACCCGAAGAATTCGGTCTTCTCTTCAAGCGCTTCCTCGACGACATCGTTAACCGCGCGGAGGTCCCCGAGGGCGTACTCCTGAAGCGTCTTCGCGAGCACCTCGGCGGCGAACCAATGCGCATGCCCGTGATCTCCGAGGAGTTCGAGCGCTTCCAGCAGCCGAACCTGCAGGTGGCGATGGACGCGTACCTCGAGCGACCCGGCCACAGCGCGGAGCTCATCGGGCTCGCGGCGGAGAACAAGCGGAGCTGGGGTCTCGGTCTCTCCGATTTCGTGAGCCGAGGCACGTCGCCGTACAGC
>Ga0209806_1002661_pt1 | contig 11055 bp, 9 predicted proteins | sample GraSoiAngelo_152_FD_186166 | JGI IMG/M metagenome (GOLD analysis project Ga0209806, IMG submission 186166) | Grasslands soil microbial communities from the Angelo Coastal Reserve, California, USA - 14_1009_12_30cm (SPAdes) (version 2) | ecosystem: Environmental > Terrestrial > Soil > Grasslands ... | reverse complement strand
GGTTGGCGTACGCCAAAATCGAATGTGCCCTGGTAGTACGGATCGGTGGTGGTCTCGAGGTAATCGTGCAAGAGGTGGACGGCACGGTCGAGGTACCAGGTATCGGATTCGCCGACGAAGAAATGCAGTTTGCCGGCGAGCTTGGGGCCGAGCGTCTTCCAGTCGCGCTGGATAATCGCGCTGAGGTCGTAATGCTCTTTCCAATAGTTGGCAACTTCGGGATCGATCTCGCCGGTGAGCTTGTTGTAGATCGGCTTGGGATAGCCGTCGGGGCCGATGGGACTGAAGGTCGCCTGCCAGATATCGAATTGTTCGCCGGAGCGGCCATGCGTTCCCATGACCAGTTCGTAGTGATTGGCCTGCTCCATGGTGGCGAGCACCAGGCCGTCGGCCTCGCGCTTTTCCGGACGAGGCACGCGCCCGAAATTTCCTTCGATGAAATAAGCGTTCTTGTCCTTGTAGAGGTTGGTCGTGACGTAGGCGCGGAAGTCGACCACGTCGGGGCAGGAAATCCAGGCGCCGTTGTAGGCGTCGGGATAGAAGACCTGCGATGCGAGCGCTTCCCAACCACCGGTGGATCCGCCATAGACGGCGCGTGCCCAGCCTTCGGGGATTGCGCGGAATTTCTTTTCGATGTAAGGGATCAGTTCCTTGTTGATGGCGTCGCCGTAAGGACCCTGGCTTTCGGAATTCACGGCATAGGAATCGTCGAAGTAGGGTGTGGGGTGCTGGATGGTCAGCACGATGACGCGCGGGAGGCGGCCGGCAGTCCAGTCCTGATAAAGCTTGTAACCGTAGACCGCGGTCTGCAATTGGATGCCTTTCAGACCGGGGGCCGGCGGCTCAGTGCGGAAGGCGTTCGGCAGGAAAAGATCGCGATGGAAATGATCCTGTTCGACGATAAGCGGAAAGTGCGCGTCGGGATGCTCGTCGAAGCCGCCGGGCAACAGCACGATCGCGCCCAGATAGGTGGGGCGGCCCCAGAACTTCGTGAGCAGCTCACTTTGCATGCGAATGTGCTTCACCCACTTGTTGTCAGCAATGGGCTGGGGCACCCCTCGGCCCCAATCGAGCAGGCTGTCCACGTCCTCGACTTCCTGGTCGATGGGCGGAACTTTTTCGTTGAGCGAAATTCGGATGACCTTGTCTGATTTTGGGTCGATATGCATCTTGACGGGCTTGCTGTAGAGATTGCCGGGCTTGGTCTGCCAGTGCTGGCCTTCGCCTTTGTCGGGTGGAAGCTTTACCGTCTGGCCGCTGGCGAGATGAAAAGTTTCGTAGATGTTGAGGAGGGCCTGGACGTAGTAATCGCCGGCGGGAATGCTTGCCAGACTGCGCGTGGGGTAGCCAAAGGTGGTCGCGTCCACGACGGCGGGCATGCCGGGAGCGAGCGCGTCGACATCGAGGCCGAAGGCTTGCTGCGACTCGGCGAAGTCTTCGAGGATCTGGAAGCGGGGTTCTTCTTTGTTATTGGTGGAAATCAGAAGAAGAACATGGCCGTCGAGCGGTGTGGCGGCGGCTTCCTTGGGGAAGGAAATTTCAAAGCGAAGGGCGGACGATTGCGCGTGGAGTGGGGAAAGAGAAATGGCGAAAAAAAGAGTAGCGATCGTGCACCAACGAAGCGATCCTGCGGACAAGTTGGGCCCTCCTGAGGACGGTCGTTGATAACAGCCGGAGGAGGCGCAGGTCAAGCCGGGGAATCTGCATTCAATTTGTCTTTGGAGAGACGGGCGTCTTCGCCGGTCCGGCAGGCGTCCCGGAGAAAAGCTTTTAACCGCGAAGTTCGCGAAGAAGGGCCGCGAAGGACGCTAAGAAAAGCGCCGCAATTTTCGGGTGCAGTTAGAATGCCTGAGTTTGTTTTCGGGGGGAGAACAAACAACACGGAACAATGGTCGGTAGGAACCGATGCCCAACATACTTTATGGCGTGAACGGCGAAGGTGCGGGGCATTCGAGCCGGGCCCGCGAGGTGATTGCTCATCTCGAGGCGCAGGGACATCGCGTGCACGTGGCGTCGTTCGATCGGGGATACCGCAATCTGAAGGACGATTTCGATGTCACCGAGATTGACGGATTGCGCCTGGCGTATGTGCACAACCGGGTTCGCTATCGAAAGACCGTGCTGCGGAATCTGCTGCACCTGCCCCAGACGGCGCGCATGGTTCGTTTTCTGGAGCGCGAAGCCGGGAGATGGGATTTGGACATGGTGATTACCGATTATGAGCCGATCACCTGCCACGTTGGCCACAAGCTGAGGCTGCCGGTCATCGCGATTGATAACCAGCATTTGCTGACCGATACTGAAATTACGTATCCGCGCGAATACCGGAAAGAGGCGGCGGCCGCGAAGCTGGTCACGCGCCTGATGACGCCGCACGCGGATGCGTACCTGGTGATTTCCTTTTTCACGGCGCGCCTCAAGAAGAAGAAAACGTTTCTGTTTCCGCCCATTCTGCGCGAAGAGGTTTTGAAGACCGCGCCTTCGGCAGGAGATTTCGTGCTGGTGTATGTGACTTCGCCGGCTGCCGAGCTGACGGATTTATTAAAGACCGTGCGGCAGAAATTTGTTTGTTACGGCTTCAACCGGGAAGGAACGGATGCGAATCTGGAATTCCGGAAGCCCGGGCTCGACACGTTTCTGCGCGATCTGAGCGGGTGTTGCGCGGTGATCGCGAACGCCGGCTTCTCGCTCATCAGCGAGGCGCTTTATCTCAGGAAGCCTTATCTGGCATGGCCGGTGAAGCGGCAGTTTGAGCAGGTGTTGAATGCGTACTACATCGGCAAAACTGGATACGGGGCGTATTGGGACGATCTGAGTAAAGAGCGAGTGGAATCGTTCTTGTTCAATCTGGAGAGTTACCGGGAAAAATTGGCGGACTATCCACGGGCGGATAATTCTGCGTTGTTCGCGAAGCTGGATGAGTTGATTGCGGGTAGTGGGCGGTGAGAGCAATTGGGAGCGATATCTTCGGTGCCTCGACGGACGGGGACCCTTCGGCAGGCTCAGGGCAGGCTGCCTGTCGCTCCACAAGCGTGGTTTGCAGCTTCATTCCTTCATCCGCTATAGTTTTTGATATGTATAGCGACTTCAAGGCGCTTGATCGGTGGAGCAAGAAGGAAGTGCATTGCATCTACCAGGCGCTGATCGTGGCGATTGCCACTCGCCATGCGGACGCAGTCGATATCAAGTTCCTTGTGGGCGGGCGGCCGGTCTGGGTCGCGCTGCCACATCCTGCCTGGGTGGAGTACAAGAATCGCACCGGGAAGCTGATCACCGACCCGTTAGCGATCGAGATCGCCGGCCACTACCTGAAGACGGCGCTGGAATCGGGCGAGGGTCTTGGGCGCGAGATGTACTCGCTCACGGTCGAAGAGACGCTGCGGCACCTGGATAGGGTCGTAGCCAGCGCGGAAGCTGCCGCGCCCGCAGTTTAGTCCTGCTACCTTCTACACGCGCTGGAAATTTAGCGGACAGCTCTTGAAGTTCGTGCATCCTAAAGACTTGTGCGCAGGAGCGCCTTTTTTTTGGAACGCGCGCTCGCGATCATTGCTATCCGCCAATTCCAGTAGGGTAGGGAGCGAATCTGGTTTTGAGTTGGAATTCTGCCGCTCGATGAGGGAAAATATGAAGTTTGCTACCCTGGGCGGATCCGGCAAGCGGGACGCACGATGTTCCGGAGTTGTGGATCCCTCAAACGCCGCTATTTATCGCATGACCGCAGGCGCGGCGAATCTTTAGGTCGTTCCGTTGTGCGGAGACGCCTTTATGTCCAGTCTTACGATTGAAGTAGAAACATCCCGCAGCGAAAACAAGCATAAAAAACTGGCCCGGTGGGTAGAGGAAGTCGCGCAGATGACGAAGCCGGACCGCATCCATTGGTGCGACGGATCTCCGGAAGAGTACCAGGCCACCTTGCGGCTCATGATTCTGTCGGGGACGGCGATTGTTCTCGACGAAAAGAAGCGGCCCGGGAGCTTTCTGGTTCGATCGCATCCCGCCGATGTGGCGCGCGTGGAGGATCGCACTTTCATCTGTTCGCGAACGCAGGAAGAGGCGGGTCCCACCAACAATTGGGAAGATCCCGCGAAAATGCAACAAAAGCTGCGCGGGTTGTTCAGCGGCTCGATGGTGGGCCGCACGATGTACGTGATCCCGTACAGCATGGGGCCAATCGGCTCGCCGATTGCGAAGATCGGCGTGGAGATCACGGACTCGCCTTATGTCGTGGTCAGCATGCACATGATGGCGCGCGTGGGCACGCGGGTGCTGGATGTGCTGGGAGAAGACGGGGAATTCGTGCGCGGCTTGCACTCGGTGGGTGCGCCTCTTGATCCACATGAGCAAGACTCGCCCTGGCCCTGCAATGCGGATCACAAATATATCTGCCATTTTCCGGAGACGCGGGAAATCTGGTCGTACGGATCCGGTTACGGAGGAAACGCGCTGCTGGGGAAAAAGTGTCACGCACTGCGCATCGCGTCGGTGCAGGCGCGGGACGAGGGCTGGATGGCGGAGCACATGCTCATCCTGAAGATGACCAGCCCCTCGGGACAGGTGAAGTACATGACGGGAGCGTTCCCGTCGGCGTGCGGTAAGACGAATTTGTCGATGCTGATCCCCACCATCCCGGGATGGAAGGTAGAGACGATCGGGGATGACATTGCATGGATGAAGTACGGGGCCGATGGGCGGCTTTATGCGATCAATCCGGAGTACGGGTTCTTTGGCGTGGCTCCGGGCACCAACATGAAATCGAACCGCAACGCGATGCTGTCGGCCACGCGGAATTCGATCTTCACGAATTGCGCGATCACGCCCGATGGCGACGTCTGGTGGGAAGGCATGACGAGCGAGAAGCCCGCGCATTTGGTGGATTGGCTGCGGCGGCCGTGGACGCCGGCGTCGGGGAGGAAGGCGGCGCATCCGAATTCGCGCTTTACGATGCGGGCCTTACAGTGTCCGTGCATCGCGCCCGAGTGGGAGGATCCGAAGGGCGTGCCGATTGATGCGATTCTTTTTGGCGGACGGCGCGCGGGAATTGTGCCGCTCGTGACCGAGGCTTTCAATTGGCAACATGGAACCTTTCTGGGCGCGACGGCGAGCAGCGAAACGACCGCGGCGACGACCGGCAAGGTGGGCCAGTTGCGGCGGGACCCAATGGCCATGCTTCCCTTCTGCGGCTATCACATGGGCGATTACTTCGCGCACTGGCTGAAGATTGGCAGGAAGACCGATGCCGCCAAGCTTCCCAAAATTTTCTACGTGAACTGGTTCCGCACCGATGAGCATGGGAAGTTCCTGTGGCCCGGGTACGGCGAAAATAGCCGCGTGCTGAAATGGATTTTTGAGCGCTGCGATAACAACGTCCATGCGGTGGAGACGCCGATTGGGCGCGTGCCGGGGGCGGCCGATCTCGATACCAAGGGCCTGGATTTGCCGGCGGCAAGTCTGGGCAAGCTTTTGAGCGTGGATGTGGAGGGGTGGCGCGGGGAAGTGCCGCTCATTGAAAAGCATTTCGCGCAGTTTGGAGCCCATTTGCCGGATGGGTTGAAGGATGAGGTAAAGGCACTCGCGCAACGGTTGAAAGAGGCAAGCAAGACGTAGGATTGTTGAAGTTTGTGCACGCGGCCCGGGAAAAATCCGGGCCGTCTGTGTTCTGGGATCAAAGCGGGCGCGGAGGACGTAACGCTTTACCCGACGGCCTTCGGGCTCGCCCTTGGCCAGATGTAGCCCGTCCGAGACCGCGCCCTATGGGCATTTTCCTCGTCTCTACCCACCTTACCCGCCTTGTCATTCCGAAGCCGCAACGCGGCGGAGGAATCTGCGGTAGCAAGGCGCGTGCAAATAGAACTGGAGGTGTAAGCCAGCCGTGATGCGAGGAAGATTCCGCCGCCGCGTTCGGCGTCGGAATGACAAAGCAAGAGCGCCGAGGGAAAAGTAACGATGAAGGATTTTATTTTTTGAGCTTGCGGCTTAACCAGATCAGGAAGACGGCGCCAATGGTGGCTACGATAATTTCAGAGATCAGGCCGCCAGCAGAGTATAGGCCGAGCAAACGCAGCAGGAATCCGCCGACGATGGCTCCGGCGATGCCGAGCAGAATGTCCATGACTGGCCCGTAGCCGCCGGTGCCCATGATCTTGCCGGCCAACCAGCCTGCAATCAGTCCAACGATAATGACCCAGAGGAGCCAGAACATTTCAACCTCTCTTGTAAGTGCGGTGGCTTCCGCTCGTCTGCACAGAGCGAATGAGTGCGACAACAGGCTCTAGGCTATAGGCTCTGGGCTCTAGCCAACCAGAGCTGGGAAAACGAGGCGGCGCAATCGATCTGGGGATTCTGCTAGAGCCCAGAGCCTTTAGCCTTGCACTTCTGCGTGTTGCGCAGAGTAAAGTTCGCCTGGCTCCGTGTCGATCACTGCACTTGAACCGAAGGCGCAGAGCGGGAAATCGGTTGTGGTTAAATCAATCTATGTTTGCCCGCAAGATTCGGGTTGAGTACGAGAAGCACGGCGAGAAGCACGCCTGCCCGCTGAAGTGGATGGACAGTTTCAGCATGCGCAACTTCACGAATGCGAGTGTGTTCGACGATACGCTGCCGGTCAGCGACGGACTGATGGAGATCGGGGCAAAAGTACCCACTGTGTCTTTGCGCGACAACATGGAAGACTGGTTTCGAAAGAAGAGTTACCTCCCGGCAGGGGCGACTCTGGTCGTCACAGAAATTGAACGTCCCAACAATAATCAAAAAGATTAAGACGCAGTTCGTAGGCTCCCTTTGCAACTCGCAGATTCGACTCTCTTCATCTGCCGCATTCCATTCGTCCGTCTCTCCCGAAGATCCAAAGCACACACTTCCGTGAGCCAGGAACTGGTCATTTCGACTGCGACCGAACAATGGCGAGGCGCTTGCACATTCAAGGGCAAAGCTCGTTGGCGCCGCATGCGGCCTTTATCTACTCCGCTCAAAAACTGAAACGACAGCCCTCCCCGAAGGACGAAGGAGATCGTGTATGGAAAGAGAACCTCGAACAGAACAGCGGGACCTGAACTGGAATGCGGTCCTCGGAATGATGGTATTGGCGTTGCTCAGCCTCGTTCTTTACGGCGCTGCTATTGGAACGTACCTCACACTGACGAACTAGCGCTTCGCAAGCATGAACGCACCCGTTGGCATGCGGAAACAAAAAGGGCTCCGGTTCGGACCGGAGCCTTTCTGGATGCCAGGTTTTGAAATCTTAGAGAGGCCGGACGTTCTCGGCCTGCAGACCCTTGGGGCCCTTCGTCACCTGAAATTCTACGCTCTGCCCTTCCTGCAAGCTGCGGAACCCGCCAGCCTGGATGGCAGAGAAATGCACGAAAACATCCTCGCCACTCTGGCGGCTGATGAATCCGTAACCCTTAGCATCGTTAAACCACTTTACTGTTCCTTGTTCCATATACTTTGTTCAAATACCTTTCGCTGAAGTTTTACGCTGAGGTGAATCGGAGGGTACTGCAGGGCAGGTGCTACTGAAAGCCTGAACTGCTCACAACCGAATCTGATCAAACGCGCTTACAAAGTAGCAGAAGCCCAAAATTTACGCCAGTAAATTCATCTTTCAGCCTCTAAGGGCGGCACCGGACGTTGGATATAATCGGGTCTTTTTGGAGGTGCATGGTTGCATCGCAAAATTTGGACTCTTGCGGCAGTTTTTGCTTTTCTGAACCCGTGGATCTGTGCTCACGCCGCGGAAAAGCCGGTACTGAACGGCGAGAAGGCACAGGCCGAGGCAGCGCGCTTTTTGGCCGACCTGATTCGCATCGATACCCAGGACCCGCCCGGCAACGAATCGAGGGTCGCGCAGTATCTACAAGGTGTTCTGAAGGACGCAGGCGTTGAAGCGGAACTTCTGGAAACCGTTCCCGGGCGGGCCAGCATCGTGGCGCGTCTGAAAGGCGATGGCAGCAAGCGGCCTCTGCTGCTCATGGGACATGAAGACGTGGTGCCAGTTGATCGTTCGCGCTGGACGGTCGATCCCTTCGCGGCGATCGAGCGGGACGGATTGATTTACGGCCGGGGTGCCTCGGACGACAAGGCGATGGTGGCGGCGAACCTCGAAGTATTCCTGCAACTGAAGCGACTGCAGGTTCCGCTGGCGCGCGACGTGATTTTTCTCTCCGAGGCCAGCGAAGAGATGTCCTCGCCGGCGGGGATGAAAACAGTGGTGGAACGTTACTGGGACAAGCTCGATTGTGAATTCGCGCTGAATGAAGGCGGCGGGTCGCTGATCGAAAATGGCAAGATCAAGTACATGGGCGTGGGCACTTCGGAAAAACTGCCGCGAGGCGTGAAGCTGGAAGCGACCGGGAGCAGCGGCCACGGATCGATTCCGCGCGTCGACAATGCCGTGGTTCACCTGGCCGCCGCGGTGCAGAAGGCAGGCACATGGGAAACGCCCGCTCGCCTCAACGAGACTACGACTGAGTTCTTTCAGCGGCTAGCCACCATCTCGCCACCCGAAGAGGCTGCCTGGTATCGGGACGTTTTGAATCCCAAGGTGCAGGAGCAGCTCCGGGTGAAGAAGCCGCAGTACTACTCGATGCTGCGCACCTCGGTGGTGCCGACCATGCTGAGTGCGGGGATCAAATCCAACGTCATCCCACCTTCGGCGGATGCGACGCTCGACATCCGGGCGCTTCCGGATGAAGATCTCGGGAAATTTCGGGAGACTCTAGCCGGCGTGATCAAAGATCCGCAAGTGAAGGTGGTGGCCGAGGACACGACCTACTCCATGGTGGCCGCTCCTCCGAGCCGGCTGCACACGGAAATGTTCGACGCCTTGGAGCGCGCGCAAAAGGAAATGGCTCCGGAGGCGATCACGCTTCCGCTGATGGGCACGGGCGCGACCGATTCGTCGTTTCTGCGCGCACACGGCGTGCAAGCGTATGGCATCGGCGTGCCGAAGACCGAGGACGAGGCTCGGACCGTGCACGGCAACGACGAGCGGATTGAAGTCAAACAGCTGGGCATATTCGTGCGCTTTGAATTTTCGGCGGTGACGGCAGTCGCGGCACGGAAATAAGAAGCCTAGACAGCCTTTCTTTGCGAACTTCGCGATTCCTTTGCGATCGTTGCGGTTACAAGCTTTTGTTTTTGGAAGAATTCATCGCTGGCCGCACACCAAGAGCATTGAACCGCGAAGGACGCAAAGAACCGCCGCTAAGGACGCAAAGAAAACCAGGAAGGATTTAAGTTGGGCTACTTGTCGTAGTGCAGAAGGGAAAAGACGTCGTAAGATTTGAGCTTGTCGCGGCCTTTCAGGAAGTCCAGCTCGACGACGAATCCCAAGCCAGCGATCTGGGCTCCGAGCGTAGTCGCCAGCTTCGCGGTGGCCTGAGCCGTGCCTCCGGTCGCGAGGAGGTCGTCGACGATCAGAACGCGCTGACCCTTTTCGATCGCGTCCTTGTGAACTTCAAGCGCGTTGCTGCCGTATTCGAGGTCGTATTCCACACGGGCGGTCGCTGCAGGGAGCTTGCCCGGTTTGCGCACCGGCACGAAGCCGGCGTTCAGGCGATAGGCCAGGGCAGGTCCGAAAATGAAGCCACGGGCTTCCATGCCGAGGATGAGGTCTACCTGCTTGCCGATGTAATGTTCGGCGAGCTGGTCGATGAGGGCGGCGTAACCGGACTTGTCCTTCAATAGCGTGGTGATGTCGTAGAAGAGGATTCCCTTCTTGGGGAAATCGGGAATTTCACGTATGAGCTTTTTCAGCTGGTCGGAATTCAGTCCCGATCTCGACATTTACCAGGCTCCTTCGATGCGGAATGTTTTGAGATCCAGCGAGAGATGGGTTTCCGATTCATCCACGGCATCGACGCGCGCGGCCCGCGGACCCTGCTGCAGGCGGCCGCGCAGGGCGGCGAGCTGCTCAGAAGTTCCTTGCGCGAACACCTCGACCGCGCCGTCGGCGTTGTTGCGCACCCAGCCGGCAAGGCCGAGCATGTGGGCTTCCCGTTCAACAAACCAGCGGAAGCCGACGCCCTGCACGCGCCCGCGGACGAGATAGCGGCGAGCGTGTAATTGTTCGCCTACCGCGGCCATCCGAAATGTTCCTCGCGCACCTGCATAATAAAGTTCACTGGCAGTTCAGTCTCGAATTCGACCGGGGTGTCGCCACATTTTGCTGGCTCGTACTGCCAATGACGGACTACCTCAAGGGCAGATGAGTCCAAAGATTCGCCACCAGTTTGTGTTACCACTGGGTTGCGCACCGTCCCATCAGTGCCAATCAAGGCGTAAAATATGACCTGTGCCTGGTAATTTGCTATCGGCGCTGACGTCGGAAAGCCGGGGACCTCGCTATGTTTTAAGGTCGGCAAGCTAGGCGCGAGGCATCCACTCCGTTGAATCGCTCCCTCGGGAGTGTCGGGCAAACGTGGGTCAAGCTCTGAGTCGAGCGCAATCTTGTCAACGCTCACTTCCAACAGCGTAGTAGATCCTCGTTTGGCGGTAATCCTGTGGGGAACGAACTTCCGACCTGCCGGCTGGTAATCGGAATACTCGTAGATAATCCTCGAACTCTTGAATGCAATCGTCCTGACATTTTTGCCGGGATCGATACAAATAGTTCGTCTGGATTTGCCACGCAATAAATCGGCACATCGCAATTTCACGTGGTTCTCGGACGTCATGAAAAAGCGCTCGACGACTTCTCCGGCCTGGTCTACGTAAAGCGGGTTACTGAAGGCGTTTTGGACGATCGCGGCCTGGATAGGTTGGAACTGAATGCTGCGTTTGATCTGAAGGCTCGAACCACGACCGATTTGCAGATCTGTGTAGTCAGCAAAGGACAGGTGCTTTGCCCAGTCGCCCTCGGAGTTCACCAACCAGTCGTATTTGCCGTCCAAGCGCTTTGCACTCAGGCCGTACAGGGCGAAGGTTGCTGTCAGGCTGAATGGAAACTTGCTGTCCGCATTCAACAGTGAGCGCTCAGCAGCAGACTTCAGGAGTGTTCGGGCCTGATCTTCAGGCTTCTCCTTGCCCCACACAGATGCCGTCAGGAGCAACAGGCTC
>Ga0209806_1002660_pt1 | contig 11055 bp, 12 predicted proteins | sample GraSoiAngelo_152_FD_186166 | JGI IMG/M metagenome (GOLD analysis project Ga0209806, IMG submission 186166) | Grasslands soil microbial communities from the Angelo Coastal Reserve, California, USA - 14_1009_12_30cm (SPAdes) (version 2) | ecosystem: Environmental > Terrestrial > Soil > Grasslands ... | reverse complement strand
CGAGGGAGACCTGGTCGGCGCGCGGTTCGGGCGAGGCTGCCAGTGCTTCGCGGTCTGGTTGGAGGGCCGTATTGCCGGCTACGGGTGGCTCTCGACAGGTCCCGAGTGGATAGGGGAGATCCAGCTCGAGATCCAGCCACGCGAGCGGGAGGGGTACATCTGGAACTGCGTCACGCTCGACGAGCATCGCCGGCAAGGAGTATTTCGATCCCTGGTCACGGGCATCTCCTTGGCGGCGCGCCGCTCAGGTCTGAAGCGCGTCTGGATCGGCAGCCTCGCCATCCCGGCCGAGAGAGCGCTCGGTCCGATTGGTTTCGAGCCCGCCCTCGAATTGGACAGCATCGCGTTCGCCGGCATGCACCTGATGCGCGTGGCGCGATCGTCAGATCCCCGGTTGTCCGCCGACGCGTGTTCCGTGTTGGGGGTGCGGCCCGGATTGCTGATCCGGGGGTCGCACCCCCGCCGTCACTGAAAACGCCACTATTTCCGCTTTCAGAGTGCGGCCAGGTAGATCCCCAGCAAGTCCGCGGCGGTATGGTTGCCGGCCAGCTCGTCCGCCGCTCGGCGCAGCGCAGACTGCCCAACGTCGTACTGGCTGATGTGCTGGGGCAGCCCCAGCGTTGCGATGAGCTCCTCGACCCGGTCCGCCGGGTCCGCGCCTGTCGCCTGCGCCAGCAGCAGCACCCGTTCCGGCATCGTTTTCGCCAGGTAGCGCATCACGTGCGGGAGCAGGAGACAGGAGGTCACGCCATGCGGGATGCCGTGCCGCGCGCCGATCTGCTTGCCCATCACGTGGCTCAATCCCCCGGCCGAGGCGCCGGGCAGCGTGAACGAGAACCAGGCCGCAAGCTGGTTTTCGGTGCGCACGTCGACGTCATCCGGCGCGGCCAACGCGTGCGGCAGCGAGACAAACAATCGGCGGATCGCGTCCAGCGCAAGGACGTCGGAAAAAGGATGTTCGCCGGAGGCCAGGAATCCCTCGACGGCGTGGTCGAGGGCGCGGATGCCGGTCGACAGCCACAGCTGCAGTGGCGTCGGCAGCGTCAGATCGGCGTCGTAGATCACCATTTCCGGCATCAGGTGCGGGTCGCGCATGCCGGCCTTGTCGCCTTCGGCGTTCGTGAAACCCGCGCCGGGCGCGAGCTCCGCGGCCGAAAGCGTCGTTGGGATCGCGATGTGCGGTACGGGGCGGCCGCCGGAGTCCGCCAGCCGGACGGAGATGATCTTCGCCGCGTCGATGGCGCTGCCGCCGCCATAGCTCACCAGGCCATCGACCTCAGCGGTCTTCACAGCCTTCACGCCTTCATCGATCTGCGACATCGGCGCATGCTGGCCGATCACGACTGTCTCCGCGGACTCGATGCCCAACCGGTCGAGAGCGTCGACCAAAGAGCGCGTTGTGACCACGCCGATGCGTGTGGCCTCCAGCCTCTGCAGCTCGGCGCCCAGCTCGGCCACGGAACCGGGGCCCCAGTGAATGACGCGGGGGTTCGAGTAGGTGAAGGCTCCGCCGGTTGGCATACTAGGAAAGCATTGAGCATTGCCCACGGACAGCGCATCGTCGAGGCGGGCGAGCCCCTGGCCTCCGCCCGGGCCGCGATGATCCTCCTCCACGGTCGGGGCGCGAGCGCCGAGGACATCATGACCATCGCCTCGGAGGTCCAGCAGCCGGGCTGGGCCTACTTCGCCCCGCAGGCGGCCGGCAACGCGTGGTACCCGAACCCGTTCACCGCGCCGCTCGACACCAACGAGCCGTATCTCTCGACGGCGCTCGAGATGGTTTCCCGGCTCGTGGAACGGGTCGAAACCAAGGTGCCGGCACAGCGCATCATCCTGCTGGGCTTTTCCCAGGGCGGCTGCCTGACCCTGGAGTGGGCCGCGCGCAACGCGATTCGTTATGGAGCTGTGGTCGGGCTGAGCGCGGGGCTCATCGGACCTGATGACACGGCGCGCGATTATCCCGGTGAGTTCGACGGCACGCCCGTGTTTCTCGGCTGCAGCGACGTCGATCCGTACATCCAGAAGCAACGCGTAGTCGATGCGGGTGAGGTCTTCGAGCGAATGGGTGCCGAGGTGAAAGTGCGCCTGTACCCAGGCATGGCGCACACGGTCAGCGGCGAGGAGATTGCCGTCATCCGCGCCCTGGTCGAATCGATCTAAGGCCTCATCCGACTGCTGTCGTAGAGCGTCGAGATCGCCGATAGGTCGAGGTCGCCCGCAGTTCTTGCGGCGCGTTCGAAAAGGTCCCTTGCCGTCTCGGTCATCGGTGTGGATGCGCCCGCCTTGCGGTAGACCTCGGTCGCAAGCCGAAGATCCTTGGCTGCGTCGCGCAGCGCGAACATCACCGGTTCGTATTTGTGCTCCATGTAACCCGCCCGGCGCGCCGCAAGGACTGGCGAAAAGCGTGTCAGCACCCAGAACACGTCTTCGGTGTCCACCCCAGCCGCCGCACCGGCGGCCAGCACCTCCGCCGCGAGGGCGCTGAGTCCCATCAGGACGGTGTTGGCGATCAGCTTCAACCTGGCCGCGCTTTCCGGATCCTTGATCCGCCGCACTTCGCCGATCGCCTCCAGCACCGGGCGCCCCTTCTCGATGGCCGCGTCATCGCCGGCGGCGAACAGGATCCCTTTGCCGGTTTCCATGGCCGAGATGCTGCCGACCACCGGGCACTCGATGAACTTCGCCCCGCCCCGCTCAATTACGGCCTGCACCTCTTTCACGACGTCTGGCCCGGCGGTGCTCATCTCAATGAACACCTGGTCCCGAGCCGCCGTGACCGCTCCATGATCGCCGAGATATGCGCTGCGCACGGCGGCGGCGTCGGTGAGGATCGAGATCACCACCTCCGCAGCTTTGACCGCCTCGGCCGGAGTGGATGCCACACTGCCAACACCAACCGCATCGGCGCGCGACCTGGTGCGATTCCACAAGGTGAGCTCATGACCCGATTCGCTCAGGTGCCTGGCAATCGCGGCGCCCATCTTTCCTGTCCCAAGGATCGCCACCCGCATCAGCTCGACCTCCTTTCAGGCCTTCTTTTCGGCCTCTTCGCCCTCCTCGCCGTGCTCGACGATGTCGCCCTCGGTGAAGAGGACCTCCTGGAGCACGGCGCGCCACTTGGGCTTGCGCCGGGACAGGAATTCCAGGGCCATCGCAAAGTGTTTGAACTCCTCTTCCTGGGCGTCCTCCATGATGGCCTTCGCCTGGGCGTCACGCTCGAGGGAGAGGCGCTGCTCGTACCAGCCGATGGCCTCCGCCTCTTCCTGGAGCGAGGCGGCCAGGCGGGCAAAGGTGCGGATCTCCGGGCTCAGATCGGCGGGGGGCTCGTGATATTGATCAGTCGGCATAGCAAGGAAACGCGCTGGAGAGGCTTAAATAGCGCAATGACAGTCGAGAACGTCGTCGTCTTCATTGTCGTCGGCCTGGTCGCCGGCTTCCTGGCCAGCCGGATCGTCCTGGGCAAGGGGCGCGGCTGGTTCTGGGACATCATCATCGGGATCCTGGGCGCGATCCTCGGCGGCTGGCTCGCCGGCGTGCTGCACCTCTCCATCAACGTGGGCCCATCGATCCTGAACCAGATCATCATCGCGTTCGTCGGGGCGGTGATCCTGCTCCTGGTCTGGCGCGTCCTCTTCCACCGCAACAGGAAATAGCCCGACTTCGTAGCTTGTAGTCCTGTACGTGGACTACGGGCAGCCGGTGCGGTTCGGGGTCTTCATCACGCCGGTCGCCACCGAGCAGCCGCTCGAGCTGGCCAGAATCGCCGACGACCTGGGCTTCGACGTGCTGGGCGTCCAGGACCACCCCTACCAGCGCCGCTTCTTCGACACATGGACGCTCCTGACCGCCATGGCGATGCGCACCGAGCACATCACTGTCTTTCCCGACGTCGCCAACCTTCCCCTGCGCCCGCCGGCCGTGCTCGCCAAGGCCGCCGCGACGCTCGACATACTGTCCGGCGGCCGCGTTGAGCTTGGGCTTGGCGCGGGCGGCTTCTGGGACGCCATCAGGGCGTACGGAGGCCCGGTTCGCACGCCTGGCGAATCGGTCTCCGCGGTCGAAGACGCGATCCAGGTGATCCGCTTGCTGTGGAGCGGGCAGCACGGCATTCGCTTCGACGGCAAGCTCTACCCGCTGGCGGGCGCGCATTCCGGGCCGGTGCCGAAGCACCCGATCGGCATCTGGATCGGCGGCTACAAGCCGCGGATGCTGTCCGTGATCGGGCGCCTGGCCGATGGATGGGTGCCGTCTCTGGGCTATCTCAAACCACCTGACCTGCTCGAAGGCAACCGGCGGATCGATGAGGCGGCCACCGCCGCCGGCCGCGACCCGCGCTCGATCCGGCGCGTGCTGAACGCGGGCTTCGTCGACGCAGAAACGCTGGTGTCCCTCGTCGTCGATGATGGGATGGACACCTTCCTGGTCTCCGAAGATCCAGATGACATGCGCGCCTTCGCCAAGGAGGTCGCGCCCAGGGTTCGCGAGGAAGTTGAGGCACGCAGATCTCGTCGCGCTGATTGAGGGCGGGGTGGGGGAGCGGGGAGGGAGCTGGGCCGACCTCGGCGCCGGCGAAGGAGCCTTCACCCTCGCCCTGGCCGACCTGCTTGGGCCACAGGCTCACATCGTCGCCATCGACAGAGACGCCGGCGCGCTACGTGCTCTCGACGAGCGCTTCGAAACGCGGGTCGCGGACTTCACGCGGCCACTTGACCTGCACGATCTCGATGGGGTGGTGATGGCGAACTCGCTGCACTTCGTGCGCGCCAAGCGGCCGGTGCTCGATGCGGTGCGGAAGATGCTTCGGCCCGGCGGGAGCCTGATCGTGGTCGAGTACGGGACGGACCGCGGGAATCACTGGGTCCCGCATCCCTTTACCTATGCGCGATGGGAGACGATGGCGGCTCAGGCTGGGTTCAGGAACACGAGGCTCCTGAAAACCATCCCGAGCCGCTGGCTGGGAAGCATGTACTCCGCGGTAAGTGAGGCTTAGAAGACCTGGCTTTGCCTCTCGGGTTCCCTCTGGTGCTGCCCGCGGTGGCGTCGCATCCAGCGCCGGATCATCACGCTCCGACGGTCGTCTCCACGTCCGCCGCCGCCGCCTCCCGGGTTGAAGCGCTTGGTCACCCCGTCGAGCTTGGCGCCCCACGTGACGTACTTCTTGAAGCGCTCCTCGGCCTCCCGGGCGATGCCGATCCGATCCCCCCGCGTCTCCTCTCGGAAACGGGCGATGCGGCCGGCCGCGGCACCCTCCTTCTCCTCGGGCGTCGAGCCGAGGTTGGTCTCAGGCAGCGCGCCGATGACCACGATCTGGTCGTCTTCGACGGCGACCTCCACTCCCTTGAACCAGCCGTCTGGGAGTCTTCCGGCAAACCAACCCTTGATCGAACCGAGCTCTTTCTCATCCATGCTTACATGATTACACTGTAATAAATGAGAAGTCAAGCCGAGTTTCACCTCCCCGCTAGCCGGGGCAATCAGAAGGCGCGGGAAGCGCGTCCTGGTCCGGCTTGTCCGGCAGGTCGGCGGCTGCGGCCGCCGGGTGGGGGTGAGGTCGTGCCCATAAGGTCACGTAAGCTCACCAGCACATGGGAATGATGCCGCCGGGCTCTCACGGGCCCGTCATCTGGTGGGGCGGCTGGGGCGGACGCCGGCGCAAGCCTGAAGACGGCCCCGCCAACAGCGGCCTGACCGGGGATCCGACGCTGGAGCCGCCTCAGCAGCCCGAGGGTCCGAAGGACCTGCGCGGACGGTGGGAGAGCCTGAAGCAGTCGGTCACCGGCACCACGGCCGCACTGCCCCAGGTGTTGCGTCTGGTGTGGGAGGCAAGCCGCCCGATCACGATCGGGTTGTTCGTCACGACCGCCATCGCCGGCATCATCCCGACCATCTCGGTCGGAATCACGCTGATGCTGACGAACGCGGTCGTCGCCGGGATCAAGATCAACTCGTTCCACCTCGCCGACCACGTGAAGCTGTCCGACCTCGGTGTGCCCTGGCTGCCGGGGCCGACGTTCTCAGCGGTCGGCATGATCGTGTTCCTCGCCGTGCTGCAGCTGATCCTCTTCGCGGTGAGCGCGTTGCTCAACACCTTGCGCAACATCACGCAACAGCTGCTGCAGAACTCGGTCTCGATGCGCATCCAGCTGATGGTCATGGAGAAGGCGGCGTCGCTCGACCTGCAGTTTTACGAGGACCCGGCGTCCTACGACCTGCTGAGACGCGCCCAGAACGACTCCGTGAACCGGCCCGTGCTGATGATCGCCACCGGGTTCGGACTCCTCCAGACGATCCTCACCCTGGTCACGATGATCCTGCTGCTGTTCGGGGTCAGCTGGATCCTGGCGATTGTCGTGCTGATCTCGCCGATTCCGGCCTTCATCGCCGACACGCGCTACGGCTGGCGCGGCTACAACATCGCGCGTTGGGGCTCGCGCTTGCTGCGCCGGATGACGTACATGGTCAACCTCGTCACGACCGACTCGTTCGCCAAAGAGGTCAAGCTCTTCGGCCTCGGCCAGTACTTCATCGAGCGCTACCGCTTGATTGCCAGCGCCTTTTACGACAGCCAGCGCTCACAGGTCGTGCGGCGCTACATGACGGGCTTCGCGCTGGGCAACATCAGCACGATCGTGACCTCGATCACCTATCTCTACATCGCATTGCAGGCGATCGCCGGGCGTCTCTCCCTCGGCCACCTGACCGCGTACACGCAAGCGGCGGTGCAGGTCCAGAACTCGATCCAGAGCCTGCTCGGCGGTTTTTCGGGGATGTACGAGCACAACCTGTACCTGAACAACCTCGTCGAGCTGATGGCCAAGCAACCGTCGATGCCGGTCGCCGCAGAGCCGGTCAAGGTGCCGCAGCCGCTGCGCGGCGAGATCCGGTTCGAGAATGTGAGCTTCGCCTATCCCGGCTCGGAGAACGAGGCGCTGACCGACCTCTCGTTCACGATCAAGGCGGGGGAGACCCTCGCTGTGGTGGGCCGCAACGGCGCGGGCAAGACCACGCTGTTCAAGCTCATCTGCCGGCTTTACGACCCGAGCGGGGGGCGCATCCTGATCGACGGCATCGACATCCGAGACTTCGAGCCCACGGAGCTGCGCCGCCAGATCGGCGCCATGTTCCAGGACTACGTCGACTACCAGGCCACGGCGAGCGAGAACATCGGGCTGGGCAACGTGCCCGAGATCGCCAACCGCGACGCGGTGGTGAGCGCGAGCAAGCAGGCGGGATCCGACGAGCTGATCGCCAAGCTGCCCGCCGGATACGACACGGCCCTCGGCAAATGGTTTGACGCCGGCGTGAACCTGTCTGGCGGCGAGTGGCAGAAGGTCGCGCTGGCCCGCGCGTTCATGCGCGAAGACGCAAGGGTCCTGCTGCTCGACGAGCCGACCTCCGCGCTCGACGCCCAGGCTGAATACGACCTGTTCGAGAGGCTGCGCTCGCTGACTCACGGCCGGACTGCGGTGTACATCTCGCACCGTTTCTCGACCGTCCGTCGAGCCGACCGGATCATCTTCCTCGAGCACGGACGCCTCGTCGAGGAGGGCACTCACGAAGATTTGATGCGTTTGGGCGGTCGCTATGCGAGGCTCTTCCGCATGCAGGCCGCCGCGTACACGGGCGAAGACATCGAAGAGCTTGTCGGGGACGTCGGCTAAGCGGGAGATCGTCGCGGGCGCCGTTCTCGGCGTGGCGACATTCGCCGTTTACATGGTCGGATCGAACCGGTCGTTCGGCTATGACGCGGCCGCCACGTTTGCGAACTTCATCGCGACGCCTTCGATCTGGGATGCGTTCGCCGTCCGTTCCGTCATCCCGACGATCCCCGTGACGCAGGTCGCGACCAACGACCACGTGCTGGTGTCGCTGCTCAGCCATCTCATATATTCAGCCACCGGCTCGCGCAGCGAGGTGCTGTATCGATTCCTGCCCGCGCTCGCCGCAGGTGGGACGGTCGGACTCTCGACGACCGCGCTGAGCCGGCGTTTCGGGCTGTTGGCCGGGATCTGCGCGGGCCTGTACATCGCAACCGACCCGCTGTTCGTGGACAACAGCCGCGACCTACGCGGTTACAGCCTGGCGGCGCTGGGCTCGGTGGCAGGCACCCTGATCGTGACGGGCACCTGGAGTCGGTGGAGACTCGTGGCCTACGCAGTGGTCATGGGCTTGGCGATGGCCGCGCAGCTGTTCGTCGGCGTCGTCCTTCTATGTCACCTCGCGTGGCTTGTGTCGGTGCGCTCGTGGCCGAGGTTGCGCCAGCTTGCGCCCGCGTGGATCGCGGCGGCCCTGATCGGGCTCGGCGCCAACGCACACATCCAGGTCATGGAGTACACCCAGCGCGGCCTGCCGCCGCCGGTCTTCTACCCGACCTATCCCCGCGACCTGATCCTCTTCATCATCGGCGCACCCGTGCTGCTCCCGGTCGGGCTGTGGCTGGCGGCAGCCGGCCTGGGCCTGTGGACCCAGCGGAGGGCGGCCTGGCTGTGGGCATCCCTCGCGGTGATCGCCGCGGCCGTCCTGGTGCTCTGGCTCGGCCTGAAGCCGGCCTTCCTCTACCCGCGCTTTTTCATCTTCCTGGTCCCGGCGTCCGCCTTCCTGATGGCGGCTGCGATGAAGCGCTGGGGGGTGGTGGCTCCGGTGGTGCTGTTGGCCGCCGTGGTCGCGGCGGTCAGCCAGGCGCCCGGCTACACCCAGGATCCGCTCGCGCTGCGGCAGGCCGCAGCAGCTGTCGAGCGCATCCATGCGTCGGGCCAGCGGGCCTGCGTGATCCACAGCGACGAACAGGTGCTGTCCGCCTACACGAGCGACTTCACCGTCGTGACGCGGCCGGAGCAGCTGGCGGACTGCGACGCGGTGGTCGTGGTGAGCTGGGGAGTCGACCTGGCGCTGCGCGACGAGGCGGCGCGGGAGTTCCCGCGACTTACGACGCTGCCGGCGTACTACCCGACTGTCGTTCTAGAGCGTTGAGTGAGCGCTGCAGGCGTGGATGCCGTTGGGAGTGAGCTGCAGGACCCGGACCGCCCGTCCGCGCATCCGGTCACACCGCCAGCAGAAGACGACGGCGTCGATCTCCCACGGCAGGATCCCCCTCAGCAGTACCTCTCGCTCCTTCCGATGGAAAGCCCAGCAGACAATGAAGTGCATCAAGCCCGACGACTTTATCTGGAATTCGCCGACAAAACAAAGGAAAGGCAGTTAAGAACGTGTGAAACGCCCTCAGGCGGGCTTGATTTGGTCGATCTTCGCGGCGAGTATGAAGTCGTTCTCGGTCAGCCCGCCCGCCGCGTGCGTCCAGAGCTCGACCCGGAGCGACCCGTAGGTGAGGTGGAGGTCGGGGTGGTGAGCCTCCTCTTCGGCGACGGGGGCGATCCGGTTGATCAGCTCGACCCCGGGCATGAAGCCCTTGAAACGGAAGGTCTTGGACAGCTCGAGGTGGCCCTCGGACTGGATCACGATCCACCCGGACAGCTCCTGGAGGAGAGTGTCAATCTCGGCCGGCGCAAGGGTGGGCGTGCCGGGCTTGCAGACGACGCAATGCCGTTCCGTCAGAGGCGTTGACACGCCTCTGATCGTAGGAGGCTAGAAGCCTCCAGGCAGGCGATCCGCCATCACGGTGGCCGGAGGCAGCGCAACGGAGACGCCGGTGCGGACGTCGACTACGTACTGGTTGGGCGTGCCTGCGCGGCGATAGACAACATGGTTCTCGTCGATCCATCCGCCGTCGCCCGGGTATCCGCCGGCTTCGGGGTAGGACGTGCCCAGCGTGGTCACCCTGCTGCCTGTCTCCGGCGAGCTGATCAACTTCAGCAGGGCGCCCGTTCCGGAGGCGAGGAGCTGCGTGCCGTCCGGCGAGAGCGATGCCCCTCCTGTGAACGCGTCTCCGTTGGCGAAGATGGTGGCATTGCCGGACCAGTCGATCCGGCCGACAGTCAGGTTCGCGGTTGCGCAAGCGAGCCCCGCCGTGCTGGGCAGCGAGGACATCGGCTTGCATTCGCCGCTGCTCAGGGTGGCCAATGTGCTTCCGGTGGAGGGATCGAGCAGCTGCAAGCTGCTGATTCGATACGGAAGCGGGCCGTAGAAGCCGAATGTGGGGTTGGGCGTCGTGTCCGAGCCGACCAGCAGCTTGCCGCCGTGCCAGCCCGCGGGCCAGCGATAGGCCACGCCTGAGGGCGGCAGCATGGTCGGCTCGCCTCTGTTCATGTCCTGGACGGAAAGAGTCGAGGCAACGGGGTGGCGCCGGTAATCGAACACGGAGACTGCGACCATCCGGTCGTCAGGGCTGACCTGGAACATCGCCACCGATTGCGAGTTGCCGGCGATACGGAAAGCGAGGCCAGTCGATCCGTCAGGGGCGAGGTAGCGGACGTCGGTGTCGCCGTCCAGGAAATAGGCGCGACCCACAGACGTGCTGAACATCGGCATCGCCGGGTAGACCTGGACATCGTTGCCGCAAGTGCCGGTGATGGCGCTTCGCAAGCGTGCTTCGGCACGAGCCACGACCAAGCCATTGCTGTCGACAAGCTGAACCGTGTAGTTGCGCACGTCGACGGTCGACTTGCCGAACATCACGGCGAGGGGCACGGCCGGAGGTGAGCTGGGCTGCAATGAAACCGGGCTACCGCCCGCCACCAGCGGTGCCGTCACCGTCCGGGCGCTCATCACGCACTCGATGCGAGCGCTCGACGCGTCGGGGGGGTTGTCCGTGCGCGTGTCCGACGCCGTCCTGGCGCCGGATGCCTCCGAACCAAGCCCGCCCTGGGTCGCCGCGCAGCCCGTGGTGAGCAGCGCCAGCGAAGCCACGAACGGGACGATGACCCTGCGGTTCACCTTGATGACTCAACGTCCGCGGGAGCCGAAGCGTTTCTCGGTGGGCGGGTAAAATGAGCGTTCCCATGGGGCGGCTAGCTCAGTGGGAGAGCGCTTGCCTCACACGCAAGAGGTCATTGGTTCAAACCCAATGCCGCCCACCAATAGCGGCCCCGTCGTCTAGTGGCCTAGGACGCAGCCCTCTCAAGGCTGAGATCGCGGGTTCGAATCCCGCCGGGGCTACCA
>Ga0209806_1002651_pt1 | contig 11072 bp, 8 predicted proteins | sample GraSoiAngelo_152_FD_186166 | JGI IMG/M metagenome (GOLD analysis project Ga0209806, IMG submission 186166) | Grasslands soil microbial communities from the Angelo Coastal Reserve, California, USA - 14_1009_12_30cm (SPAdes) (version 2) | ecosystem: Environmental > Terrestrial > Soil > Grasslands ... | reverse complement strand
GTGGCCGAAGTTACGGACTACTGTGGGAGCGTCGATAAGGACGGCGACCGAATCTTCATGAAATGGGTGTGCTCAAACAATGCGGAGGGCTGGTGCGTCGGTGAGTTCGACTGGATCGATGGCACCGGCAAATATCAGGGTATCTCGGGTAAGAACACACTACGCTACAAGACTTTTGGCTTCAGGGCCGGTCCCGATACTACCCATGGAACGCCATTTGAGAATGAAGGCTACGGTATCTGGGAGGGCACCTGGCGCCTACCGTGACATCGGTCCTTCTTGAAGCGGGCGCTGGCGCGCTGGACGTACTCCGCGGACGTTCCTTGCGCAACCCAACGCGCTTAAGAAAATGTCGCAATGCGCGTGTGGACACTGCGCTGAAGGAGGCACCGGCTACCTTGTCCTAGCCGCGTCCAGCCCCGCTTTCGCCGTTCCCAAGCTGGCGGATCCCTTCCCCGGCTCCGCATCCCCCCCAGCCGGCTGGTGCACCGGCCTGGGGCGTCCTGGTGCCCCCCAGCAGCTAAGTGTCAGCTTGGTGCTGGCGGTGTTCGATCAGGAGCTGGCGGTGCTCCAACGCACGCTCGGCGGTGATCAGCAGCTCGTCCATGTTGATCGGCTTCACGAGGAAGGCGTACGCGCCGAGCTTCAGGCTTTCGATTCCGATTTTCGGGTCGACGCTGGCGCTGGTGACGATGACGGCTGCGTCCGGATCTTCCTCGCGGATCTCCCGTAGCAGCTTGATCCCAGCATGGCCCATCACCATCGTCCTGAGGTCGATGAAGACCAGCGGCGGCCGGGACTCGCGGAACGCCTTGAGCCCTCTCCCCCAATAGCCCGTCAGCAAGCACTTGTAGCCCGCCGAGTCAAAGATCTCGCGCACGACGTCGCGGACTGCTGGCCGGTCCTCCTCGACGGCCACGATTAGGACGGTACGTTGCGCTGGGTCAGCCTGGGGCTGCCCGTAGGCCTGCTGGCGATGGCGGCGCTCGATGAGGAGTTGGCGGCGCTCCAGCGCGCGCTCGGCGGTGATCAGCAGCTCGTACGCGTTGACCGGCTTCATGAGGAAGGCGTACGCGCCGAGCTTCAGGCTCTCGATTCTGTACGTGAAAGGTGTGTTGCCGCTCATGACGATGACGGCCGCGTCCGGATCTTCCTGGCTCACCTGACGGAGAAGCTCGATCCCGGTTATGCCCGGGTGGAGGACGTCGGTCACGACGAGCGGCGGTCGCCAGACTTGGAAGACTTCCAGACCCTCGTCGCCGTCGCCGGCGAGCCGGCAGGTATAGCCCGCCGCCTCGAAGATTTGACGCAGGATGAGGCTTACTCGACGATCGTCATCGACGATCAGGACGTCGCGATGCGCCACGCTCAGCCCACCTCTCCCGCGCCTCGCCGTTCTACCATTTCCTAGCTCCGTGGGGAAGGAGTGGCGTTTGTCCTCCGCGAGGGACGACGCGCCAAACCGCGCCCGACCCGGAGAAATGCTGCGTAAGTTCCTGGTTTGTCGAGATGTGCAGAGTTAGGCTACCCTACTGGGCGTCGTTCCGGGAGGGTCGTCAAAGGAGGACGAAAGGCATGTCGCGCTCCGACCATCGCGTCGATCTCACCCGTCGTGAGCTCCTCGAGGGCGCGGCCGCGCTCGGCCTCGGCGTCGTCCTCGGGCCGTCGATCGCTCGGGCCCAGAAGTCGGCGGTCAGGCTCGCCTTCATCGGCCCCCTGACGGGCGGCACCGCCTCGAACGGCCTGGGCGGCCGGAACTCCTTCCTCCTCGCGGTTCAGGAGCGGAACGCCGATCCGCGGACGAAGTACCACTACGAGACCGAGGTGCTCGACGACGAATGCAAGCCCACGGTCGCCGTCCAGGCGGCGCTCAAGGCGTCATCGGACCCGGCGATCGTGGCGGGCGTGACGCACTACTGCTCGGTGACGGCGATCGCGACGATCGACACCTATCACAAGGCCGGCATGCCGGCGATGGTCTGGGGCGCGGTCCTGCCCGAGATCACCTACAGCCACACGTACGTCGAGATCACGCGCGTCAACGGCACGATGATCAACCAGAACAACGTGGCCGCCGACTTCGCGGTCAAGACCCTGGGCTTCAAGACCTTCGCGCTCCTCCACGACACGACCGACTACGGCCGCGCGCATGCGAAGTGGTTCGGCGAATTCCTGGAGAAGGCGGGTGGCAAGGTCCTGTCGACGCAGGGGACCGCGAAGGACCAGAAGGACTACACGGCCGAGCTGACGCGCGCGAAGGCGGACCGGCCCGAGGTCGTCTGGTACGGTGGCCTCACGCCCGACGGCGTGCGCGTGCGGGTGCAGATGGACAAGCTCGGCGTCCGCGCGCAGTTCCAGGGCACGAGCGGCATCAAGTCCGACACCTTCAACGAGACGGCCGGTTCGTCGGCGGAAGGCACGCTCGCGTTCGTCGAGGGCGCCCCGACGGAGAAGCTGCCGGGCGGCAGGCGGTTCCTCGAGGCGTACGCGAAGGCGGCGTTCAGGGAGCCGTCGGAGGCCTACGGGCCCTTCGCCTACGTCGCCGCGAACCTCGTCATCGACGCGATCGAGGCGGTCGGCCCCGACCGCGCGAAGGTCGCGGCGCGGCTCAAGCGGACGCGGAACGCGACCACGATCATCGGCCCCGTCGAGTTCGACGAGTACGGGCAGAACACCGTCCCGCTCATCTCCAAGTACGTGAGCCAGGACGGCAAGTGGGTGCTCTGGGAGGACTCGGAGTACGCCTCCGGCAAGCGCGCGCTGCCCGGCCACAAGTTCAAGAAGATGTAGCCGGCGCGCCGGGTGCCGCCCCTCGAGCTCCTCCTCCAGCAGGCGTGGAACGGCGTGATGCTGGGGGTGATGTACGCCCTCGTCGCCGTCGGGTTCACGCTCTTCTTCGGCGTGCTCGACGTGATCCACTTCTCCCACGGCGACATCTTCATGCTCGGCGCCTTCACGGGGCTCACGGTGCTCGCGGGGCTCAGGGCCGCGGGCGTCGGCGGCGCGCTCCTGGCGCTGCCGCTCACGTTCGCCGCGTCGATCCTGGTCACCGGCGCGGTCGGCGTGCTCGCCGAGCGCGTGTGCGTGAAGCCGCTGGCCCGCGCGTCGCCGCTCATGACGCTGCTCGCGACCCTCTCGCTCGGGCTCGTGATCCGCGAGGCCGTGCTGATCTTCTACCCGCGCGGCGCCGACCCGAAGCCCTTTCCCCAGCTCCTGCCCCAGGGCGGGGTCGAGCTCGGCGGGGTCGCGATCCGCTACGAGAACCTCGCGATCCTCGGGATCGGGCTCGCCGCGATGGTCGCGGTGGACCGTGTCATCAAGTCCACGAAGATGGGCGCGGCGATCCGCGCGGTGGCCCAGGAGCCGGAGGCGGCGCAGATGATGGGGGTGAACCTCGACCGCACGGTGGACGCGACCTTCTTCCTGGGCTCCGGCCTCGCCGCCGTGGCCGGGATCCTCAGCGGGCTCTACTACAGCGAGATCCACTTCATCATGGGCGTCACCGGCGGCGTCATCGGCTTCTCCGCCGCGGCGATCGGCGGGCTCGGCAACGTCTACGGCGCGATCGTCGGCGGGCTGCTCTTCGGCGTGCTGCAGACGACGGCCGCAGCGCTCATCCCCCGCGGCTCCGAGTTTCGGGACGTCGTCGCGTTCGCGGTCGTCATGCTGTTCCTCGTGTTCAAGCCGAGCGGCATCCTCGGCGAGAAGAGCGTCGAGCGCGTGTGAGCCGCGACCTCGCGGGTGTCTGGCTGACGGAGGCGGCCGTCTTCGCGCTCGTGGTCGCCGGCATCCTCGCCGAGCGCCCGTGGGCGCTCGGCGCCACCGGCGGGGCGCTCGTCGTGGCCGGCGGCCTGGTGCGGTTCGTGCCGCGGCTCGGCGCGGCGCTCGCCGGGGCGTTCGCGCGACGCCGGGCGGCCGCGCTCGCGGGTGGCGCCGTCCTGGCGCTGGCCCTTCCGCTGGCGCTCCGGTCGAGCCCGTACTGGACCTTCGTCGCGACCCTCGCCCTCCTCTACGTCACGACCGGCCAGGGGCTGAATTTCCAGATCGGGACCGCCGGCGTCATCAACCTCGCCGGCGCCGCGTTCGCCGGCCTCGGCGGCTACGCGGTCGGCCTCCTGACCGTCGCGGGGGGCTGGCCGGCGTGGCTCGCCGTGCTGGTCGGGCCATGGGCGGCCGTCCTCGTGGGCACGATTCTCTTCGTGCCGATCCTCAAGACGCGCGGGCACTATCTGGCGCTCGTCACGATCGCGTTCGTCTTCATCTTCAACATCCTCGTGAACAACCTCGAGTTCACGGGCGGCCCGCAGGGGATCAAGAACATCCCGACCCTCTCCCTCGCCGGCTACGCCTTCACGACCCCGCCGGCGCTCGCGGGCGTCGAGCTTCCGGCACACGCGAATTTCTACTACGCCGCGCTCGTCATGGCCGGGCTCACCACGTGGGTCCTCCGGCGCCTGCACGATTCGTGGCTCGGGCTCGCGCTCAACACGCTGCGCGACGACGAGATCGCGGCCCGGTGCTGCGGCGTGTCGGTCACGCGGGGGAAGCTCCTCGCGTTCTCGATCGGTAACTTCTTCATCGGGCTCGGCGGGGCCTTCTACGCCGTCGTGGTGGGCTTCGTCTCGCCGCCCGACTTCGACTTCGGCTATTCGCTCGTCATGCTCTCCGTGATCATCATCGGCGGCGTGGACTCGATCCCGGGCGTCGTGCTGGGCGCCTGCCTGCTCGTGCCCCTGCCCGAGCGCTTCCGATTCCTCCACGAGTACCGCCTGCTCCTCTACGGCGTCGTGATCGTCGTCATGCTCCTCTACCGTCCCCGCGGCCTCTGGCCCGCGCGGATCCGGCGATACCGGTGAGCGCTGCGCCTAACCTGCTGGACGTGACGGGGCTCACGGTGCGCTTCGGGGGGCTCGTGGCCCTCGACGGCGTGGACGTCGTGGTCGCGGAGGGGGAGACGGTCGGCGTGATCGGGCCGAACGGCTCGGGGAAGACCACGCTCTTCAACGCGCTCACCGGCCTCTTGGCGCCCGCCGCGGGCGACGTGGTCTTCCTCGGCCGACGACTGACGGGTCTCGAGGCCCACGCGATCGCGCGGCTCGGGATCGCCCGGACCTTCCAGGCGAGCCGCCTGTGCCTCGACCTCTCCGCATTCGACAACATCCTGATCGGCATGCACGCGCGCCGGCGGACGGGACTCCTCGACTCCGTGGTCCGCCGCGGGCGGCTCGTCGGCGAGATGCGCGCGGCCATCGAGCGCGCGTCCCACCTGCTCGCCCTCTTCAACCGCGACCTGCCGCGGCGCGGCTTCGAGCGGGTGGGCCAGCTCCCGCAGATCGACCGGCGGCGCGTCGAGATCTGCCGCGCGCTCGCCGCCGGGCCCCGGCTGCTCCTGCTCGACGAGCCGTCGGCCGGGATGAACCCGGAGGAGACGGCGGAGCTGATGCGTGACCTCCGCATCGTCCGCGACGAGATGCCCGGGCTCTCGGTGGTCATCATCGAGCACGACATGTTCGTCATCGAGGGCGTGAGCCAGCGCGTCGTCGCGTTCAACTACGGCCGGAAGATCGCCGAGGGGAGCTTCGCCGAGGTCGCGCGAGACGCGGAGGTGCGCGCCGCGTACCTCGGGGCCGAGACGGCGCATGCTTGAGCTCGACGGCGTCTCGACCCGCTACGGCCCGATCACGATGCTCCGCGACGTGTCGCTCGCCCTCGAGGCGGGGCGGATCGCGTGTCTCCTCGGGCCGAACGGAAGCGGCAAGACCACGCTGATCCGGACCATCCTCGGCATCGTCCGGCCGGTCAGGGGTGTCGTGCGGCTCGGGGGCGCGCGCATCGACGGGCTCCGCACCCACGAGATCGTGAAGCTCGGCATCGGGGTCGTGCCCGAGGGGCGCCGCGTCTTCCCGAAGATGACCGTCGAGGAGAACCTCCGGATGGGCGCCTTCGTCGAGTGGACGGCCGCCGACGTCGCCGCGCGTCGCGAGTACGTGTACGGGCTCTTCCCGCGGCTCGCCGAGCGCCGGCGGCAGAAGGCGGCCACGATGTCGGGCGGCGAGCAGGCGATGCTCGCGATGGGCCGGGCGCTGATGGGCCGGCCGAAGCTCCTGCTGCTCGACGAGCCGTCCCTCGGGTTGGCACCCCTCCTGGTCGAGCAGCTCTTCGGGATCATCCGGGCGATCAACGAGGGCGGGACGACCGTCTTCCTGATCGAGCAGAACGCGCGGAAGACCCTCGAGATCGCCCACCACGGCTTCGTGCTCCAAAAGGGCGAGATCGTCGGGCACGGCAGCGCGCGGGAGCTCGCCGCGTCCGAGGTCGTCCGCCACGCGTACCTCCGGGCCTGAGCCCGCGCTAGAATCAGCCTGCCATGGCGGCCGAGCTCGCGATCCTCGAGAGGATCCAGCGGAAAGTGCTGTGGCTCGCCACGTGGATGGTCCACTGGGCGAACACCCGCCCGAACGCCGACGGGACGAAGGTCGGCGGCCACCAGGCCTCGTCGGCGTCGGTCGTCAGTCTCCTGACGGCGCTGTACTTCAAGGCCCTCCGGTCGGACGACCTCGTCGCCGTCAAGGCGCACGCCGCGCCCGCGTTCTACGCGATCCAGTACCTGCGCGGGAGACTGCCCGCGGCCGCGCTGGCGGAGCTCAGGTCGTTCGGCGGGCTCCAGGCGTACCCGAGCCGGCGAAAGAACCCGGAGGTCGTGGACATCTCCACGGGCTCGATGGGGCTCGGCGCCGTCCAGGCGACGTTCGGCGCGCTGGCGTCGCGCTACGTCGCCGACCACGGAGGCGCGGCGGCTCCGGGGCGCGTCATCGTCATGGTCGGCGACGCCGAGCTCGACGAGGGTAACGTCTGGGAGGCGCTCGCCGAGGAAGCGGTGCAGGGGCTCGGGCGCGTCCTCTGGATCGTCGACGTGAACCGCCAGGCGCTCGACCGCGTCGTTCCCGACGCGCGCACCCGCCAGCTCGGCGCGATGTTCTCGGCGTGCGGCTGGCGGGTCATCGAGGTTCGCTGGGGCCGGCGACTCCGTGCCCTCTCGAAGAGGCCCGGGGGCGCGCGCCTCGAGCGACGGCTCGAGGCCTTGTCGAACGCCGAGTATCAGCGCCTGCTGCGCTTGGCCCCCGCGGCCGTGAGGAAGGCGCTCGTCACCGGTCCCGGCGGCAAGGCCGACGCGACGCTCGACCGCCTCCTCGCTCGGACGGGCGATGACGAGGTGGCGGCGCTCGTCGGCGACCTGGGCGGCCACGACCTTGCGGCGATCCTCGCGGCGCTCGACGAGGCGGAGACGGAGCGCGCGCGACCGAGCGTCATCCTCGCCCACACGCTCAAGGGCTGGGGGCTGCCCCTTGCCGGCGATCCGCTGAATCACACGATGCTCCTCACCCCCGCCCAGATCGCCGAGCTGCGCGACTCGCTCGGGATCGCGCCGGGCGCGGAGTGGGAGGGGTTCCTGCCGGGCAGCGACGAGGCCGAGTGGGTGCGGCGGCTCCCGCCGCTCTTCACGCCGCCCCCGGCCCGCGCCGTCCCCCCCATCCCCTTCGAGATCGACGAGGCGTATCCGGCCGAGAGCTCGACCCAGGAGGCGTTCGGGCGGACGCTCGGTGCGCTCGCCCGACTACCGGGCGCCGCGGCCATCGTGACCGTGTCGGCCGACGTCGCGGTGACGACGCACCTCGCGGGATGGATCAACCGGAAGGGCGTCTACTTCCCGACGCCGAAGCCCCACGCGTTCGCCGATCTGCCGCTCGCGGTCCAGTGGAAGGAGTCGCCGGCAGGCCAGCACATCGAGCTCGGGATCGCGGAGCACAACCTCTTTCTCCTGCTCGGCGCTCTCGGGCTGACGCGCGAGATGTCAGGTGTGACGTTGCTCCCCATCGGGACGCTCTACGATCCCTTCGTCCCGCGCGGCCTGGACGCCCTCTACCATGCCCTCTACTCGGGCGCGAGCTTCCTCGTGGTCGCCACGCCCTCGGGCGTGAGCCTGGCGCCGGAAGGCGGCGCCCACCAGTCGGTGATCACGCCCGGCATCGGGGTCGCGCTACCGGCGATCGCCTACTTCGAGCCGGCCTTCGCGCGGGAGGTCGAGTGGATCCTCCTCGACGCGCTCCGCGGCCTCGCCGACCGGACGGGCGCGAGCGTGTATCTGAGATTGTCGACGAAGCCGGTGGACCAGTCCCTCGCGCCGCCGCCGAGCCCCGAGTACCGCGCGTGCGTCCTCCGCGGGGGCTACCGCTTGATCGACGCCCGCGGCGAACCCGGCTGGGATCCGGAGGACAACGCGGTCCACCTCTTCGCCGCCGGCGCGATGGTCCCGGAGGCCGTCGACGCGAGCCGCCGTCTCCGCGAGCACGGCGTCCTCGCGAGCGTCTTCGTCGTCACGAGCCCCGACCACCTCTATCGGGATCTGCGCGGCCCGGCGCCCTACCTCGAGACCCTCGTGGGCGCCGACGAGGAGGGGGTGCCGGTGGTGTCGGTGCTCGACGGCCACTCCCACGCCCTCGCGTTCATCGGCGCGGCGCTCGGCGTGCCGCAGCTCGCGCTGGGCGTGGACGACTTCGGCCAGTCGGGAGCGCGCGCCGCCCTCTATCGCCACTACGGCATCGACGCCGCCGCGATCGTCCAGGCGGCGACGGTCCTCCTGGGCGGCTGACGCGCGAGCGGCTCCGACGCGCTGTCCCCGGCCTGCGCCGGCACGGTATAATCCGAGCCACCATGGCCACCCTGACCGAGTCCAGGAAGCGCGAGCTGCGGCGGGATCTCGAGGCGATCGTCGGCCGCGGCGCGGTGCTCTCCGACCCCGAGGAGCTGCTCGTCTATGAGTCCGACGGCCTCACGCTCTTCCGGGCGCTGGCGGACTTCGTCGTCTTCCCCACCTCCGCGGAGCACGTGGCCGCGGTCGTCCGGCTCGCGAACCGCGCGGAGCTGCCTTTCGTGGCGCGCGGCGCCGGGACGGGGCTCTCGGGCGGGTGCCTGCCGGCGGAGGGGGGCATCGTGCTCTCCATGATGCGGATGAACCGCGTCCTCGAGGTGGACTACGACAACCAGCTCGCGGTCGTCGAGCCGGGCCTCGTGAACCTCCACCTCTCCTCCCGGGTCGGGCCGAAGGGCTACTACTACGCGCCCGATCCGTCGAGCCAGCAGGCGTGCACGATCGGCGGCAACATCGCCAACAACTCCGGCGGCCCGCACACGCTGAAGTACGGCGTAACGACGAACCACGTGCTGGGGCTCGAGGTCGTGATGCCGGACGGCGAGATCGTCTGGCTCGGCGGGAAGACCCGCGAGGCGCCCGGTTACGACCTCGCCGGCGTGTTCGTCGGCTCCGAGGGCACGTTCGGCATCGCCACGAAGGTGGTCGTGCGCATACTCAAGAAGCCGCAGGCGGTCAAGACGGTGCTGGCCGTCTTCGAGCACGTGGATGGGGCGTCCGAGGCGGTCTCGGCCATCATCGCGCGCGGGCTCGTGCCCGCCGCCGTGGAGATGATCGACCAGCTGACGATCCAGGCCGTCGAGGACGCATTCGGCTGCGGCTACCCACGCGACGCCGCCGCCGCGCTCCTCGTCGAGCTCGACGGCCTCGCCGTCGGCATGGCGGCCCAGACCGAGCGGATCGTCGCGGCGTGTCGCGACGCGGGCGCCCGCGAGATCCGTACCGCGCGCGACGAAGCCGAGCGCGCGCTCCTGTGGAAGGGGCGCAAGTCGGCGTTCGGCGCGTACGGGCGGGTGTCGCCCGCGTACATGGTGATGGACGGCGTGATCCCGCGCACGAAGCTCCCGTACGTGCTCCGCCGCGTGAACGAGATCGTCGCCGCTCACGGGCTCAGGGTCGGGAACGTCTTCCACGCGGGCGACGGCAACCTCCACCCGAACATCCTCTACGATCCGCGCCGGCCGGGCGAGGAGGCGCGCGTGGTGGCGGCGGGGGCGGAGATCATGAAGGTCTGCGCGGAGGTCGGTGGCTCGATCTCCGGCGAGCACGGCATCGGCCTCGAAAAATCGGATTTCATGCCGCTCATCTTTTCGGCGGCCGACCTCGCCCTCATGCGCCGGCTCAAGAATGCGTTCAATCCCACGGGGCTCTGCAACCCGGGCAAGGTGTTCCCCACGAAGAAATCCTGCGTCGAGGTCGGGCCGGTCGCCTACCGGCCGCACGCGATCGAGGAAAAGGGTCTGGCCCAGCGCTTCTAGCGCTGGCGGCGGCGGCTCGTGCAGGACGGCCTGCTCGAGAGACTGCGCACCATCGTCGGCGCGCCGAACGTCCTGACGGGCGTCGAGCTCTCCCCGTACGTCGTCGAGGGCCGCACGCCCGACGCCGCCGTCTTCCCCGGCTCGGTCGAAGAGGTCTCGGCCGTAATCGCGCTCGTTGGAGAGTTTGGGCTGCCGGTGATCCCGTGGGGCGGCGGCACGGCGGCGTCCGTCGGCCTGCCCTCGGCGCGCGCGGGGCTGGTGCTCGGGCTCCGTCGCCTGAACCGCCTCGTGGAGCACGAGCCGGGCGACCTGACGGCCACGGTCGAGGCCGGCACGACGGTGGGAGAGCTCCAGGCGGCGCTCCGCGGCCGCGGCCAGTGGCTCTCGCTCGACCCCGCCGATGCCGAGCGGGCGACGATCGGCGGCGTGCTCGCGACGAACGCCTCGGGGCCGCGGCGGCACCTCTACGGGACGGCGCGCGATCTGCTCATCGGTGTCACGGTCGTGACCGCCGAGGGCGCGATCGTGAAGGGCGGCGGCAAGGTGGTGAAGAACGTCGCGGGCTACGACCTGCCGAAGCTCTTCGTCGGCTCTTACGGTACGCTCGGGGTCATCGTGGAGGCCACCTTCAAGCTCCGGCCACGTCCGGACGACGAGCGCCTGATGTGCGTCGGCTTCGATCGATTGAAAGACGCGGGCGCAGCGGTGCGCGCCCTGATGGCGTCCGATCTGATCCCCAGTGCCGTCGAGCTCCTCGACGGGACCGCGGCATTCGGCGGAGGGGGAACCGGAGGGGCGCTTGGGCTCGGACCGACACTCGCCGGCGCTGCCCCGGCCCCCCCGACGCCGGGCGCGGTGCTCGTCGTCGGGTTCGACGGACTCGG
>Ga0209806_1002649_pt1 | contig 11083 bp, 8 predicted proteins | sample GraSoiAngelo_152_FD_186166 | JGI IMG/M metagenome (GOLD analysis project Ga0209806, IMG submission 186166) | Grasslands soil microbial communities from the Angelo Coastal Reserve, California, USA - 14_1009_12_30cm (SPAdes) (version 2) | ecosystem: Environmental > Terrestrial > Soil > Grasslands ... | reverse complement strand
TACGGTGGATATGCCGCTGCGGCCGGCGCCCAGCAAGCGCAACCGGGTGCTGGTGGTGGAGGACAACCCGTCCAACCTGGACCTGGCCCGGATGGTCCTGGAGGGTAACGGCTTCACGGTCGACACCGCCGCGAACGGAGCCGAGGGGCTGGAGAAGGCCCGCCACCTCCGTCCTGACCTAATTCTGATGGATATGCAGCTCCCCGGCGTTGATGGATTAGCGGTGACTCGCCAGCTCAAGTCCGACCCGGCCACGGCGGATATCAAGGTGGTCGCCCTGACGGCGAATGCGCTGAAGGGGAGCGAGGAAGAGGCGCTGGCGGCGGGGTGCAGCGGGTACATCGCCAAACCGATCGAGTTGAAGAAGTTCATGTTGCAAGTGACGAACTTTTTGGAGAAGGAGTAGGACGACCACGATGCCGTTTCCGAAGACGATCCTGATGATCGAGGACGATGCGCCGACGCGTGAGGTCGTCCGGATGGCGTGCGTCGGCCAGAACTTCAACCTGATCGAAGCCGACACCGGGGAAAAGGGGATGGAGCTCCTGGAGAAGTCCGACCCCGACCTGGTGATCCTGGACCTGAACCTGCCCGGGATCTCCGGCATGGACGTCTGCCGCCAGCTCCGCGCGGACGGCGAGCAGGTGCCGGTGATCATGCTGACCGCGAAGAACGACACCATCGACGTAGTCGTCGGGCTCGAGGTGGGGGCCGACGACTACCTGACCAAGCCGTTTGAGGTACGGGAACTCCTGGCCCGGGTGGGCGCGCATCTCCGCCGCAGCGAGCAGACCGTGGCGCAGCAGCAGCCCAAGACGCGCTTCGAGTTCCCAGGCCTCATCATCGACATGAACTCACGCCAGGTCTGGCGCGAGGGCAAAGAGGTATCCCTGACGCTGACCGAGTTCAACCTCCTCTCGCTGCTGGCCTCGCAGGCCGGCCAGGTGGTTAGCCGCGGCGAGCTCTTGCGGAAGGTGTGGGGGTACGAGGTCGAGATCGAGACCCGGACCGTGGACGCCCACGTCTACCGGCTTCGCAAGAAGATCGAGAGCGACTCGGACAAGCCGCACTTCATCCACTCCGTGCCGGGGATCGGCTACCGCTTCGTAGCGGAGTAGACCCCACCCCGGGGATGACCCCGGTTAGATTCCGGACTGGTGATTGTCGACCGGCTCGCCCTGGGCGTTGACGGTTTGCTTCGCCACCTGGTCCGCAGCCGGTGAGCCGTCGCCCGGGTAGACGATGACCGGCGTCCCCAGCTCAGCCCAGTTGTAGAGGAAGGTCTCGGCCGCCGCGGTCACATGGATGCATCCATGGCTGGCATAGGGTCCGGTCGTTGAGCCAGGCCCATAGGCCGAGGCAGGCTCCCAGGCGGCGTCGTGGATGCCCTCACCGGTGTTGGTGAACCAGAGCACCATCTGGACGACGGTGTCCGGATACCAGAAAGGCGAGCCCTTGGGCCAGGGTGACTGCATGGTCCAGGGCGATGATTTCTTGGTCACCTGCATGGGGCCGATATCCGTCGGAAGTTCCGGCCGGCCGGTGGTGACCAGCGTCTCCTCGACCACCTTACCCCGCTCGTAGGCGCGCAGCCTCTGACCGGCGACGGAGATCACGATCATCTTGGGCGGGGCGCCGTTGACGAGGGCTTCATGGACCCGCTGGCCGTACCGCTGCACCCCGGCCACCCCGAGGGCTACCTGGCTCGGGTCGGTGTCGCTTACCAAAGCGGAATAATGTTCCAGTGCGCGGGAGGCGCGAGCGACCGCCGGGATCTTGAGGAAGGCGCCGACCGTCGCCTCGTTTCGTCCGTCCGTCAGGGCCGATAACCCGGCGGCCCGCATCGCGTCGAGCCGACCCTGGTACTGAGCCGCCAGGCTTACGGCGGCCTGCTGGACGGCGGCCTTCTCGGCGGACAGGTTGTCCTCGAGGGTTTTCAGACGAACGGTGAGAGAGTCGGCCCGATTGGAGAGCTGGCTGAGCCCCGGCAGCGAGGCGATGACGGTAGCATCCCGCTCGATCGCCTGGAGGTCACCGCGAACGGGCGACAGGTCGTCGGGGTCGATTCCGAGGTTGGCCGCCGCCGACAGCTGCGCCTTCACGGTCAGGACGTCCTGCCTGACCGCGGCACGCATGTCCTGGATGGCGACGGCCTTGAGGTGGTCGAGCCGTGAACGGTCGCCGGCCAGCTGGGCGGCGGCGATCAGTCCGGCCGCGAGCACGACCAGGGCGACGAACGCGTGCCGCGACCAGTCGACGCGATCGGGGCTGAGGCGCTGGAATCGCCCAGCAGCGTTGGTAGAAAGATTGATATCCCTATTGTAGCTTGGATCGCGGGAGCTGCCCGACCTCCTCCCAGAGGTGAAGGGCGGCCTTGCGCCCGGCAAAGAAGCTGTCGAGATCCAGGCGCTCGTCCGGCGCATGCATGAAGCAGTCGGGCTGGACGAACCCGACCAGAAGGCAGGGAGTCTGCAGGTGCCGGGACATGGAGTGGACCGCGCCGATCGAGCCTCCCGAGCGGGTGAGCACGGGCTCGACGCCATACGCCTTTGTCAGCGCGGCGGCGCCGGCGCGGAGCAGCGGGTGGTCGGTAGGAGTGATCCAGGGCTCGGCGTGGTCGAGCTGGGTCAGAGTGATGCGAGCTCCGCGCGGTCGAGCGGACTCGATGTGGTCGCGCAGCGCTCGGGAGACGGCGTTCGCGTCCTGGTCCGGAACCAGCCGGCAGCTCAGCTTGGCGGCCGCCCAGGCCGGGATGATGGTTTTCTGCCCGGGCCCCTGGTACCCGCCCCAGACGCCGTTGGCGTCCAGGGTCGGCCGTGCCCAGGCGCGCTCGCGCGGTGTGAATCCCGGCTCGCCGGCCAATCCGGTCAGGCCGTACATGCGCTGGTAGTCGGCCTGGTCGACCGGAAGTCGCTCGAACTGGCGGCGCTCCTCATCGCTGATGGGCCGGACTCCGTCGTAAAACCCGGGCACCAGGATGTGGCCCGATGGATCTTTCAGACGGACCAGGAGCTCGCTCAACAGCTGAATCGGGTTGGGTGCGATCCCACCGAATTCGCCCGAGTGCAGGTCGGTTGAGGCGGTCTCGACCCGGAGCTCGAAATATAGGAGCCCGCGAAGTGCATAAGTGATGGCGGGCAATCCCTTGCCGGCCATGGCCGTATCGCTCACGACCGTGTAGTCGGCGGCCAGCCGCTCCTGATGCGCGGCAACGAATTCGTCGAAGTGCTGGCTGCCGATCTCCTCCTCGCCCTCCGCAATCACCTTGAGGTTGACCGGCAGCTCGCCCGTGGTTCGCATCAGGGCGTCGATCGCCTGCCAGTGGATCGCTATCTGGCCCTTGTCGTCCGAGGCGCCGCGGGCGAAGAGTTGACCGTCGCGCTGGACCGGCTCAAACGGCGGCGAGCTCCAGAGGTCGATCGGATCCACCGGCTGGACGTCGTAATGGCCGTAGAGGAGCACGGTGGGGCGCTCGGGGTCGCGGACCCAGTCGGCGTAGACGACGGGATGGCCGGGGGTGGGCATGACCTCGATGTTTTCGAGACCGATGCGCTCGTACTGCTCGGCCAGGTAAGCGGCCGCGCGGCGGACGTTGTCGGCCTGGTCGGGCTGGCTCGAGATGCTGGGGATGCGAAGAAAGGCCTCGAGCTCCGCGATCCCCTGCGCGCGTGTCTCGTCCAGGTGTTGATCGGGGGTGGCCATCGTGAAGAGACTACTAGTAGATGAAGCCCAGGAGATCGAGGCCGGAGGTCGACTTGATGGTGCGGTAGTCCACCACGCCCCAACGGCCGTAGTTCATCTCGGAGACGGTGAAGGATCCGTCCGAGTTGACCGACTCCACGTAGGCGACGTGCCCAACCGGGGAGGACCAGCTGATGCCCTGGACCATGATGGCGCCGACCGCCGGGGTCTGGCCCTCGGCGTAGCCGAAGAGCCGGGCGTTCGGCCACCACATCCATGCATCCCCGTTCCACGGGACGTAGCGCTTATGGGCCACCCACCAGGTGCAATAGCCGTAAGGGAAGTGTCCGCCCGAACCGTAGGCCGGACCGGCGTAGGTAATGCTAAAGGTGGTCTGTTGCTTGCCAAACCGGCTCCAGGTCACGGACTTGACCACATGTTTGCCCAGCCCGCTGGGAAGCGCCGGGCCCTGACCGTCCGGCAGCATCAGCATGGTCCCGGCCACCAGGTGCTCGGGGTCCTTTATCAGGTTGAAGTCGATGACGTCCTGGAGCTGCACCTTGTACTGGGCCGCCAGCTGGGGCAGCTGGGTGTTGGGCTGCACCTTGATCAGCATGCCGTTGACGGGTGGAATGATCAGCTTCTGGCCGGCGCTCACCGCGGTGACGTCCAGGATGTTGTTTGCCCAGCGGACCGTGTCGACCGTCAGGCCGAACTGCCCGGCGACACGTTCCACCGTGTCACCCCGCTTCATCGTGTAGTAGAGAATGTCCCGCCGGGCGGGCTGGTCCACGGTGGCGGCATTGACCTTGAGGATGAAGCCGGTCTGGGTCATGACGACGTCGTCAACCCGGGTAGGCTGAAGTGCGGTGATGGCCGGTGCGCTATTCGCGGCACCATAGACAGTATCGTTGTGGGACCGATCTAGAGAGGTCAGTATGGGAACGAATGCCGCCGCGAGTAGCACAAGCGTGTGCGTCAAAAACCTGCTCTGTGCCAGGACTTCCCCCTTAGGCCGAGTTGGTTTTCCGGCATGGTAGCACAGCCGGGGCGACTCATTGTGCAACAGATCGTGCAACAGAGCCAGCAACAGCGCGGCTCACATAAGGTGGAAGCGCGCTGGGAGTGACAAAAGTGTAAAAATAGTCCAGACTAACTGGCTACCGGACTCGGCGTATTGAGGGGCGTCCCGGTGGTTGATTCGTATTCGGAGGAGGCGCGACAGGCCTTGTAGGAGGGGCCTTAGGTTTTCGCAAAGGGTGGTGTTTTGGGTGCCACCTCAAGACTTGTAAATACTGAGGAAGGGCTGTAAATACAGGCGTCGCCGTAAGCGCAAAACGCCGGCCGCGGGTCCCCCGGCACCTGCTGCTCACTCTTGCCCTCCCGATAGCGGCCACCCTCTTGCTCCTGCCCATGAGCGCCGCTGCGGATAGCGCAAGCCCCAGTCCCGCCGCGTCGCCCTCGCCGACTCCGTCGGGCAGCCCGCCAGGCGTCGTCTCAGCGCCGTCGCCTTCAGCCGCCCCGGCGAGTAGCCCGAGCGCTCTGACCAGCTCCTCGCCCCGCGCGCTGACCAGCCCCTCGCCCGGCACTTCGAGCCAGGCAAAAAACCAGACGCTGCAAAACAAGGACGCGCAGGGCCAGCTGATCGGTGATCTGACCTCGGCTGAGTCCCACGCCCTGATGCTGGAACGGTCGCTCGAGCAATCTCAGCTGAACCTGGTGGCGCTCGGCCAGCAGGTGCTCGATGCTCAGCGCCAGGTGGTCAGGCTTGATTCGCGGATTGCCGATGTGAGTGAAAAACAGGCGCAGACCGCCAACCGGCTCGAGGTCGATCGGGCGGCCTTGCGCGACATCGTGCGGCGGGTCTACAAGCAAAACGACAACATGTTCCTCGAGGTGCTGCGGGCGGGAGGTTTCCAGAGCTTCCTGGAGGGGATCGGTTATAGCGATGCGGTGATAGACCGCGAGATCGCCATGGTGAAGGCGGTCCAGGGGGACGTGGCCACCCTGGAGCACGCACAGACGACCCTCCAGCAGAGCCGGTCCGAAAAGAAGGACCTGCTCGGCCAGCTGCAGCAGCTGCAAGCAGCGGTCGCCTCGCAGGTCACGGTCGAACAGGGCCTGCAGGTCCAGCTCCAGTCCACTATCGATGCAGCCCTTTCAGCGCTGGACGCCATGCAATCCGACACGCCGACGGCCGCGGCGGAGCGGGCCAAGCTGATCAAGCTGAAAACCGACGCGGTCCTGCGCCAGATCGAGCAGACGGTATGGGCCCAGGACACGCTGCTCGGCACCCTCAAGCTGCCGCCCGAAGATCCCCTGCTGTTATCGACCGGCCGGCTGCTCTGGCCGATTCCGCATGCCACGATCTCGCAGGCATTCGGGCCCACGCCTTACCTGTTCGAGCCGTCCTTCGCCGGGTTTGCTCACTTCCACACCGGGCTCGACCTGGCGGTCCCCCTGGGCACCCCGGTGTTCGCGGCCGCCGACGGTGCGGTGGTCTTCGCCCGGGGGATGGCCGACAGCACCGGGAACCTGATCGGGTACGGCAACTACATCCTGATTCAGCACGACGCCAACCTCCGGACCCTCTACGGACACCTGATGACGATCGGGGTCAAGGAGGGGGACATCGTCAAGCGCGGCCAGCTGATTGGCCTGGTCGGCTCGACTGGCAACTCAACCGGGCCGCACACCCACTTCGAGGTGCGCCTGGAGGAGAGCCCGATCGACCCGATGAACCTGCTCTCCATGACCGACCCCTCGGCTCCGGCGCTCGATCCGATGCTTATTGCCACGCACTAACTCCCCAGAGCCTGCCCTCGCCTCCGGATAAAATCACGCAGGCATGAAACCGTGGCTGCGTTACGGACTGATTTTTGGTGTGGCTGCCGGCGTGGCGACCATCGTGGTGAACGTGCTGGGGAGCCTCAACCGTCCGGCAGACATCTGCGTCACCGGGAAGGGGAACCTGACGCTGACGATGAGCGGTCTTATCCTGTTTCTCGTGATCGCCGGGGCGGCCGGCTGGCAGACCACCCGGTCGGGCTCCAAAATCAGCGCGGGTGCGCTCGCCGGCCTGGTGACCGGCGCGGTCTCCGGGCTGCCGGTGCTGGTGGGCTTCGTACTCTCACTGGATCTCGCGATAAGAGCCGTGCACTGTCCGAGCGCGCCCCGGCCGATACCGCCCGACGCTACCGTCCGGGCGATCGGGGTGATCGTGGCGCTGGTGATAGTGCTGATCGGGATGGGCGTGGGCGCGGCGGCCGGCGCGGCGGGCGGCGCCCTTGGCGAGCGGCGCCAGGCCGTTTAGTCTCGTGCTCAAGTCGGCGCGGCTGAAGGCCGCCGTCTGGCGTCATCGCGCCCCGCTGCTGGCCGGGATCGTCGCCATCCTGCTGGCGAATGGGTTCGCGCTGCTGCAGCCATTCCTGCTCGGGCGCGGGGTCGATGCAATTGTCCGCAAGCAGCCCGACCGGCTGCCGCTGATCTTCATCGCCATCGTCGCGGCGGCGGCGGCGGATGCGGTGTTTCGCTTCCTCCAGCGCTACACCGTCAACGGGGTCGCCCGGCGGATCGAGAACGAGCTCCGCCGCGACATGTTCGAACAGCTGGAGCGGCTCGACCAGCGGTTTTTCCAGGGGATGCGGACCGGCGACATCATGGCCCGGGCCACCAACGACCTGAGCGCCGTCCAGCAACTGCTCGGGATGGGGCTGAGCAGCATCTTCAACACCGTCGTGATCTTCACCGCGGCTGTGGTCCTGATGCTGTGGATCGACTGGCAGCTGACGCTGTTGTCGGTGTCGTTGCTGACTTTGCTGTCGCTGGGATTCCTGGTGCTGGGGCCCCAGATCCAGAAGCGCTTCCTCCGCGTCCAGGAGCAGTTCGCGGCCCTCTCGTCAAAGGCGCAGGAGAACTTCTCAGGGATCCGGGTGGTGAAGGCCTATGTCCAGGAGGAAGCCGAGCAGCGATCGTTCCGCGCCATCAACCAGGAGTACGTCGACGCGAACATCGCCTGGGCCCGCATCAACAGCGCGCTCTGGCCGCTGTTCGGCACCCTCGCCGGCCTGGCGGCCGTGGTGATGCTGTACGTCGGCGGGCAGCACGTGGTCCAGCACCGGCTGACACTCGGGCAGTTCGTGCAGTTCAACACCTACCTGATCCTGCTGTCCTGGCCGATGATCGCCCTGGGCTGGGTGAGCAACCTGTTTCAGCAGGGGGCGGCGTCCTTGAACCGGATCGAGGAGATCCTCCATCAGACGCCGGCGGTCGCTTCGCCACCCAGGCCGCTGCGCCCCGAGGCAGTCCGCGGCGAGCTGACCTTCGAGAATGTCAGCTTCCGCTATGTGGACGAACCGATTTTCGAGAACCTGTCACTGCACGTGCCGGCCGGGTCGACCCTGGCGCTGGTGGGAAGCACAGGCTCGGGCAAGAGCACGCTGGTGCGCCTGCTGGCCAGGGTTTACGACCCGCAGGAAGGCCGCATCCTGATCGACGGCACCGATATCCGCGACCTTCCGCTCGATGTCCTGCGCCGGCAGATCGGGTACGTCCCGCAAGAGGCGTTCCTCTTCTCGGAGACGCTCGCAGAGAACATCATGCTGGGAGCTCCGGACGCGCCCGCCGAGTCGGTGGAGCGGGCAGCCGAGCTCTCGCAGCTCAGCGCCGACCTCGAGCAGTTTCCCAACGGGCTGCAGACGATGATCGGCGAGCGCGGGGTGACGTTGAGCGGCGGCCAGAAGCAACGGACCGCGATCGCCCGGGCCGTCCTGAAAGACCCGGCCATCCTGGTGCTCGATGACGCGCTGTCGAGCGTGGACACCCGGACCGAGGAAGCCATCCTGCGCGGTCTTCGTGGCTTCATGGAGGGCCGCACCAGCATCGTCATCGCCCACCGGATCTCGACCATCAAAGATGCGGACCAGATAGTGGTGCTCGAGGAGGGCCGGGTGGTGGAGCAGGGGAGCCATGCCCGGTTGCTCGGCGAGGGCGGTGAGTATGCCCGGCTCTACGAGCGCCAGCAGCTGCGCCGGGAGCTTGAGGAAGAAGAGCTGCCCGGCCCGGCGCTCGGGGCCGAGCGCTGATGGGCATGCACGGTTTTCGGATGGCGGGAGCGGACGAGATCACCGGGAAGGCATACGACGCGCGCTTGATGCGGAGGCTCTGGCGGTACGTCCGACCGCACCGGATGCTGGGTATCACCGGCCTGGGCCTGCTGCTGGTGAGCTCGTTGAACGACCTGGCCGGGCCCTATTTCACCCAGCAGGCGATCGACCACTACATCCGGCCCGGGCGGCTGAACGGCTACGAGCGCCTGGCCGGGCTGTGGCTGCTGGTGCTGTTCGTCAACTTCCTGGCTCGTTACGGCCAGAGCTATGTGATGAACCTGCTCGGCCAGCGGGTCATGTTCGACATGCGCAACGCGATCTTTTCGCACCTGCAGCGGATGTCGCTGCGATTCTTTGACCACAACCCGGTGGGGGTGCTGGTCACGCGGATGACGAACGACGTCGACGCCCTGAACCAGCTGCTGACTTCCGGGCTGGTGGCGGTCATCGGCGACCTGTTCTCGCTGGTAGTGATCGCCGGCTTCATGCTCTGGGTGAACTGGCAGCTCGCCCTGGTGGTGTTCGCCATCATGCCCGTGGTGATGGGCGTGACCCTGCTGATGCGTCACCAGATGCGCGACGTCTTCCGCGCCATCAGGACCCGGATCGGGCGGATCAACGGCTTTCTCCAGGAGCAGATGTCCGGCATGCTGACGCTCCAGCTTTTCAACCGCGAGCGCCGGGCGCTGGAGGACTTCGACCGGCTCAACGACGATTACCTGCGCGCCAACCTGCGCTCGGTGGCGCTCTACGGCGTTTTCATGCCACTGATGAGCTTCATAGGCTCGCTCACTTTTGCCCTGATCCTCTGGTTCGGCGGCGGCCGGGTGGTGCAGGGCGCGCTCACGCTTGGCACCCTGGTGCTGTTTATCCAGCTGTCCGACCGGCTTTACCAGCCGATCCGCGACCTGGCCGAGAAGTACAACATCCTGCAGGCGGCGATGGCCGCGTCCGAGCGGATCTTCAGTATCCTCGACGAGCCGGCGTCGGACGTCGACGCGCCGGGCGTCGGCCGGATGGACGCGGTTAACGGCGCGATCAGCCTGGAGAAGGTCTGGTTCGCCTACCAGGGCGAGGACTGGGTGCTCAAGGACGTGTCGCTGCAGATCGCGCCCGGAGAGAAGGTCGCCATCGTGGGGGCGACCGGGGCCGGCAAGACCTCACTGATCAGCCTGCTCACCCGGTTCTACGAGCTGCAGCAGGGGGTGATCCGGGTGGACTCACGCGACATCACCACCATCGACCGGGCGGACCTGCGCCGGCACATCGGCGTGGTGCTGCAGGACCCGTTCATCTTCACCGGGACGGTGGCGGACAACATCCGGCTGGGCCAGGCGATGCCCGCGGCCCAGGTCGAGGCCGCGGCCCGGGCCGTGAATGCCGACCGGTTCATCCGGCGGCTGCCGCGCGGATACGAGCAGGAGCTGCACGAGCGCGGCTCGGACCTGTCGACCGGCCAGAAGCAGTTGCTGGCCTTCGCCCGCGCCCTTGCATTCAACCCCGAGATCCTGATGGTCCTCGACGAGGCGACCGCCAACGTCGATACGGAGACCGAGCTGATCATCCAGGCCTCGCTGCTCAAGCTGATGGAGGGCCGGACCTCGATCATCATCGCGCACCGGCTGTCGACCATCCGGCACGTCGACCGGATCATCGTCCTGCACAAGGGCCGGGTGGTGGAGACCGGGACGCACGCCGAGCTGCTGGCCCGGCGCGGTGTGTACTTCAGGCTCTACGAGCTGCAGTACAAGGACCAGGCCCCGGCGCTCTCGGCGTGAGCGTCAACATCGACGCGCTGGCGGACGAAGTCTCGGCGGCGTCGACGGCGCAGGTGCGCCCGGGCGCGCGCTCGGAGCGCCGGGCTTACGGCGAGATCATCACCAACCCGGACTACCCGGCCGTCTTCTTCCTCCACGGGATCTACGAGCTCAAGGCCGCGGACTGGGATGCGGCGCGACTCGAAGCGGTGATCGACGAAGCCATCCCCTACGCACCGAGCTATCGAGCCCGCACCCGCGACCCGCTGACGCGTACCGAGCTGGGGTCTCGGCTGCACGCAGCGGGATATGACGTGATGCACCTGGCGTTGATGGCTCAGGTCTCGCCGGCGCCTCCGGCGAGTGGGCGGTTCCGGCTGGAACGGGTCGGTGGCGCAAGCGCGTGGCGGGACTTCGAAGGACTGGTGCGCACCGATTGGGCGGATGCGGAGGCCAGGACGGTTGCTGAGGTGCTCGCCTTCTATAAGTGGTCGGTCGACAACGCGCCGCAGTGGTTTTACCTCGCGTACGACGGCG
>Ga0209806_1002641_pt1 | contig 11117 bp, 6 predicted proteins | sample GraSoiAngelo_152_FD_186166 | JGI IMG/M metagenome (GOLD analysis project Ga0209806, IMG submission 186166) | Grasslands soil microbial communities from the Angelo Coastal Reserve, California, USA - 14_1009_12_30cm (SPAdes) (version 2) | ecosystem: Environmental > Terrestrial > Soil > Grasslands ... | reverse complement strand
TTGCTCCGAACAGTAAAGCAAGAACGCAAAGTAAAACTTTGAAAAGGGCCAGGTGTAACCCCCCTCCTCTGGGTCCATAACACCACATGGAGCTGGCGGAACCAGGTAAGAGAGGCGCGCTTGTCCTCGAGGACGGCACCGTCATTCAAGGGATTGGTTTTGGCGCTGAGACCGAAATTTCCGGCGAAGTTGTCTTCAACACATCAATGATGGGATACCCAGAGCTACTTACCGACCCGTCTTACCAAGAACAAATTGCAGTAATGACCTACCCGATCCTCGGGTCATACGGAGTACCGCCTAGCACTATTCAGGATCATGGAGGAGTCCCGCTCCATTTTGAGTCTGATTCTGTAAAGGTCAAGGGCTTTGTCGTCCACTCTCTCTCTCGACCCAGTCACTGGTCTAATCACAGAACACTTGACGAATGGCTCACTGAACAGGGTGTGCCGGGGATCGCGGGGGTTGATACCCGGGTCCTGACCCAGCGACTTCGGAACAAGGGAACAATGCTAGGGGTTTTGAAAGTCTCAAGTTCGCCTATCAATTCAGACATCTTGGCCGGAGGGATCTCCCGACTTCAAGATCCAAACAAACAAGACCTTGTACAGAGAGTAAGCCCCAAGGAGCCTATCTACTATGATGGAAGAGAACAATCGACTATCGCCATCGTGGACTGTGGTGTCAAGTACGGGATACTGCGCAGTCTTCTCGCCAAGGGGGCAAGAGTTGTCCGTGTCCCCTATGATTTTCCCGCCGACAAGATTCTAGCGCTGAACCCCATAGGGATAGTTATCAGCAATGGACCTGGGGACCCCAAGATCGACCTCAGGACGATAGATACAACGAGGAGATTGATGGAAACCGAGCTTCCAATAATGGGAGTTTGCTTAGGCGCGCAGATTCTAGGGCTGGCAGCCGGGGCGGAAACCTACAAACTGAAGTTTGGTCACCGGGCCGTCAATCACCCGTGTATAGACCTTGAAACCAATAGATGTTTCATTACGACTCAAAACCATGGGTACACGATTGATCGGAAATCCCTGGAAAATACCGACTTCCTAGCGAACTTCGTTAACATCAACGATAAAACTGTAGAAGGGATCAAGCACCGGAAGAAACCGTTCTTAGGTGTTCAGTGGCACCCGGAAAGCTCACCAGGGCCGTACGATACTAGGTTCCTCTTTGAAAGGTTCTTTGAGGAGGCCTTGAAGGCTTGAAGATAGACTGGATCAAGTCCGTCGTCATTGTAGGCAGCGGTGCTATCAAGATTGGAGAGGCTGGAGAGTTTGACTACTCTACCTCTCAGGCGATCAAGGCGCTTAGAGAAGAAGGAATCAGAACAATCGTCGTGAACCCGAATATTGCCACCATTCACACTGACGAGAAGTTCGCAGACAAGGTCTATTCTGTGCCGATTAGGACGGACTTTCTCGAGGACATTATCGCAAAAGAACAACCGGACGGCATTCTCCTAGGCTTTGGGGGACAGACTGCCCTCAACTGTGGTGTGGAGCTTGCAGAACGCGGTATTTTGTCGAAATATAACGTGAAGGTTCTCGGCACCGGAATCGACAGCATAGAGATCGCTGACAACCGGGAACTGTTCAAGAAAACCATGATCGAACATGGTATCCCGGTTCCGAAAAGTCGGAAGGCAGTCGATCTGGAAACTGCTCTTGAGGCCGCCCACGAGATAGGCTTCCCGGTCATGGTTAGGGTCGCCTACACGCTGGGAGGTCAGGGGTCAGGTGTAGCCTTCGATGAACGCACGCTCGGAGAGATTGCGCTTCGAGGACTTGCCTATAGTAGGATCAATCAGGTCCTGATCGAGGAATACCTCGAGAAGTGGAAGGAAGTCGAATACGAGGTGATGAGGGATCGTGATGACAATTGCATCATAATCTGCAATATGGAAAACCTGGATCCAATGGGAGTTCATACTGGCGACAGTATCGTCGTCGCTCCCTCTCAGACCCTTACGAACCGCGAATATAACATCCTTAGAGAAACGGCCCAGAAGGTCATACGAACACTAGGCATAGTTGGAGAGTGCAATATCCAGTTCGCGCTGGACCCGAAGAGCGAAGAATTCAGAGTAATAGAGGTCAATTCGAGACTATCTAGAAGTTCCGCGCTCGCTTCGAAAGCTACAGGGTATCCGATAGCATACATCGCGGCAAAACTCTCTCTCGGCTACGTTCTCCCCGAACTCTCGAACAAGATAACCGGGGTGACTTCGGCGTGCTTCGAACCCGCGCTCGACTATGTTGTAGTCAAAGCTCCTCGCTGGGATTTCCAAAAGTTCCGCAAGGTTAGCAAGGGAATCGGGACCCAGATGAAATCCGTAGGGGAAGTAATGGCGATCGGTAGATGCTTCGAAGAAGCCTTGCAAAAAGCGATCAGGATGCTCGACATTGGAAGGGAGTTGACGGATAACGGAATTGCGGGACGAAGTGTGGAGAGGATCCGAAGAGAACTTCGAGAACCCACTGATGAGAGAATCTTCTACGTAACGAAAGCTCTGAAGTCTGGGATGAGCATGGACGAGATAACTAGGCTAAGCGGAATCGACCGATGGTTTCTAGACAAGATCAACAATATTCTTGAGATGGAAAAAGGGATCGCGAAGGAGAAGATCAACCCGAGTATTGTCAGAAGTGCGAAGGAATTCGGCTTCTCCGACAAGAAGCTAGGAAAGCTTCTAGGAAAGACTGAAGCTAAAATCCGTGACTACAGAAAAGCCCACGACATACTGCCGGTCACGAAACAGATAGACACGATGGCTGCCGAGTGGCCGGCCGCGACAAACTATCTCTATCTAACATACGGTGGTGAGGTGGACGATGTCGCATACGTGGCTGGAGACAAGGTGGTGGTCTTGGGCTCTGGCTGCTATAGAATTGGATCAAGCGTAGAGTTCGATTGGTGCTGTGTCAACATGGCCACGGCCCTGAAGAAGAGAGTGTCAGAGGTCATCATGATAAACTGTAATCCTGAAACCGTATCAACAGATTTCGACATACTGGACAAGCTCTACTTCGAAGAACTAAGTCTGGAAAGAGTCTCGGACATACTGGACAAGGAACAGCCACGCGGAGTAGTCGTAAGCGTCGGCGGACAGACTGCAAACAATCTGGTCAAGGGGCTATCTGAACATGCAACGATTCTAGGCACATCCCCCGACAGTATCGATGCCGCGGAGGACCGCGCAAGATTCGGCCAGTTGTTGGACAGACTAAAGATCGAACAACCGAAATGGGACAAGCTTAGATCTCTCGAAGATGCGAAACGATTTTCCAAACAAATAGGCTACCCTATTCTCATCCGTCCATCCTATGTTCTCTCTGGCTCAGCGATGAACGTCGCATTCAATGAGGCACAACTCACAGGCTACATTAGAGAGGCAACACGCGTCTCTCGAAAGAACCCGGTTGTCATCTCAAAATTCCTGACGGGAGCACGAGAGGTCGAAGTGGACGGTGTCTCCGACGGCTCAAGAGTGTTCATCGGCGCAATCATCGAGCACGTAGAAAACGCCGGGGTCCATTCTGGAGATGCCACGATGACCATACCCACTCTCTCAATAACAGAGGCTGTGAAAAAGAAGCTCCTATTCTACTCCGGAAGAATAGCTAGAAGTCTCAATATCCAAGGACCCTTCAACATCCAATTCCTCGTCAAGAACGGACAAGCCCTCGTTATCGAATGCAACCTTCGAGCCTCTCGAAGCATGCCATTCGTATCCAAGACAATTGGGACAAACCTGATGGATTTGGCCGCTGAGGCAATAACCAACGGGACCATAAAGCCTGGCGAAGGAATTCCGAAAAGAATCGGAGTGAAAGCTCCACAGTTCTCCTTTACAAGGTTGGATAAGGCCGACCCGGTCACCGGGGTCGAGATGGTTTCGACCGGAGAAGTGGCCTGTTTCGGTGAGACATTCCAGGACGCGTTCATCAACGCCTTGATCGCAAGCAACTTCTACATTCCAAAAAGGGACGACGCCATCCTCATCTCAATGGGTGAAACGAGAAAGGGAATTCTCCCATACGCTAGAATGCTGGGGCGAACAGGCTACAGAATATTTGCAACACAACACACAGCGGAAGAGTTTTCGAAGAACGGAATCGATTGCAGGATACTGTACAAGGTCAGTGAGAAGAAGAAACCGAACATAATGGACTATCTCCAAAACAGAGAGATCCGGCTCGTAATCAACATTCCAAGCCACGAAGGAGACCCTGCATCTCATCGGATACTCAAAGACGAATATCTCATCAGAAGGAAGGCAGCCGAATTTGGGATTCCGATCGTGACCAACCTCGAACTGGCCAGGGCACTCACCAAGGCGCTTGTACGCCACAATGCTCGCATACAATCGAAGACCCAATCCAGGACACAGGCCTTCTTAGCTTCCTCCGTCCCTACCCCTTCGCTGTGCACTCCTCTTGCAGGCTCATCCCGTCGAGCCGAGCCCGTCCCTGTCACCAATCCATAGACAAACTAGAATTCATTATCTAGAGTGGCCCACTGTGCCAAAGGAGTTAGGCAGAGAGACAATTGCGATTTCTGCAGAAGATGCGAGGCGTCTGGCCGTCGCCAGGCAGCATCTTGCGGGCAAGCTTCCGGCAAAGGCAGCGCGAGAACATATCCTGTCGGTTGTGCGTGACCTGACCTTTGTTCAGTGGGATCCGATTGCGGTGGTCGCGCCGTCGCATGTGTTGTCCTTTTGGAACAGGGTGGGCGATTTCCCGCTGGCTGATCTGGAAAAATTGTTGTGGGACGAGAAGAAGCTCTTTCTCCATTGGGTCAACTTCGCAGCTTCGCTCGTGCTTACCGAAGACTACCCGCTCTACTACTCGATGATGAAACGATACCCAGAATCCATCGGCATGTCGTGGGGATCGCGGAAACCGAATACGAGAAAGTTCCTTGTCGAGAACAGAGAGCTGGGCAAGTCGATGCTGAAGCAGTTGAAAAATGGACCGATGCAGCTGACCCAGTTCAAAGAGTACAAACCCGCCAAAAGTACGGACGGATGGACCCCCGGAAGCCCAGTCGCCAGGATGCTCTTCCACCTGGAGATGAAGGGAGAGATCATGGTCGCAGGCCACCAACGCAACCGGAACATCTGGGCCTTGTCTGAAGATTTCCTGCCGAAAGGGGTGGTGAAGAAGGAGATCTTGGAAGAAGAGCTCGAGCGCTTAACCGTCCAGAGGGCTATCCGGGCTCTCGGGACAGCTTCCGCTCGCGAGATAAACTACTATTTCCCACGCGGCCGTTATCAGAACCTGAAGGAGGCCCTGCAAAGCTTAGAGCAGGATTCTACGATACACCGAGTCCGGGTCGCAGGAGTCCAAGAGAAGGACGAGCGATATATCCATGATCAGGATCTAAAACTCCTCGAATCGACGGGAGACGATGCGTTTCAACCACGTGTATCGTTGCTTCCTCCATTCGATAACCTTCTCGGCGTCAGAGGATGGACAAAAAGAATCTTTGACTTCGACCACCGTCTCGAAATGTTCTTCCCTCAAAGCAAACGAAAATTCGGCTATTACGTACTACCGATCCTGTGGGGAGACAGGTTGATCGGTAGAATCGACCCTGTTATGGAAAAAGACAACAGGAGACTCCTGATCAATTCGGTGCACGCAGAGCCTGCCGCGCCCCGGGACAAGGAGGTCTCGTCGAAGATTGGAGATGCGATTCAACGACTGGCGAACTTCCTAGGGGCCAGGGAAGTCGTGTACTCGTCACGGGTCCCTGCGCCATGGAGAAGTTTCCTCCACTGAGTCAGGCCGGAGGCAACTCATACGTACTGACTATTCTGACCAGCGCGTAACCAGGTTACTGCGCAGGAACTTCGGTGTTCTAATACTTCAGAAGTGACTGACTAGATCAATGAGTCCTGAGAACAACCAACAGACAAAAGAAGTATCTTCCTTCTCTTGCAACCTGTCAGCCCTGGACCAAGAGCAAAGAAAACGACACGACTCCTTAGCAAGGGACCTGTTCCCGAAACATCTTGAAATTAAGGAACTTCCCGACGGTTATGGACTCCGTTTCCCGAACAACCGCTTGCTTTTCATAGGATTATCGGAATGGATCACCTTGGAGCAACTTTGCTGTCCTTTCCTTACAATTTCCCTAGAATTGCATCGTGATCAAGGACCAATCTGGCTTAAGGCAACCGGGAAAGATGGTGTCAAGAATTTTCTTCGGGCAGAACTAGGGATTTAGGTCAGACGGCATAGCAAGACCGCACCATCAGAGGCAATCAAGGCAACTTGTCACGACCCGTGACGCGAAAGGCAAATTGATAAGGGACTGAACCAACCACCGTCTTCGCTAGCGGTCAAAATGTTCACCTGTACGAAGTGCGACAAGAAGGAATTCCAGCTAACTCAGCTCTCAGAGATGAGATTGCTCGCGGAATGTCCATCCTGTGGAGGCTCCTTCATCATGGATACTGTAACAGAGAAGCGGCCTAGGGTGGAAGCATCCGACCCGAACCAGCATATCATTTGGGACTGGAAAGCCGAGAAGTGGATTCCGGCGAAGAGAAACTGATCTTCTAAGACCGCTGGTCTATCGGCACATACGGAACCTGGGCAGGTCCCACATACTCTGTCAGCGGTCTGATGAGTCTGTTGTCGGCGTACTGCTCATAGATATGCGCGATCCAACCTGATATTCTGTTGCATGCAAAGACAGCGGGCATAACATCCCTGGGTACGCCAAGCGCGTTTAGGACGACTGCAGCGTAGAATTCGATATTCGGCCATAACTTCCTCTTTTCCATAACGACCTTCTCTACTTCTTCTGCAACGTCTAGCCATTTCCTGCTTCCGCGTCCTTCAGTCAATTTTTCTGCGATTGTCTTCAGGATTCTAGCTCTTGGATCGTAGGTCTTGTAAATCCTATGCCCGAACCCCATTATCCTCCTTCCCGCGGCCAGCTCGCTGTCGACATATGCTTCGACTTTTTCCGTTGAACCGATCTCTTCGAGCATCTCCATTACGCGCTGGTTTGAACCTCCGTGGAGGGGACCCGCGAGAGTGGCTATGGCACTTGTGACAGCTCCTCCGAGGTCGGCGAGAGTGGAAGTTGCTACCACGGCGGCGAACGTGGAGGCGTTCATCTCATGGTCCGCATAGAGGATGGAGAGGGTGTCGAAGGCCGCTCTTGATTGCTCGTCCGGTTTCTTCCCCCATAAACCGTAGAGAAAGTTCGCCGCGTGTCCGAGTCGTGGATCCGGTTTGGTGGTGGTCTTTCCCTTTCTTATTCGTTCGTAGCTGGCCACGATTGTGGCAAGGGTACCTGTGAGCTGCAATGATTTTCGCCGATTGAACCCGTCGAACGTTTCGCGTTTCTTCCTAGGGTACAGTGCCATGTAAGAGACAGCTGTTCGGGCGACCTCCATTGGAATCGCGCCCTTCGGTATGCCCCTTAGAAGCTTCAGAACTTCTGCTGGAAGCGGACGGTGAGCTGCGAGTTGTCGTTTGAATTCTGAAAGCTGGGCCTTGTTTGGAAGGTTTCCGTTCCAGAGTAGGTAGGTGGTTTCTTCGAAGTTCGATTTGGCTGCGAGCTCGTTGATATCAATCCCTCTATACCGGAGGATTCCCCGTTCTCCATCGATGAATGTGATGGCACTTTTTGCAATAACAACTCCTTCCAGACCTCTCTCGATCTCAGTTGTCGCAGCCATCGCCATCGAACCGTTGAAATGGTATTGCCGGTAGCACTGATTCTAGTCCTAGTTAAGGAATATCAGGCATTGAGATAACGTACGATAACTTTCCGCGTGGCCATGGAATACGGGAAAGCCTTTTTCAACGCCGATCTGTTGAACCTCCGCTGAGAGACTCATTCATGCCGACAAAGGTGCACAAGATCGCAATTCTACCTGGAGATGGAATAGGCCCGGAAGTTACAGACGCCACAATCATGGTTCTGGACGCCGTACAGAAAACCGGACTGGTCCAGTTGGAATATCTGAAGGGGGACGCAGGATTCGACGCCATCAAGAAGTACGGGACAAACTTACCTGACAAGACCATTGAGATGATGAGACGAACTTCCGCGTGCCTCAAGGGTCCGATGACTACGCCGGAGGAGCCCGGAACCCCGCGGAGTGCTGCAGTGACGATGCGCGCTCTCTTCAATCTGTACGCCAACGTCCGCCCTGTACGGACCCTGCCAAACGTAACCGCTCTGAAACCTGGTATTGACATGATTGTGGTCAGGGAAAATACTGAGGGGCTGTATTCTGGGAAGGAATTCGAAGTCACTCCCGATGCCGGGGTAGCAATGAGGATCATCACACGAGCCGCGTCCGAGAGGATCGCGAAGTTCGCGCTCGACTTGGCGATGAAAAGGAGAAAGAAGCTTGCATACGTCCACAAGGGGAATATTCTAAAGATCACTGACGGCATTTTCAAACAGTCAGTCTTGGACGTCGCTAAGGACTATCCAACTGTCGAGCTTGAGGACCTCCACATCGACGCCGCAGCGATGCAGCTGATCAGACGACCAGAAAGCTTCGATGTAATAGTGACCACGAATCTCTTTGGAGATATTCTTTCCGACGAGGCCGCTGCAACCGTAGGAGGCCTCGGGGTTGCCGCAGGCGCCAACATCGGTGATAGCTACGGCATGTTCGAGCCCGTTGGTGGATCAGTTCCAAAATACACTGGTCAGAACAAGGTCAACCCTGTCGCGACTATCGAGGCCGCGAAAATGATGCTTGACTACCTGGGAGAGACCAAGGCTGCGAATCTAGTTGAGAAAGCTACGAACTCTGTCCTCAAGGAAGGGAAGATATTGACCTACGACCTCGGTGGAAACGCGCGAACCAGCGACGTGGGCAAAGCCATAGCTGAGAAAGTCGTGTCTTTGAAGTAGGATTTACATTCGTTCCGCAAGTTCTAGCCCAAGAAGCCCGGCGAGGGTCTTCAAGACCGTTCTGACAGCTAGAACAAGGGTGACTCTTTGCCACTTGAGTTCGTCATTGCTAACATGGGAGATGTCGGATTTTTCGTAGAACTCGTGAAATCTCTGGGCAAGGAGGTTGGCGTAGAGGCATAGCAAGGTCGGGTTAAGGTCATCAGCGGCTTCCGCGAATGTTTCAGGAAGCTTGGATAGCTCGAGAACTAGCGCTTGTTCGACCGAGTCCGTCAAAAGATTGAACGCCTTCGGTTCTTCTATTCTCCCTAGTTTGCGAAGGATTCCCGAGCTCCTTGTGTATGCATAGTTGATGAATGCGGCGCTGTTCGTTTCGAAGTTTAAGACCTTGTCCCAAACAAAGTTCGTGGATTTGACAGCTTCAACTGAGAGAATGGCATACCTAACGGCTGAAATCGCGATTCTCTCAGCTGTCCTTTGCCTAAGCTCCTCGGGAATGCTTGGCGATCGTCGATCCACCTCTGTCCTCGCGCGAGCGAGGGTTTCGTCTAGAACTTGATCGAAGGTCACGTACCGGCCCCGTCTGGCCGACATCCCTTGTCCTTCTAGCAACATGTGCCCGATGGGGAAATAGATGAACTTCTCAGCCTCCTTCATGTGCCCAGTAATCCAGAATGCCACCTTGACCTGGAACTGTGCAAGAGACTGTTCAGAACCGATCACATTGATGACCCTCTCGGCGTTCTCAAACTTGTAGAGAGTGTACGCTATGTCCCGTGTCGCGTAGAGAGAGGTCCCATCGGACCGGAGCAGAGTTAGCGGGGGAAACTCGAACGTAGGTGACACTCCAAGTGTCTCGCGTAGGCCGAATTTTTCAACTGCCTTGGCCACGTCGAGCTCTAATGCTCCTCCCTTGTTGAAAGTGAAACCTGACTTCTTCAGCTGACCGACGAGTTCACCGACTCGTCCCGTCCATAGGAGATCACTCTCCCAGTCCCACTGATCGAACCTGATGCGAGCCCTCCGCAGAGTCTCCTCGAACCCGGTCAGAACGAGCCGGGTGACGCGTCTCATCAACGCCGTTATGTCAGTGTCTTTTTTCTCGTATTTCCTGATGAGCTCCCCAATCGATTTCTCGGGATCAGGATCCTTCGAAATCAGCTTGCTGAGCTGATCGAATTCATCGGGATACTTGCTCTGAACGTCTGCAGCTATTCCGATCCATTCGTCTAGGGATTTGGTTGTGGTAACGATGTCAGCGTCTGCTGCACTGGTCTTCTTGAGGAGGGCGAGTCGTTTCTTCAGTTCCTCTATCTCGACAAGCGTTGCCGTAATGGAGTAGATCTTCCCGATGAAATGATCCGGCTTGCCGTCTAAACTAGGCCCTCCTAGCAATTTGTAGCCGTAGGCCATGATGGCGACCTGCCTGCCAGTGTCGTCAATGTAGAAATGGGTTCGAACGCTGTGTCCTCTTGCAACGAGAAGACGAGCAAGTGCATCCCCGAATACAGCGCCCTTGGCGGTGCCGATGTGGATAGGCCTCGCTGGGTTTGCGCTGGTATGTTCGACAACTGTCCTCTCTGGAGCGTGTGTTTTGAGCAGTCCGTAGTCTGATCCGTCCCGTTCAACGGATCTGAGAGTGAGTTCTGTGAGTCTTCCAAGGTTTGCGCGGAAATTTACGTAGCCAGGCTCGCTCGCCTCAATCGATTCGATAAGACCGAATTTCGCGACGTGCCCAATGGACTCTGCTAACGACTTTGCCACATCGATTGGTTTCTTCTTTTGGATTTTGGCCAGCTCGAAGCTCAGCGAGCTTGCTAGGTGTCCAAAGGTCGAGTTGGGCGGATCTTCGAGAGTTGACGCGATATCGAGGTTTGGAAGGGGATGTCCTGAGCTCTTCTTGAGAGATGAGAATCCCGCTTTCAGTGCGCTTTCGCATTCGAGCCTGAATGATCCGAAGGGGTTAGCCCTATCCCGTTGTTCATGTTCATTGGTCGGGGCCAAGGCCGAATTCACGTAACGGTTGCATGATTCCACCACTAGTTTTTAACGTGCCCGCCCAAAGTCGCGCGTACCGGGACCGTAGTCTAGATCACGGGCAACCGCAACACATCCCCGCGAGGACAGCCAGGATAGGACATCGGGCTCCGACACCAATGAAGTGAAGAGACCCGAAGATCGTGGGTTCAAGTCCCACCGGTCCCGCT
>Ga0209806_1002634_pt1 | contig 11131 bp, 7 predicted proteins | sample GraSoiAngelo_152_FD_186166 | JGI IMG/M metagenome (GOLD analysis project Ga0209806, IMG submission 186166) | Grasslands soil microbial communities from the Angelo Coastal Reserve, California, USA - 14_1009_12_30cm (SPAdes) (version 2) | ecosystem: Environmental > Terrestrial > Soil > Grasslands ... | reverse complement strand
GAATATATACTCTGCAGCGATGCCTACTCGTCCGCGAGACTACAGGTTGTATTCCGCGATGCTGCTGGCGGTGAGTTTTGCTTGCGGAATGTGGTATTACACCAGCCATGTACTTATCCAGTATGAAAAGTTAGACGCAGCAGAACGGGGAGTGCCCCGCGGCAATCTTTCCGATCTCTATCCGAGATGGTTAGGGGCGCGCGAACTGCTGCTGCACCGGCGTAATCCATATAGTCCGGAGATCACGCGCGAAATCCAAAGCGGATTTTACGGGCGTCCGCTGAATGCGAATAATCCGGCTGACCCGAAAGATCAGGAAGGGTTTGCTTATCCTCTCCGTGTTGTTTTTCTTTTGGCTCCCACTGTGCTGATGCCCTTTGAGACGGCACGAGTGGTATTTAAGGGAGGATTGCTGGCTTTGACGGTGGCCAGCGTACCGATTTGGTTTCGAGTACTTCGATTGCGCTGCGACAAGACCACGTTAATTATTGCAGTCGCATTAACCCTGGCGAGTTTTCCAATTGTGCAGGGAATTTATCTACAGCAATTGGGGCTGCTGGTGGCGTTTCTGGTGGTTGGATCTGTGGCGGCGCTGGTCCGTGGACGCCTGGTATTGGCCGGAAGCCTGCTGGCAATGGCAACTATTAAGCCGCAAATGGTTGCGCTTACTGTGATCTGGCTATGCCTGTGGGCCGCGGCGGAATGGAAGCAGCGCAGAATGTTTGTGGTGGGCTTGGCAGCGACCATGGCGCTGTTGCTCGTGGCGTCCGAAGTATTGTTTCCGCACTGGCTGTTTTACTTTATCGCAGCGACGCGAGACTACATAGGTTACACACAGGGTAAGTCGGCCCTGGCGGCATTGTTCACACCGGTTGGCGGAGTGTTTCTAACCATCGTTCTACTGTGCGTGCTGGCGCGAATATGGTGGAGGTCACGTCATGAACCTGCCAATTCGCCGGCATTCGGTTTGACGACTGCGGTAACGCTGTGTGCGACCCTGGTAATGATTCCCGAAAACGTGCCCCACCTGCAAGTGATCCTCTTACCCGCGCTGCTCTGGTTATGGTTTGAGAACGATGCGGTACACGGCACCGTGATGACTGGTATTCTCCGGCGAGTGCCATTCCTGCTTTTGGCGTGGTCTTGGGTTACCGCGTTAGCGCTCGATTTATTGGCGCGATGGCTGCCAGCAAGGCCGTCGGTATGGGTTGTACTGCCGCTGCTGGGCGCTGGATTGCTGCCTGTCGCTACGCTGGGGGCGATTCTGCCGGTGGCGTGGTCGCGGCGAGCGACCTAGCGCGGTCCCTGGTGATCCCCGGCACCCACCCATTCCGCAAAAGCGCGGAATGGATGGGGCACCCCTCTGTAGATTTAGATATAGTCCGTGATTGAATCAGGTGGGCCACCCGGCCATAAGGAGTCGTAGACTGTCCCCGCCCTGTCTCTCCAAAATGCGGAGAGACGAGGACGGGGCACCCGGCTGGTTTTTGTCATGGGACGGAGGAGGTGCCAGGCTTCGCGGAAGCGTTCGAAGCGGGCGCGCTTGCAGGCGTTGCTGGGGTAGAAGCGGAGGCTCTTGCGGGGGGGCAAAGTCCTCGACGGGGAGCACGTACCAGACATCGAGCGGGGTGATGTGGACGGCGAGGGCGTCGATGTCTTCGGCGGTGTAAACCATTTTGCCTTTGCCGTAGACATTGTAGATGGGCTGAACGTCGTAGCCGCGGGCGCGCAGGACTTCGGTGCATTTGAGCTGGACGCGCCAGAGGCGGGCGCCGGAATCGATAATGAAATCGTAGCGCTCGCTATTCCAGGGCTTGGCGACGCCGAAATCCAGGCCAGCGGCTTTGTAAAGAAAGGCGGCTTCGGCGAGCTCTCCGACGCGCGATGGGTTGCGGCGGCGGCGGGCGGGGCGTCCGGATTCTTCGTCGGCCACGGCGAAGATAGTAGTTATGGTTTCAGAGTATTGTTCCGAGTATTGTTCCATTCGTGGTCCCAATTACCTTTTATTTTTTGTCTCTTATCTCTACGAGTTGTGGTTTTGCGCGGAGGCTTAGTCCGCGTAAAAAAGGCGCAGCAGTGAGCTGCGCCTCAGGTATTTTCATATAGTTATAGTTTATCACCTGTGGCAAGCTGGACGAGAAAACCGGGTGCTGGCGCGAATTTCATGAAAAGCCAGCAACCAAAATTCAGGAAGCCTTGAAGATCGCAAGCTGTAGAGCGGCGAGCTACGACCGGTTGGCAGAGTTGGTGGCGTCGACGCTGGCTGGGGGAGACAAATGACAATTCCAACGACGACAACTAGTATGTATCCCCGCCGACGGTTGCGAAGTGCGGGCGCCGTACTCTTGGGATTTGTCGCGGTCGTAGTTCTTTCACTCGGCACCGACCAGATGCTGCATGTGCTCAGGGTGTATCCGCCTTGGGGCCAGCCGATGTACGACCCGCGCTTGAGTCTTTTGGCGTTGAGCTATCGGATCCTTGACACCATCTTTGGAAGCTACCTCACGGCAAAGTACGCGCCTGACGCGCCGATGCGTCACGCGATGGCCTTAGGGGTTGTAGGGCTCATCGTGGGCGGGGCCGGCGCCATCGCAACGATCCCGATGCACCTAGGGCCAGCCTGGTACCCGATCGCACTCGTGCTCACCGCCTTGCCCTGTGCGTGGCTTGGCGGAGCTCTATACCGCGTGAGGCAGGCTGAACGATGAGCAACTGAAGACCCCGGCGAGAAGAAACGTTGCAAAGCAAAACCATCAACAGAGCGGCGCACCGCGTCTGCGTCTCTCCGGGGACTCACTTCTTCTCATCACCCGGAGTAAATGAGCTTCTGATCCCGTTTGGGTTGCTCATCCCCGCTTGCGGCAAGCGAGCTCCAGGGAATTGCGCTGCCCGATTGCTGGCCTCGCTGATCTGCTGTTGGGTCATCACCCGGGACAGGCTTTTCATTCTTTCTCGACCCCGATCATCCCCGCCTGCCACGGCCAGTTTGTACCACGCGTAGGCACTGACATAATCGAGCGGAACGCCCTTACCTTGCTCGTAAAGATATCCGAGGTCCACTTGTGCCCGAGCGTATCCCTGGGCAGCGGCTCGCTGCACCCACTTCGCCGCTTCGGAGTAGTCGAGTGTCACGCCGTTGCCGGTATAATACATCCACGCAAGATCATCCTGAGCAGGAGGGTAATCCCGCTCGGCGGCGGCCCGAAACCAGGTGGCCGCCTGTGCATAGTCTTGCGCAATGCCTCTGCCGCGAAAGAATAAGGACGCCAAATTACACTGGGCCGTAACTTCACCCTGGTCGGCAGCAGCGCGATACCAACGCGCGGCTTCACCCAGATCCCTTCGAACTCCCTGTCCGCGCTCATACATCGAGCCAAGATTGTTCTCCGCCGTCGCCTGGCCATGTTTGGCGGCGACGGTGTAATGCGCCAGGGCTTGGCGGTAATCTCGTCCGACGCCTTTACCTTGTTCGTACAGATAACCCAGTCCAAACTCCGCGTCGGCCGAACCTTGCGCCGCCGCCTCGCGGTACCACCTCACCGCTTCCTGGTAGTCTTGAGAAACTCCGGTGCCGCTCATGTAGGACCAGCCCAGCAAGTACTTTGCTTTCACATCGCCGCTCTGAGCTTTCTTCTGAAGAGAAGAGAGGTCAGCCTGACCGGTTTCGCCACCTGGTATCGGTTCGGCACTTGCCTGGCCGTGTGCAACGTTGGTAAAAGAGCAGAACCAAACTACTGCCAGCAACGTAACTGTAAACAGCACTCGCGCGTTCATTGTCATGTCCTTTGAGAGACCCATCATCGTTAGTTCGATTTCCTCGCTTCCATTGCTCGAACTTTTGCATCAATCAATATTTCCGGCAATGCAACAGCACACACGCGTGCTACACGTGTGGGTAACGGGACATGTGCTTCAAAACGCCAGACTTTCTTCAGGGATCACGCGAATACGAAGTGGGATTTTGGAACTGAGCTAACGGCGGTGATAGACAGTCGTCTAATTAGTGGGGACCGAATGGCAGATCGTGGAATGTCTTCAGTGACGGTTCGCTTTGATATTTTTGAGATTGATCTTCGAGCGGGTGAACTGCGTAAGCAAGGCCGGCTAGTTAAGCTCCAAGAACAGCCCTTCCGTATTTTGTCCCTGCTGTTGGAGCGATGCGGGGAAGTGGTCACGCGGGAGGAGTTACGCCAGAACCTTTGGCCGGCCGACACCTTCGTCGACTTCGATCATGGCCTGAACAGCGCCGTCGCCAGACTACGCGAGGCGCTCTGCGATTCTGCCGACAAACCCCGTTTCATTGAAACCGTGGCCAAGAGAGGTTATCGATTCATTGGCCCGCTCGGTGACGGGGGGCTTGCACTCTCGAAGGTCGCGGATGTCGCGGCCCTGGTTGACAAGACGCCAGCAGGAAAATATGCCCGAGGAAAAGCGTGGATGACCGGGATCCCGCTGATGGTTCTGGTGTGCGCGATTGGCCTCTGGGCCTTCTATCGGAAAACGGCGGAAAGGCCGCTACCTTCCATCGAGGTCGTCCCGCTGGTGAGCCTGCGGGGGTTTCAAGTCACGCCTGCTTTTTCTCCCGACGGCAAGCAAGTCGCATTTCGCAACGGCGATGGCGCGCACAACACCGGAATCTATACGGCGATGGTGGGGGGCGAGAAATCTCTTCGGCTGACCAGCGATTCCGGCGACTGCTGCCCCACGTGGTCGCCCGACGGCCGCCAGGTGGCGTTCATTCGTTACGCTGACAAAACCTTTTCTATCATCGTGGTTCCCGCCCTGGGCGGCACCGAACACCGGGTATACAGGGGACCCGCTCCCATGGGAACAGGGCTCGCCTGGTCGCCCGACGGGAAGTTTCTGGCCTTCCCCGAAGCCAGTGCGGTGGATTCGCCTCGCTCCTGGATCTCATTGCTTTCGTTTGCCGATTACAGCACGCGGCGGCTGACCTTACCTCCTGGAGGATCACTTGACCATGCGCCCAAGTTTTCGCCTGACGGCTCGCAGGTCGCATTCGTCCGCTCCACCGTCGCGGGTGTCTGCAACGATGTCTACGTCGTTGCCGCGGCGGGTGGCGAAGCCAGGCGCCTGACCTTCGATCATCGTCCCATTGTTGGGCCTCCGGCTTGGACTGTGGACGGCCGGGAAATCGTCTTCTCTTCTACGCGTGGGGGTCCGGAGAGCTTGTGGAGAATATGGGCTTCCGGAGGTGTACCTCGACCGGTGGCGGGTCCGATGGGCGAGGGAGGTTGGCCGTCCATTCCTCCCAAGGGCGACCAGTTGGTTTACCACCAGGTTGTTGCCAAGTTCAACATTTGGCGGCTTGACTTGAAAGATCAAAAGCATCATCAAAGACCGCCCTCGGTGTTGATTTCGGAGAAGGGCGACAAGATGCGGCCCGATTTATCTCCTGACGGAAAGAAGATTGCGTTCGAGTCGAATCGGCTTGGCTTCTGGGATATCTGGACGTGCGCAACCGATGGATCGACGTGCGACCAGCTTACTTCCTTGCATGGAACGGCCGGACGGGCACGATGGTCCCCCAATGGACGGTATGTGGCCTTCGAATTTCATCCCAAAGAACTGAGCGAGATTTATGTGGTCGAAGTAGGCGGCGGCGTTCCTCGGCTGCTGCCCACCATTCCGGGCGCCGATAATCTTTCTCCTACCTGGTCACCCGATGGCAAGTCGATTTACTTCGCTTCCAAACGCGGCAGTGAACCTTTTCAGCTATGGAAGATGCCCGTGCAAGGGGGACCTCCGACCAAGCTAACTAAGAACGGTGGAATTTCCGGGGTCGAATCTTTCGATGGGCGCTTCCTTTATTACTCCAAGTACGAAGCAGGAGGCATGTGGAGAATGCCCCTGGCGGGCGGGGAAGAGACTCAAGTGTTGGAGGAGGTCCGAGGCGGCAGTTGGCCGAATTGGGCGCTCACCACTAATGGCATTTACTTCCTGAGATTCGATAAGTCACCTCACGCGACAATTCAGTTCTTAGATTTTGCGACGCGCAAAACCATTCCCATCTGGACCCTGGAGAAAGAGCCCGGCTGGGGATTGGCGCTGTCCCGCGACGGCAAATCGATTGTCTACGTGCAGGATGAATTCGCAGAATCCAACATCATGCTGGTGGAAAATTTTCGATGAGCTGAGGAGGGCGCGGGCATGGCCGCGGGAAAACGATTCGGCACGTCAAATCAGCAGAATGAGATGATCTCCTGATTCTGACGTGCCGAAATGAGCCCGGAAGCAAGATTCCAGTTCGATCAGTTTCCCTTTCGAACAGTCAGGGTACGAAATCCCAAGAGGAAGCTTGCGCCATGGTTGAAGGTCGGATGGGCACCGGCACATAACTCGATCGTGTTGTTTCCGAGCACCAAGCCGTCACTGGGCAACACTACCCATTGCATCGAAATGTCGTTGAAACCGTTCGGTGCATAGCCGATCGGGTTCGAGGTGGGAGTGCCCAGAAAGTAAGGAATCTGACTTCCACCGTACGCGCCGCAGGGCTGGCCATTGACGCTAACCGACATTAGAAAACGGCCAGCACTAGCGACATCACCCTGCCAAGTCACAACGATGGGGCTCGGCGTATTTGCGAAATTTACGGTAACGATCTCCCCGGTGCGCTGAGGAAAGTCTCCGGAGATTCCACGGCTGTTCAGCGTGCGGAGAACCTCAGAACTGGACGTAGCGAAGGTTGGAGCGGCCAATGCCAGGGCTAAGGCGCAGATAACCGCAATCCTGGCGGTTCGTGGGTCAGTAGTCAGGTTACGCAAATAGTTTTTCATACATCCTCCAATTGTTTTAGCACTCATTGGGAGTGCGTTTGATTTGACGTTCGGCCATAACGCGCAAATGGATCGGAAAGTAGCTCACCGGCTAAAAAAACTTTTTAGCCGAGACTTATCGAACTTTGGGGGGAGTTTGGGATGGGCGCAGATTGTGAAGGAAACGAATAAATAAAGATGTGGCAACTGAGGAGGATCGCCGCGGTCAGAAGGCCGCGCGAGTGTTAGAGGGTGCAACGCGGGCGGAAACGCGCTCGCGACAATTGCAGATGGGGCAAACGCTCAAATCTGCGGAGTAATAAGTGTGACACTTGGCGCAAGGGAGGCCATATCTGATGGGTTTTGGCCGAAAGCTGGTGCAGTGAGCTTCAAACGGCAGGTTGGGCGCCGTCGCCGAATTGGTGATTTCATTGGCCATAAATTCGTACTCTCAGAGGCGGTGTGAACATGGGCGATGTGAATAGTCCGGCTAAGCTGCTTCTTTGCTAAGAATGCGAGGGCGATTTCCTCGATCATGCGAAACTACGATCCTGAGATCGAAGTCTCGCGCGTACAGCAACCAGGTAGTAGTCTGCTGAAGTTCACGCTTAGGTTGCGGGTTTCTGAAAACGATTTTTAAGCCTGATTCACTAGTCTGCGACATTGTCTTGTTCCTTTCTGGTGAGTTGCACTTTTCGCTTCGTCCATAACGCGCAAAAGGGCGAAAAAAGGGATCACGATGCATCAGTTCGAGGCAGACTTTTTTTGGGGGAGACCGACTGGGAGGGGGAAGCAGCAGGGTGGGTAAGCTTGGGGTTCAGCCGCTTTAGCAGGCGATTTGGCTTACTGGTTCCTTTGCAAAGCAGACTTTCTGGCAATCAACTCGAAACCCTTGGACCTTGCGGCTTTTTCCAGTCTGGCTAAGCGATCACGGCCCGCAGCGGGATTGTTGCCTTGCATTTCGATAGCTCCCAGAGCGAGAGACGCCTCGAATTCCATGGGAACGTAGCCCAGCCTGGTGGTTTCGGCAAGGGCATCGAGCGCAATACGTTGCGCGCCGGCGATGTCATGAAGGGCAGTTCGCAAATAGGCGTTGCTGATGGTGAGGGCGAGTCGCACCGTCACATCCTGACTCTTCGCTGCCAATTTCAGTGCGTCGGCGATGGTTTTCTGTACGTCCGGCAACTTTGCCTGTTGGAGGAGGGATTGGGAGAGAAGAGCGGCGGCAAGAATCTCGTGGTCTGTCTCTTTCGCGGCGTGCAATTCGAGCATGGCAGCACGAATCAGCGGTTCGGCGTCGGCACCGTGGCCTAGGTCGCAGGCCAACTGGGCCAGAGCCAATTGAGTATCTGCGGAAGTTCCTCTTTCTCCTAACTGCTGCCGTATGGACAAGGCCTCTTCATAGGCTTTCTTCGCTCCTGCCGCATCCCCTTTCTGCCGGAGTACATTCCCCATGGGGAGCAACGTCCCAGCGTAGTAGCTGCGCGAGCCGATGTCCCTCTGTATGGCGAGGGCCTTGTCATAGTTTTTCATGGCTGCGTCAAGATCGCCCTGGTCTGCTAACACGTCGCCGATTTCTTGAAGGTCGATTGATACCGAGAGCTGGTGGCCCACCTCTCGCGCCAATTCCAGGGCGGACGTGTAACTTGCGAGGGCATCTGCGAATCTCGCTTGCGAATGCAGGAGGTCACCTAGATTGCCGAGGTCCACCGCCAGCCCAGCCTTGTCGCCGATTTCACGCGTAATGGCAATGCTTTCCCTGTAGATTTGTTCTGCGCGTGCTAGATATCCCTGCTGCGCATAGATCAGACCGATGTTACCCATTTCGCGCCCTACACCACGCCGGTCGCCAATTTGTCGCGAGATCGACAAAGCCTGTTCGTACAATTTCTTGGCGTGGTCCAAATCGCCTTGATTCAACGGGACCTCGGCAATGGAATGAAGGGTGCGAGCCACACCGCTCAAATCTCCTGCCTGTTGGTAAATTCGCGCGGCTTCGTCGCAGGCAAGTTTGGAAGCTTCGGGCCGGCCCACATCAGCCAATGAACGGCACTGGAAAGAACGTGCCCGCGCCAACACCAGGTTCGCGCCGGAGGCACTTGCCTTCGTTATAGTTTTTTCTGCGGCCGCCAGCGTAGCCTGATTGTCAGATAACGAGTAGGCGGCCTCTTGCTCTGCTGAATCAATCCGGGGATCGTCTTTCCCCTCCCCTGGCAAACTTCGAAGTTTCTGAACGGAGGCGAGAGCGTCCTTGCCTCGACCGCCGGCGGTCTGTGCGCTGGCGAGGTATAAGCCATATTCCAAATTGTCGGGGAAGAAACTGAACAGCGTGGCATAAGCTTCCATCGCCTTGCCCCACTGCTTGTCGGCTTCGTAGTACCTGGCTTCTACGAGGAGATGATCCTCACGGGAGAGTTCGGCAGCACTGTTGAGAGCTTGTTTAGCCTCATCCCGTGCCTTGGTTTCGTAGCCGAGAGCAATCCATGCTTTAGCCAAAGCGGAATGTGCCAGGGGATAGGAAGGATCGGCTGCCACAGCTTTAGTGAGAATGTCGCGGGCGGCGAGTGCATCGAAAGCGCGAAGTTTGGCCAACCCTTGGGAATACAGCCTTGTAGCCTCAGGATTCGAGGGTACCGAAGCCTGGACTGCCGCGGATTCGACTGCTGACGCTGCGCCGACGCCCAGTTGGCCCCGCAGGCGGCTGCCGGTTCGCGAGACGAGCTGCAATAAGTCTGTCTCGTTGCCGACCTCCGAAATAGAAGCGACAGTATCTCCGCGCTCGGTATCCTGCAGACGAAGGTCGAGGCGGAGTTGCCCTCCCCCGTCTTTCCCCAAATCAAGATAGGAGCCGAGCACCACGAAATCGCTGCCCAGATTCTGGCGGACTCGGGCCAGTGTGTCAGAGGCCAAGCTATCGGTGTCGGGAAGATGTAAGTCAATCTTGGTACGTGCGACGGTCTCCCCCGGCACTGTCCGCAGTTGTTCGCCGGCGGCGAGTTCGGTGGTAAGCATCTCAGAAAGAGCGGTGGAGAGCCAGGCTGTTTCCGGACGAGTGGAAAGATCTTTGAACCCCAGGATTGCAACTGACGGACGCGCCCGGAAAGTTGCAGCGTTACGCGAAGAAGCCTGCCGGGAAATCCTGCGAGCTTCCCATGTACTCACACCGGCCATCAGCATCAGGGCGATCAGGGCGGCGGCAACGGACTCGTGGTGCCGCCGTAGGAATTTGCTACCTCGATACAACGTAGTGGGCCTGCGGGCTTTTACGGGAAGGCCGGAGAGATGGCGTTCAATATCGTTGGCAAACGCTTTCGCGCTTGCGTAGCGCTGTTTGGGTTCCTTGCGGAGCGCCATCATGACGATCATGTCGAGATCGCCACGCAATATGCGCCGCAGTCCTTCAGGGCTCGTATCGCGGGCCTGGCTGAGGACCTCGGGCGATGTCGATGGTTTCCCCTTGCTGGCGGCGGAATCGACTTCGTCTACTTTTTGAACTTTCGTGCTGGGCTTTTCGGGATCGACTTCACAAACCAGCCGCTCAAGCTCGAAGCGTGACAAGCCCGCCGCCCCATAAGGCCGGCGGCCAGTAAGCAGGTAATACAGCAGTACTCCCAGAGAATAGATGTCAGTCGCCGGGGTAACCGGCTCACCGCGTACCTGCTCGGGACTGGCGTATTGGGGAGTCATGGGCCGTCGATCGCTTAATGTGACCAGTTCGGTTTGGAAGCATTCGGGATTGAGCAGCTTGGCAATCCCAAAATCCATCAGCCGCGGAGTCCCGTCGTTGGTTATCAGAATGTTGCTGGGCTTGAGATCGCGATGGATGACTAGTTTCTGATGTGCGTAGTGCAGGGCTTCGCATATGGTGCGGAACAATTGCAGACGCTTGGGGACGGACAACTTGTGGGAATCGCAATATTGGTCGACGGGGATTCCCTCGACATACTCCATGACCAGATAAGGCAGACCTTCTTCGGTGCTGCCTCCATCGAGGAGTTTGACGATGTTGGGATGGTCCAGTGCTGCCAGTGTTTGGCGTTCGTTGCGGAAGCGGCGAAGGATGTCATCCTTGCCAGCACCGGGTTTGACCATCTTGACGGCCACGCGCTTGCGGTACTCGCCATCAGCTCGCTCCGCCAGATAGACCACCGCCATACCGCCGTGCCCACACTCGCGGATAATTCGGTAAGCACCGATCTGCTTTCCCACCATGGCGTGACCGGGAAAGGAAGGAATCTCACTGGCGGGAGACTCTTCCAGGAAAGAATCGTCGTAATGCAAGAGCAGGGACTCAACTTCCGCATAAAGAGACTGGTCATCCCCGCACGCCTGCCGAAGGAAAGCCTCGCGCTCACCCG
>Ga0209806_1002633_pt1 | contig 11133 bp, 8 predicted proteins | sample GraSoiAngelo_152_FD_186166 | JGI IMG/M metagenome (GOLD analysis project Ga0209806, IMG submission 186166) | Grasslands soil microbial communities from the Angelo Coastal Reserve, California, USA - 14_1009_12_30cm (SPAdes) (version 2) | ecosystem: Environmental > Terrestrial > Soil > Grasslands ... | reverse complement strand
ACCGGTGCAACTGGAGCTACGGGCCCGACCGGAGCAACTGGGCCTACGGGCGCGACTGGTCCTACGGGTGCGACCGGGCCGACCGGCGCAACGGGTGACACCGGTGCGACCGGGGCAACAGGTTCAACCGGTGCGACCGGATCCACTGGAACAACAGGCGCGACCGGCGCAACGGGATCCACGGGTGCGACTGGATCCACCGGCGCGACTGGATCGACTGGCGCGACCGGATCAAACGGCGCTACGGGTGCAACGGGTTCTAATGGCGCGACTGGTGCGACCGGCGCGACCGGTTCGCAGGGCCCCACCGGAGCGCAGGGCCCGACAGGATCTGTCGGCCCAACCGGTCCTCAGGGGCCGACCGGTGCCAACGGCGCTACCGGTGCCACCGGTTCAAATGGCGCAACAGGCGCGACTGGATCGAACGGCGCGACCGGCGCGACGGGTTCGAACGGTGCGACGGGTGCGACTGGTTCCAACGGCGCCACAGGTGCGACCGGATCAAACGGTGCAACGGGAGCTACTGGATCGAACGGCGCGACGGGTGCGACCGGAACTAACGGCGCGACAGGCGCCACCGGCACGAACGGCGCGACTGGTTCGCAGGGCCCGACGGGTGCCCAGGGTCCGACGGGATCGGTTGGTCCCACCGGTCCTCAGGGGCCGACCGGCGCCAACGGCGCTACAGGGGCCACAGGTTCCAATGGCGCGACCGGCGCGACGGGTACGAACGGTGCGACGGGTGCGACCGGTTCCAATGGCGCGACCGGTGCCACCGGACCGACTGGCGCTACGGGCGCTACTGGATCGAATGGTGCGACCGGGGCAACGGGCTCGAACGGCGCGACGGGTGCGACCGGAACTAACGGCGCTACCGGTGCGACGGGCGCGAACGGCGCGACTGGTTCGCAGGGCCCCACCGGCGCGCAGGGTCCGACCGGATCTGTTGGCCCAACCGGTCCTCAGGGCCCAACCGGCGCGAACGGCGCGACCGGCGCGACCGGAACTAACGGCGCCACCGGTGCTACCGGTTCTAACGGGGCTACTGGCGCGACCGGATCGAATGGAGCGACAGGCGCGACTGGATCGAACGGCGCCACCGGTTCGAACGGCGCTACTGGTGCCACGGGATCGAACGGCGCGACGGGCGCTACCGGTTCGAATGGTGCGACCGGCGCCACGGGATCGAATGGTGCAACTGGAGCGACCGGTTCTAACGGCGCTACTGGTGCGACCGGATCGAATGGAGCAACCGGTGCGACCGGTGCGACCGGTGCCGGAACAACCGGGGCCACAGGTGCCACCGGTAGCACGGGCGCGACCGGTGCGACTGGCTCAGGCTTCAGTCAGGTCAACAAGGACGGCGTGTCGCAGGGCAGCGGTTCGATCCTGAACTTCGCGAATGGATTCGGCGTCACGAATGTGAGTGGCACGATCACCGTCGATGGATCCGGCTTCGTGCACAACACCGGCGCCGTGAACGAGTCGATCGACGGCAACAAGACGCTGACCGGCAACACGACCTTCACCGGTACGGTCGCTGCGAACAACGCCACCACGACCGGCACGTCGACGACGATCAGCACCGGCAACGGCCTCACGAGCGGCCAGGCCTTGAACGTGAACACGGGCAGCTCGACGTTCTCGACCGGGAACACCCAGGACAACGCCAATGCATCGCGCGGCTTCTTCTACGGCGGGGCGGCGAACAGCTACGCGGGCGCCAACACCTTCTCGAGCACCGGCAACTTCACCGGGACGCTGGTTGCGCTCACCGCCGACCAGACCACCGCGGGCACCGTGCTCGGCATCAGCGCACAGAGCCTGACCTCGGGCAAGGCGATCGACGTCTCGCTCGGCACTCTCTACTCGGGCACCAGTGACTCGGTCGCGGGCTACTCCGTCGGTGCGGTGAACGTTCGCGCGCAGTCCTTTACCGGCAACATCCTCAACGTCGAGGCGCACGGTGCGGGCGGCGCGTCGGCCAACCTCGCGAACTTCACGAGCACGCAGCTCGCCGGGAACGTCACCAACGTCACCGGAAACTCGCTTACGACCGGCACCGCGGTCAACGTTTCCGCGACGGGCGCCTCGTTCAGCGGAAAGGCCGTCAGCGTCACGCTCGGCAACAACACCGGTACCGCGTTCTACGTCAACACGGGTGCGACCTACACCGGGAACCTCGTCCAGCTGCAGGTCAACGCCGTCGACAAGCTGAAGGTGGATGCATCAGGGAACACCACGCTGGGCGGGACTCTCACCGTCCGCGGTGCATCGATCACCGGCCCGTCGGCCGGCGCCTTCGCGATCGACAACGGGAACGCGTCGGCGATCAACCTGGGCAACAACAGCGGCGCGGCTCCGATCAACATCGGCACCGCGAACGCCGGCGCCGTGTCGATCGGACGCGCAGCCACGACGACGGTCGTGAACGGCCCGCTCTCGATCCTCGGGGCGGCCGTCACCGGGCCGACCTCAGGAACGTTCTCGATCGACAACGGCAACGCTTCGGCCATCAACATCGGCAACGCCTCGGGCGCCGCGCCGATCAACATCGGCACCGCGAATGCGGGTCAGATCTCGATCGGCCGCAGCACGCAGGCGACGGTCGTGAACTCGACGCTCCAGTCGGTAGGTGACCTGACCGTCGGAAGCCCGGTGAAGCTCACGATCACCGCCGCGACCGGCGACGTTGCGGGCAATGGCCTTGGCACATTCGGTGGCGGTCTCGCGAACCAGATCCGGCTTTCCGGATCGGCGACGACCGCCCCTGTCGTGCTCAGCGCGCTGGGCTCGGACACGAATATCGGGATCACGCTGACGCCGAAGGGGACCGGCCGGGTCGCCGTCTCGGCGAACGGTCTCGACGTCACCGGCACACTGACCGCGACCAGCACCATCAGCAACACCGCCGGCGGAATCTCGATCACCGGGGCGAGCACGATCGCGGGCACCCTCAGTAGCCTCACCGGCCTCACCTCGTCGGGCACGATCACGTTCAGCGGCCTGGGCGCCGGCGTCGTGCTCAGCAGCGCGACCGGCGTGCTCAGCTCGTCGGCGGGCACCGCGGGCCAAGTGCTGACGTCGAACGGCGCCGGCAACGCGCCGACATTCCAGGCGATCGTGGGGACCGCATCGAACGTCGTCATCCTCACGACCGGCGCGACGAGCTACACCAAGAGCGCGGGCACGCTCGCGATCCTCATCGAGTGCGTCGGCGGCGGCGGTGGTGGCGGCGGTGCGCAGGGCAACGCCACGCCGAGCGCCTCGGCTGGCGGCGGCGGCGGCTCGGGCGCCTACTCCGTCGCCTACCTGTCGCCGGTCGTCGGCCCGTACACCGTGTCGATCGGTGCCGCGGGCGCCGGCGGGAACGGCACGAGCGGCGGCGCCGGCGGCGCGACGACCTTCGGCACCTCGCCGAACTTCAACTGCAACGCCAACGGTGGCTCAGGCGGGCTCAACATGGCTCTCGGCACGACAGTGACGTACCAGGCGGGCGGCGCGGGCGGGACCGTGACGGCGTGCACACCGGCGTGCCTCATGCAGTCGACCGGTGGCCCGGGCGAGTACGCGGTGCGTGCCTCGGGGAGCATTTCAGTGGCCGGGAGCGGTGGCAACAGCCACCTTGGTGGTGGCGGTTACCTCGCCGGCACGGGCGCCGGAGGCGCGGGCACCTTTGGTGGTGGCGGCGGCGGCGCGAACTCGAACACCACGGCCAACAACGTCGGCGGCGCCGGCGGCGCCGGGGTGATCCGCATCACCGAGTACAAGTAGCCAGCGCCGTCTCGTAGGCTGCGCGCGATGAAGGACGCGATCGTCATCCCAGTCACAGCGCTGCGTCGCATTTTCGTCATGCTCCTCCTGCTGATCGCGTTGATCCTGCTGGTGCTGGTCGTCCGCACGCAGCTCTTCCGCGCCGGCATCTCCACGCTCTTCGCACCGAGCGCCGCCGAGCTAATCGAACGGAATCTCTACCAGGCGGTGTTCCTTGCGAATGGCTCGACCTACTTCGGCAAGCTTCAGGAGCAGGGAAGCGACTGGTTCGTCCTGAGCGATGTCTTCTATATCTCGGTCTCCGATCAGAGCGGAACGCAGCTCATCAAGCGCGGAACCGAGCCGCAGGGACCCAAGGAGCCGATGATCATCAGCCGGCAACAGGTCCTCTTCATCGAGAACATGCGCGATGACAGTGACATCGTCACCTTGATCAAGAAGTTCAAGTCGGGACAGCTGCCAACCGCGACACCGCCACCGCCGACCGTCGCGCCCACGACGGGCCGCCCGAGCGTGAGCCCGAGTCCGAGCCGATGACCTGGATCGTCCAGCGCTACCGGCGGGCCATCCTGTGGATCCGCGCGCATGGCGTCGTGCTGCGAAATTCTGGCCTTGCGATCGTGGTCTTCCTCGCGGCGTTCTTCTTCACGCAGTGGTGGGACTTCACCGTGCCGTCGCTCGGGCGCGCTCCGTACCAAGCGGTGTTTCTCGCGAACGGACAGACCTACTTCGGTCGGTACTACGAGCGCATCGGCGCGTACGCGAAGATCGAGGACGTCTACTACCTGCAACAGTCCCAGGGCTCGGACGCGACCCAGGCACCTGACACACGGCTCCTGCGTCGCGGCAAGGAGCTCCATGCCCCCGCCGCGCGCATGCTCGTGCCGAAGTCCGCGATCCTCTTCGTTGAGGATCTATCCGACTCGTCGCCGATCGCGCAGTTCATGGCTCAGGACCACCGATGAACCTCTACGACCCGGACCGCGATCCCGTTCGACGCGCCGGGCGCTGGCTGCGCTGGGGAACGCGATGGGTCGCCCTTCCCGTTGTCCTGGGCGTATTCGTCTCGGGCAACCTCGATGCGCGCTCGCTGCCCGTCTTTGGCCCGGAGCGCGAGAGCGCCGTGCTCTTCCTCGACGGACAGGCGTACTTCGGCCACCTTGACGACTCGGGCGACAGCGGAACGCTCGTCTTGCGGGACGTCTATTACTTCGCGAACGCGACCGGCTCGTTGACCGGCCTGCCGGTCGGGCTGGTGAAGCGTGGGACCGAAGCGCATGAGCCCGCCGACGGCATGCGCATCAACCGAGATCGAGTGCTCGCGATCGAACAGGTCGGCCCCGCCGCGCCGGTCATGCAGGCGATCGAGGCCGAGCGTCAGATCGTCCACTCCTCACCCGCGGTGATCTCGCTCAACCGGACGACGATCGGCGCGGTAAGCACTCTGACGGCGCAGCGAGTGGCCGCCGAGCACGATGTGCAGCGCGGCTACACGGCCGCCGTTGACCAGCTCGCGAAGCTCAACGCGCTCGTGCTCCCGGTCAGCAAGGCCGAGGCGGCGGCGATCACCGACAGGGCGGTGGGCGACCTCCGCACGGTGCGCCGGAACGCGCTCGCTGCTTTGGGCACCACGCTTGGCTTCTCCGCGACCGACGCACAGACGTACGCCGGCGCGACCGAGGCCGTCCTCGCCAACCAGACCTTCGCGAACGAGCCCGGGGTGCTCTTGGCGCCGGATCTGAACGGGATCGTGAACCGCGCGACAGAGCTCTACGGACAGGTCGGCGACACGTACGCGAAGCAGCTCACGCAGCCGAAGACCGCCTCGCCCTCGCCGACACCTTCCCCAAGCGCTCGTCCCTGAGACGATCGGCGTCAGCCGACGAGGCCTCCTGATGTCGCGCGATTCAGGTCGATGAGGGTCGGGACGCTCGGGATCTCCTCCTGGAACGCCAACGCGATTGCCTGTGCGCGGCTGTGCACGCCGAGCTTGAGCAGGATGTGCTCGATGTGCTTCTCGACCGTCTTCGGCGCGATCACCAGGTCGCGGGCGATCTCGAGATGGTCGAGGCCGCAGGCCAGGAGTCGGAGGATCTCGAGCTCGCGTCGGGTCAGCCCCGCGACCACGGTCCGCGGCAGTGGCCGCACGCGCCGCGCGAGCCTCTGAACTCGCGCGAGGAGCTCGTCGAGTGCGAGCGGCTTGACCAGGTAGTCGTCCGCGCCGAGGAGCATCCCGGCGACGCGATCCATCGATTCCTTTCGCTCTCCCGAAATGAGGATGATCCCGATCGCGTCGCCGTGGTCGTCGCGTAATCTGCGGCAGAGCTGATAACCGGAGATGTCCGGGAGATGGACGTCGAGAAGAATGACGTCGGGCGTCTCGCGCTCTACCAGGTAGAGAGTCTCGCGGCCATCCGAGGCGCGTCTTGTCTGATAGCCATGTTCAGCGAGAGAGCTCGCGAGCAGCTCGCAGATCACCGCATCGTCGTCGACCACGAGCACTCGACCGCGCGGCCGCCTGAGCGCTGGCACCACGAGAGAGGGCACGCCTGCAAGAAACGCACCGGCATCGGTTGGACGACAGCGTCCTAACAAATAGTGATTTCGCTCGACCGCATGCTCGACTCCGGCCGATCCCGTACGGCTTCGAGGCCATCCCAAATGCGGCGAAGATGCGGTAGGCGCCGCTCACTGTCCGTACAAGACGTTCATAGCGTCCGTGTCCGTCGCGCAGCGACGAAAAACGCCAAGGGAGAACACGGACGTATGCGATACGCAGACATCGAATGCATCGCAAGATCGCGAAGCGCTTCGACAATTGCGATCCTCGCCGTCATGCTGAGCATCGCGCTGTCGGGAAGGATGGCTTTAGGTCGCGTCGATCCGACGAGCGGCTTGCGCGTGACCTCGACGCAGAGTCAAGACACGACAGCCAAGGTCACCGGCGGGGGCACCGTGCTGGCCGCGCCGTTATACATGACTACCATCGCCAGCTTCGGGCTCAACGCGCGCCGACCGCCGGGGTTCACCGGCGGAGCGACCGCCGTGGGCCGGATCAACTACGACCGGCACCGGAATTCGGTCGGACGCCACGTGAACGTCCCCGTCACTCTGATGCAGGCGTTCAATAGCGGCGGACAGAGCGGCGGCTCGGCGACCGTGGCCGGCGACTGCACCGCTCCCGGCTCCGAGTGCCCGCCCGGGAATCTGTCTGCTCTCGTCTACGTCGAGGACAACGCCGACCCAGGAGGGGGATACGACGTCTTCCGGATCTTCTTCTGTTCGGGGCCCCCGAGTTTGCCGGGACCCGGGTTCGGCGGCGTGACTGCTCCGAGCGGCTGCGACGGGCCTGAGGGCGGCACCCTTCGCACCGGAAACATTCAGGTGCGAGCCGACGCCGGCGTCCTCGGCGAGCAGATCTCCACTGCCGCCGCGGCAGGCATCTTCCCGACCACGCCGACCTTCAACGGCGTCGACCTCGCCGGTGGGATCTACGGCGTCGGGGTCCGAAGCGGCACCGACTCCACATACGGAGACATTCACGCAGAGTTCACCGGAATCAGCGCCATCGGCCTCTACCAGATCATCAGCATCGATGGCTGGATCACGAGTGGATCGATAGCCGGTGGCACGCTGACCTTCAGCGGCACCGCCACGCTCGACATGGGCGACGGCCCGCCTCCAACAGGAGGTCTCTCGCTCACTGGGACGCTCACCGCGACGGGAATCACGATGACCGTCGGAGGGTCGGCGCTTCCTGCGCTACCGAAGACCGACGGCTTCACCGTCATGGAGTAATCCCCAACAAACCCAGACGCATTCGGAATGCCGTGGACCGCAAAGGTCCACGGCATTCACATTTCGCCCTGTCCGCGCTACTTCGTGGTGAAGGTGTAATCCCCGGAGACCGCGAGCGTGCCGGCCGCATTGCGGCTCAAGACCTGGTAGTGGTAGATCGTGAGCCGGGTGAGCCCACTCAGCTTGACCGAGTGGCTCGTTACGAGAGTTGAGTTGAGAGCACTCGCCTTACCGTACGCGGCCGTTGTCCCGTACTGGATCTGACTGTCCGCGGGCACGTCCGTCGTCCAGGTCACGGTCGCCGTGGTGGGATTCGGGCTCGTCCGTACGTTGCTGATTACCGGTACCGCCATGTAGCTGTACGTGCACGTGCAGGACGCCGACTGCGTGTCAGGGTTCGTGACCACGACGCTCACAACGCCCGCTGGGTGCGCGCCGGTCGTTCCGCTGATGGTGGTGCTCGTGACTGTCACGCCGGTGAGCGCGACGCCGCCGACAGTCGCGGACGCTCCGGCCTGGAAGCTCGTGCCGCTGATCGTGACCGTGGTCCCGCCCGTGGTTGGGCCGCTCGTCGGCGAGACGGAGCTCACGGTCGGCGCGGGCGAGGCATCGTAGCTGTACGTGCACGTGCACGTACCCGACTGCGTGTCAGGGTTCGTGACGACCACGGAGTTCGTCGCGTTCGGCGTGTGCGGTCCCGTCGTTCCGCTGATCGCGGTAGTGGTGACGGTTGTGCTGCTCAGTGTTACGCCGCCGATCGTCGCGTTCGCTCCCGGTTGGAAGTCGGTACCGGTGATCGTCACCACCGTGCCGCCCGCCGAGGGGCCGTTCGGTGGCGAGATGCTCGTGACGACAGGCGCGGGCGCCGGATCGTACGTGTAGGTGCACGTACACGTCGCGGATTGCGAGTCGGGATTGAACACCACGACGGCGTTGCCCGTGCTCGGCGCGTGCGCGCCGGTCGTCCCGGTCAGGGTGGTATCCCCGGTGACGATCACGCCCGTCAGTGCGACCCCGCCAATGGTTGCTGTCGCCCCTGACTGGAACGCCATGCCGGTGATGATCACCGACGTACCACCCGCCGAGGATCCGTTCGGCGGTGCGATCCCGGTCACCGTCGGCGGCGGCAGGTTGGTGCAGTTCGCGAACTTGAACGTGCCGACGCGGGTGTGCCAGTTGAAGGTCCCGCTCGCCGTCAGGTACTCGGTCGTGTACCAGAACGTGCAGTCGTCGACTGGATCGATCGCCATCGAGCTGTAGTCGCCCCAGCGTTTGAGACCCGAAAGCTGCGAGCCGGTTCCGCTGATCAGGATCGTCTCGGCCTCCAACGTGCCGAGCGGGTCCGTCGGCGTGCGACCGGTGTACGCGATCGCCGGGTTCATCGTCGCGCTCGAGACGCTGTACCCGACGGCGATGTCGCCGACGCGGTCCATCGCCGCGCTGCCCATCCACCGATAACGCGTGTCCGGCGCGTACGTGCTCTGCTGATAGACCGTCGGCGTTCCGCCTGGGCTGCGGATCTCGTACCAGCGGGCACCCCCGCCGCCCGCCGTCGGCGCGACGCTATGGTTCACCACGAGCGACTCGTGGTCGCCGAAGTTGCGGTACGCGAGCCGGTACATCACACGGTCGGCGAGCGAGTCGAGCTGCTGCGTGGTGCCTGCCTGAGGCACGCATGTGCCGCCGTTGCAGAGCTCGGTGTAGCCGGCTACCGGGATCGTGGTCGGGCCGGTGAGCGTCGAGTTCGCGGAGTTCGCGAAGTCGACATGGAACTTCCAGAGCGCGAGGCTCGATGAGTCATTGAGCGCCACGAAATAGTTGGGCGCTCCCGCGGGCGGCATCGCTCTCCCGTCGAGCGTCGCTGGCAGAAGTCCGCCGTAGAGGAGCGAGAGGTGGAAGAGCTGCGCGGTGGCCGGCGCGCCGGTGAGCATCTTGGTGCGATCGAACGCCCACGTCGTCGCCCCGGCGAAGCTGTTCCCGCTGAAGTCGTTGGTCGACATGTAGTACGCGTCTGGCCAGAGCCCGAGCTTCGGATAGTCGGGGAAGTAGGTCCGCGGGAACGAGTACCGGTAGTAGCTTCCGGTGGGATCGCCCGAGGTCGAGATCGCGATGCACTCGAGGTACGGCACCGGGCTGCCGTTCGCGCCGGAGACGGCGAACTGCGTGATGAGCCAGCGATCGGCGAGCTGGTCGTAGACCACGCTCGGGTCGCCGTCGTTGTCCGTCTCGCAGAGACCGCCGAAGCCGGTGAAGAGGGTGTTGATCTTTGCGGGCCCGTAGAGCAGCGAGCCCGTCTTGGTGAAAACCGCGAACGAGACGTTGACCGTCTGCACAAAGTTGTTCGGTCCGACCGCGCCGTTCGTGTCCGGGGGCGCGTACTGCACCGTGAAGCCGGCGAAGCCTTGGCCGATGCCATCGAACGAGGACGATGTCACCGGCGCCGCGCTGCTCACCGTGGTCTGCACCGCAGTGTCCGGGGCGCCTGCCGCCGGGTGAGGGAACCCATGCTGCGGCCGCTCTTTCTTCGGCTGCCCCGCGTCTTCAGGCTTCGGCGGGATGGTCGCGAGTCGCGGTGATACGTCGTTCTTTGAGGAGGCGATGACTGTCAGTCCGTCCTGATCTTTTGCAACGGCGGGCCCCGGTAGCGCGAGCGTGAGCGTGAGCGCGCACGCGAAGACGGTCGCGGCCTTGAACATTCCCCTCTCCCTCTGCGAAGACGTGCGTCGCGGTCTGCGGCGAGAACGGTATGGCGCTTGGGCGGGTCTTGTCATCAGGTGACGCTCCGATCTCGCGGCTCCCGGCCGACCGTCCGAGGTCTCGCTCTCGTCGCAAATTCAGTTCGACTCAGCCGTGCGGGCTCGCCGACCTCGTCGCGATGCGGTTTTCCCCCGAAAGTCCGAGGAACGGGTAGCAACGACCGGTAACATCGCAACGGAGTGAAGGGACCGTTTCTCGCGCTTGTTCTGCTGGGCTCCGCGGCGCTTGCCGCGTGCGGGGGCGGACCGAACACACAGGCGGGCGACCCTGCCGCCGACGCGCTCAACCGCGCCCTCGCGGCCCACGCCGCGGGCAAGCTCGACGAGGCGGTCACCGCGTACTACCAGACTCTAGAAAAGGATCCCAAGAACAAGTTCGCGTTCTATAACCTCGGCGAGATCGCGCAGCGGCAGAACCGGATGGCCGCGGCCGAGTCGTTCTACCGTCTCGCGCTCGAGCAGGATTCCAAGATGACGAGCGCTCTCTTCAACCTCGCGATCGTCCGGACGAACCTCGGTGCCACCGCCGACGCGGTCTCGCTCTACCGGCAGGTGATCGCGGTCGATCCCAACTACGCGGCTGCGCACTTCAACCTCGGGCTGCTGCTCCGTCAGCTCGGCCAGACCGCCGACGCGCAGACCGAGCTCGCGACCGCGCAGCGTCTCGACGCGAAGCTGGTCGCGCCGAGCCCGTCCGCGACCCCGCTCCAGCAGGCAAGTCCCACGCGTAAGCCGTGAGGGCGCTCGAGCCCGCGCATTTGCCTGACTTCTTTCTCGTCGCGGCATCCTCGAACGCGCAGGCCGT
>Ga0209806_1002629_pt1 | contig 11138 bp, 8 predicted proteins | sample GraSoiAngelo_152_FD_186166 | JGI IMG/M metagenome (GOLD analysis project Ga0209806, IMG submission 186166) | Grasslands soil microbial communities from the Angelo Coastal Reserve, California, USA - 14_1009_12_30cm (SPAdes) (version 2) | ecosystem: Environmental > Terrestrial > Soil > Grasslands ... | reverse complement strand
TGGCCGGGCCGTCGCAGCGGTATGGGCGCTGTTGCGCGTCCGCAACGGGAGCGCCTCAAACGATCGGGGGAGCGTCGCCAGCTTGGTCTGCTGGCGTCGCTCCCCCTTTTGAGCTGGGCCTTAGCCTGGGCTTAGGGCCCGGGCCAGCGGTCGGTGCGGATCTGCACGCCGGCGTAGTACCAGGAGAGCCCAGTGTCCACCGACGCGTTCTGCCCGTTGTTCCCCATCCCAAAACTCGTCATATACGTCGGGTTCACGCAGAAGCTGTAGCCCGCCGCATAAAACGACTCCAGCGTCCAGTTGTCCCGGCCCCCGAAGCTCAGATTCCCCGACTGCCCGTAGTCCGACTGCTGGAAGTCGACGTCGGCCCCGATCTGCACTCCCGCCGCGTCGTAAATCCGCGGATGCACCTGCACGTGCGTCGCATCCACGAAATGCACGAAGTACTCGAAGCGATACCACGCCCCGTTCTGCAGCGGCCGGGCCAGGTTCCAATGCCCGATCGGGTAGGTGTACCCGCACCCGTAGAAGCTCGAGGTGAGCTGCCACGTCGTCGCGCTCGCCGTCTTGCGCACGTAGGTGAGGTTCGCGTACTGGTAGGTGTCCACCGTGACGATGTGATCCCCCGCCGGCGAGGTGTCATCGTTGCGCATGTAAAAGCGCACGTAGTAGTCCGTCGACGGCGGCAGCACGTTGTCCTGCTGCACGTTCGCCGCGTACCCTGGCGACGACCCGCGCTGCAGCACCTTCAGCGCGTTGCGGCCCCCCGGTGCATTCACGCTCGCCCCCGAGACCACCGAGAGCAGCTGCACCGGGGCCCCGTTGTTGAACTCCCAGTAATTCATCCAGCGCCCGCCATCGGTCACGTCGGCGTACGCCGTGCCCACCGTGCGCCAGTCGCTCTGGAAGACCACCCCGCCAGGCGGCGTCGCCGTCACCGTGACGGCCGCCGTGCCGCTCTGCCCCTCGCTCGTCGCCGTGATCGTCGCCGTCCCGACCACGAGCCCCGTCACGAGCCCCGACCCGGTGACGCTCGCCACACTGAGCGCACTGCTCGCCCACGTGACGGGCCGGCCGGTCAAGGTGTTGCCGTTGGCATCCTTGAGGATCGCCGTGAACTGCTGGGTCGCCCCCACGACGACGCCCGCCGTGGCCGGACTCACCGTCACCGTCGCCACCGGCGCGCTGCTCGCCGTCGTCGTCCCGCTCGCCACGTTGGAAAGCCCGCCGAACACCGCGTCCACGTTCAGCGTGCCGCGGAACGCCACCAGCTGGAACTGATAGGCTACACCCGCCGAAAGCCCCAGCACCGTACAGCTGCGCCGCGTCCCGATCGCCGTACCGGCCATCGGCACGGCACACGTGCCGCGCGCCACATCGGTCGCCGACGTCCAGGACAGCGTGCCCGCCGCCCAGCGGATGTCATACTTCGCCGGCTGCCCCGCCCCGTCCGTCACTTCTGTGAGGGAGAGGGTCACCGAGCTGTCCGTCACGCTGGAGACCGCGAGGTCCGCCACCGTCGCCGGATTGCCGCTCGGCGCTGTCACGGTGATCGCGGACGTCCCGCTTTTCCCTTCACTCGTCGCCGTGATCGTCGCCGACCCGGCCGCGACCCCGCTGACGAGGCCGCTGCCATTCACTGTCGCCACGGAGGTATTGCTGCTCGCCCAGGTGACGACGCGCCCACTCAGTGGATTGCCACCCGCATCCTTGGGGGTCGCCGCGAGCTGCACGGTCTGCCCCACCGTCACGCTCGCCGTCGCCGGGCTCACCGTCACCGATGCGACAGGCACAGTCGTCACCGTGACCGCCGCCGTGCCGTTCTTGCCCTCGCTCGTCGCCGTGATCGTCGCCGACCCGGCCGCGACTCCGCTGACGAGGCCGCTGCCATTCACCGTCGCCACGGAGGTATTGCTGCTCGCCCAGGTTACGACGCGCCCGGTCAGAGGATTGCCACCCGCATCCTTGGGGGTCGCCGCGAGCTGCACCGTCTGCCCCGCCGTCACGCTCGCCGTCGCCGGGCTCACCGTCACCGATGCGACCGGCACATTAGACACCGAGACGCTCGCGGTACCGCTCTGGCCTTCGCTGGTCGCGGTGATCGTTGCCGACCCGGCACCCGCACCGGTCACCAAGCCGCTTGCGCTCACCGTCGCGACCGAGGCGTTCGACGTCGACCACGTCACGACACGCCCGGCGAGCGGGTTGCCGCTCGCATCCTTGGGGGTCGCCGTGAACTGCACCGTCTGCCCCACCGTCACGCTCGCCGACGCGGGGCTCACCGCCACCGACGCCACCGGTGCATTGGAGACCGTGACGCCCGCCGTGCCGCTCTGGCCTTCGCTCGTCGCGGTGATCGTCGCCGAGCCCGCCGCCACACCGGCCACTACGCCACTCGCACTCACCGTGGCCACCGCCGCGTTGCTGCTTGCCCACGTCACCGTCCGCCCGCTCAGCACGTTCCCCGCCGCATCTTTCGTCGTGGCGGAGAGCGTCACGGACTGGCCCACCTGCTCGCTCGCCGACGCCGGGCTGACCATCACCGACGCGACCGGCGCCGGTGTCACCGTCACGACCGCCGTATCGGAGGTCCCGCCCGGATTCCCATGGGCGACGACCTTGACCCTCCCGGTGTCTGCGCCGGCCTTATACCGCCCGTAGTGCTTGCCGCTGGTGGTGCTGGTGTCGGTGATGATGCCGGAGCTGACGCTCCAGCTCACGGCCACGGTGGCCGTGTCGCCGGTGCTCGTGAAGCCGACGGCAGTGAAGTCGCTGGTCTGGTTCTGTTGAAGGCTCAGGGTCCGGGGGGAAATGGCGATCCGCGACCCCGGCTGCGCGGGGGTGAGCGGCTGTCGACACGCGTGCACCGCCGCGAGGGCGATGACCGCGGTGAACACCGTGACGCACCGGTCACGCATCAGGGCCAGGCGGGCCGACAGCTTGTGCTTGAAAGTCATAAAGTCCTCGAGGTGGCCTGCTGGGAACGACCGCAGGCCGCGGGGATTTGGAAGTGATCAGGGGAAAGGGGAGCGAGGCTGCCAGGCAGGACAGGTACGGCGACGACCCGACTGCTGGGACGACGCATCCGTGCCAGACGCTGGGACAGCTTGTAGGTGAACGTCATATCGCTCGCTCCACGTCACCGAATGAAAACGGCCGCCAAGATCGACGATCTGCGTCGATTCGCTGGCGGCCCGGCGGACGTGGCGAGCACCGCTCGCGGTAGTCCCGTAGCTCTGCGTCGCCGCCTTTCGGCGGGTTTGCTCTGAGCAGCGAAAACAGTCAGCTCTGGGGGGCTAAGGGGCGCACCGAGAGGCCGACATTCATGTTGGCGGCGGTCCACGCTTGTAGACTGCCCTCAACACGGGGGCCAGCCTACAAGCGGTGTTGCGCCGGCGCAAGTGGGGCGCCAGAAACTGCGGATATAGGCGAAGTTAGCGAATTCGATGGTTGTGGGTGCACTAGAACGGTGCAGCGACACGCCGGTCATGAGGTATGAAGATTGCCCCCCTGGGCTGCGTGCCCGGCAGCCTGCAGACCCTCTCCGGGGTGCGCATCGCCCACCTCACGGAAACGGATGGTCCCGGCGGGGCGGAGCGCGTGCTCTCCCTGCTCGCCACGGAGCTGCAGAGCGCCGGTGCGACGAGCGTCGCGTTCCTGCCGGTGCGACGCGAAGGGTGGCTCGAAGCGGAGCTGGCGCCCGCAGGCGTGACGGTGGAGTACGTTCCGCTCACCCGGCCGTTCTCGCCGGGCTACGCCCGCGCGCTCGCCGCCGCGTTCCGGCGCCACCGCATCGAGCTCGCGCACAGCCACGAATTCACGATGGCGTTCTATGGCGCGTGGGCGGCCCGACGCGCCGGCATCCCGCACGTTATTACGATGCATGGCAGCCGATACTATGCCGGGCGCTGGCGCCGGCGTCTCGCGCTGCGCGCGGCCGTCGCGACGAGTGCCGGTGTAGCGGCGGTTTCGCGCCCGCTCGCCGCATCACTCTGTTCCGATCTCTGGCTTCGACATGATCGGATTACGGTCGTGCCCAACGGTGTGCGCTCGCCGAACGGCATTACCGCGGGACTTCGCGCCGAGCTGGGGCTCGGCCCTGCGGATCGCCTGCTGCTCGCCGTCGGGAACCTGTACCCCGTAAAGGGGCACCACGACCTTGTCGTGGCGCTGGCCCAGCTCGCCGCTCGTCACCCCACTCTGCACGCGGCTATTGCCGGGCGCGGCGCGGTCGAGCCGCTGCTGCGCCAGGAGGCCGCCGCCCGAGGAGTCACCCACCGACTTCATCTGCTCGGCTTGCGCGGCGACATCGGCAACCTCTTGGCGTCCGCCGACGTGTTCGTGCTGCCCTCGCACAGCGAGGGCCTGCCCCTCGCGCTCCTCGAAGCCATGTTCACCGCGCGGCCGATCGTCGCAACGCGCGTCGGCGAGGTGCCGACGGTCCTGGCGGAAGGCAACGCGGGGCTGCTCGTTGACCCGGGCAGCCCCGACCAGTTGACCCTCGCCATCGACCGCCTCCTCGGCGACCCGAGCCTGGCGCGTGCCCTGGGAGCGCGCGCCCGGGCGCGCGCCGAGGCCGAGTTCCACGTATCTCGGATGGTCGCGCGCTACGCCGACCTATACCGAGCCGCCCTCGATCGCGCCTCCTAAGGGAGGAGTGTGCCCACCCGCTTCAGCCCCGCGTAGTACACGCGCCTCGCCCACTTGTAAATCCTAGAGTCTTGGGGCAGGTATGCCCGCACGCGCGTGATCGGTCCGTCCAGCAGGTTGAGATACTGCTGAACTAGACGGTGCCGCAGAAACTCTACCGGTGCCCGCCGCCGATACTCGTCGAAATAGGCCGCGAGCTCTTCCGGTGTCCGGGCCAGGCCGTTGTCCGCATATTTGGCGACGTAGGGAGTGAAATCCGGATAGAGACGGCCACTGCCCCAGCGACCGTGCAGCGTCGTCTTCATGAAGTTTCCGATAAGGAGATCGTCGAAAATCCTCCACCGCGTCGCGGAGACGAGGGACTGCCGCGGGACTTCGAACGTAATGCCCTTCTTGCGACGCCCCTTCCCGAACTCGATGAAGTTGTCCTTGCCGCCGACGCGGAAATTGATGAAGTCCACAACGGACTCCAGGTGGCTGACGGAGCGGATGTACTCGCGCACCTCGGCCGCCTCGCCGGCTTCCAGCGGGATCGACCAGTCATCGCCGAACTCTTCCGGCTCGAACACCCGTTCCGTCACCTCGGCCGGGCGGATCTCCTCGAGCGTGCCCCGGATGCAGTCATAGCGGATAAAGGCCGGAAGCATCTCGGCAACCCGCGAGTCGAATCCCTTCGGGTAGTCCGTGAGCGGCGTGATGTACTCGTTGGCCCAGATGCTGTCGCGCCGCTGGTACTTGTGCATCGAGCTGAACGGCACGAAGAACTTGGCCCCGAAGAACTCGGCCGCTCGGGCGATGCGCCAGCCGGGCGGCGCCCCTTGCTTGATCGTCGGCGGAATGCGACGGCCGTCCTCGTCAAAGAAATTGAACATGTCCGCGTCGCCGTACCCAGACAACGACAGCAGAAACGATGTCCGATACCCGCGGGCTACCTTGCGAACAAAGCGGCCCCAGCCGTGGTCGGTGGCGTCATTCTTGTTGATGATCAGCCTGCCGCCGAGGTCGACGAGCAGCAGCGCATCTTGGTTGATGTCCGCGATGCTCAAAACCTTGATGTTCGAGGAGATCGTGTACCAGGTCCGGTCCGTGAGGACCTGAACGTCGTACCCCTCCTCCTTGAGATAGCTGTAGATGCGCGCCCCACGGTGATCGGGGAGTAGGATCTTCTTCCCGCGGAGCAGCTTCAGGGAGTCGACGCTCAGATGATCGGGGTGACCGTGGGACACCCAGACGTACCCGCAACGTCCGATGATCTCCATTTGCTCGAGTGGGATCTCGTGGTGGCGGGTCCAGCTCCCGAAGTAGGCCGGCCCGACGATCCACGGGTCAGTCACGAGGGTGGGCCCACGATCGTGACAGATGAGGGTCGCGTTCCCGGCCGTTTCGAAGCCAAGTTCCATTTCAGAAGCTCCGCTATCGCAATAATACCGAAGAAAAGGGGGTCGCCGCTACGCGACCGACCGGGGCCTTCGCCTTAGGCTCCCACCGCTCGCGCCAGCGCTTGGAGGTCCTGCGCGCTGAGCAGCGAGTGCGTCGGCAGCGTGATCAGCTCTCGCACTAAATCCTCCGCGCCTGGCCAGCGCCGTGCCTGCCCGACGAGACGAGCCTGAACCGGCGCCAGCGCGCCCAGTGACGACGGATAGGACCGAGCGGCCCCCAGGCGTTCCGCGGCCTCTGGATCGGCGAGCCCCGAGAGACCGCCCGGCACTCGCACGGGCAGCCGCAGATAACCCGGTGAGGACTCGGCCGGTGGCTCGATGGGATGGACGCCCGCGCACAGCATGATCGCGTCGAGAAGGCGACCGGCCCGCTGCCGCCGCTCCGCCGCTTCACGCTGGGCGGCGGGCAACCCCCGCACCAGGAGACCGGCCGAAGCGCGCGGCAGCGAGCGCGGTGCCACAGGCTCGCGGTACCTGGTCTCCCCCAGTCCCAGCCACGGAAGTGCGGCCGGGATTCCATACGCCGCTGGACGCGCGAACGCCCACTGCGCGGCGGCGAGCGCAAGCACGCTCGCTTCGCGCCACAGACCCACGCCGTTCCCGTTCGGCGAGCTTCCATTTGTGGCTCCGCGCGCCAGCAGGGCCCCGCCCTGCCCTCCCGTCCACCCCTTGCCGCGGCCGAAGCTCAGCACGCTGAGGCTGCCGAGACTCCCGAGCGGCCGCCCGCGGCAGCTCGCCCCGAACCCCTGTGCGGCGTCTTCAATGACCGCGGCACCCACCGCCGCGGCGCACTCCATTATCGCGCGCCACTGCACTGGAACTCCGTACAACGGCGTGACGACGACAATGCGCGCGCCGGCCGTCAGCGCTGCGGTCAGCGAATCGAGATCCGGAGACAGTGTCCGCGGATCCACGTCGTACAGCGCGATGCCCAGGCCGGCGCCGACCGCCGCCGTCGCGACGTCGAAGCAGGTAAAGGCAGGGAGCGCGACGATCACATCGCCGCCCGCCGCGCGCGCTGCCTCGACGAGCGCCGTCTGCAGCGCCTGCGTGCCGCTGGCCAGCAGACGGACGCGCTCGGCCGAGAACTCGCGCGCGAGCAGCGCGCCGAGGGCCGGGCGCGGATCCCGCCCCGGCACGAGCGCCGCTCCCCCGGCCCGGAGCGTCGACCACTGCAGGGGCGAATGGACGGGCGGCTGTCTCACGGCAGTCTCCGCGCCAGCGCCGGCCCCAACCGCTTCGTTACGAACAGCGGGAGCCGCTGCCACACCGCGGCCGCGGCCCGGTACACCGGTCGCTCCGGCGACGGCGTCGCGCTGAGCCCTCGCGGCGACCACTGCGCCCACGGGAGCGGAATATCCGCGCCTCCCCATTGCCGCTTGAAGTGGTGCGTGCCCCCGCCCGGAGTACAGCGGCCGAAATCGAACACCTGCACGCCGCGACTGACGGCGTGCTCCATGAACGCCCAGTACAGCTGCATGTTCGGTGCGACACGCTGGTGCGCGCGCAGGGCCGACGCCCATGTGATCTCCAGCTCGCCGCGCCACACGAAACCGCAGCCGGCGGCGACCGGTTCTGACCCGCGGTAGACGACGCCGAACACCACGAGATCGCTGAGACGCTGCGCCACCTGCTCGAAGAATCCCAGCGGCAACGCCGGCGTCCCCAGGTCCCGCATGTGCCGCGCGAACACTTCGTAGAAGGCGTGCCGCTGCTCCAGCCCGAACCGTGCCACGAGGCCTTCCTTCTGGGCCCTCTTGATCTGGCTCCGCAGCTTCGCGGGAAACGACTCCCACAGCTGGGCGGCCGAGGCGGGCAGCGGCAACCGCACGGTCAGCTTGCGCGCGACGATCTGCACCGCGTCCGACGGTGGCGCGTAACGAGTGCGCAGCTCGAGCAGGTCGACGCCCAGCTCTCGCGCCAGCGCCGCCGCCCGCTCCGTCAGTTGCTCGCAAGCGGCGTCGTCGCCGATCGGCCCGCCCGCGTTGAGGAACGGCAGCGACACGAGGTAGTCCCCGAACATCAAGCTGCGGACGCGTGCCAGCGGCAGCACACCACGAATCGCCCCGCTGTCGTCGCGCGCCACGAGATCCCGGCACTCGGCGCCGAGCGCGTCACGCAACACGTCTCCCCACGCCACGCGATGACAGAACGTGCTCCCCTCTGCCTGCGCGACGAAGGCATCCCACGGCGCTCCGTCCCCGTTCCGCGGCACGATCTCGAACCGCGCGCTCATGCGCAGGCCACCGATTCCGCAATCGTGCCGAAGCGGAATTCCGACAGCAGCCGCCCCAGACGGGCTTCCGTCCGGTTCAATCCCGTGTAGTGACGCAGGCGCGTCAGCAGCGGCACCGCGAGGCGCGGCTGTCCGGGGTCGATCTCCCACGGGTGGATGTAGAAGGTGGCGGGGATGCCGCGACGCTCGTGGTCGCGGAACGCCGCGCGGAACAGCGCGTACGGGAACACGCGGAAATACGCGCCGCCGCCCGCCGGCACGGTAAAGCCGCCCCAGCGTGCGGTCGCGGGCGGCACTTCCATCAGCCTCCCGACGCTACGCGAGATCCAGTGCGGCTCGCGGCGCCCGTTCGGGTAGCCGTAGCCGGGTCGCCGAATGGGAAACAGGCTGGAGTCGTAGCGGTATCCCTCTTCGATCAACACGTCCAACGCCCACTCCCGTCCCGGCACGATCGAAAAACTCGGCGCCCGAAAGCCGAGCACCGGCGTCCCCGTCAGCGCTTCCAGGAACTGTTTGGTGCGGCGTACCGACGCGCGAAACGCGGCGGGTGTCTGGGTCGTGACGCGGGCGTGGTCCCATCCGTGCGACGCGATCTCGTGACCGTCCGCTGCAATGTCCCGCACGACCTCCGGATGCTGCTGCGCCACCCAACCCAGGACGAAGAACGTGGCCCGCGCCTGGTGCTCGGCCAGCAGTGTCAGCAGGCGGGCGACGCTGCGGGCGACCCGCGACGGCCAGCGGCCCCAATCCGCGGCGAGGACCCACGGCGCGAACGCCGCGACGTGGAAGTATTCCTCGACGTCGATCGTGAAATGATGGCGCTGCATAATGACGACTGGTGCAACGGATATGCCCCGCGTCGGCATCGCGACGTTGTCGCGGGGGCGCCACATGTGCGGCGGGAAAACCGGTCGATGTGTTGCGGGGGTGGGACCTTACCCGGCTGTGGACGTCATGACCTTCACCAGCTCCCGAGCACACCGGGCGATGCGCGCGTAGCAGCTCTCGAACTCGGTGAGCGGCCGCGCCACCGGATCCGGAATCGCGCGGCGCTCGATCGGATCGGGATCGAAGTCCCCGAGCATCACGACGTCGCGCGGGTGTCGTCCGAAGCGGGACACCATCGCGCGCCGCTGGACCTGGTCCATCACGACCACCAGTCCCGCGCCGCGCACCAGGTCGGGCCGGACCGGCTGCGACCGGTGGCAGGAGAGGTCCAGGTCGTATGCCGCCGCCGCGGCCAGCGCCTCGGGCGGAGCCGGGCGACCGGCGCCGATGAAGCCCGCCGAGGTGACCGGAATCCCGTGTGGCGCGAGCTCACGCGCAAGCAGCGCGGCGGCGAACGGGCTCCGGCAAATGTTGCCGTGACAGAGTACGAGCACGGAGACCGGGCGCAGCGCGGCGAGACGCGTCCGCGCCTCCCGGCGCCGACGCGCGTGCAGCAGCCGATCAGGAGTGTGGCGCAACGCGCGCGCAATCGCATTCATCAGCAGGTCACCCACGGTTCGAGTCGAGAGGTCCGTCGCGCGGCGGCGCACGCCGACGCGAGGTGGTTGTTGCCAATACGCGACAACCGCAGGGGCGGCGCCGCGTTCGGCGGTGCGTCCCCACTGTAGCGTCGCCTCCACCTCCACCGTCTTCGCAGTGGTCGTACCGTCGCTCGCGATCATTCCCTCAGGCATGGCCCAAGTTGTGCGCTAGCAAGAATCACACCTGCAGGGCAGCCCACGCCCTCGATGGAGGCGGAATGCGTTATCTGGTCACCGGCGGAGCGGGGTTCATCGGCTCCCATCTCGTCGAGCACCTCGTGTCGTCACGGCACGACGTGGTCGTGCTCGACGATTTCTCGAGCGGCTCGCGCGAGAGCCTCGCCGGTGTCGAGCACCGCGTGCGCGTGATCACGGGGAGCGTCGCCGACCCCGCTGCGTGCGCGGAGGCGATGCGCGGCGTGCACTTCGTGCTGCACCACGCCGCGCTCACGTCGGTCGTCGGGTCCGTCGCCGATCCCGTCGCCGCCGACCGCGTGAACGTGGCCGGTACCGTCGAGATGCTGCACGCGGCCCATCAGGCCGGGGTGCGGCGCGTGGTGTTGGCGGGTTCGACCGCTGTCTACGGAGACGCCGCTGAACTGCCGAATCGGGAGACGACGCTCCCCCGGCCGCTGTCGCCGTACGCGGCGTCCAAGCTCGCTGGGGAGGCCTACTGCCAGGCGTTCCACGCCTCCTATGGCCTGGAGACGGTCGTGCTCCGGTATTTCAACGTGTTCGGTCCGCGACAGGATCCGAATTCCACCTACGCGGCCGTCGTCCCGCGGTTCATCATCGCCGCGTTGCGCGGAGAGGCGCCGCTGATCTTCGGGGACGGCGAGCAGACCCGCGATTTCACTTATGTCGCGAACGTCGTCCGGGCTAACGCGCTCGCCTGCACCGCGCCCGCCGAGCGCGTGGCCGGCGAGGTCTACAACATCGGCTGCGGCGGCAGCGTCACCATCAACGAAGTGTGGGACCGCATTCAGGACGCGGTCGGCGTGACGCTCCCTGCTCGCCACGCGCCTGCGCGCCCTGGTGAAGTGCGGGACTCCCGAGCGGGGATCGAAAAAGCCGCGCGGCAGCTGGGGTACCGCCCGAGTGTCGACTTCGCGAACGGCCTGCGGCTCACCGTAGCGGACTACGCGGAACGCTGGGCGGGAGAATCCTCGGTGCCTGCACGGGCGCGCGTCAGCCGCGACCGCCGGCCATCCGTGACGCCTCTGGACGCCGCCTGAGCGCCTGCATCGCCCACACGCCCAGGGCGGGTCCGATCGCCAGCACGCT
>Ga0209806_1002627_pt1 | contig 11142 bp, 9 predicted proteins | sample GraSoiAngelo_152_FD_186166 | JGI IMG/M metagenome (GOLD analysis project Ga0209806, IMG submission 186166) | Grasslands soil microbial communities from the Angelo Coastal Reserve, California, USA - 14_1009_12_30cm (SPAdes) (version 2) | ecosystem: Environmental > Terrestrial > Soil > Grasslands ... | reverse complement strand
CTCGTCACGACTCCGGCCCGGAGCGTCTGCCATAGAGTTTCCATGAGCGCCGACAGCCCTTCGCGAGTCACCGATGAGACGGCGACGACGGGTGCGCCACCCGGCGTGCGGATCGCGGGGAGCGGAGAGCGGGGAGCCGGGAGCAGGTCGAGCTTGGTCAGCACCACGACATGCGGCTTCGCCGCCAGCTCGGGAGAATACGACGCCGCCTCCCGCAGCAACAGCTCGTAGGTCGCTTGCGGGTCGGGACTGTTCACCGGTACGAGCACCGCGACGAGCCGGGTGCGCTCCACGTGCTGCAGGAACTTGAGGCCCAGCCCCTTCCCGAGGTGCGCGCCTTCGATGATGCCGGGAATATCCGCGGCCACGAACGTCCGGTGGTCCGACAACGCCACGACGCCAAGGTGCGGCTCGAGCGTCGTGAAGGGGTAATCGGCGATCTTTGGGCGGGCCGCGGAAATCACCGAGAGCAGCGTGCTCTTGCCCGCGTTCGGCTCGCCCAGGAGCCCGACGTCGGCGATCAGCTTGAGCACCAGTTCGAGCCGTCGCTCCTCGCCGTATTCCCCCGGCTCCCACTCACGCGGGCTGCGGTGCGTCGGGGTGGCGAAGCGCGCGTTGCCGCGGCCTCCGCGCCCGCCCTTGCCGACGAGCAGGGCGTCCCCGCTCGTGAGCACGTCGCCGATGAGCTCACCCGTGGCGACGTCGCGCACCTCGGTGCCCGGAGGGACCGGCAGGTAGAGGTCGGCCCCCGACTTGCCGGTCATGTTCTTGCCCTTGCCATGCTGCCCGCGCTCCGCCTTCCACTCGGTGCGGTAGCGGTAATCGAGCAGCGTCGCGAGGTTGGCGTCGGCGCGCACGAAGACACTGCCGCCGGTTCCGCCGTCTCCGCCGTCGGGCCCGCCTTTGGGGACGAACTTTTCGCGCCGAAACGAAGACGCCCCCGCACCGCCGGCGCCGCCGACGACGTGGACGACGGCCCGATCTATGAACACTGGGACGAACGCGGAACGCGGAACGCGGAACGCGGAGCAGATCCGCGGCCTCCACGCGCCGTGTGAATTGAAGCAACTGTGATGGCCACGAGTTGCCCTGCTTCGCGTGATAGCTCGGCAACCCGATCGGACGCCACCAGCCGCGCCTGCACAAGCAGTTCGAGCCAAAACGAGCTCTCGTCGGCCTCTTCCTCCACGATGCCCATCTTAGCCAGAAACTCCCTGCGAGAACGAGCCCGACGAGCTGAGCGGTAGTTCGCGGCAACGGAAGTTCCGGCCCGAAGCAACTGGTGCCCAATAACGTCTGCAGTGCGGTCTCGGGGCAGGTTCTGCACGAGGCGAATGACATCAAGCGCGAACGCTTTGGTGCGCTCCCTGAGGTCCCGCGAGGGCAGAAGCCTGCCCTGTTGTTCCGCGTTCCGCGTTCCGCCTTCCACGTTCATAGTTTCCTCTTCTTCACATCCGCCCACTGGTGATGGGCACTCTGTCGCAGCTCGGGATCCAGATCTCCGTCCACCAACGCCAGGACTGCCTCGATTTCCTTCGGCTCCGCTCCCGTGTTCAGCGCCCCTCGCAGGTGCGAGTGCAGTTGGTCGGCGGTGCCGAGCACCGCTGTCGTCGCGATCGTGCAGAGCTCGCGCCGCTTGAGATCGAGGCCCGGCCGCCCGATCACCTTGCCATACGCATCCACCAGCACCAGATCCTCGAGCGCCGGGTGCAGCGCGCGCAGGTTCACGAGCAGTTTGTGATACGCACGTCCGTACACCTCGCGGCACACGACCGCCCCGCGCGCCGCCCACGCCTCCCAATCGGCGTGCGCCAGATCTTCCGCCCCGTCGCCCTCGACCGGTGCCCCCAGCCCACGCCACGTCCCGAACGCCATCAAGGCCAGCGGGTAGCCCACGACGAGCATGCTCTGCAGCAGGAGCTCCTCGATCCACAGCCCTGGGACTCGCGCGTCGCGCGCCGCCGCGAAGCGCACCTCGAGCTCGGGGGCCTTGCCTCGCGCCACCGCCGCCGCCACGCGCACCAGCGCTGCGGTGCGGGCATCGAGCGCCGGAGCGCTCGGTTCGCTCATACTACGCGTCCCGCGTCCGTCGTCCCCCATCCTTTCATTGCTCTAATCCTCCATTTACACGCAGCTCGCCCACCGTTTCACCGCGCGTATTCACGCTCGGCCGGGCGGTAAGCGACGCCGGACGGGGCCGGAGGCCCAGCTCCTCGAGCACGGCCGCCATGGCGAGGGCCGAAGCGATCGCGTGCCCGTCGGTCACCTTGAGCGCGACGCCGAGCCGTTGCTGGGTGAGCAGGGCACAATACACGCCCTCGGCGCCGACCTTCGTGATCACGCGCCCGGGGTGCGCCCGCATCATCTCGGTGCAGGGCCTACCCTCGCCCGCGATCAGTTCCGGGTGGCGGAGCATGGCTTCGACAATGCGGAATGCCGCATTCCGCATTCCGAATTCCACATTCCCCAACCGTGCGTACGCGAGGGCCATGTTCCTCAGCGGCATCCCGTAGCACACGACCCCGCACCCGTCCACCGCTGTCTTGATGTCGCCCGCCGGCACTCCCGTCCAGCGGCTCACCTCGGGCAGGCAGCGTTGCTGCACGGGATGCTCGAGGCGTGTGTAGAACTCCGTGGGCCAGCCGTGGTGGCGTGCCAGCGCGAGCATACCCGCATGCTTCCCGGAGCAGTTCGAGTAGACCGCCGTAAGCCGCACGCCGCGAGTCTGGTAGTCCTGGGCCACACGATCGGAGAGCGGCGGGTGGGGGCCGCACAGCAGATCGCGCTCCGAGCACCCGATCTTGCCGAGCAGCTCGCGCACGCGAGCCACCTGCTCCGGCTCGCTCGAGTGGGACGCGCACGCGAGCGCGAGCTCTTCACTCGTGAGGCCGAACCGCTCGGCCGCCCCGTCCTCGATCAGCGGCAGCGCCTGGAACGGCTTCGCCGCCGAGCGCCAAAACGTCACGAGCTCGGGGTCGCCCGCTCGCGCCACGAGAGTGCCAGCCGAGTCCACGACGACGACGTGGACGTCGTGAACGGCCTCGACCCAACCGCCGCGGAGCTGCTCGACCCTCACCGCTCGCTCCCTCCCACCCCGCTCCTTAGCGATAGCGCGATCCCCAAGAGAACCAGCAGTCCCCCGACAACCGTCGGCGGCCGGGGCACTTCATGAATGGAAGGCACCAGCCAGGCAATCACGCTCGCCCCCACCGGCTCTCCCAGCGCCGCGACGTTCACGGTCGTCGCGCGGAAATGCCGGAGCGCGTAGTTCATCCCCGTGTGTCCCACCAGCATCGGTCCCGCTGCCATAGCCCCGAACACTGTCCAGTCACGTCCGGCGAATCCGGTGAGCGGCGTGTGACGCGCGAGTGCGAGCAGCGCGAGCGCCACGGCGGCCGTCGCGTACACGCCGGTCGCGTAGCGCCAGATCCCGACCGTTTGCCGCACGCGCCGTCCGATCACGTAGTAGCCGGCGCCGGTGACGGCGCCGAGCAGCGCGAGTCCGTCACCGCCCAGCGCGCCGAGCGAGAGCCGTGCATCCGCCACGCCGATGAGGCTCGCCCCGCTGACGGCGAGCGCGATGCCCCACGCCTCCGGGCGCGTCGGGTGCTCCCGCAGCCACGCCGCGGCGAGCCCCCAGGCGAAGACGGGCTTGAGCGAGACGAGGACGACCGAGCTGGCGACGGTAGTGAAGCGGAGCGAGGCGATCCAGGACCAGAAATGGATCGCGAGCAGCAGGCCGGACAGCAACGTTAGCGGGAGCAGCGAGCGGGGAGCGGTGCCCTCCGAGCGGGCGGAGGGAACCGCTCCCCGCTCCCCGCTCCCCTCCCACACCGCCAATGCGCCGGTCACCGGCAGCACCAGCGCCAGCCTCCAGAATGCAATCGCCAGCGCCGGTGCCGTCGCGAATCGCACGATGGGTCCGGCGTACGTGGTGGCCAGCACCGCCACGATCAAGACGAGGAGGGGAGACATCGGCGCGAAACCTCACCCCCCTTCCCCAGCTCCGCAACCGGTTGCCCTCGCTCCGCACCGCCCCCAAATTGCGCGCTCCATGCGCCTCCGACTCGCGTTGCTCGTCGTGACTCTTTTTCCCGCCCTCAGGGGCGGGGCCATGCTCGGTGCTCAACAACCGTCTCCCTACGTGCCGCTCGGGCACTGGGCCACGCCGTATCTGGAGCACCTCATCGCCCGCGGTGTGATCGCCGATCCGAGCCCGCTGAGCCGGCCCTTCGTCCAAGCCGACGTGGTGCGTGCGCTCACCGCCGCCGACACGACACGGCTCGGCGGCGCGGAGCGACGGGTCGTACGCGGCATTCTCGCCGCTCTGGGGCGGCCGCCCGCCGACGACAAGCCGTGGGCGCGACTGGATGGCGACGTGGCGGCAACAGGCGCGAGTCAGGCGCGGCGCGACCCCCTGCGGGCAGCCGGACCGGGGCACGGGACTGCCGCCGGCGGCCTCGCCGTCCAGGCGCTGCTCGGTCCTGTCGCCGTCGTCACCCACCCCTACTTCGACACGCGACTCAAGTACGATCCAGACTACCACGGCAAGAAGGACCGTGTCATCGCGGGTCGCACCGCCGAGGCGTACGTGGACGCCCGCTGGCGGTTCGGTGAGCTGTTCTTCGGGTCGCTCGACCGCAACTGGGGACCGCCCGCACTCGAAGGGCTGATCGTCAGCCCGAGCCCGTACAGCTACGATCACCTCGCCCTGTCGCTCGGCACGCGACGCATCCAGCTCCAGGGCATCGTGACCGAGCTGGACGACCTGCGCGACACTGCTGGCGTGTCGAACCATCGGTTCTTCATAGCCCATCGCCTGTTATGGCGGCCGAGCAGCGCCACGACCCTCGGATTCTGGGAAGGCGCGATCGCTGCGGGGCCCGACCGTACGCTCGAGCCGTGGTTCGCGAACATCCTCAACCTCGGCCTGCTGGTCGAGTACGATCGCAACGTCAACGTCAACAGCCTGCTGGGCGTGGATTTCGAGTCCCGGCTACACGGCGTGAAGCTGTTCGCCCAGGTGTTGCTCGACGACATCCAGATCGATCGCAAGACGCCGGCGGACAGCGAGCCCCCGTCGTACGGCCTCACGCTCGGCGCGGAGACGGTGGTGCACGGCGCGGTGATCACGGGCTTCTACACGCAGGTCGCAAACCTCACATATCGCACACCGAATCCCGCCGAGGCGGTGGAGAGCCGGCTCGTGGGCCTGGGCCGTAACTTCTCCGATTACGATCAGCTCACGCTGCGCGCCAGCGCGCTCGTCGGGCCCGGCGTGCTGCTTCAGCCCGAGGCGACCCTGCTGCGCCAGGGCGAAGGCGACTTCCGTCTCCGTTATCCGCCCGTGGCGGCCTACGGGACGACGCCCACGTTGTTCGCGGGCGTGGTCGAGCGCACCGTGCGCCTCGCGATGGGGGCAGCGTGGCAGCGCGGGGCGTGGGGAGTGTCGGGGAACGGCGGCGTGCATTTCATTCACAACGCGGGGCACGTGAGCGGGGTCAGCCAGACCCAATGGATTGGAGCCGTGACGCTGGCCTATCGCTTTCATCTGGAAGGGGTGCTGCCGTGATCCCGGGTTTTCCCCACCCTCAGCACAGTGCTTCGCCGGGCCCATCCTTCAGGATGGGAACACGGCGGTGGACGCCCGCCTCGGTTCACGCGTGACCATCCCCACCCCCGAGCCCCGCCTCACCCGCGACCATCTCGAGCAGCTGTTCACCGAGATGGCGGCGCGGCGCGTCGTCGTGGTGGGCGACGCGATGCTCGACATCTACCTCGCGGGCGACGCGGAGCGCATCTCGCCCGAAGCCCCCGTGCCCGTGGTCACGGTGCACACGCGACGGGCCGCGCTGGGTGGCGCGGCCAACGTGGCCGCGAACGTGGCGGCGATCGGGGCCGAGTGCCGGCTGGTGGCGGTGATCGGCGACGACGCGCGGGGCGACTCACTGCGCGCCGAGCTGGCGCAGAACCGGCTCCCCGACCGCCACATGGTCGTCGCCGCCGCGCGGCCCACCACGTCCAAGACGCGCGTCACCGCGCGCGGTCAGCAGGTGGTGCGCATCGACGAGGAAGTCGAGGACCTGATCGCGCCGCGCACCGAGAACCAGCTGCTCGGCCAGCTCGACGCGGCCATGACGGACGCCGATGCGGTGCTCATCGAGGACTACAACAAGGGCACGCTGACGCCGGGCGTGATCGAGCGGGCCATGACGCTCGCCAAGAAACGCGGGATCCCGGTGGTGGTGGACCCCAAGTTCAAGCATTTCTTCGCCTACCGCGGCGCCACGCTGTTCAAGCCGAACCGCCGGGAGCTCGAGCAGGCGATGGGCGCGACGCTCGACCTCGCGCACCCCGACGCCCTCCCCACGTCGCTCGACAAGCTCGAGGTGGACAATCTCCTGCTCACGCTCGGCGCCGAGGGCATGGTACTCGTCACCAAGGACCGACAGCTCACACGCATCCCCACGATGGCGCGCGAGGTGTTCGACGTCTCGGGCGCCGGAGATACCGTCACGGCGTGGGTGGGGACGGCCCTCGCCGCGGGCGCCTCGGTACGCGAGGCAGCGCAGGTGGCGAACTACGCGGCCGGCGTCGAGGTGGGAAAATCGGGCGTTGCCACCGTGTCGCCCCGGGAAGTCCTGGGGATGCACGAGGCGCACTATGACCAGCTGGGAAAACTGAGAAGGGGCGGGCTGCTCTAGTCAACGCCAGTTCAACCCGACCCCGATCACAACCCCGTCCACCGTCTCCAGCCGCGTCCCGCCTCCCAGCACCGCGTGATCGATCCGGTACCCGATCCGGCAGCCGAGCGGCGACCGCGCCAGCCGCAGGATCATTCCGACCTCGCCACCCTGGGCGTGATCGAACGGCTCCGGCACGTTCGCGTCCGCCGCGATCGCGCGCCACAGCTCCGCGTAGCCCTGCGCGGCCGATCCGACGAACGCCGTCGCGGCGCGCGCCCGCAGCTCCCAGAAGAGCCAGCGTTGCGTGCTGCCGGCCAGGGTGTACGCGCGGGCGTGCGGCCCGGTCTCGAGCGTCAGCCAGTCGAGTGCATGGACGCCGATCAGCACCGTGCCTTCCACCAAATCGCGCGCCGTTGCGGTGCCGCCGTCGGGATTGATCGTCCCCTGCAGATAGCTCGCGCTCAGCTCGACCCGACCCAACGCCAGGGCGCCCTGTCCCAGAAATGCCGAGCCGGTAAACTGGTCGACTCCCGCGGGCACCTGGCTGCGCACGCGGGTCGTGACGAGCGATGCGCCGCCGACCGCGTGGAGCGCCTGCCCGGGGAGCTGCCCGGCGGTGAGCGCGGCCGCCAGCACGACGAGCAGGATCCTCATGGTCCGCGCGGCTGAATGGCGGTCGGCTCACCGGCCCGAACGACCACACGCACCTCCCGGCGGCGCCGGGCGTTCTCCGCCGTGGTGGTCGCGACCCGACGCTGCCACGCGTCCCGCAGCGCCTGGTTGGCGCGGACGTTCGCCGCGAGCGGCCGACCGGGGCGGTGCAAGACGTAGCCGAGCAGGCCAGCGACGCCGATCGTTCCGGCGACGGCGATGCGCGGCCCGCTCGGCGTGTCGGTGCCGCCCACGACCGCGGGGAGCGCCGCCACCGCGCTCGACAGGAGCAGGCCGCCCAGGAGCGACCGCTTGGCCGCGCCGCTCCTCGCCCGCTCGGGCAGGAGCTGGGCATCTGCGGGCGCGGGCGGCCACGGGAGCGTGTCGGGCCGGGACAACCGCAGGTCGAGTGGGACCTGGATGATGCCCGCCAGTTCGCCGGTCGGTGCGCGCGACGCGACACGCAGCACGACGCGGTTGACCGGCGGTGGGGCTCCCGCCGCGTCCAGGCCGTCCCACTGCACCTTGAGGCTGTCGCCGATCGGGCCGGCGTACAGCGCGCGGAACGGCGCGCCGTCCGCATATCGCAGCGTCACATCCACGTTCTGGAACGAGCTCGCGATGAGCCAGATGTCGAAGGCGCCGGGGCCCAGCACAATCGTCGTATCCCGCGGCAGCTCGACCGTTACGGTCTTCGTCTGCAGCCGCACGCCGTCGAACAGGCTCGTCACCTCGGGCGGAAAGACGAGTCGGTCGGGCCGAAAGCGGGGATCGAGCTGCACGAGACGTCGGAACACCGCGGCGGCGGAGTCCCGCCGGCCACGGAACAGGTCGGCGGCGCCAAGATATACGAGCCCCGCGGCGCGCTCCGTGGCGGGTGCGCCGGCCGCGGTCAGCTGCGCGAGATCGCGCCGCAGCAGCCAGGCCGCGAGATCGAATTCCAGGTTCTTGTAGGCGCGCACTCCCGTGGCGAAGAGGCTGTCGGACGACTGGGCGCTCAGGGCGCTCGGTGCGGCCCCCAGCACCCAGGCGAGCGCGCACAGCCGAGCGAGGTGACGCCCCCCCATCACGGCTTGAGCTCCTGCAGCACGATGTCGGTCATGCGGAGCTCCTGCCCGGGCGTCACCCGGATCGCGACCTCGTAGGGTTGAAAGCCATCGCGTACGACGCGCAGCTGGTGCGCGCCGGGAGCGACCTGCACATCGGCCCGCGGCGTGTTGCCGATCAGGTCGCCGTCCACGTACAGCTGGCCCCACGGCGTCGCACTGACGAACAGATGGGCCGGAGCGCCGAGGGGGCGCACGTCGGCCGGTCTGAGTCGGGGGCGGGCCCGATGGGGCGGTGCGGGGCTCGGGCGCCGCGTGGGCTGCGCGCGGGCGGGCACCTTGGCGATCCGCGCAGGCGCCACAAGCGGGGCAGTATCCGCTCGCACGCCCTCCGGTTCAGTGATCGCGAATGAGTCCGCCGGAGACAGCGCGTACTGCCCACCGGACTCGGGTGCTGGGTCCGCCGTCGACCCGGAGCTCAAGAGCCACGGCGCCGCGACCGCGCCGAGCACGACGAGCGTCAACACGCCGGCGGGAAGCCAGCGCAACCTGGAGCGTGGTGGCGCGTAATCCTCATGGCCGCCGCCGCCGCCGCCGCCGTCGTCGTCGTCATTGTCTCGGTCAAAGGCGAGCAGCTGCGGGACGACGCTGCTCGGCAGCCTCGCCCCGGAGGTGCCCAGGGCTACGACGAAGTCCTGGACGCTCGGGAAACGCGCTTCCGGCCTCGGGGTGAGCGCGCGGTCGATCGCCCGGGCCATGTCCGGCGGGACGGGTGCGGACGTCTTGACGAGACAGGCCTGCATCAGGGCGGCCAGGGCGTATTGGTCCGTCTCAGGCCCGCACCTTCCGTCGGCGAGCTGCTCCGGCGCGCGGAACTTGTCGCGCCGTGCCTTCCCGCCGTCTCCGGGGAGGGCGCCGAGCCGCTCCAATACCCACGGGATCCAGAAATCCGTGACATGGACGTCGCCGGCAGCGTCGAACAGCACGTTGGCAGGGGTCAGCCCCCCGTGGACGACGCCAAGCCGGTGCGCAGCATCGAGCGCGGCCGCGACCTGCTCCACGAGTCGCACGCAGGCAGAGGGCTCCATCGGGCCGCTGGAGCGCAGCCCCTCGGCCAAAGACCGTCCCTCGACGTACTCCATCGAGCACCAGAAGAAGCGGTCGGTAGCGCCGGCGCTGTAGAGGGGCACGACGTGCGGGTGGTCGAGGGCGGCCACCAGGGCGGCGGCCCGGTGGAACGCCTCCTCCGCTTCGCTGCCGCCCGTGGGCGCGCGCGGGATCACCTTCAGGGCGACCGGCTGGTTGTACTCCAGGTCCCGCGCGAGGCACACGAGGGAGGCGGGCCCGCGCCGGTGGATGGTCTCGAGCTCGAACAGCCCGCGCAGATCGTCGCGCGCCGCGGCGTCGACCGGATCGCGCCCCAGCGGGGGCAGTTCGACGGAGGTCACAGAATGGTCACGACACTGAATGCGCTGCTCGTCGCCCCGGTCGGAACACCGGCGGCGCTCCCGACGAGCGTATACCCGAGTCCCAACTCATTGATGGTCAAGTCGTCGAAAGTAGCTACTCCCGACACCGCCGCAACCGAAGTAGAACCTCCGAGGACCGCGTTGTTCAACAGACTGCCATCGGTGCCGATTGCGACACCCACGAGGCCGGTGAAGCCCGTCGCGACGTTCTGGAACGCGTCTCGTGCGGTCACGACGACCGGCGCAAGCAGGCTGCCCACGACCACGTTGCTCGGCTGCACCGTGAACACGAGCGCCGCCGCCGCCGCGGGATCCACGGTCACGCTCGGCTTGGTGTCGATCGTCACCCCGCTCACTGTCGCGGTGATCGTCTTGGTGCCGGCGGTCGTGGAGCTCAATGTTCCTGTCATCACACCGTCGGTGCCTGTCGTCCCCGGCGACGTGAGGGTGTTACCCGGCCCAGTCGCCGAAAGCTTCACCGGCGCGCCGCTCACCGCGTTCCCGAAGGCATCCGTTGCCGTCACCGTGATCGTCGAGACATTGTCTCCACTGCTCGCGGTGATCGGGCTGGGCGACGCGGTCGCCGAGGATCGACTCGAGCTTGGCGAGCCGGGAGTTCCGGTCGCCGTAAAGAACACCGGATCCCCGTTAATGCCGCTGGGCGACGCGGTGGCCGTGAGCGTGTTCGGTCCGGGTGTTGCCGCGAGGACCCAGGACGTCACGGTCGCGATGCCATCGCTCCCGGTCGCGATCGGCCCCGTCGGACTGACGGTCCCACTGTTCACACCGGTCGTGAAGGTTACCTCGACGCCCCCCACCGGGTTTCCGCTCGCGTCCCTCACAATCACCGAAGGAGGTGAGGAGACAGCGGTCCCTGCGGCTGCGGACTGGGTGATGAGGCTGTTGCTCGTGATCGACGCAGGCGCGCCGGGCGTGATGTTGAAAGCGTCGCTCGTAGTCCCCGTTACCGAGGAGGCACTGGTCACGAGGGTGTAACCCGTTCCCGCTTTGTCGATGCTCAACGTCGAGAACGTCGCCACACCACCGCTCGCCGCGACGGTCGCGGTACCGGAGAGCGTGCCGCCGCCCGCATTGGTTCCGATCGCCACCGTGACGTTCCCCGTGAACCCCGTCGCCGTGTTGTTGCTCGCGTCGAGCGCCGTCACCTGCACCGCCGGCGTGATCGCCGCGCCCGCCGACGTGGTGCTCGGCTCCACCGAGAACACCAGCTGCGTCGCCGTCCCCGCGGTGATGTTGAACGCCGTGCTCGTCGCGCTTCCGGCCCCCGTT
>Ga0209806_1002625_pt1 | contig 11146 bp, 7 predicted proteins | sample GraSoiAngelo_152_FD_186166 | JGI IMG/M metagenome (GOLD analysis project Ga0209806, IMG submission 186166) | Grasslands soil microbial communities from the Angelo Coastal Reserve, California, USA - 14_1009_12_30cm (SPAdes) (version 2) | ecosystem: Environmental > Terrestrial > Soil > Grasslands ... | reverse complement strand
AGGGGGTCGACCGACGCGTTGATCGTGGAGACCCCGCGCAGGTTGATCTGCACGCCGCCGCCGGGGGCGCCCGAGTTCTCCTGGATCAGCGCGCCAGGGATCCTGCCTTGCAGCGCACTCTCCAGCGTAGGGGTCGGGGCCCGGTTCAAATCCTCGGCGCGCACCGTGGTCACGGCGTTGGCGAGGTTGCGTTGCTCGACGCCGGTCGCCTGACCCGTCACCACAATGGCGTCGAGGTTGAAGATGTCGGCCTCGAGGACGACGTCGGCGGTCGCTTGGTCGCCGGAGACGTTCACGGTCTTGCGCTTGTAGCCCACCGCGCGCACACTCAGCGTGACGGGCCCCGCGGGCGCCAGCACCGTGTATTCGCCGCTCGCGTTCGTCGCCGCCAGCCTCGCCGTCCCCACGACCGCGACGCTCGCGCCCGCGACCGGTTTGCCGTCGAGGCTGCCCGTGACCTTCCCGCTGATGGGGCGCTGCTGGGCGGTAAGCGTGCCGCCGAACACCAGTCCCACGCACACCAACACAATGCGATGTGCCACGATTCCTCCGAGCCGCTCGTGGTTCAGAACAGGACAACGAAACGTTCCCGATACCCTGCGCGCCGAATGGCCAACCCGCAAGCCCGGGGGAAACCTTCGGCGTTATGAGGGTTTTTCGGCGGGCCCCGCAGCGGACGCGCGCCGCAGCACCCCGTAGCCCGCGATCCCGACGCCGCTGAGCGCGGCCGCCACCAGCACACCCGGCAGGCCGATCTCGCGGCTCCGCACCTCCAGCGCCACGCCCACCAGCAGCAGCAACACCGGCAGCGCCGCGAGCACCACGAGCACCGGCACTCCCACCGGCACCCGGAAGCTGCCGCGCAGCCCCGGCTCGCGCCGCCGCAGCCGGATCAGCGCCGCGAACTCCAAGGCGAGGGCCGCCGTGTAAAGCAACACGTCCGCGGCGAGCAGGCCCCCGAACGTGAGCAGCACGAACCCCGAGTACGCCACCGCCGAGGCGATCACCGCCGCCCGCGGCGTGCCGCGCGCGTCGGTGCGCCCCAACGGAGCCGGCAACAGGCCGTCCTGGGCCAGCACCAGGGGGATACGCGAGTAGGACAGCAGCAGCGCGTTGAACAGCGCAAACGCGCTGATCATGCCGGCCACGGCGAGCCACGCGGCGAGCCACGGACCCAGGACACCGGCGGCGATGTCCGGCCAGGCGCCGTCACGCCACACGCGCCAGTCCGTCACCGCGAGCACCGGCACGATCGCGAGCAGGTATACGACCGTCACTAGCGGCAGCGTGCGGGCCAGCGCCCGCGGATACGTGCGGCCCGCTTGCTCGATCTCGCCGCCCAGCGTGGAGGCGTTATCCCACCCGCTGTAGTTCCAGATGCTCTGCGAGATCCCGATCCCCAGGGCGCCGAGGAACGACGTGCCGGCCGCGTGAAACGGCGTGACCGGCAGGACCGCGGGGCCGGGACCTCCGAGCCAGTGCCACAGCGCAGCCACGGCGAGCACCGCGAACGGCGCGAGCACCGCCGCCACGAACCAGCCCGAGGCCCACCCCACGACGCGCGTGCCGCGCAGGTTGAGCCACGTCGCGCCCCAGATCAGCGCCAAGGCGAGCCCCCAGGCGCCGAGCTTGGAAAGCTCCGGCGCGAACCAGCGCGCGTACTGCACGAACAGCACCGGGTAGATCGCCATGTCGATCAGCGAATAAACCCAGGAGAGCCAGCCGTTGATGAACCCGGTGAAGGGACCGAAGGCGCGCTTCACCCACTGGTAGTAGCCGCCCTCGATGGGGAGCATCGACGCCAGCTCACCGATGAGCAGCGCCTCGGGCACACTATAAATGAGGGGCGTGAGCACGAGCAGCAGCAGGGCGAGACCGGGCCCGACCGCCCCGACCAGCCCCTCCAAGCCGAAGGGGCCGCCGGAGACCGTGAAGTAGAGGACCGCGACGAGCGGGCCGAGGCCCAGGCCGCGTTTAGGGCTCGTGTGCGTGCCCCCAGATCACGCGCGGGTCGTCGCTGCCGAAGACGGTGACGTGCACCATCCAGCCGAAGATCCGCGGCAGGAACCGGCCGCCCGCCGCGGCGCACGCATCCGGCGTCGCGATCGGCGACTTCGGGCCGAAGACGGGCCGGCCGTCCTTCGTCTCGGTCCAGCGCTCCCGCGCGCCGGGCGGCGGCACGCACCAGTTGACGTGCTCGTGCCAGCGCGCCAGCGCCAGCGGGATGCGCTCGTTCAACTCGTCCTCGGAAGCGCCCGCGCGGTCGGCGTACATCGCGCCCACGAGCTCGAAGCTCCCGTCGGGCCGTTTCCGGTAGAGCAACGACGTGGGCTTGGTGGGGTCGAAGCGGAACATCTCGCGCACCGCGTTGAAGCGGCTGGTGAAGTGGTACACCGGCTGCGCCACGCCGGGGAGGAACTGGCGGTAGCCGTCCGCGCGCGCGGCCTGGACGTCCCGGTAGACTACCAGGGCGGCCCGGATCTGGGCGACGAGCGCCGCGCCGCGCGCCGAGTCCGCCGCCGTGAGCGGCCGCGCGGCGCTCAACTTCATGTGCGGGTCATCCGCCCGAGGATCCGCCATCTGATGCTCCGCGGCCATCGTGGCGTGGCGATCGGTTGTGTCCATCACGCCCATCGTGTCCGCGCCCTGCGCCACCGCCCCGAGCGCCAGCGCCAGCACGGACGTCACTTGGCGATCACCGCCGGCAGGTCCTTGGACTTGACGAGGGTGTTGAACGCCGGCAGATCGGTCTCCAGCACGGCCTTGAGCCGGTCGAGCTGCGCCTGCAGCAGCGCCGACAGCTCCGTGAACACGGCGACCGCCTGGTCGGTGGGCGGCGCGTCGGCGCTCCCCACCACGCTCGCCAGGGCGCTGATGCGGTTGTTGAGCCGGATCGGGAAGTTGAGCGGGTCCTCGCCGCTCTGGTTCTTGACCTGGTAGATCGCTTCCTCGATCGCGCCCAGCTTGGTCTTGAGCGAGTCGGCGCGCGCGGCGATGTCGCGCGCCCCCGCCTGCCCGCGCGCGTGCCCCACGACCGCGTCGATCTGGCCGCGCACTTCGCGGATCCGCGTCACCGCGTCGTTGGCGGCGGAGAGCCGGTCGCGGATCTGGATGAGCAGGTCGAATTGCCGCTGCAGGTCGGCCGTCGCGTACTTGACGCGAGGGTCCTCCCGCACGGTGAACGGCTGCGTCTCGCTCCACGGGCCCACCGTCACGCGGGCCTTGTAGGTCCCCGGCACGGCGACCGGCCCCTGGGTGCCCCCGGCCCACAGCACCAGGCCGCGGAAGCGGTGCGCATCCGCGTAGCGGAGGTTCCAGACGAGGCGGTTCAATCCGCCGGTGAGCCGCAACGAGTCCTCCGGATTCGCCGGCCGCGTGGACCAGCGGCGCACCACCGAATCGCGCGCGTCGAGGATCTCCAGCCGCGCCTCGGTGTCCGGGACCTGCTTGAGATAGACATAGATCAGCGCGCCGCTTGGCGGGTTCTGGCCCACGCCCGGAGCGCCGCCGCCCCCGCCCCCGCCGCCGCCGAACCCGCCGCCCGGCGTGCGCCACGCGTCCCCCGGCGTGAACAGGTGGCGGTCGCCGCGCTGCACCTCCGCTGCCAGCTGCCGCAGCGGCGACACGTCGTCGAGGATCCAGAACGAGCGGCCGTGCGTCGCCGCGGCGAGGTCGTTGTCCTTGATGACCAGGTCGTGCACCGGGACGACCGGGAGGTTGAGCTGCAGCGGCTGCCAGCTCGCCCCGTCGTCGAGCGAGACGTACACACCGAACTCGGTTCCGGCGTACAGCAGGCCGCGCCGCGCCGGGTCCTCGCGCACCACGCGCACGAAGTGCGTGGCGGCGATACCGGCGGTGATGCGGCGCCACGTCTTGCCAAGATCGTGCGTGACGAAGGCGTAGGGCGCAAAGTCATCGAGCTTGTAGCGGGTCGCGGCGACGTACGCCGTGGCCGCGTCGTGCGGCGACGCCTCGATCGTCGACACCTGCGTGCCGGCGGTAATGCCCGGCGGTGTCACGTTCTGCCAGGTCTTGCCGCCGTCGCGCGTCACCTGGACGAGGCCGTCGTCCGTGCCCACCCAGATGAGCTGCGAGTCCTTCGGGGACGGCGCGACGGTGAAGATGGTGCCGTAATACTCGATGCTGGTGTTGTCCTTGGTGATCGGGCCCCCGGACGGCCGCTGCTTGGTGGTGTCGTTGCGGGTCAGGTCGGGGCTGATCGCTTCCCATGTCTGGCCCTCGGTGCGCGAGCGGAACAGCACCTGGGCGCCGACGTACAGGACGCCCGGGTTGAGCGGCGATAGCACGATCGGGAACGTCCACTGGAAGCGGTACTTCAGGTCGGCCGCGCCGTGGCCCATGGGGTTGTCGGGCCAGGCGTTGATGTTGCGCGCCTGACCGGTGCGGGCGTCGAAGCGCGTGAGGTGGCCGCCGTAACTGCCTGCGAACACGACGTCGGGATCGTCGGCGCGAGCGGCGATCCAGCCGCTCTCGCCCCCGCCCACCGGGTACCAGTCGGTCTCGTCGATCCCGCCGCTGCCGCTGCGGCTCGCGATGCACACGGTGCTGTTGTCCTGCTGCGCGCCGCACAGCCGGTAGGGGAAGTGCGTCGTGGCGATCACGTGGTAGAACTGCGCCGTCGGCTCATTGCCCTCCGAGGTCCACATCGCGCCGCCGGTGAAGGACACGGCGGCGCCGCCGTCGTTCCCCACGGTCATGCGCTGGGGGTTCCCGCGGTCGATCCATATAGCGTGGAAGTCCCCGTGCGTGCCGCGCTGGGGGCGGAACGTGCGGCCGCCGTCGATCGACTTGAGCAGCGAGACGTTCAGCGCCCAGATCGCATCGGGGTTCGCCGGATCCACCGCGATGACACTGAAGTACCAGGCCCGCTGCGTCATCTCGTGGTCGTCGCTGACGCGGGTCCACGTGGCCCCCGCGTCGTCGGAGCGGAACAACCCGCCCTCCTGGGCTTCGACCTGGGCGTACACGCGGTCGGGGCTCGACGGCGCCACCGCGATGCCGATGCGGCCGATCACGCCCGCCGGCATTCCTTTGTTCCGGGTCAACTCGGTCCAGGTGTCGCCGCCGTCGGTGGATTTGAAGAGCCCCGAGCCCTTGCCGCCGGAGGAGAAGTCCCAGGGCGAGCGCTGCGCCTGCCACAGCGCCGCGTAGAGGATGCGCGGGTTGCTGGGGTCCATGGCGAGGTCGATGGCGCCGGTCGAGTCGTTGCGGGCCAGCACGCGCTGCCACGTCTTGCCGCCGTCCGCCGAGCGGTACACGCCGCGCATGGGGTTGGGCCCGAACGCGTGACCGAACGCCGCGGCGTACACCAAGTCCGCGTTGCCAGGATGGACGACGATCCTGGCGATCTGCCCGGCGTCGCGCAGCCCCGCCCGCGCCCACGTCTTGCCGCCGTCCGTCGAGCGGAACAGGCCGTCCCCCGGGGACACGTTGCCGCGCAGCGTCTGCTCGCCGGTCCCGACGTACACGACGTTGGGATCCGCTTCGGCGACGGCCACCGCGCCGATCGAGCCGGCGCTGAGCTGGCCGTCGCCCAAGGGCCGCCACGACAGGCCGCCGTCGGTCGTCTTCCACACGCCGCCGCCCGTGGCGCCGAAGTAGAACACCAAGGGCTGCCGCGGATCGCCCACCACCGCGTCGACCCGGCCGCCGCGGAACGGGCCGATCTCGCGCCAGCGCAGGCCGGTGAACCAGCTGGAGTCGATACGAGTAGAGACCTGAGCGCCCGTCACCGCGGGCGCGCCGAGGCAGAGAGCCAACACGAGACGGCGGGTCATCAACTCCTCCGGATGGGCATGGGCGGGGGACGAATGATACCGACGCCGGGACGCGTCGCTAGTCGGTCTCGGCCCACCTCCCGCGCACCGCTTCGGCGAGCAGCGCGATGCCGCCGCGGACGTTCTGGTGCACGCGCACACGCAGCGCCCGCGGCGCGATCGCGTACACCACGTCGTCGGCGATCCGCGCGGCGAGGCTCTCGCAGAACGCGCCCTCGTCGCGGAACGACCACAGGTAGTACTTGAGCGCCTTGGACTCGAGACACCGCTCGTGCGGCGCGTATTCGATCTCCACGCTGCCGAAGTCCGGCTGGCCGGTGCGCGGGCAGATGGAGGTGAATTCCGTGGCCGTCAGCGCGACGCGCTGCGCGTCGGGCGCCGGAAACGCCTCGGCCTTGAGGACCTCCCGCGCCTCCTCGGGGCTCTTGGGCTTGGGCAGGGGGCCGGTGGTCGGCAGCTTGGTCATGCATTTAGCTTAGGACACGAATGACCACACCGGAAGCACGGAATCCACCGCTTCGGGCCGTCGTCCTGCTCTCGGGCGGCGTGGACTCGGCGACGACCCTGGCGATCGCCCGCGCGGCGGGCTTCGCCCCTCACGCGCTGACATTCCGCTACGGCCAGCGGCACGCCGCCGAAGTGGAGGCCGCCCGCCGCGTGGCGCGCGCGCTCGGCGCCGCCGACCACGTGGTGCTGGACGTGGACCTGCGGCGCTTCGGCGGCTCCGCCCTGACCGCCGACATCCCCGTGCCCAAGGACCGGGCCGCCACCGAGATCGGCCAGGGGATCCCCGTCACTTACGTCCCGGCGCGCAACACCATCTTCCTGGCGTTCGCCCTCGGCTGGGCGGAAGTGCTGGGGAGTCAGGATGTGTTCATCGGCGCGAACGTCCTCGACTACAGCGGCTATCCCGACTGCCGGCCCGAATACCTCGCCGCGTTCGAGCGCATGGCCGACCTCGCCACCAAGGCGGGCGTCGAGGGCCGCCAACGGCTCACGATCCATGCCCCACTCTTGAAGCTCACGAAACGGGAGATCATCGAACGGGGCGCCGCGCTGGGGGTGGACTACGCGCTGACGCTGAGCTGCTACGATCCGTCGCCGGCAGGCGAGGCATGCGGCCGCTGCGACGCGTGCCAGCTGCGGCTCAAGGGGTTCGCGGAAGCGGGCCTGGCCGATCCGGCGCGCTACCAGGGCGCGGTGCGCGGCGCATGACGTACGCCGTGAAGGAGATCTACTACACGCTCCAGGGCGAGGGCGCGAACACGGGACGCCCGGCGGTGTTCCTGCGGTTCGCCGGCTGCAATCTGTGGACGGGCCGCGAGGAGGATCGCGCCGACGCGGTGTGCACGTTCTGCGACACCGATTTCGTCGGGACCGACGGTCCGGGCGGCGGCAAGTTCGCGGCGGCCGGCGACCTCGCGCGCGCCGTCGCGGGTGCGTGGCCCAACGGCCGGGGGACGCGGTTCGTCGTGTGCACGGGCGGCGAGCCGCTGCTGCAGCTCGACGCGCCGCTCGTCCAAGCGCTACACGCGGCGGGGTTCGAGATCGCGGTGGAGACCAACGGCACGCAGCAGCCGCCGCCCGGGCTCGACTGGCTCACGGTGAGCCCCAAGGCCGGGGCGTTGCTGGTGCTCGAGACCGGTGACGAGCTGAAGCTGGTGTATCCGCAAGCCGGCGCCGAGCCGGAGCGGTTCGCGGGACTCGCGTTCCGGCACTTCTTCTTGCAGCCGATGGACGGCCCCGAGCGCGAGCGCAACACCAAGCTCGCGCTCGCCTACTGTCTCGCCCATCCGCAGTGGCGGCTCAGCCTGCAGACCCACAAGCTGCTGGGAATTCCGTAGGTGAGGGAACCTTCCGCCCCGTTCGACGTTTCACCTCTTCGACATCTTCAGCGGAGAGTCGTTTCCATGAACACCCGCTCCTTCTGGGCCGCGCCGCTCGCGCTGGTGCTCGCCGGTGCCGCGCCCGCCCAGACGCCCGTCCCCGTGATCCATCGCTACGCCGCCGGAGCCACGGGGATGTTCGTCAACGCGTATCTCGTCGAGACGCCGCACGGCGTCGTCGCGATCGACGCCACGCTCACCGAATCGGACAGCAAGGCGCTGCGCGCCCAGCTCGACTCGCTCGGCAAGCCGCTACTCGCCGTGCTGATCACCCACGGCCACCCCGACCACTACAACGGGGTCACCAATCTGCTCGCCGGCCGCGCCGTGCCGCCGCCCGTGCTCGCGACCGCGGGCGTCGATAGCGTGATCCGCGCCAATGACGCCGCCAAGGAAGCGCAGTGGAAGCCGCTCTTCGGCGACGAATGGCCGGCCCAGCGCACCTTCCCCTCGCGGATCGTACGGGACGGCGAGTCGGTGACGTTCGACGGGGCGACGTTCATCGTGCATGCCCTGGGACCCGGCGAATCGTACAACGATTCGTATTGGGTCCTGCAAGGACGGCGCGGGACCAGGCGCAATCCCGGGACCCCGGGCGCGGCCTTCATCGGGGACGTCGTCCTCAACGGTGTGCACGCGTACATGGCGGACGGGCATACCGCCGGCTGGCTCGCGAACATCGAGCGCGTCCGCGACGCGCTGGCCCCCGACATGGCGGTGTACCCGGGCCACGGCGATCCCGGCGGACCCGACATGCTGGTGTGGGAGTCGAGCTACCTCACGACGTATCGCTCGGCCGTCGCCATGCTGGCGCGCGGCAGCGCGACCCTCGATTCCACGGCCAAGGCGCAGCTTGTGACGCGGATGAAGCAGTTCCTGCCGACCGACCGGCTCGAAATGCTGATCACGACCGGCGCCGATCCGGTCGCGGCTGAGCTGGCGGCGTCGCGAGGGCACTGAAATAGAGGAAGGGGGCGGTGCGCCAGCACCGTCCCCTTCGCACACCCGGCGTTGACCGGCTACCGCGTCAGCGTCGTCTCCAGCCGTACATAGACGTACCGCCCGTTGTACCCGAACGGCGACGCCGCCGCCCAGGGGAAGACCCCGAAGTTGTTGTTGAAGTCCTGCTTCGCCCGGTCGGGATACGTGTCGAACAGGTTCCGGGCCCCGAACGACAGGTCCACCTGGTTGAAGCGGAATCCGATCTCGGCGTCGAACAGCGTCTTCGCGCCGTAACCCTCGCGGCAGGTGTCGCAGAAGCCGGGCTGGGCGGAAGAGAACTTGCCAAAGTACGACCCCCGGGCAAGGGCGTGGAGCTGGCCGCGCGAATACTGCGCGGTCAGCGTCGCCCGCCAGTCGGGCCGCTCCTGGGTGGTCGCGATGGTCGTGACGGTGTCGATAATGCCCGTCTCGGCCGTCCCGTGAGCCACAAGTACCGCCGGGACCGGGTCCACCCGGGTGATCTGGTTCTTGGTGTAGTTCACTGCACCCGTGAACTCGAGCATCCCCACGGCGGCCGGGACCCGCAGGTTGGCCGTGACGTCCACGCCCTGGGTTCGCGTGTCCATCCCGTTCGTGAAATACGCCACCCCAGCGATGTCGGTGCGCCCGATGCTGTCGAGGAGGAACCGGCTACCGACGCCCGGGGTCGCATCATCGAAGGTCGCCCCCAACAGGATCCGGTCGGTGATCGTCACCCGGAAGTAATCGACCGTGAACGTGAGGTTGTCCCGCGGCGTGAACGCCGCCCCGCCGGACAGGTTGGCCGACTTCTCTTCCTTCAACGGCTTGGCGCCCAGCACGCGCGCGGCAAGGTTGTCCACCGGGAAGACGCCGATCTCCTCGGGGGCCCCGGCGATCACGTTGGTGACGATCTTGCTGAAGTGGATCTGCCCCAGCCCCGGCGCGCGGAACCCCGTGCTCCCCGCCGCCCGCAGCGTCACCCGCGGCGACGGCGCGTAACGGACCGCCACCTTGCCCGTGACCAGGGAGCCGAAGTCGTTGTAATGCTCGAACCGCCCCGCCACGTTCCCCAGCAACTTGGGGTTGAGGTTCGTTTCGAGGTCGAGATAGGCCCCCACGTTGGTGCGCGTGGAGTTGGACTCATCCGCCGGGGAAAAGCCCGCGAACACCTGCGAGCCGCCGGGGGCATCCGTCGAGTCCTGGGCGCGATGGCCGCCGTCGATGTAGGAGGCCAATTCCCCCCGCCGGGTCTGCCACCGCTCACGGCGGAACGCCGCGCCGAGTGCCACGTTGACCGGCGAGTGCAGGCCGAGCTGGAGCGCCTTAGCGGCGTTGATCCCGGTCGCGAACTCCTCGCGCGTGAGGCGTCCCGCGAAGAACGACGTCTGGTTGGGGATGCGAGGGTCGTCCGCGTTCCCCAGGATGCCGTCGGGTCCGGGCGCGCAAGTCGCCGCCGGGTCCAGACACGGCCCCAGCGACACGTTGAGGGTGTTATGGAGGTCGTACACGAAGTCGCTGTGCCCGAAGTCGCCGCCCAGGTCGATCGTCCAGCCGTTGGCCGCGGCGCGGAACCCGCCGCCCGCCGAGTAGTCGTGCAGGTCGGGAGCGAATTCCGGCAGGTAACCCAGCGGGTAGATCTGCGGCCAGTTGCGCCCGCCGATTCCCGCACAGTTGGCGGAAGGACAGCGCCGGTACCCGTTCCCGGTCCCGTGACGGAAGCTGTAGCCGCCGAACGCATACAACTCCTGCGTCCCCGCATCGTTCAGGGGGAGGCGCAAGTTCCCCATCGACAACACGTCCTTCTCGAGACCGTCACCCCAGTGATGGTTGGGCTGGGGCACCGGGTTCCGCTTGACGATGACTTGGCCGATGCTGTTGACCGAATCGGGCCTCCCCGTGCCGGCGTCCTCGTAGATGTCCGCCCAGGCGCGGTTGGTCGGCTGACGATCCATCAGCTCGCCGAACAGGGCGAGCGTGCCGCGGCCCAGCTTCGTGCCCCATCCGCCGTTCACGTCCACCGTCGTCCCGTCGTCCGGATAGTTCCTCGGCGTGTAGCGGCCGGTCGTGGCGTTCAGGAACGGGGTGAAGTTCCCTTCCTTCAAGACGACGTTCACCACGCCGGCGATCGCGTCGGAACCGTACTGCGCCGACGCCCCGTCGCGCAGCACCTCGATGCGGTCGATCGCGGCGGCGGGGATGGTGTTCATGTCCACCCCGGAAGAACCGGCCGGCATCCCATAGGCGAACGTGTTGACGACCGCCGTCTGGTGCCGCCGCCAGCCGTTCAACAGCACCAGCGTCTGGTCGGGCGACAGCCCGCGCAGCGTGAACGGCCGCTGGATGTCGGTGGCGTCGGTGACGCTCTGGTGCGGGAAGTTGACCGACGGCGCGACGGCCTGGAGGATCTGGCTGGTCTCGGTCGTCCCCTGCCGGGCGAGCTCGGCGCTGGAATACACGTCCACCGGCACCGCCAGCTCCTCGGCGGCGGTGTGCCGCGCG
>Ga0209806_1002620_pt1 | contig 11155 bp, 11 predicted proteins | sample GraSoiAngelo_152_FD_186166 | JGI IMG/M metagenome (GOLD analysis project Ga0209806, IMG submission 186166) | Grasslands soil microbial communities from the Angelo Coastal Reserve, California, USA - 14_1009_12_30cm (SPAdes) (version 2) | ecosystem: Environmental > Terrestrial > Soil > Grasslands ... | reverse complement strand
GAAGAGCAGCGCCTCGATCGAGGCGAAGAGACCGAACCAGTCCCGTGACCGGTAGCGGAGGATAACGGCCGCGACCGCGGCACAGGCCACGGGCACGGCTAACGCCATGGCGACGTCGATCCGGACCAGCACGGCAGATGCCCCGGTCGCCGATCTCGCCGCCAGGGTGGCCTCTAGCCAGTGTGGGATTGCGTGGACAAAGGTGACGGCTGACAACAGCAGCACGAGGAGGTAAGCTAGCCGAGCAGCCACCAACCCCCGACCGTCGAGCTGACCAATTGATCTGCGCGTCATTGACGTAAAGCTATCCTGCCAGCATCGACCCTGTGGTGCCTTGACAAGCGGAACCTGTATATAGAAAGGTCGCCAACAAGTTCCCCTCGCCATAATGGTCGGATGGCGAACCCGGTATTCGATGCAGTTCGTACGGTCATGGCGATCCGCGATTACCAGGAGAAAGCGATTCCTGCGGACGTTGTCACGAGGATCGTCGAGGCTGGGCGTCTCACTGCGAGCGCTTCGAACGCTCAGGAATGGCATTTCGTCGTCGTCCGCGACCCCGAGAACCTGCGCGCTCTGGGTTCGCTCGTGAGGACCGGTCCCTATATCGCGAAGTCAGTCCTCGCCATCGTGGTCGCTTATGAGAAGAAGAGCCACACGGGCGTATCCGACTGCAGCCGCGCGATCCAATCGATGCTCCTGACGGCATGGGCGGAAGGCGTCGGCTCCAACTGGACCGGATTTGGCAGCCTTGAAGGCGTGCGGAGCAAGGTCAGGCTGCCGGATGGCTACGAAGTGCTCGCCGTCCTGCCTTTTGGCTACCCGACTCGGCAGGTCAAGGGACAGAAGAAGCGCAAGCCGCTATCGGAAGTCGCCTCGGCGGAGCGCTTCGGCACACCTCTGACGTAGGCCGCTCCCTTGCAGATCCGGACGGATCACCTCGATCCTTCCTATGGGGCGGGTCGGCGTGGGGGATGTAGGATAGGTCACTCGTGAGCAGCGCTGTTATAGAGGTTGCCGACCTGGTCAAGGTCTACCCCGGCGGCACACGCGCCGTGGATGGGATCAGCTTTCGCATCGAGCCGGGCGAGCTCTTCGGCTTCCTCGGGCCGAATGGCGCCGGAAAGACCACGACCATCCGCATCCTCGCCACCCTGACTTCCGCAACATCGGGGCACGCTCGCCTCGCCGGCTTCGACGTCGGGACCCACGCCGCTGACGTGCGGCGACGGCTGGGCCTCGCCATGCAAACGCCGACGCTCGACACGTTCGCTACCGGCCGCGAGAACATCGAGTTCATCGGTCGAATGCACCGCGTGCCCGGCGCCGAGCTCAAGAAAAGGACCGACGAGCTGCTCGAGCTGATGGGCCTCACTGAGGTCGCGAAGAAGCTGGCGGGAGCCTATTCCGGAGGAATGAAGCGGCGCCTCGACCTAGCCTGCGCTCTGGTCCATGGCCCACAGGTCTTGATCCTCGACGAGCCGACCGAGGGCCTCGACCCGCAGAGCCGCACCGCTCTCTGGGAGGAGCTCGAGCGAATCAGCCGCCAGGGCACCACCATGCTCCTTACCACGCACTACATGGAGGAGGCGGATCGGCTCTGCAACCGGATCGCGATCATCGACAACGGGCGGATCGTCGTTGAGGGGACGCCGGCGGATCTGAAAGCGGGTATCGGGGCCGACACTGTGACCCTCCAGCTCGAGGCTCCCGGACCAGAGGATTTGGCCCGTCAGCAGACCGATGTCCGCCGCCTGCTGGAGGGCTTCGTCCCCCTGGAGGGACTCACGCCGGAGTCGTTCGGGGTCAGCCTCGCCGTCCGCGATGCCGGTCGCGCCATCCCGGACCTGTTGCGCCGGCTCGACGGAAACGGGGTCCGCGTGGTCGGTTTGTCGCTCGGGCAGCCCTCGCTGGACGACGTCTTCTTGAAGTTCACTGGCCGGCACATCCGCACCGAAGCGGCCAACGAGCCGATCAGTCTGGGCTGGTATTAGATGTTGGCCGCATTCTTCTACGAGACCTGGCACCAGGGCGTGCGCTGCACCCGCCGGTTCTTCCGCGTCCCAGCCAACTGGATCAGCATCATCTTCTTTCCGTTGATCCAGCTCTTCGTCTTCAGCCAGCTCTTCAAGGACATCATCCAGCTGCCCGGATTCAAGGCGAGCGGTGGCGGGAGCTATCTCGCCTACCTGGCTCCCGGACAGATCGGCTTCACCGCGTTCTTCGCGGTGGCCTGGTCGGGCACGGCCATCCTGATCGAGTACCGCAACGGGTACATGGACAAGCTCCGCGCGACCCCCATCTATCGCGTGTCAATACTGGCCGGTGAGCTCGCCCCACTGTTCCTCGAGACGGCGATCATGGCCGGCGCGATCCTCGCTCTGAGCGTGGTGCTGGGTGCCCCGATCAAAACGGGGATTGGCGGCGTGCTCGTGCTTCTGGCCCTGTCGGGGCTGTTCGGCATGGCATGGGCGGGGACTTCGTTCGTGCCTGCCCTACTGACCAAGAGCGAGCAAGCGACCGGGACTCTGTCGTTGCTCTTTTTCCCGATCGCTTTCATGTCGACCGCCTTCGTGCCGCAGTCGCTGATGCCTGGCTGGCTTCAGAGCGTGAACGCCTGGAACCCGATCACCTTCCTGATTGAGGCGATCCGCCCCTTGATGGTGAGCGGCTATAACTGGTCCGCTATCGGCAAGGCGGTGATAGCGATCGCGGTCCTTGGCGTGATCCTGCAGTCCGCCACGCTGTGGGCCTTCCGCCGCCTCGCGGCGTAGCGCGCCTGGCGGTTTAGCGCGGTTAGCGCCTCGCCGTTGGCCGTTGCATGCGGCTGCGTGCAAGCTGCTGAATGATCGCGGCCGCACGGGTCGTGCCTGGGTGCTGCTGGAGCCGCAGCGAGATGCCGCGCAGGCGCGAATGCAGACGCTCGTCTCCCAGCAACCGATCGATGGCTGCATAGAACTCTTGATCGGTGAACGAGTAGGGCCTGAGATGCGCCCCGAAGCCCGTCTCATCTACCCACTGCGCGTTGTCGTGCTGGTCCCAGAAGAGCGGCAGGACGATCATCGGCTTGCCGAAATGCATGCTCTCGGTGACCGTGTTGTTGCCGCCATGCGTGATGACCAGGTCGACTTGAGACAGTACGGCGGTTTGTGGCACGAACTCCGCGCCCACCATGTTCTCCGCCATCTTGAGACTGTGGTGCTGCGGTCCTAGGCTGACGACGACATGGTGCTGGCTTGAGGCAAGCAGATCGATCAGGCGCTGCATCAGGACAGTGTCTGCGGATCCCAGGCTACCCAGGCTGAGGTAGATCACTTTTCCTTCGCCCCACGAATCGGGCACAGCGAACGCCGACTCCGGCGTGCGTACGCACGACTCGAGGCGTTGCCATCTCTCCGGTAGCGGGCGCGAGCGCGGGTAGTCGAGCTCAGCTGGGTAGTTGTACAGGTTCAGGTATGGCGATTCATGAATGAATTCGCCGTCTGGCAGCGGGGGAGCACCCTGACCCTGGACGAAGGCGTTGAAGGATCGATGCAGGTCGGCGTGCAGCACCCGGTAGGCCTGTCTGAAGGCATCCCACTCGCTCCGGTCCGCCAATGGAAGCCCGGAGAAGGCCGGCGGCAGCGCTGGATCTTTGATCTCGAGCGGATTGCAGGAGGCGATCCGCACCCAGGGGACCCCGGACGCTGGCACCGCGGGGAAGGCAACCACGTTGTCCTGCACGATCACGTCCGGCCGGACCTCCTCGAAGATCTCCTTGAGCCGACCGTTCACGAATATGGCGCCGTCGATGAGCTCGCTCCAGATCGGCCTGATCAGCGTTGAGAGCTGGTCGAGGGTCGACTTGCGAAACTCCGGCGCCGTGTCCCGGATGAAGTCCTTCCAGAACTGGCCCGGTTCCTCCGGGACCTCCGGGCTCGGCTTGAGCCGCATCAGCCGCTCCTCGAAGCCCCTCGCCTCGAGCGTCCCACGGAATGATTCTTCGACCACGAAGACGACTCGTGCTCCGACCCGCTGGAGCTCCCGGCCGATCCCGACGCAGTTGTTCGTCGGGCCGAACGCGCCCTCCGGGAAGAAGACGATCGTCGGTCGCTCTTGGCTAGGCAAGCTGCCAGTACACCGCGACGTCGAAGTGGCCGGTCTTGGGGTCGGGGTCTCCGTAGATCTCCCACCTGACGCCGGTTAGCTCGCGGCGTTGTGCAGAGCACCATGCCACAACCGCGTCGTGCGCCTCGCCGATCTCCGAGGGCGCTCCCGTGTGGACCGTCGCCGCCGCCTCGCCGGCGGGCAACGTCGATGGGACAACGCGCCCGGCGGTTTCGAAGGATTGCGTCACCTGCACACCAACCTCGACGGCTACCTCGACGCCGGAGACGCCATTCCTGTAAACCATTACATTGTGGCCCTCGGTGCGCAGGCCAGGCCTGGACCTGAGGAACGCCCACACATCGTCGAGCAGCGTGCGCCACAGTGTCGGGAACTCCCGCCACGTCGTATTCGCCTTGACGACCGCCGTAGGAGACTCGGTAGTCCGCTCGACTCTCACTTGATAGGCCATCACCGTCAGCCTAGCGGGACTTGAGGAGGTCGGACCGTGGTTCCGTCTCCCCAAATGACGTCGGCGATGTTGCCCTTCTCACGTACTCGATCCCTTGTGGCCACCTCGTCACGAACTGGTCGCCGGTGGCGTCGTCGTAGCGGATGAACGTCACGTCCGATATATCGATCCAGAAAAGGTGGAAGCGACCAGGAACCGGGGTCCAGCCCACCTGCTCTACGACAACTGCGGCATAGCGTGCCTGGACGTCGGCATTCTCCTCGGTTATCGCGCGGCCGCGGAGTTTGTACTCACCGAGGGTACCTTCTCGACTAACGACGATGCTATGGACGAGCACTCGCGGATCGCGCCGTAGGTCAGCTGCTTTATGTGATCCCCACAGCATCGAAAGCCATAGGTCGTCTTCCCAGAACAATGGCTCGACCGGGCTGATGCGGGCCGTGCCGTCAGCTCTTACCGTGCCCACGAGCACGACGCCGGGTCCGCCGAGGCGCTGTTGACCGAGCCGTTGCTGACCGAGGGCGGCAAGGTCCGGCTGCTCCTCCACAAAGCGACCCCAATGCATTCGGTGCTCCAATCCTCAGATGGAACATACAGTTTGGTCCAGGGCGATTGCTTGCACGCTCGCCCTGGGTTTTAGTTTGGGCTAGCTTCTCGTTCCGGCACGGGCTGGGGTTTTCTCCGTGACCGAGTCGACTTCGCCGATCAGCATCGTATATCGGCCCTTCGCGAAATTATCGAGGTCGCCAAGTGCCTCCTTTCCTTCGGATGAGTTGAGGAAGGCTTGGAAGTCTGAGTCAGTGGGGAAGTAGACTTCCGTGATCCGGTAATAGGGGCTGGCGCTCCCATCACCCGCGCTCTTGATCGTGCTCGACTCAATACGCTCGATTCCAGGCGCCTTGATGGCCTTCTGGACATGGGTCTCCTTGAAGTAGCGGTCGAACTTCGCCTTGTCCTCTGGCTGGTTATATAGGACTGTCACTCGTACCATCGCGACACCTCCTCGAATGCTCCCTTCAACAGCGTCCTTGCCGGTATAGTCCTGACCTTCAGTCTTGTCAAGCAGCTTCCGCTTCCGGACTTTGGTAACCAACCCGCAGTTGCATTCCCGCAGGCCGGCGGCGCTGCTGGACGTCAAGGCGGTCCGCCCCTCCGGCACGGCAGATTTCTTTCTCTGCCTCAATGGCATCGCCGACCCAAGCAATCCATCGAACACCACGTACGATCGCAGCAGCCACCTTCCGAACAGCGCGACCCAGCGGGTCGGCGAGCTGCTTCCCACGCGTACGGAATACGAGCTCAACATCGGTACCAGCGGCCCCCCAACCTCGGGCTGTGGCTTCAATCCTCTGGCGACACAGGCCAGCTTCGTCATCACGCTCACGTACGGGCCATCTGCGCCGGGTAGCTTCAGCGGCGGGTTTGCCTTCCACAACCAGCAGCTGCCTGTGGCAAATCCCAGCGTCAGCCAGCCGGGATCTGGCGAGCCGAGCACCGCGGTCGATCGCCTTCATGGCAACCGGGTCTACATTTCGGCCCCGGTCGGGGTTCCGTCGGCACTCGGATGCGTATTTATCAAACCGGGCACGGAGTGCTGCAACGGGATCAATTTCTGGTGGTCTACCAACGCAGGGTCAACCTTTAAGTTCTGTAACGCCTCCGACCCCAATGGTGGTGGCGACTCCCACGTGGCGCTCGACACTACCGGTTCGATCTACTCAGCTGACCTGGCGGCAACCAATGTCGACACCCAGAAGCTGCTTTAACAATGCCTCCGCTCGTCGGGACCTGATCGGGTTCGTGAACGCCAGGCCATTTCCCACGGCCCAGACGTCGTTGGTGGCAAGAAGCCAGAGATGAGGCCGTTACAGCCGCGATGGCGCCCCTGTCCCTCCAGGAACCACGATCATGAGCCAGGCGGCATCGTCCGGCCCTATCTATTCCGAAGACGGACAGTGGTGGTGGGACGGCCAGCAATGGCGCCCGGTTGAGCCAGCGCCTGCTCAGCCACCGCCACGCAGGAAATCCGCTGCACCCAACGTAATCGGTGTCCTATTGGTTGGCGCGATCGCTGGCGGTATCGGACTGTTTTTGACCCATAGTGGCCCATTTGCCAACGTCTCCACCGTCGGAATCGGCAACGGCCCCGGCAAAGGCCTAACCAAGCCAACCGTGATAGGGAATTACTCACCGTTCGGCCCGCCAGATATGCTGCTGGCCGACTGGGACAACATCTCGTCCACCAGACCGACAGACCATTGGGCACAGAATTACAAATGGAATGAGAGCATCAACTGTCCGTGTTGGTATTTTTCAGTCGTTGAGGCAGAGTACAAAGGCAATCCCGCGAAAGCCGCACAGGTTGCGTCGTTCTCGGTTTTCAGCTACGCCAACGGGAAAGACGACCCTAAAACGCTTAAGCAAGAAAACTGGAACGGTCTGACAATCAAGTGCGAGGACTGGGTCCATCATGGCACCGGCATTATTCAATATGAAGATTGCTTATGGGTCGACGGAGACATCGCTGCCTTCGTTGAATTCAACACCAATTACAATGCTCCTGGAAGCCCCTACGATTCCAATCGATTCGCTGACACGGTCAATTTTGCTAAGGAAGCGGATACCGTCAGCATCCATCATTAGCTAGTAAGCGTGGTGAAGCTGTAGCCCTGCGCCTTCAAGGCAGCAATGCTCCGGGGCAGAGCGTCCGCATCGAGGGTTGAGTGGTCGCCGGCTGATCCAACATGCATCAGCACGATCTCGCCCGGCTCGAGGTTTGCCATGACCCGACTGACCACGCTGTCGACGGTCTGCCCGCCCGAGATGCCGCGCCAGCCCTTGGTATCCACCGTCCACTGGATGCACGAGTAACCGAGTTGATTTGCGATGGCGACCGTTCGGGCATCGCCGTCGCCGTAGGGGAAGCGGAACAGAGGCCTGGGATCCCGACCAGTAGCACCGGCAATCATTGTGCCGGCAAGCCCGATCTCATTGCGGACCGCAGCATCAGGGAGCTGCGGAAGGTATGGATGGTCATAGGTGTGGTTGCCGACCTGATAGCCGTGCCCGATTTCTAGGGCGAGCTGAGGGTAAGTCTGGACCCACTTGCCAGTTAGAAAGAAGGTCGCTGGCGTTCCGGTTGCCTGCAGGGTGCGCAGGATGGAGGGCACGCCGTCAGCGTTGGCTCCAGCATCGAAAGTTAGCGCTACCACCTTCCTGGTGGTGGGCAGCCGGCTGAGTCTGGTTCCCCACACGACGGCGGGCCGGCTGGTTTCGTTCTGCCTCCCTACTTGGGGGAGGGTCGGTGCGGGGGTAGCGCTCGGCTGACTTCCTTCCCCCTCCAGGCCGAGGGTTGGGGTGGGGGCATCCTTAGCCGCCGCCTCCACTTGTGCGCCCGCGATCGCGACCGGAGTCTGCTGAGCGCACCCAGCGAGGAGAAAGGCCGCTGCCAGGAGCGCGCCCTTCCATGCCTGAGGCGCTCGCCCGAACGGTCGCTGTCCTTCCACATCCACAAGGACGCCGCGAGCGAGCAAAGTGGGTGACTTATCTCAGTCTGTCGCGCACTCGTTCCGCAACCCGTCGCAGCTCGGCCTCGGGTAGCGGTGGATAGTCCTTGCTGATGATTTCCTCTGCCCCGCTTGGCAGCTTCCTGGTGACCAGCTCACCCTTGATCATCTGGTCATTGAGAGCGTCGCCGTCACGGTGCGGGGCTAGATGGATGTGCAGGTGGGGGACCCCACCCCCGAATACGAACAGGTAGACGAGGTCGGTGCCTGCCTCCTCGCGCAGCACTCGCGTTACCCTTCCCAGCACGGTTCCCAGGCTGGCGGCTTCGGGGCCTTCCAGGTCCGTGATGTGGGGAATGTGGCGCTTCGGTTCGAGATAGGAGAACCCGGGAACCTCTGACTGGACGCTCGTCGTCAGCCTCCACAAATCGTCTTCCCAGACCAGGACCCGACCCAGCTCCGCATCCCCCTCCGATCCCCGACAAATGACACACCCGGGAGCCCCATCGGCCACGTCGCACCACCTCCCTGCGGGCTTAAGTTTGCCGGTCCGGGCCCTTCTTGGCGAGGCGAGCTCCAGATCAGTTCACGGATTCGGGGAGGATGGTGGCTTGATTCGCGTTTGTTAGAGGTATGTCCCGAATGGGCCCTGCCCGGGCAGCCGCCGTATTGCTGGCCCTCGTCCTGGCGGCTCCTCGCCTCATCCCTGCCAGCGCGGCTCCCGCGCTCTGCGCCACTCCCGGTCGCGACGGGATCGCCACCTTGAGCGGGATTGTGAATACGTACTATCCCGGCACCGCCCCGGCTGCCGCCGGCTCGACCAGCGTCCAGCTGGGGGCGGCCGCAGGTGCCGCGACGCCAGTGGCAGCGGGCGATCTTCTCCTGGTGATCCAGGTCCAGGACGCGGCGATCGACTCCACCAACACCGGCGCCTACGGCGACGGCACGGCTGGCGATCCGGCGACCGGGTCGACCAACCTCAACGGGAGCGGCCATTTCGAATACGCGGCCGCGGCGAGCGCCGTTCCGCTGGGCGGGGGCACGCTGACCCTTGCGAGTGGGCTGATCAATACCTACACTGCCGCAGCTCCCACGGGGACCCAGGGACAGCGCACCTTCCAGGTGATCCGCGTGCCGCAGTACGCGGCGGCGACCTTGACCAGCACCCTGGCGGCTGCGCCCTTCAACGGCTCGATCGGCGGGGTGCTCGCGATTGATGTCGCCGGAGGTCTTGCCCTGAACGGTGCGACCGTGAGCGTCGACCAGGCGGGCTTTCGTGGTGGTCTTGGTCGCCAGTTCGCCGGCGGCGCGGGTGGGACCGGCACCGACTACGTCAATCTGAGCACGAACCTGTTTCACGGGCAGAAGGGTGAGGGGATCGCGGGAACGCCGCACTACGTCTATGACTCTCGAGCCGGGGCCGCGGTCAACACCGGCCAGGAAGGCTACCCTGCGGGCGCCACCGCCAGGGGCGCGCCGGGCACAGCGGGCGGAGGTGGCACCGATCCCAATCCTGCAGCAAACGATCAGAACACGGGCGGTGGGGGTGGCGCCAACGGTGGCGCTGGCGGTGAGGGCGGCAATTCCTGGTTCAGCAACCTGTCTCGCGGCGGCTTTGGAGGCACCGCCTTCACGGCCGGCGTCACGCGAGTAGCGCTCGGTGCCGGCGGCGGGGCTGGCAGTCGCAACAACTCAGCGGCTATAACGAACGCGAGCAGCGCTGGCAATGGGGGAGGGCTCGTCGCTATGCGGGCCGGCACCGTTGCTGGCGCGGGGACCATCAGCGCGAATGGCGGCACCGGCGTTGCGCCGCTCAACGACGGTGGGGGAGGTGGTGGTGCCGGCGGCAGCGTGATGCTGGTGGCACAGTTCGGCGGGCTCGGAGGCCTTACCGCCAATGCGCATGGCGGAGTGGGTACGGACACCTGGCCAGCGGATGCTGGCGGACCAACCGACTACCACGGACCGGGCGGCGGAGGAGGTGGTGGTGTCGTCCTGACCTCTGTCGCGCCGGCATCGTTTGACGTAAGCGGCGGAGCGAACGGGACGACCACCACGGACAAGGCCGCCTATGGCGCAACCCCCGGTGCCACCGGACTTCAGGCGCTCGTTGCTGCAAACCAGATTCCGGGTGCCGGCTCTGGAGCCGCGTGTTCGCCGGACCTGACCATCGCGAAAAGTCACAGCGGCACCTTCGTCCGCGGCAGCACGGGCTCTTACTCGTTGACCGTGACCAACATTGGTGGGACGGTGACTACCGGTCTGGTGACGGTCAGCGACACCTTGCCCGCTGGCCTCACGCCACTGAGCGCGTCCGGGACTGGCTGGAGCTGCGTCACCGTCGCGCCGTCGGTCACTTGCACACGCTCCGACGGGCTGGCCGCGGCCGCCTCCTATCCGGTGATCACCGTTACCGTGTCGGTCGCTCAGTCGGCCGCCTCCTCGGTCTCAAACGGCGCCTCGGTCGCCGGCGGCGGAGAGGTCGACACCACGAACGACACTGCCTCCGATCCCACCACCGTCACGTCGCAGGCTGATGTCGCGGTCTCAAAGTCAGCCGGTGCCTCGACGGTCACCGTTGGTTCCAACGTCACCTTCACCATCACCGCCCACAATGCCGGCCCGTCCGATGCGACCGGGGTCCAGGTCACCGACCTGCTCCCGGCGGGACTGAGCTTTGTCTCCGCGAACCCGGCCGCCGGCACGTACACGTCATCGACCGGGGTCTGGAACATAGGTCCGCTGGCAGCCGGCGCGACCACCACGCTTGGGCTGACCGCGACGGTTACCGCCACCGGTGCCATTACCAACTCGGCGACGAAGACAGGCGAGGTGGAAATCGATCCGAACGGATCGAACAACACTGCAAGCACAGTGATCACCGGACGGCCGACCGCGTCATTGCCCGGGCCGCCCAACGGAGGCATGGCCTCCGTGGCTCTTGGGGCCTGGGCCAGCAGCGTCAACCTCGGAGGAGCGGCCGTCATGGTCGCTCTGTTGCTGCTGGTTGCCTCAACCTCTATTGCGGTCGCCGGACGTCGTCGGTCGCATGGCGCTTCCCCAGCAGCAGTGGCGCGAGCGGCCCCAGCCG
>Ga0209806_1002619_pt1 | contig 11155 bp, 5 predicted proteins | sample GraSoiAngelo_152_FD_186166 | JGI IMG/M metagenome (GOLD analysis project Ga0209806, IMG submission 186166) | Grasslands soil microbial communities from the Angelo Coastal Reserve, California, USA - 14_1009_12_30cm (SPAdes) (version 2) | ecosystem: Environmental > Terrestrial > Soil > Grasslands ... | reverse complement strand
CCCGGCCGAGGCCCAGGTGTTGCGCGGCACCGAGCTGCTCAAGCGCACCATCATCCCGGGCGAGCTCAAAGGATAGAAAGAGGCCGCGCCTTGCGGCACGGCCTCCCTTCCGTCAGCGGTTACGGCGCCGAGGTAAAGCCGAAGATGTCGCTATTGCCGAACGTGGACTTAGCGCCGCCTGGGCAATCCCGGTCAGGCGCAGGCCGCGCCACGGTCCCGGGAGCGTTGCGAAGCGACAGCCGCCAGGCATCGATTGCCGGGCAGTCCGCGCCGTTGCGCGTGTCGTTCCAGACGCCGGCTCCGTAGGTATCCGTCGCCACCGCGTAGACGTAGTCGCCGAGGAACTCGCCCAGCAGGTTGTTCTGGCTCGAAGTCCGCGGGTCGCCATCGGCGCCACGGTGGATTTGGCTGAAACCTCCTGGTACGCCATTGCTATCGATGGAGGCGTGCAACACGACGCCGTTCAGGTTTCTGGGCGTCGATGTCGTGCTCTGGAATGTCGTTGTGAAGGCGTTGTAGGTGACGTATACGTCCTTTCCACTCGGTGAAATCGCAGGTGCAGCGTAGTAGCCACGGTCTCCCGCTGTCCCAATGCTGGCGGCCGCTGACCATGTGTTGCCGCCGTCGCGCGAGTAGCTGAACATGACGTGCTCGTTGTTTATTCCGCCTCGGCCGTCCGCCCAGCTATCCACGATCTCATTCGTCGCGCTGGCACCGGTCGGGGCCCCGTTGGCAATATCCACGCCCGGGCTGGCGGCCAGGTCATCACGCGCACCGGCGATACCGTCCATCACGCATCGGGCAAGGACCGTGTCGAAGTACACACAGTTGTCGGTAACGCTGAAGATCTGGCGCGGCGTCGTGAAGGTCTTGCCGCCATTGAAGGACTGGATCAGGATGTGCGCGCCCGTCCCGGGAACGCCAGGACCGAACAGTTGGGCAAACACGTAGACAACTCCCTGGCTGTCAGTCCGGATGGTGCATCCACTCTGGCCGGGGTGCTGGCCGTTGTCCACCGATGCCGTCACCTGCTGCTGATTCCAGGTGCTTCCGCCGTCGGTCGACGTGGCAACCGTGAGGGGCGCTGGCGCTCCCCGCTTTCCGACACTCCGGAATGCGGCGTTGCAGATGTAGACGTTGCCAAAGAATGGGCTGGTTGCCGCGTTGTCGGCCCAGATCTGCTCCTTGTCGCTAAACGTCGTGGACGACTGCTTGCTGACGAGCACCGGGTTCATCCAGGCCGCCTGGCCCACCGAACCACCCGCCGCTGCGGCGGTGACGTTGTCGGTCCTCGAAACCGCAACCCCCTCAAAGCCCGGGAAGGTGGATGTTCCGGGGAAGTTCGAGGTCAGGTTCGCGTAGTAGAGGCGCGATCCATTTGCCCAGGAGAAGCTCCCGTTACCCGGCTTGGGACCAAATGCCAGAGCCGGGTCCCCGTCGGCAACCAGCCCGTTCTCCACGTACCCGGGCAGAGTCCCGATCGGTCCGATTCCGGCGTTGGATGGGCCCGCCGCGGTGGGCGGGGTGCTCGCCGCGCATGCGTCCGGCCCGAGACAGGTGCGCGCGGTGTAGCCGGAGTACTGCGGCTGCGTCCAGCTATGACCGCTGTCGAGCGAGAAGTAAACACCGGAACCGCCGACGCCCGGGGTGAATGGACAGGTCCTGGGATCGCCGGCGTTACAGGCCTCCTCGTCGATGTTGTCGTTGGCCCCGGCCACCAGGACGTTCGGGTGGTTGGCGTCCACGGCCAGCGCCGGCTCGTTCTGCTTGTTTTGCGAGAAGGGCGTTTTCGGGCTCGCCACGTTCACAAGCTGGTCCGTGGACTGCTTGGCGAGCGCGGGGACGATCCCGGCCCCCAGCGCCACCGCCGCCCCACCCATCAAGAGCACGCCTCGAAATCGCGATTTGATACCTGCAGTCAAGTGCATCCCTCCTGGTTCGGTTCCGCCCTGACGGTGCTGCGCGTCGCCGGTCAACGAACCGTAAATCTCCGTTAAGGGCTGTATCGTACCTCCTCAAAGCAGGGGACCGCGACTTGCGGCGCGGCCCTCTTGTTGCCTTACGAGATGCTCTGCGTGTAGATGTTCTGGTCGAGTCCTCCAGTGTCAAAGCAGGCGTCTGCGATCCCGGTGGTGCATGCTTCTGTCGTCTCCGCGGCGCCGAGAATGTCGTCGTTGTCCATGTCCTGACCAGGCTTTTCGGTGCCCAGCACCACGTCCCGGCTGTCAGTCCAGGCTGCGGCGACGGTGGTACCGGTTGCCGTGGTTACCGCCGAGACCATGATGTAGTCGCCGAAGAACGGCACCAGGCGCCCGCCGAACTGCTCGAAGTTCGGGTTGATCGGGGCGTCAGTGATAGTCGAGATCGCCCAGGTGGCGCCGTGATTGGTCGACTTCGCATAGTGGACGTTCAGGCAGGGGTATCCTGCTCCCGTCGGGCTGTTGCACGGTGCACTGGTCGGACTGTAGTTAGGATCTCCCATGCTGTCGTAGTAGACCGCGCTGATCTGATTCCCCGATGCTGTTATCCAGGGGAAGAACTGGTGGCCGTCGCCCGGGTGCGAATCGATCGCGGTCGGAGTGCTCCAGATGGCTCCACCATTGACCGACCGCGAGAACTTGATCTGCCCCTCGCCGTCGCTGAGACGCACCTGAAACGCCATGTCCACGTCCGTGCCGTCGGTCGTCAAGGTTGGCTGGGCGAGGTCAAACCGCGGGAATGTCTGGCCGGTCGGGCAGTTCAAGGGCGCGTCGCCGCACTGCCGCGCGCCGCTGCCTGAAAACTGATTTGAAACGAACGGAACGTAGTTGATGACAATCCGGGCCATGCTGAAGCTCTGACCGCCGTTGGTCGACTTCACAAAAGCAGCCCCATTCGCCGAGTGGGTTCCGAGGCTCTTGGTCCCTCCGTCATTCGCCTGCCATGACACGTAAACGGTCCCGGCCGGCCCAATGGCGATGTTTGGGCCCTGGTTGTTGCAGACACTGCTGCTGAGCTTCAGCGGCGGGCTGAAGGTCTGCCCGTGGTCCGTCGAGCGCGAGAACAGAATCTCGTTGCATGCGCTGCCGTGAAAAGCGGACCAGGCTGCGTAGATATTCCCGTTGGTTCGATCAACGTTGATCCCGGTCTTGTCCGTTTGCTGTCCGGCGCCGAATGTATTGGTGTCGAGCAGGACCGTACGCTTGTACGCCTGCCCGTCGGTCGTGTTGTCGGCCGGATCCTTGGGGGCATACGTCGCAACCCAGATGTCACCGGTGAGATCTCGCACAGAGCCGGACTTGCCGTCGGCAATTCCCCGGTTGAAGTTGTTGCCCATGAAGAAGAGGTTGCCGTTGCTGTCCCACGCCTGCACCGGATCGCCTGCCGCATGCGCCCCGCCCTGCGCCAGTGAATGCAGCGGAGACGCGATGCCTTCGGGAGAGGTGTCGGCAGCGTAGCCAGGGAGGAGGCTGTCAACCCAGGAGCCGGTGGCACCGCCGTTCGCTGACCGGTAGAAGCCGGCCCAGGCATCACCATTGGTCGGTATGCCGCAATAGTCGTTGCTGCCGGCCGTCCGCACGTCGCTGTTCCGCGGGTCGATAGCGATTGTCGGCTCGTTCTGCTGCCGGCGATCGATGCCGCACCGATCGAGAACGGGGTCCGAATACACCACTCCGGTGGCCATGGTGTGTGCGCTGACGTAATGGCCATCCTGGTCTTGTGTCACCCGCACATTTGTGTCCGGGTTGGCGAACGCAACCGAGCTCGATATCGCTCCGGCAGCCAGAACAGCGGCCGAGGCCGCGGTTAACACCTTTGATCGCTTCAAACTGGTCAAGCCCATCCCTCCCTGAGCGGTTTGGTCAAGCGTACTGGTGTTTCGCGCGGTGGTCAACGATTTGTAAAGGATTGTGAAGTAACAATATTAATGGCCGGTTTCCCGGAACGGAAGATGGGGGCTGCATCTCGGGCAGCCCCCACCGTTAGGCTTAGCGGCCGCTCCCTGCCGGGCAGGGGTTCTGGGCCATCACGTTGCGGAAGTCGTTGAAGCGATGCAGGGTCGTGCCGCGGCCGCCAAAGACCAGGTACTCGAGCGACAGCAGCGATCCGTACTGGGCGTTCTTTCCGAAGTCGGTCCTGGTCTTGCCGGCGATGTCATTTCCGAATGCCCAGGTGCACTGCCTGGAGACGCTTTCGTTCGAGAAGAAGGGGTAGAAGTCGGCCGACTTGCCATCGTCGGTAGTCGGAATCAGGGTGCAATTCGCCCCGGTCGTGCGATTGCAGGTCCCGCCGAAATCCAGAGTCTCGATACGCGGCAGGTCGGCTTCCAGCGCCATTCGCTCGTAGTTGGTGCTGAAGCTGGCACCGGTCCTTGGGCTCGAGAACAGGATTGGCTCCGCGTGAAGGGTGGTGTTGCCATCCGGCCAATCAGCCTTGTAGGCGACGCCATCGAAGCCGGGGGAGTTGGAGCCCGTGCAGCCGCTGACGCCAAGGCCGCCAGAGTCGGCCGCGGTGAAGCATCGCTGGTCGTCCCCGTCGGAAGCCTCGGTATCTCCCGGCGAGCCCTCCGTCGCGGTCGATGCGCAGCTGCCGCCGGTGGTGGGTACGTTGCTGCAATAGTCGAAGTGGCCGATCTCGTCCGAGAACGCGATGTTGTAGGAGTGCGCGGCCCAGATCACCCGGGTCTGCTCCGACGAGGTGCTGTACATCGGATGGAAATCCTGGGGGACCAGCTGGCACTTGCTGCCGTGTGGCTCATACAACGGCGATCCAAACCCGTTGCTCGCGCTGGCCGTCATCGAACCGGACTGGCCGTTGGTCTGATCCTGGACACTGATGAACAGGCCGCTGCTCGTGTCGTGTAAGACCACGTTCAGCCGGTCACCGGAGTTCATGAAGAGGTCGGAGTTTCGATCCGGTGTGAAGGTGTTCAGTGTCGACTGGATCGGGTTCGGAGGCGAGCTGGGCTGCGGGGTGCCGCTTTTCGTCAGGAAAGCGAAGTTCGCATACTCGATCCCGGTGATGCTCGCGCAGGTCGAATTGAGGAGCGTGCCCTTGATTGGATCCTCGGCGAGACCAAAGGTCACCATCGCGACGCACCACTTGCTGCTATCGCAGCTGTTGAAGAATGGAGCCGGCGGACCGCCCGGCGGGTAGAACTGCAGCTCCATGAAAGCATTCCCGGGTCGGTTTGCCAGGTTGGGCGTGATGTTGCTGTCGCTGTCCGGCGTACAGGTGGCAACCTGCTCGGGGTACGACTGCGTGTCGCACAGTGCCATTCCAAACCAGAAAGCCGGATGCAGCTGCGCGTTGGTCGTCCCAGCCGGTGGCGCCGAGGACGGATCCCGGGGCAGTATGAGCGAGTAGCTCATCCGGTTTCCCGCTCCCGGCAGGTTCGAGTAAAAGAGGGCCGAAGGCTCGTCGTGCCCGACATAATGACCCTCGCCGAAGACCTCCTCCGGATCTTGAACTTCCGCGCAGAGCGTGTGCTGCGCGGCACAATTCAAGCTCATGTGGGAGGGGCTGGCTGCGGCGGGCTGGACCAGCAGCCCAAGCCCTGCGAGCAGCCCGGTGATCGCGCCGATCGAGACTCTTGACCCTAATCGCCTCATGTTTTCCTCCCTGAACTCACCGTTCCACTATCGACTTGTCGCGTTGGTCGAGGTCGTGCTGCTGAACGTCGACGACGCACGGCTCTGCGTCGCAGGAGTGCCGCCACCGGCCGCCGTGATTCCAAAACCGCCGGCGACCGTGTAGGTGGCCTCGTCCAGGAGCGCTCCAGTCGGCGCCTTGCCCACATCCAGGACGGGGTAAGCAAGCCCACCGCTGAAGGAGGTTGATTCATAATCGCCAACCATGAACCCTTGGGAAGTCAGGGCGATCCAGGAAAGGTCTGCGGGGCCCGACGTCTGAGCACTGCCGCCCCAGGTGGCACCGCCATCGCCGGATGAGATGAACCCGCTGAACAGCTCACATGCGGGCGTGCTGGGCTTGCTACAGTTGGCGTTCGGGTAGAAGTAGTAGCTCAGCCCTACATGCGCAGTCGCTCCAGCGGTATTCCGATCAACCGCGATCCCCGGGATGAAGTGGTCTGTGCCGTTCCCGATCGGATCGATCGGCACCCGGGCCTTTGGCGACCAGCTGACGCCGTCCGTTGATGTGCTGAACACGATGTCGTTTGCGGAGCATCCGGGCTGGAAGGCGCAGTCCTCCCAGGCGACGAACACACGGCCGGCACCGTCGATCTCGGCGGATGGCAAGGGTGACGTCCGCAGGTTTCCAGCAACCTTGTGGAATTGAATTCGGTCAACGACTACCGGGTTGTTCCAGGTGACTCCTCCATCGGTTGAGGTGAAGGCGAAGGTGTCCTGAGGGCTGAAGCCCTCGATCGGCACAACCACCGTCCCGGTTGGCTGGACCACCGGCTGACCACCGATCGCACGGAACTTGCTCGGTGTTGTCTGCGGCACACCCCAGCTCGCGCCACCATCGCTCGAGGTGCTCATGTAGACCACGTCGCCCTGGGCGAAGTTGTCGAATTCGGTGTAGCAGTTGCCGTAGAAAGAGCTGCTCGGCGTGTTATCGCAGGCCGTCCAATTCTTGTCCAGGTCAACCTTGACTCCAACCGGTTGCGGAATGGCAACCGGGGTAGTCCAGCGGGTGCCGCCATTCGTCGACCGGTTCACCAGAACGACCGGCACGTGTCCGGTTGCCGTAAGCGGAATCGACGAGATGATCCATACGCCGTGCTTGGCATCGAAGGCGACGGACGGATCACTGACGCGCGGGAAGGATCCTGGCGGGTTCGTATACAGGGTAATTCCGGGCAAGAACCCGTGTGTCCAGCTTGCGCCGCCATTACGCGATGTTGCCCATCCGATGTCTGATGAGCCGCCGCTGAAGAACCGCCCAGTCTGGAAGGTTGCGACAATCGTCGACCCGAAGGCGAACGTGTCCGGTTCGACCTCGGTTCTGTGCATGCTTGTCGTGTTGGTGAACGGGTCGGAGCTGATCCGTAGGAGGGTCGCTCCCGTGGCGACGCCAGCGGCGGAGGCAACTACGGCAAGACCGGCTGCGGTCGCGAGCGCCACGCTAACTCTTTTCATCGCACAGTTCCCTCCGTTATCGAGCCTTGATCGTCGCCGTGAACACCTCCTCGTCCAGCGCAGCCACGCTCGCCCTTCGGTCCGTCCAGACCGGGTGGATGCTTCCTCCCAGGGCCGCGATCCCCTCGTAATCGCCGTACTGGTTGCCGAGGTCAGCGCCGCAGCAGGTTTCGTTCGTCGGTGCCGTCGTCACCTGAACGTTTGGACTGAAACTCTGGCCACCGTCGGTCGAACGGCCATAAAAGATGTCTGTGCTGACCCGCGTCGGATCGTTTCGGGTGTCGTTCCAGCTGACGTTGACCGAACCGTCGGCCGGGTCGACCGCCAGCCACTGGTTGAAATGGTCTGCGAGACGCGTATCGACATTGACCTTGACTGGAGAAGTCCACGTCTGCCCGCCGTCGGTCGACCTGGCGACAAAAACGTTCGTGCCGCCGCTCAAAGTTCCGTCCATCCACGAGCAGTACAGCGTGCCCCGGTTCGATCCGGTGCTGGAGTCCGCCCCGCAGGCCGGATAGAGAAGCGCCCGCCGCGTGTTCATCGCAGGGATCCCGATATCGAAGGCAACCTGCGTGGATGCGATCACGTGGCTGGGACCGAAGCTGTTGCCCCCGTCGGCCGAGCTGCTCTCGGTGAGCCGGCTGTTCTGGAAGTCCTGCCAGGCGACGTGCAGCGTTCCGTCGGGCGCGACAAATGGGTCGGCGCCGATGTCCCCCTTCGGACCGGACGCAGTCGAGCTGGCGAATGCTTGGCCGGAGAAGGTCACGCCGCCATCGCTCGAATGAGTGACCACAATCCCGGTCGTGCTCGACGGCTTGCCGTTGACGTTGCTGGTGTGATCCCAGGCCGCATAGATCGTGTCGCGGAACGGGCTCCTCAGGTTGGTGTCGACGGCGATCATTGGCTTGTCATCGAATTGGGCGGTCCCCGTCTCGGGGACGAAGTACGTGTTCATCCAGGTTTGCCCAGCGTCGGACGACCGGCTGACCGCCATGGAGGTGCCGTTGATCGCACCGCCGCTGCTGAAGAAAACCACGATCCAGCTGTAATAGACGTTGCCTTTCGTGTCCCAGGCGATGCCCGGATCGGAGCCGAAATCGAATCCGTTGTTGGTCCGGGGAGGCGGCAGCGGCAGATCGACGCCGCCCCAGGTCTTGCCGCCGTCGCCGGAAAAGAGCGCCCTCATGGGCAGGCGATCGATCTCATTGGCGCCAGCCACGATCTGGCTCGGATTGCTCGGGTTTATGGCGATAGAGGTCTCGCTCTGGGGACCAGTTTCGTTGCTGGCGTCGACATTCGGACCGACCGTCACACTATGGGTCTTCCCGGGGCTCGCCCGGGGAACGAACCCAGGCGCCGAAACCAATTGAAGCTTTGACCACCAGCTCGGGAGCCTGGAGTTGCCCCCGGCCGCGCTCCCTTCGACCACCGCTCCGGTCATGCTGGCCAACAGACCGGCCAGGACAAGCACAACAAACGGTCGGCGCACTGGCGCCAGACGGTGCCTGAACACGAGCATCCCTCCCTTGTCCCGCGCCCTGTCGCGGCCGTGCCGCTCGCCCACCAGCGCGCGAGGCAGACGATACGCCGTTAAGGTTCAGAAAACAAGAGCCAAAGCACGGTTTAGATGGGCCGCGCCACCGGGCGCGGCCCTCTTCCCTTCCAGCGCCTACTGGTTCTGCGCCCCAAGGGTAAGTCGATAGATGCTTCGCCCGTGTGTTGCCGCGTAGAGCACCCGTCCCGAAGACGACAGGCTCAGGCCGTAGACGGCGACCGGGGGCAACCCGGCGGCCGCCTCGAGCCACTGTTTCGTACCGGCGCGGAGCTCGACGACGCCGAAGTCGGTCGACGCATAGAGGTCGCCGGTTTGATCATCCCGGGCCAGGCCCGTAATTGGCTGGTCGCCCAGGTTGAGACTACGGTCGGTAAATGTGGCTGTGCCCTTCTTCGGGTTGAACGTCACCTCGAAGACGTGGCCGGGTTGACTCGGGGTGAAGGCGTTATATCCGGAGAAGGAGATCCAGGCGTGGTTCGCGTTGGCAGGGTCCACCACGATGCCGCTCACGAAACGCGCCGGCTGGTTGGCCGTGTCGATCCGATTGTAGGTAACGCTCGCAGCGGAGTCCTGCGCGTTGCTGCTGACGAAGATGCGTCCGCGCCTGGTCGCAGCCCACATCACGTTCTTGTTGCTCGGCGCCCGGCTGATCGCGACCACGTAGAAGCCGCCTTTGTCGCTGCCGAAGGCTGGGCCGGTGAGGTCCCCGGCGTCCCCGACCTGGCTGCCGCCACCGATTGGAACCCAGTCACCGCAGTTCGTGGTGAACGGATTGATGTTGAAATTGACCGCCTGCTCATTGCAGTTCGCGTCCAGGTATGCCCGCGATCCGCCGCTGTCCTGGGTGCGCCAGATGTGCTGCAGGCCCACGAAGATGGTCCCGCCCTCAGTCGGGTCCATGATGATCGGCGAGTAGAACGCTCCAAACTCGGTCGCGTTCTGGTCCATCGGGGAAGAGATGAAGTCCCACCCCGAGGTCGCGCTTCCCTGGAAATTGATGTCCATGTCAGCGCCGGTGTAGGAGTGAACGCGGATGTTGCGGTTGGCGGCGTCGGTACCCGACTGCCCACCATCGCCGCCCACCGACTCGAACCAGCTGTCGGGTGTGCCGCTCCAGGCCCAGGTTCCGTTGTCCTGCGTTCCACCCAGGACCTCGTGGAGCGGATCGTGCGGATTGATGGAGACACTCTGGTACTGCAGGGTCGCCAGGCCGTCGTTCAGGCTCAAGATCCGGTTCGGGATTGCCGCCAGCCATTTCCTGCAGTCCTGAAGGTCCGAACCCCGGATCGGACGGCTGAAGCAGGTGTTCGACGTGTCCACGAACTGGCCGTTGGTTCGGACAACACCGCCGTCCGAGCCGACGAACGCGATGTCCGGGTTGGACGGGTCGAAGACGATCGCGTGCTGGTCGGGGTGCATCCCCAGCGGGGGCGATTGGGTGTCGTTGGTCATGTCGGTGAAGGTCTGTCCCCCGTCGGTCGAACGCTGGATGGTCCGTCCGTTCGATCTCGGCGGCCGGGGATTGAAGATGTCCTGTCCAATTTCACCGTATTGCATCTGGCCGCCGATCCAGAGGTTGTCCGGGTGGCCCGCCGGCGAGGCAATCGGCATGTCGTACGAGCACTGACCGCCGCACCAGTTGAATGACGCAAATCCGTCCGAGCCGTTGCGCGAATCAGAGAGCAGCTTCCAGCCGCCGACACCGGTGGTTTTCGAGGCGAAGAGCGCCGCGGCGGACACGTCCGCGTTGTCGGCCCGCCAAAGGTTTGAGTCGGCCGTGGCGCCGTTGCCCAGGCCGGCGTACACCCGGGTGTGACCATTCTTCGCGGTGACCGCGATGGCCGCCCGCTCGACCTGGGTCGCCACCGCACTCGTCTGGTCGTTGCCCGAGATGATCTGGTGGAAAGTGTTGTCGCCATCGAGCCGCGGTGAGCGACGCCAGACTCCGAAGACGAACGAAGCGGCGTACACCGTCGCATGATCCGTGGTGTCAAGTTGCAGGTCTGAGATGCCGCCCTTGAAGAAGTCCCCGCCACTGATGCTCGAGGAGGCGGTGTCCTGCGGCAGGAAGTGGCCGTCCGCCGTCTGCCAGTTGGTCACCGAGAAGGTGGCGCCACCATCGAACGATTCGTAGACTCCGATCGACGGAGCATTTGGTGGCGTGTGACGGCCACCGTAGACCGACGAGTGCCCATGCCGGGCCACCGCCGTCCCGATCAGCAGATGAGAGGCGTTGCTCGGGTCGACCACGACAGCAGCGATGCTGCGATCGCGGCTCACTGGCACGCTGCCCTGGACCAGGGTCCAGGAGGCACCCCCATTCGTCGATTTGTAGAGCCCGATACCAGCCTCTGAGTCGGTTGACCCGTTGGGCTCGCCCGTCCCGGCGTAGATGGTTTGTCCGCTCGCGTCGTTAGGATCGACAGCCAGGGAGCCGATAGAGTTGCTGGCCATCCCCGCGGAGGACGCGCGCCAGGCAGCCGGGACAGCCAGAGCATCGTCGGTGATCCAGACG
>Ga0209806_1002613_pt1 | contig 11172 bp, 12 predicted proteins | sample GraSoiAngelo_152_FD_186166 | JGI IMG/M metagenome (GOLD analysis project Ga0209806, IMG submission 186166) | Grasslands soil microbial communities from the Angelo Coastal Reserve, California, USA - 14_1009_12_30cm (SPAdes) (version 2) | ecosystem: Environmental > Terrestrial > Soil > Grasslands ... | reverse complement strand
TCTATGGCCTTCCCCTCCAGAGACCAAATCAGGGCGGGAACCGGACTCGCGTCCGGTTACCCGCCCCGATTCTGCACTACCGCGATGAAGTCGCTACTTGACCGCCAGCTCCTTATCGAAGGCCCATGCGCCAGCCTTGGCCACGGAGCCGGAGAACTGCGTCAGGGTGGTGTCGCCGTTGGCGTCGAACGACCACTTGCCGAGCACGCCGTCGTAGTCCTTCGTGCCCATCACGTTCGCGAGGACCGTCGCGCGGTCGTCCGCTTTGTCGCCTGCCTTTGCGATCGCGGCGAGGACGACCTTGGCCGCCTCGTAGCCGTAGATCGCGTACGCGTTCGGGCTCTTGTTCTGGTACTTGGCGTCGTACGCCTTGAGCCAGTCGCCCGACTTGCCCGTGTACTTCTCCGGCGGGACTCCACCGAAGGTCGAGTACACGCCCTCGCCGGCCGGACCGGCCTGCTTCAGGAACTCCGAGCAGTTGATGCCGTCGGGGCCCATGAACTTGATAGTCGGGGCCACAGCTTTGAGGTCCTTCACCAGGACCGCCGGGTTGTTGTCGACGATGCCGCCGTAGTAGACGAGGTCGGCACCGCTGTCCTTGATCTTGTTCGCGAGCGCGCGGTAGTTGTCGGCCTTCTGCGCGCCCTCGTAACCCTTTTCGGTCAGGCCGATGTCCTTCGCCTTCGCACGGAAGACGTCGGCGATGCCCTTTCCGTAGAGCTCGGTGTCGTGGACGATGTAGACGTTCTTCGCGCCGAGATCCTTCGCCCAGACGGCGCCGACCGCGCCCTGGAGGTCGTCGGCCGGGACCACGCGCGCGTAGTTGCGCTTGCCGTTCGGGTAATAGGTGTTCGGCTCGTTCGACTCACCCTTGCCCGGTTTGGTCAGACCCGGGTAGGTGTTCGCCGGCGAGACCATCACGAGCCCCGCCTGATTGAGGAGCGGGATCGAGACCTTGGCCGCGCCGGAGTTGTACGTCCCGATGTAGGCGACGACGGACTTGTCGTTGATCGCCTTGCGCGCGTTCTCGGCCTCTTGCGCCGCGTCCCACGAACCCTTGGCCGCGGTCGCGTCGTCGAGCGCTTCGAACTGCACGGTGACGTTGTTGATCTTCGTGTCCGCGATCGCCATCTGGATCGAGTTGACGATCTCGACGGTCTGCGTCCGCGACGCTCCGGTCATCGGCAAGCTCGACAGGATCTTGACGGTCTTCGCTGTCGTGGCACCGCCACCTCCGCCGCCCCCACCGCCACATGCGCCGACGATCAGCGCGAGCGCGGAGATGGCCGCGGCTGCGGATAACCAACGCTTCTGCATGCACGCCCTCCCTAGCTGTCTCTCGGTCCGGGCGGGACCGCCCGAAGGCCTCCCCCTGCGCCGGTGGCCGGATTCGGAAGAAGTGTGCGTGCGGTCGCGTCGGGCGTCAACGAACTGGTCCCGGGGACGCTTGGTACGCTCGGGTGACGGTCCGCTCTGCTACCGCCGCCGCCCTTGCCCTGTTCATCGCCGTGTCCTGCACGGCGACGACTCCGGTCGCGCGGAGCGAGCGTCCGGTCAACACGTCCGCACCTTCGGGAGCCCCAAGTGGTCTGACCGGGGGTCGTGTCCTCTTCAGTAAGGCCGGCATTGACCTCTGGTCGAGCCTGCCGGATGGAACCGGCCGGGTCGCCATTACGCAAGACGGCTCCGCCGGCGGGTACGTGAGCGGCCGCTGGTCGCCGGACGCGACACAGATCGCCGCCGAGCGCTCGATGCCCGGCGAAAGCGGGAGCGCCCTCTATCTCCTGCGCCCCAGTCGCGCTCCCGAGCGGCTCACGCGGCCGGACACGTTCCTCGACGGCTACGTCTGGTCGCCTGATGGCCGGTACCTCGCCTACGGCGAGGTGATCTCGGGCGCGACCGCGGCGGCGGGTGGTCTCACGCTCGTCGGCTCCGTTGGCGACGTTCATCTCTACGACACGCAGACGAGCACCGACATGGTCATCGGTCCGGGCACCCATCCGGCGTTCTCGCCCGACGGCACGCGCCTGGGCTACGCGCACCTTTCCGGTGCGATCGCCTCGGCGGATCTGACGGTGCTATCGGCGGCACGCGGGAAGCCCGACAAGGTCCCGACGCAGATGCTGGTCAGTCTCCCCGACCTCACGCGCATCTCCACAGCGATCGCGCCGCGTGGCATGGGCCTCATCGGCGGCCCGCAGTACTCGTCCGATGGGAAGCTCATCGCGTACGCCGCGATAGAGAACGGGCCGGTGCTCGAGGCCGAGCAGATCGTCTACGTGCAGGACGCGGTGCCGAGCGCGCCGCCGAAGCTCTTCGCGCTCGGCAGGACCGGCGCACTCCATCACGTCGCCGACCTGCGCTGGTCGCCCACTGCGGCGGTGCTCGCGTACTCGATCATCAACGCGCAGCCCCACCACCACTGGCTCTACTCGATCGATATGCGCTCCGGCGACCGCCGCGAGCTCTTCGACTCGCAGCAGCACTTCCTCGACTTCACCTGGTCGCCTGATGGGAAGGTGATCCTCCTGCAGATGGACGACGGAGACATGTGGCTCTACTTCAGGCCGGATCGCCCGGGTCCTATCGGCAGCGTCGCGCCAGGTGGGTGGCGGCCGGAGTGGTGCGCCTGCGGGTCGCGGACCTAGCCGATTCATCATGGCGGCGATGGCACCCGTGGCGGCGTTCTTCAGCGGGCACCCGGTCCGGATCGGCGGAGCCGCGGCGACGGTCCTCGTACTCGCGGGCTTGGCCTGGTATCTGGGCTCACCGCTCTTCGTCCGCACCTATACGAACGAAGCGCCTCCAACCACCACCTTTGTCACGGCGCCGCAGTCGACCGAGACGGTTACCGCCGCTCCCGCCGGTCCGCACATCCTTTCAATGGGTGAGCTTGGCTACGTCGACCGGGTCCACAACGGCAAAGGCCCCGTGCGGATCGTCGATGTCGGCGGCCAGCTCTTCGTCCGCTTCGAAGACGTCGCCATCACCAACGCACCGGACGTCCATGTCTATCTCTCGCGCGAGACGGGGGGGAGATGGGCCGAGACCACGAGCCTCTATCTCGGTGCGCTCAAGGCGACCAACGGCTCCTTCAACTACGAGCTCCCCGCCGGGACCGACATCGTTCCGTATAAGAGCGTGGTCGTGTGGTGTCGCGCCTTTCGCGTGCTCATCACCTGGGCCGACCTCACCTAGTTCAGCTGATGCCCGCACGGAAGAAGGCCAAGCCGCGCCCGTCCAAGCCACCCGACCCCGAGCTACGCGCGCGGGCCCGCCGGATCCTCGCGAGGCTTGCCAAGTCCAACCCCGACTGGGGTCCAACTCTGCTGTTCTCGAGCCCGCTCGAGTTGCTCGTGGCCACCATCCTCGCTGCTCAGGCGCAGGACGAGCGGATCAACCAGGTCACCCGCGTGCTCTTCCAGAAGTACCGGACCCCGGCCGACTACGCCTCGGCGCCGGCTGGCGTCCTCGAGCAAGACATCAAGGCCACCGGCTTCTTCAACCAGAAGGCGAAGGCGCTCCGCGCGATGTCACGGGGGCTCCTGCAGGAGTTCGGCGGCGAGGTCCCGGCCGATATGGAGGGCCTGACCCGGCTTCATGGCGTTGGTCGCAAGACGGCGTCGATCGTGCTCGGCGCCGCGTTCGGGGTCCCTGCAGTCGCCGTCGACCGCCACGTAGCCCGGGTCGCTGACCGGTTACGACTCTCCCGCGCTGCCGGGTCGATCGAGGAGAGCCTTCGAGCGCTTTACCCGAAGAAGGACTGGATCAAGGCGACTTGGTGCTTCGTTCTGCATGGCCGTCGCATCTGCCGGCCGACACCGCTGTGCCCCATCTGTCCGGTCAACGACCTTTGTCCGTATCCGAAGAAGACGAAGGTGTTGCCCGCGGCGCTGCGATCCAGCCAAGCAGCGCTGCCACCAGGAGCAGCGACGCGTCCCCGGCGATGATCCACAGGCCCTCCAGCGCCCCGCCCTCGACGGGTTCCAGCGGAGCGGGCGCGAGACCGAACGCTTCGATCACCACATAGCCCGCGCCCACAAGCGCGCCGTGGTACAGACCGGCATATTTGGCCAGTTTTCCGGCCAAAAATGCGCCGACCCCGATACCACAAAGTGGAGCGGCGATACCGAAGATCGGCGCACCCGGCCCGGCTCCGACACCGAGGATGAGCGCGCTACCGACCGCGGCGAGGAGGCCAACAGCGATCGCCGTCCGATCGATCGGTGGGAGTGAGCGTTGGGGGCCGATCCACCTAAGCGTATCGGAGGGAAAAAGAAAACCGATCCGCGAGGCCTACGCGGATCGGCGGGTTTGCGAAAGGTGCCAGACGCGCGAAACGAAAAAGCGACGACTCTCGTCGTCGCTTACGACAGATCTACTTCTTCTTCTTCGAGGACTTCTTCGCCTTCTTCTTCGCTGGCATCAGTGGATCACCTCCTCCTGGCCACGCATTGAAGGTTATATAGACACACTCACGTTGCAAATGTCAACACGTGAGACCCGAGCGACATCAGGCGGTGGTGGGTGGGCCTCCGCCTCGGAGCCGCTCGGCCACGCGCTTCCGAAGCTCCGCGGGGGCGACATCGGAGGTCCCGCAGTCGCGGATCACCTTCAGGAACTGCTCCTGGAACACGACGGTGTCGCCGCAGTCGTCGCATCCTTCGAGGTGCCGGGCAATCTCTTTGCGCTCGGTCGGCCCGAGCTCTTGATCGAGGAACTGGTAGAGCTTCTCGAGGCAGTCGTCGCAGTCCATGCCCATCCTCCTAGTCCGGCTGCGGCCCGGTCGCCCGGACCGCGGCGATCCCGCGCTCGCGAGCCAGGTCATAGAGCCGCTGCTGCAGGAACTTCCGCCCCCGGTGAAGGCGGGACATGACGGTCCCGATCGGGATCGCGAGCATCTCGGCAATCTCCTTATAGGAGAAGCCCTCGACATCCAGGAGCACCGTCGTCCGGAACTTCTCGGGAAGCGCCTCGAGGGCGTCTTTCACCTCGCTGGAGATGATCCCGTCGAGAAACTCCCGCTCGGGATCCGACGAGCCTGCGGCCGAACCGTCCTGCGACATTCGGCGGTAGAGGGAAAACTCGTCGACGTCGGCCAGCTCGGCCGTCTGGGGCTGTCGGGCACGCTTGCGGTAGGCGTTGATGAACGTGTTCGTGAGTATTCGGAAGAGCCACGCCTTGAGATTGGTGCCGGGCGTGAACTGCTCGCGGAAGCGCAGCGCTCGGATATATGTCTCCTGCACCAGATCCTCGGCGTCGGCCTCCGATCGTGTCATCCGGAGCGCCGTTCGATAGAGCGCGTCAATGTAGGTGAGCGCGTCGGTCTCGAACGCATCTTGCGCCACTCGGTCACTCTAGACCAACGTCCGCGCGGCTCAGACCATTCCCGATAGGCTCGCCGGCGTGGATCGGCGGCGACTTCGCGCGATCATGCGGCGGCTCGCTCGCGCTTACGGCGATCCGCCACCACCTCGACACCTTCCGCCTCTCGAGGAGCTCGTTCTCACCGTGCTCTCTCAGCACACCAGCGACACGAACCGCGACCGCGCGTACGCGGACCTCCGCAAGCGGCTTCCGACGTGGGATGACGTCGCGGACGCGCCGCTCCCGGTGCTCGCTCGGGCGATCCGTCGTGGCGGCCTCGGTCCGACGAAGGCCGTCCGCATCCGCGCGATGCTGCGCGCGACGCGTGAAGCAGGCATGCCGCTCGACGACCGGGCCTTCACGCGGATGCCGGATCAGGAGCTCTGGGACACGCTCCTCGCCCTGCCCGGCGTCGGTCCGAAGACCGCAGCGTGCGTCTTGCTCTTTTCTCTCGATCGCCCCTACTTCCCCGTCGACACGCACGTCCACCGCGTGGCGAAGCGGCTCGGCCTGGTCCCGCCGCGCGCGGACGCGGTCGCCACGCAGGCGGCGTTCCAGTCCAGCGTGCCCGAAGCTGACATGTATCGGCTCCACATGAATCTCATCCGCCATGGTCGCGCCGTCTGCGTCGCGCAGCGCCCGCGCTGCTCGGAGTGCGTCCTGCGTGACCTATGTCCCCGCGTCGGAGTCACCGACTCGCGCTAGTGTCCCGGCGTGGTCAACGTCCGGTACATGGTCGACGACGTCGAAACCGCGGTTGCCTTCTACACCAAGCACTTCGGATTCACGCTCCTCTCGAGCGCCGCGCCCGCGTTCGCCGATCTCACGCGCGGGGAGCTGAGGCTCCTGCTCAGTGGGGAGAAGAGCTCCGCGGGCCGGCCGATGCCCGACGGCCGCCGGCCTGCACCCGGCGGCTGGAACCGCATCCAGCTGATCGTCGACGACCTGCCGGCCGAGGTGAGTCGGCTCCGGGCCGCCGGGCTCCGCTTCCGCAACGACATCGTGACCGGGCCCGGCGGATCGCAGATCCTTATCGACGATCCCTCGGGTAACCCGATAGAGCTCTTTCAACCGGCCCGCCGGGATTAGGAGTGCCCGAACCCGACAACGGTCGGGACTTCACCGCTGGCCGCCCTGGTATTTATCGCGATGTGCGGTGTGCTGATGGTCGGGCGTCGACGTCCGGCGCCGCGGTCAGCGAGCGGCGGTGGGCGCTAGCCCGTGCCGGGCGTCTTGATGTCGGTCCAGTGCGCGCCGCCGTCGAGTGTCCGCTTCAGCTGACCCCGTACGGTGGCGTATCCGGTCTGCGCGTCGCCGAACACGATCTCCGGGGCGACCGGCGCCGCCTGCGCGTAATCCGTGGCGAAGGCGTGCCAGCTCGCGCCCGCGTCGGTCGTTTCGACGGACTCGCCGGGCGCACCGATCCGCAGCCAGCGCGTCGCGGTCACGAAGACGATGGGCGTGCCGGTCGATTGCACCGTGGCGAGGTGCGCCCACGATGCGCCTCCGTCGGTGGAGCGGAAGACGTACTCGAATGGAGTCCCGTTGCTGACCCCGTTCGCGGCGAGCAGGAGCGTCGACGCGAACGCGCGCACGGGCCCAGGGCGAAGGGTGAAGCCGCCGCCCTGGGTCTTGAAGCCCGGCGGGTCGGGGAGCCTGGCCGATGCCTGCCAGGTCAGTCCGCCGTCATTCGTGCGATAGATGACCGGCGCGCTGTTCGGATCCCAGGCGCCGATGAATCCATGGAGCGGATCGCTGAAGTAGAGACCGCTCTTGCATTGAGCGCCCGAGATTCCGCTCGGTGTGCTCCCGACGATCGAGCCTGTCTCGGGGATCTGTTGGTAGCTGACGCCGGCGTCCGTGGTGTGCCAGATACGCAGGGCCTGCTGCTGACACTGCGTCGCCGGGGAACCAGCGATCGAGACCCAGCCCTCGTGGTCATTGACGAACGAAAGCTCCTTGAGTGGCCCGATCCCCGAGGCAGCTTCGGAGGGCAAGCCTCGCTGCTCCCACGCGTCACCTCTGTTGATCGAGCGGAAGAGCAGAAGTTCGCCGACCAGCACCCAGACCACGTTGCCGGCAGATGCGCTCAGGTGAGCGGTGGTTGGCAGCGAGATCGGTGTCGGCGACGCGGTCGCCACCGGAGGCACTGTGGTCGCGACCGGCGAGGGAGAGGCCGATGGCGGATTTGACGCGCTTGGGTTCGCCACCTGCGCGGGAAACCCACACGCCGCGGCCTGCATCACGATGGTGAGGAGCGCGACCGACCGGCGATGCATCTTCTTCATTCTCAAGGCGAACGCCGCCGGGCGTCATCCGATTTGAGCGCGATAACTCTTACGAACGAGACCGGCTCAGCTCGCCTTCGACAGAGCTACCTCGGCGAAGGGCTGCGCGACCATGTGAACGGGCGATCGGAAGACAAGGTCGGAACGGCCCCATCTAGAATTGGGGAATGCCGGAGGCCTCTACGGCCCCGCCCGCGCCAAAAGGACCCGACCGCAGTATCCGTGTGCTTCTGGTCGTCGGCGACAAAGCGCTTGCCAATACCGTCGATCTCACTCTCCGCCACGGTACCTACCTCCGCCGGGTGGCAGGGAACCTCGATGAGGCGAGATCCGCGATCGCGGACTGGAGACCTCATCTCCTTGTGGTCGATATCGACATTGAGAGCGGGCGGGCGATCCAGCTGATCGATGACGCGCGGGTAAGCGAGCCTATCGGCATCATCGCGCTCACTCGGCGCAGCGATCTGCGCGGGAAGCTCGACGCCTTCGCGCGCGGTGCCGACGACTTTATCGGCATCCCCTTCGTGCCGGACGACCTGGTCGCTCGTGCCCACGCGGTGATCCGCCGGACGCATGGCAGCGCCGGTGAGCTGGTCCCGCGCCTGCGCATCGGTGACCTCGAGATCGACGTTCTCAACCGGAAGGTGCTCGCGGGCGGACATGAGCTGCACCTCACTTCGCTCGAGCAGGCGCTGCTCTACCTTCTCGCCGCGAACGCCGGGAGCGTGCTCACTCGAGAGCAGATCCTCGACGCGCTCTGGGGCACCGACTTCGTGATCGAGAGCAACGTCGTGGACCGGCACGTGCGCGCGCTGCGAGTGAAGCTACAGAACGATTGGCACAAGCCTCGGTATATCGAGACCGTTCAAGGTGCTGGCTACCGATTCGTCCCCATCTCCGACCCCAAGGACAGCTGAGCCTGCCGCGGCCACGGCGCTAATCCGAGAGTGGCAGCGCCAACGCGAAAACGCTGCCCGCGTCCGTGCTGTCGTCGAGCCAGAGGCGCCCACCGTGTTGCTCGGCGAGGCGCCGGCTGATGTGAAGACCTAAGCCCAATCCGGGGATCGCGCGCGTCCGCGAGGACCGGTAGTAGGCGGCGAACATTCGATCGCGTTCCTCCGCCGCGACGCCGATGCCGTAATCCTCGACGCGGACCTGGGCCTCCCTACCGATCGTGGTCACCGCGACATCGATCGGCGCGCTCGCCGGGCTGTACTTCAGGGCGTTGTTGAGAAGGTTGTCGAGGATCTGCGCGATCCGATCGGGGTCGCCGCGCACGCGAACGCTCTCTTCAGGGCGATGGAGCCTGAAGCGGGCCGTCTCTTCATGCTCGTAGCGACGGATCGCCTCGGTGACCGCGTCACACAGGTCGAAGGTAATAATGTCGAGACTGACGGCGCTGGCCTCGACTCGAAGGTCGCTCTGCAGGCTGGCGATCAGCTGTGTCATCCGCTCGATCTGCTGCAACGCGACGTCCATTGCAGCCCGTCCGCGTGCTGGGTTTTTTGCCATGACCTTGCGTGCGAGCTGCAGCTGGCCGCTGATCGCCGCAAGTGGCGTCTTGAGCTCGTGGACCACCGCGCTGAACAAGTCCGTCTTCGCCCAGTCGGTTGCCAGGGTTTGGGTCGCGTCCGGCGAGACCGCCGGAGCCTCGGCGTTAGCGGGCGGCGCCGCGATCGCTCTTTGAAGCGTCGCGAAGAATTCCTCGATCACGAACGGCTTCGGCACGACGCCCACGAAACCCGCTTCGCGGCTGCGGCGTGAGGTGCCGGCTCGCTCTTCGGCGAGCGCGTCCGCGTCGGCGGAGAACATTAGGACCGGGAGAGCCGGATGGGACTGGCGGATGGCGGCCGCGTCGGCCCACGACCGCGAGTGGCCGGTGCGACCCAACTGGCCGTCGAGGATCACGCAGCTTGGGTCGAATCGCTCGATCGCATCCCCGATCTGATCGTGATCGGCGATGGTGAGTGAGCGGTAACCCGCCTCGTCGAGCAGATTTGTCATGAGCTCTCCGATGACGAGATCGTCCTCGACGAGAAGCACCCCGGCCCCTCCGCCGGGTCTGGCGGTTTGACTGTCCAATGACCCTCCCTTGTGTGCCGAGGGGTCCTCGCGGTTCCTCCGTCCCCTCAGAACGCATGATTTGGGAGAGGTTCGGCGATACGCATTACGGATTCGTAATCCGGGCGCGCCGCCGACGGGACGCCGCGGGATTGAAACCCGTTCGATAGACGCTCAATCGCCGTGTCGGCGGACGCGCGATCCAAACGATGCTCTGGCGCGTGCGCTGGTACCGGCGTACTCCCCTAATCGAATGGTGGCCGATGAGGATGCCCCTAGCGCACCGTTACTGATGCAGTGGAGAGCACGGAGACGATCGTTCCCACCGCCGAACGCCGCCAGGAGCGGCAGCTCATCGCAGGTCGCTACCGCCTCGCGTCCTTCCATCGCGGCGATGAACGCACCGAGGTCTGGCGCGCTCTCGATGAGTCTCTCGGCCACGTGGTCACTCTTGAGTTCCTGCGCGATCGGGAGACAGCGAGCCGGCAGCGCTTCGTTGACGAAGCACGCCGCCTGGCGCTGCAACGGCCAACGGTGATGCGAGTGGCCGGAGTCCACGACGAGGCCGACGGGACATTCATCGTGTTTGAGGACCTCGTCCAAGCATTGGCCGCGATCGACGCACACAAGCCGACCGTCGAAGCGCCCGTCGCGACCGCGAAGGCGACCGAGCCATCGTTGGTCACGACCCCGGCGGTCGAGCCGACGAAGGTTGAGCCGGTTCCGGCGATGCCGATCCTCGCCGTTGCGGCCGCGCCGGATGTCCCGACGCGCGATGCCTCGAGCGACGCGGCAAGTGACCTGGGCATGACGACGTTGGTTGCCGCACTGCGTGCGCGCAAGCTTCCACTGATCGACACGTCGCTCGTCATTGAATCGGCGATCGAGATCGCCGAAGACGTGCGCACTTTCATCGAGGAGCTCCACATCGAGGACTACCGCGTCGTGATCGCCGCGCGCTCGTGGCTTGAGGACCGACACCTCGAAGACCTCCGCCTGGATGAGATCGTCGCCGAGGCCCGCGCGGTACTGGACCGTGTCGATCTGTCCGTACTCAGGTCGGCGTTCGATCGCGCCACCGTTGCTGCGGGGGGCCTGGCGAGCATCCGCCCGCGTGTACACATCCCAGGCCCGCCGCGCGTACATCTCCCAGCGCCGCCGCGCGTACGCGTCCCGACGCCGCACGTCCCACGTCCGCCGCGTGTCCGCGCCGCCAAGGTCAAAGCGGTCGCTCCCGCCAAGCCGGCCGCCGTGCCGCGCGCGCCCAAGGCGCCGGGTCGGGCCGTTCCCCCCGTGCGCTGGGGCCGCGTGCTATCGCGTGGCTTTGGCCTGGGAGTTCTCGTGGCTGCGGTGCTCTCGATGCCGCCAGAGCTGACGGCACAGATCGAGGCCGAGCTCCGCTCGACGCTCGACCAAGTATCCAAGGCCGTAACTGTGGCCGTTACACCGTCCGAAC
>Ga0209806_1002604_pt1 | contig 11187 bp, 11 predicted proteins | sample GraSoiAngelo_152_FD_186166 | JGI IMG/M metagenome (GOLD analysis project Ga0209806, IMG submission 186166) | Grasslands soil microbial communities from the Angelo Coastal Reserve, California, USA - 14_1009_12_30cm (SPAdes) (version 2) | ecosystem: Environmental > Terrestrial > Soil > Grasslands ... | reverse complement strand
TTCGCGTCAAGGTTCGACAGCGGCTCGTCCATCAGGAACACGCGCGGCTCACGGACGATCGCACGCGCGAGCGCGACACGCTGCTGTTCACCCCCGGAGAGCTGGGCGGGCCGCCGCGGCAGGAGGTGGCGGATGCCGAGCAGGTCCGCAACCTGTTCGACTTTGCTCAGACGTTCCGCGGCGCTGAGCTGCCGTACGCGGAGCGGGTATTGGATGTTGTCGCGCACCGACATGTGCGGGTAGAGGGCGTAGCTCTGAAACACGAGCGCCACGTCGCGGTCCTTCGGCTCGAGCCGAATCACGCTCCGGCCGTCGATCAGGATGTCGCCGCGATCGGGGTACTCGAGCCCCGCGAGCATGCGCAGCGCGGTCGTCTTGCCGCAACCCGACGGACCAACCAGCACCAAGAACTCGCCGTCGGCGATGTCGAGTGAGAGATGATCGACCGCCTCCCTGTCCTGCGTCGGGAAGCGCTTCGACACCTCGGCGTACTCGACGCGCGCCACTTCTAGAGGCCTCTCGAGCTCGCGACGAGGCCGCGCACCATCATCCGGCGGGTGACGAGGAAGAGTGCCATGACCGGAAGCGCGTACAGCACACCCATTGCGGCAACGAGACCGTACTGCACCTCCACATAGCCGCCCTGGGTGCGCAGGGTCTCGTAGAACGCGAGCGGTACGGTCTTCAGGTCCTGAGAGTCGATGAGGATGATCATCATCAGGACCTCGGCCCACGCGGCGAGGAACGAGAGCCCAGCGACGACGCCGATTCCGTTGCGCGCCACGGGAAGAACCACCTCCACGAGCGCCCTCAGCTTCGAGCGTCCGTCCAGCCAGGCTGCCTCCTCGAGATAACGCGGCACGTTGTCGAAGAAGTTTTTCATCAGCCAGATGAGAAATGGCAGCTCTATGGCGGCGTGAATGAGGATGAGGCCGGCATACGAGTTGCGCAGGCCGAGCGCGCGCGCGAGGCCATAGATCGGCACCATCGTGGCGGAGAGAGGCATCGTCTGGAGCAACAGAACCGCGTAGGTGATCGACGACTTGAACCGCCAATCGAGACGCGAGAGGGAATAGCCGGCGAGCGACACCGCGACGACGTCGAGAACCATCGTGGAGCCCGCGACGAGGACGGAGTTCGCCATTGCGCGCGCGAAGTCGTGTTCGGTGAAGATTCGCACGAAGTTGTTGAGCGTCGGCTGCGCGGGCAATCGGATGTACGCCACGGCGTCGGCGTCGAAAGCCGATGTAAACAGCCAGACGAAGGGCACGAGAAAGAAGACGACGACCAGCACGAACACGATGTGGGCCGCCAGGGTCTCTATCCACGATGCGCCTCGCGGCGCGGTGGCCGTTCGAGCGACCTGCGATGCCGCTCGCGTGGTCATGCCCGGGCCCTCGACCAGCGCAGGTATGCGACGGCGAACGCGAAATTCAGGGCGAGCATGACGACGGCGATCGCGGATCCATATCCGATGGAGAACGACTTGAACGCGGTGTGAAACGCGAAGAGTGCGATGACCTCGGTGGCGGTGCCGGGTCCACCGTTGGTGAGTGTCTGGATCACGATGAACGTGCCGAACGTCGACATCGTGATGGAGAGCAGGGCGAGCGCCGCGATCGGCCGGAGGCTCGGGAGAGTGTGGTCCCAGAAACGGCGCCACGCGTTGGCGCCATCCATGCGGGCGGCTTCGTAGATGTCGGGCGGGATGGTCTTGAGGGCGCCGAGAAAGATGATCATGGTGAACGCCGTCCCTCGCCAGATGTTGGCGACGATCACCGCGGGCATCGGGAACGAGCCGATCCAGTCGACCGGGCCAAGACCGAACGAGCTCAGGAAGACGTGGTTGAGCGAGCCAAAGAAGAAGTCGAACATCGCCACCCACAGGAACCCGGCGATCAGCGTCGGGTTGACCCATGCGAGCAGCACGGCGCCGTACGCCAGGGTTCCAAGCCACCAGCGCCTGTGCTCGGCGTGGTCGATGAGGAGCGCGAGTGCGAGACCAAGGCCGAACTGCCCGATCACCGCGGAGCCGACGACGAACGTGACGGAGTTGCGGATCACCGTCCAGAAATCCGGATCGGCGAACAGCCGCGTGTAGTTATCGAGACCAACGAAGCGCGGATTCGCGGCGTCTATGCCGACGAGCGCCAGGTTCGTGAGGCTCGAATAGAGCGCCCACACCGCCGGACCGACGAAAAAGAGCGCGAGGAGCAGGGCTGCCGGCATGACTCCGGCGATGTACGTGGAGTTTCGCGCGAGCACGTTCAGAGGATAGGACGCGCCCCGGGGCGGAGGCTCTCCGCCTCCGCTCCGTGGGCGCTCAAAACTTATTGCTCGATGACCTTGTCCGCGCCGATCGCTTGCTTCAAGTCCGCGGAGTATTGCTTCGCGGCATCGTCCGCGCTCGAGTCGCCGTTCGCGACGCGGCCGGTGGCCTTCTGGATGGCGGTCGTGATCTTGCTGAGATTCGGGTCCGGCGGCAGGAACTTCGCCTTCTCGAGCGACTTCGTCGAATCGACGAGGTACTGCTGCGCTTTGAACTCCGGGACGTCCGCCGAGTCGCTGCGTGCGACCGGGTGCGGGTCCTCAATGTTGATCTTCGCGACGGTGTCCTTGTTGTTCCAGGTCTTGATGAACTCCCAGGCCAGGTCCTTATTTTTGGACTTCGCCGTGATGTACCAGCACGTGCCGAGGCCGCCGATGGTGAATGACGGGCCACCGTTCTCCGTCGGGTGCAACAGGTATCCGACGTTCTTCTGCGTGCCGGCCTGATCCTTCGAGGCCCAACCGCCGTAGACCCAGCCACCCTCGAAGAGCAGCGCGAGGCTGCCGTCGCCGAGCTTCGCGCGCATGGCGGTCCACGGCTTGGTCGTCGTGAGGATCTCCTTCGGCGAAAGCCCCTGGCCGTAGACCTTTTGGTAGTAGGCGAGGGCCTTGCGGATCGCGGGGCTGTTGCCGACCCACTTGCCGTCGCTCGTGACGACGTCGCCACCGTACGCCCACACGAGCGGCACGAAAGCGTGATCGCGAGCTCCATCCGATGCCGCGGCGCCGGCGTAGAGCGCGTAGGGCACCACGTTCGCCTCTTTCGATTTGACCGCGGCCGCCGCGGTGATGACGTCATCGAGCTTCGTGGGCATCCAGTTGGCGGGCAGGCCCGCTGTCTGGAGATCATCGCGCCGGAAATACAGCCAGCGCGTGTCCATGCCGTACGGGATCGCCCAGACATGGCCCTTGTATGTCGCGCCCTGCTTGATCGAGGCGGGGTACTGACTCCAGTCCGCCCACGCATTCACGTACCCATCGAGAGGCTCGATGTACCCCGCGTCCGCCAGCTCGCCGATGCTGTCGCCGCCGAAGTGAAATACGTCGGGCACGTCGGCACCGCTCTGGAGTGCGAGAAGCAGCTTGGGGTAGTAGAGGTCGTCCGAGATCTTCTGCAGATCGACCTTCACCGTCGTGCCGGAATTTTTGGTCTGGACCGCTTGCGCGGCCTGGTCGACGTACTTTGGCTTGACCCCGAGCTCGTCGGGATACGACACGGTGATCGTGCCAGTCAGGCCCTTGGCCTGGCTGGGAGACGCACCCGATGGCGAGGATGGCGAGGCAGAGGGCTGCGCCGCCGGCGCGCACGCCACGACGATGCCCGTGGCCGCCGCAACTTTGAGGAACTTCCGTCGAGAGTATGTAGACATCGATCTCCCCCCTTGACGGCCGTGAGTATAGGCACCGCTTCGCGCGACACCTGACCCGTACAAGAGAATCTCGTGCGGGATAATCCGCGCTCATGTCCGACGACGAGAGGCGCGTGGCCGCCGAAGCCCGTCGCGTCCTCGAAGGCAATCGGCAGCGCGGTGTCTCGGCGTGGGGAGGCCGTCGTTACGACTTCGTCTGCCCCTCGCCGAGGACCTACCCATTCCAGTGGTTCTGGGATAGCGCGTTCCACGCGATCGCCCTGTTGCACGTCGATCCCGAACTCGCGAAGCAGGAGATTCGGTGCCTGATGCAGGGAGCCCAACCCGACGGTTTCATCCCGCACATGATCCTGTGGGAGAAGGGCGCACACGAAGTCGCGCTGCGAGAGGTTCAACCAATCTGGTTGGCCGACCCTTTCTTTACCGCGACGATCCAGCCACCGGTCGTCGCGCGCGCCGTGCTGCGCATCCACGAGGTAACTCGCGACGCCGACTTCGTGCGTGAGGTGCTGCCACCGATCCGCCGCTTCTTCCGCTGGCTCAGGGCGGTGCGCGACCCTGACGACGACGGGCTCGTCGCGATCATTCAGCCCGACGAGTCAGGGCTCGATGCGAGTCCCAAGTACGACGCGCTGATGGGGATCTCGCCAGAGTCCACGGAAGAAACGCTCCCGGAGCTCGAGCGCTCGATGCAGCGGCTGTACGAGGCCTACGAACCGTATCGGAGCGAGCCCGCGCGCATTCCCGCGCTCGACGTCTTCACCTGGGAGGACGTCATGATGAATGCGATCTACGCGGAGGGTCTCCAATGTCTCGGGAAGCTGGTGGCGATCGCGGGCGACCCCCGCCACGAAGCGGACGAGTTCGCCGCGCGGGCGGCGCGCGTGCGACAAGCGCTTGAGACCAAATGCTGGGACGACGACGCGGGGGTCTTTTGGGACCTCGCAGGGTGGGCGGAGAAGCCCGCCAGAACCCTCACCTTCTCCTGCCTCTTTCCGCTCATCCTCGAGGATCTCGACCCGCGCAAAGCCAAACGACTTGTGGACGAGCATCTCCTCAACGAGAAAGAGTTCTGGCTTCCCTACCCAATCCCGAGCGTCGCCGCCAGCGAGCGGGCGTTCGATCCGGGCTGGCGCGCAAAGACCACCTGGCGCGGGCCCACATGGATCAACGTGAATTGGTATCTGTACTGGGGACTTCGTGCGCATGGGCGCGGCGACATCGCAAGTCACATCGTCGACCGGACGATCGCGATGATCGACCGAAGCGGCATCCGCGAGTTCTACGACCCGCGGACCGGCGACGGAGAAGGCGCGCGTGACTTCGGGTGGACCACGCTCGTCCTCGATCTGATGGCGGCGGAGCGCGCTTCCGGATAGGTCAGCGGCGGCCCGCGAGGCTGACCATCTCCTGCATCCGGACGTACCCGATCACTGATTCGCGGTACAGGATCCCGACGAGCCGTCCGTCCTTGATGACCGGCAGGAGGGGAAGGTCGGTCACGCCGAAGCGCTCGAGTGCGGTGCTGAGCGGATCGTCAGGTGCGACGGTCGGAAGCGTGTCGGACGGCGTCATGACGACTTCGACCGGCGTCTCGGACCAGCGCTCCTGCTCGACCTTGCGAAGATCCCCGATCGCGACGAGACCGATGAAACGGTCGCCCGCGACGACCGGGATCGCGCGCAGATTCATCGGGAGGACGAGATCGCGGATGACCTGGCCGACCATGGCACCAGGCGATGTCGACCGGAAGTCGGTCGTCATGAGCGGCCCGACTCGCGCGCCGCCCACCGCGGCCGTGATCCGCTCCTGTTGAAGGGTCGAGGTCGCGGCGTTCCAAAGGAAGTAGGCGATGAAGGCGAGCCAGAGCCCGTTGATCGTCGCGTCCAGGCGGAGCGCGAGGAGGACGCCGGCGACGACCAGCAGCACGGCGACGACCTGGCCGCCGCGCGCCGCGATCCGGGTGGCGGCCAGACGGTCCTTGAGGAGGCCCCAGATGATCGAGCGGAAGACGCGGCCACCGTCGAGGGGGAACCCGGGCAGCAGGTTGAACGCGGCGAGCGCGAGGTTGACCCTCCCGATGTAGCTCGCGATCGGCTGGATCGGCTGCAGCGCCGGAGCCGCCTGGAACAGCGAGGGCGCGAAGACGGCGAGGCCGATGCCGACTCCTCCGATGATGAGGCTGGTCGCCGGACCGGCCGCGGCCATGAGAAACTCCGCCATCGCCGAGGGTGGCTCCTTCGCGAGATTGGCGACTCCGCCGAGAACGAAGAGCGTGATCGACGTGACGCTCATCCGAAATCGCCGGGCGACCAGAGCGTGCGCGAGCTCGTGACCGAGGACCGAAAGAAAGAACAGCACGGCCGCGATCACCGCGATGACGAACGACTTTGTGTCGGACCACGTCACGTTCTCGGACGCGAACGAGTCGGCGAGCGACAACACTACGATGAAGAAGATCAGGAACCACGAGAAGTGGATCCGCACGTCGATGCCGAGAAGACGTGCGACGCGGATCGAGCCGGGCATGTTCCGAGCATAAGCGGGCGCGAACTCCCAGAGAAAGGGGCGGCCGGAGCCGCCCCTTCAGCTGTCTAGTCGTCGTTACCGCCGTTGCGATCGCCCTTCGTGCTGATCTGACCGCGGATCTCGCCTGAGGGGAAAGCCGTGGTGTGAACATTTGCGTAGGTGAAGCCGGCGCGCATCGCTGCGACGAGCTCGTCCCATTCGCCGGGTGCGATCCCCTGAGCCGTCGGCCCGATCACGTTGCTCGGGGTGATGGTCCCGGTGACGGTGCCGCCGCCGGGTGGGCATGCCATTTGGCCACCGCCGCCGCAAAGGAAGGCGGAGACACCACCGCTGGTTGCACGCTGCCCGAGATGGATATGCGCCGCTACCGCGGCGGTATTCAATCCGCCGAAGGTCAGTGAGTATGCGATCGTGCGATTCGCGTCGTCGATCGTGGCGCGGAACTCGCCGTGGCCGCTGCTCGAAAGAGTCATTGGGGTTTCCTCGTATCCGATGAGCGCGGCCCGTGCGCGGCCCCGGTCGTCACCAAGAGCGACGGTTGCGACAAGCGCGAGAGTCAATGTGGCGATCGCGAACGCGAGTACAAGCAGCTTGAGACGCATGACAATTCCTCCCCGTTGTTGTGGCCGAGTGAGATACGTTCGCGAATGAAGATCGGATCAGGACGCGCCGATACTTACGGTGGATGGACGCGTACCTTGCCGTCGTTTCCAAGCGGGAGGTCCGTGAGTACACGGACCGTCCGGTCCCCGAGGATTTGCTCACGAAGATCCTCCAGGCCGGTCGCGCGGCCGGTAGCGCTAGGAACACGCAGCCTGGCGGTTCGTGGTGCTCAAAGACCGGCAACACCGGCACGATCTCGCGACCGCGCTTATGGCGCCGCGGAACCTCGACCGCTGCGCGGTCGCGATCGCGGTCGTTCTTCTGAACGAGCGCCTCCGTTTCGACGCCGGACGCGTCGCGCAGAACATGATGGTCGCGGCTTGGGCACTGGGGGTCGGGAGCTGCCCGAACTCAGTGCGACCCGACGAACACGACCGCATGCGCCACGACCTCGGCATTCCGGCGGACGCCGCGATCGCCACGGTCATCACCCTCGGGTACCCGGCGCCAGGTCAGCCACGACCTCGACCGAAAGCCGATCCCGAAAAGATCCTCGCCCGTGCGAATCGTCTTCCGCTGGAAGAGCTCGTCCACCGCGAGCGTTTCAGCGGTTAGCATGTAAATCAAAACCGGAGAGACATTGACCCTCGCACCACCGGCCGCTCGCTTCGGCGAGCTCACGATCCACCCCGATATCTCCCGCGCCATCGCAGAGCTTGGCTTCATGGCGCCTACGCCTGTCCAGACGCGGGCCATTCCGGTCCTTCAAGCGGGACGCGACCTCTTCGCGCAGGCGCAGACGGGCACGGGCAAAACCGCCGCGTTCGCGATTCCCATCCTCGAGAAGGTCGACGCGGTGCTCAAACGACCGCAGGCCCTCGTGGTGGTACCGACTCGCGAGCTGGCGCTCCAGGTGACGCGCGAGTTCGGGGCGATCGGGAAGTACCGCAAGTCACACGAAGTCGCGATCTACGGCGGTGTTCCGTACGGTCCCCAGGAGCGCGCCCTCGCGCGCGGCACGCAGATCGTCGTCGGCACGCCGGGACGGCTCCTCGACCACATCGAAAAGGGAAATCTCGATCTTTCCGGACTCTTCGTGGTCGTTCTCGACGAGGCCGACCGTCTCCTGGACATGGGCTTCGCGCCCGAGGTCCGCCGCCTGCTTCGACGGTGTCCTGAGCGGCGGCAGACGGCGCTCTTCAGCGCCACGCTCGTCGCCGATGTGCGCGACCTGGCGCAGCGCTTCAGCCACGACGCGGTCGAGGTCGCGATCGAGCCGGAGAAGCAGAACGTCGACAGCATCGAGCAGGTCTATGTGGAGGTCCTGGAGCAGGACAAAGTCCGCGCGCTCGAGGAGCTTCTTCGCCGCTACGAGACGGACCAGGTGCTCGTGTTCCGGCACACCAAGCGCGGCGTGGACGACCTCGAGGAAAAGCTGCGGAAGAGAAAGCACAACGTCGCCGCAATCCACGGCGATATGACCCAACGGGAGCGGGAGCGCACGCTCGAACGCTTTCGCGAGGGTGATCTCCATGTCCTCATCGCGACGAACGTGGCCGCGAGGGGGCTGCACATTGAAGACATCAGCCATGTCGTGAACTATGACCTTCCCGAGGACGCCGAGGTCTTCACCCACCGCGTCGGCCGGACCGGCCGCGCGGGCAAGACTGGGGTCGCCGTGACCTTCGTAGGGGAGTGGGACTTCGATCAGTTCGATCAACTTCGTGCCAAGGCGGGCGTTCCCTTCCGCCGGGAGATCCTCGAGCTCTACGACCGCTAGTAACCTCTCGGCGTGGCGACGACACCGGCCCCCGGCCAGCAGGACGTCTACGCGGTCGTTCGCCTCGACTCGTTCCGCAACTTCACTCCGCGCCCCGAGAACGTGACCATCCGCAGAGTGGTGCACCACTTCGCGGAGGCGGAGCTGGAGGTCCGGCACCTGAACATGACGGCACCGACCGGGACCGTCTACTTCATCCAGCGCACGACCGTCGCGCCTCGGATCGCGCCCGCCGTCGTCGCGCCGCCCTCCCCAGTGGTCGCGATCGCCGCAGCCGTCCTGTCGTCGCTCTCTCCGCGCTCCCGTCGTGCGCGCGCCGAGAAGAAGGCCGGGAAGAAGAAACCCAAGAAGGCCAAGCGCAAGTAGTCGCCACGGCGGCTAGCCGAACGTCAGCGAGTCCACGATCTGCTGGAGCGTCCGCTCGGTAATCCCGCGCGGGCCCTCGTTACCCGGTCCCGTCGCATAGCGAAGGACGAGCATCCGGTCGCCGCGCTGAACGTAATAGGCGTGCATTCGCAGCGAGGGTTCGATGGGCCACGACGCGGTGTATCCAGACAACTGACTCAATGTGGTCTGGCCGACGACACACGAGTTTCGATCGCACCCGTCGACTCGCCACCAATCCATCGCCAAGACCCCTCGCCGCTCGTGCACCTCGACGACGAGATCCCAGGGAACGACCACATCAATCCCCACGAGGTGCGTCCACTCGTCGGACGTCTGGCCTGTGAACTCAACGCGGTCAAGCTCACCGGTCGGCGGTGTGCGGCCGCGCACCGGAGGCGCGACGCGCCAATCGGCCGGTAGGACGATCCCATAACCGAACGCGTCGTTGCGATAGACGTTGCAGCCCCCGCGCAGACAGGTGGGTCGCGGAAGGTTGATGAGCGGCGCCGTGGAGACTCCACGCCGAGCCGCCGCGGCAGCGTCGCTCGCTTCGCGGGCGAGCGTCGCGGCTCCGAGGACGAGCACGACCGTTGCGGCAACGACAAGGGTGGTCAATAGGATCGAGGGTCTCGAAGCGGCCCGGGTCGGGATCCACGAACCCTCGGGCGGCAACGGAAGCGAGTCGAGCTCCCGTCGAAAGACTCGGTCGATGGTGAGCTCAGGAAGCATTCCGCACCTCCGCGCGCATGCGCGCCTTGGCCTGCGCCAACGTGGCGCTGACCGTTCCCGTCTTGACGCCGAAGTGCCGCGCGATCTCGCGGTGATCGAGGCCGAGGTAGAACTGCGCCACCACCATTGCCCTCTGGCGCTCGGTGAGGCCCGCGAGGAGCCGTCCGACTTCCATCCGGTCGAGAGTCGCTTCAATCTCGTCGTCGCCGCTATGGCCAGTCACCCACTCGAGTGGCAAGAGGGGAAGACGCCGGAGTCGCCGCGAGCTGCGGATCGCGACCACGAAGAGCCAGCCCGCGAGATCCGCGTCGTGCGCGGGTGGATGGCGGAGTCCGGCGACGAAGGCATCGTGCAGCGCGTCGAGCGCGCGGTCCCGGTCGCGCAAGACCGCGAGGAGCGCTCGATAAAGACGTGGGAATTCCAGTCGGTACAGCTCGGCCCAGCGCTCTGCGGTCATCACGGTCCACTCTGTAATGCCGCCGGGCAGACACTTTCGTTAGTCCGCCTGGCGCTTACTCGCTAAGCCGCGACTTTTGCGAGCTCCTTCCGCACGATCTTCGTCGCCTCGACGACTGCCACGCACTTCTCGACGCTTTCCTCGACCGTCCGCGTCTTGAGCCCGCAGTCGGGATGCGGCCACAGCTTCGGCGCGGGCACGTATCGCAGGCCCTTGCGGATCCCTTCCGCGGCCTCCTCGACGGTCTCGGTCTGGTGCGCGTGCACGTCGACGATCCCGATCGCGAGCTCTTTGGTGAAGGGATTGCGGTCGAACAAATCGAGCCAGCGGTACCCGTAGTTCGCCATCGCCAGGTCCAGCTGGTCGACAGGCAAGTCGAGCACCTGCGGATAGATCGCGGCGAAGTCCCCGTAGCAGATGTGCGAGATCGTCTTCGCGGATAGGCCCGCGGTCACGATGCCCATCGCCTCGATGGCGATCTCGATCTCCTCAGGCCGCGCGTGGATCGCTGGTTCGTCGATCTGGATGTATTTCGCACCGGCGCGCTCGAGGTCGCGCGCCTCGTCGCGCACGATCTCGGCGAGCGCGAGCACCGCGTCGCGACGCGTCGGATACGCCTCGTTGTAGGACCAATCGAGCAGCGTGTAGGGACCGGTCAGCATTCCCTTCACCGGCTTCGAGGTGAGCGACTGCGCGTACTCGAACCAGCTCACGGTCATGGGTCTCGGTCGCGAGACCTTCCCCGCGATCACCGGCTTGTGGTAGTAGCGGTTGCCATACGAGCGCACAAGCCCGCCGATCTTGAAGCCCTCGAGTCGTTCGGCGAAATACGCGACCATGTCGCCGCGATACATCTCGCCGTCGACGAGGACGTCGAGCCCGATGTCCTCCTGCCGCCGGATCCATTCCGCCGTCGCCTTGCGCTCGAGGTCCTCGAGCTCGGTCGCGCCGAGCTTGCCGCGCGCGGCCTGGCCACGTGCTTTGGTCAGGTAATCGGGCTTCCC
>Ga0209806_1002602_pt1 | contig 11190 bp, 7 predicted proteins | sample GraSoiAngelo_152_FD_186166 | JGI IMG/M metagenome (GOLD analysis project Ga0209806, IMG submission 186166) | Grasslands soil microbial communities from the Angelo Coastal Reserve, California, USA - 14_1009_12_30cm (SPAdes) (version 2) | ecosystem: Environmental > Terrestrial > Soil > Grasslands ... | reverse complement strand
CGGGGCCGAGAGCTACCGGCTGGGACTCGAGGGCCTGGTCGGCTATCTCGCGTCCCGCCATGCACGCTGATCCGCGGCGCCAGCGACAGGAGGCGCTCGTCGGCACGCTCGCCGCCGCGGCGCTGGATGGGCTGCTCGTGACGTCGCGCGCCAACATTCGCTACCTGACCGGCTTCAGCGGCTCCGCGGCCCTCGTGGCGGTGACCCGCGGCGACGTGCTGTTGGTGACCGACTTTCGCTACGACGAGCAAGCGCGGGCCGAAGCGGGCGCCGTGGCCCGGGTCGAGGTCGAGAGCACGAGCGTGTGGGACCGGTTCTTCAAGGAGTTGGCCACGCTCGGGCCGCTCGCCGCGGTGGGGTACGAGGCGCACGCGCTCACCGTGCAGGACGCCGAGCGCTTCACGCAGGCCGGTCAGGCGTGGCGCTGGATGGCGACCAAGGATCTGGTGGAGCGGCTGCGCGCCGCCAAGGGGCCGGGTGAGGTGGCTGCGATCCGCGGCGCGGCTGACCTGGCGGGTGCGGCGCTGCGGGACACCCTGCCGCGGGTGCGGGTGGGGATGACGGAGCTCGAGATCGCCGGCGTGCTCGAGGGGGCGCTGCGGCGGCTGGGGAGCGAGGGACACCCGTTTTCCACGATCGTGGCATCGGGCCCGCGGGCGGCGCTGCCGCACGCGCGCTCGAGCCGGCGGGTGGTCGCGAAGGGCGAGTGGCTGCTGCTGGACTTCGGTGCGCAAGTGGACGGCTACTGCGCCGACATCACGCGCACGCTCGTCGTCGGCGCGCGGGCGACGGAGCGGCAGCGAGCGTTGTACGAGCTGGTGGCGGAGGCGCAGCGGCGGGCGCGCGAATGCGTCCGCGCCGGGATGACCGGGCGCGACGCCGACGCGCTCGCGCGGGACGTGATCGCAGCGCGCGGGTTCGGCGACGCGTTCGGTCACTCGCTCGGGCACGGGCTGGGACTGGAAGTGCACGAGGCGCCGCGGCTGTCCAAGACGAACGCCGATCCGCTTCCCGTCGGCGCGGTGGTGACGATCGAGCCGGGCGTGTATCTCGCCGGGCAGGGGGGTGTGCGGATCGAAGACGACGTCCACTTGTCGGCCACGGGACCGGTCCTCTTGTCGGACGGTCGCACGGAACTTCTCGAACTCGTGTAGATTTTGGGGTCTATGAACCTCGCCATCATCGCGCAGCTGGTGCAGATCTTGAAGGAGGCCCCGGAGCTCGGGGCGATCGAGGTGCGCCGGGGTCTGTTCGGGCGGTGGTCGTCGATCCAGGTCACGAAAGTGGGCCACGGGACTAACGCGGGCGGCGGTGGGGGAGGGGGGGGGCCGCACATGGTCGTTGCGCAGACGCCCGGCGGGATGCTCGTTCCGGTCGCCCCGACCGCGCCGGGCGCGGCCGCGCCGCCGAAAACGCACCTGGTCGACATCAAGTCCCCCATGGTCGGCACGTTCTACTCCGCGCCCGAGCCGGGTGCGGATCCGTATGTGAAAGCCGGCAGCCGCGTCGCTGCCGGGCAAGTGGTGTGCATCATCGAAGCGATGAAGATCATGAACGAGATCGAGGCCGAAGTCGCGGGGCTGGTGCGCGAAGTGTGTGTCGAGAACGCCCAGCCGGTCGAGTTCGGCCAGCCTCTTTTCCGAGTGGACCCTCATGCCTGACGCCCCTGCTACCGCCGGCGCGACCTTCAACTTCAAGCAGGCCATCACGCAGATGGTCCAGCGCAACGCGTCCGACCTGCTGCTCAAGGTGGGCCGTCCGGCGACCATCCGCGTGAACGGCGAGCTGCAGTCGCTGGAGACGGCTCCGCTCAAGCCGGAGGAGCTGAAATCGCTGGCCGAGCAGATCATGACGCCGCGGCAGGTGAAGGAGTTCGCCGAGCACAAGGAGGCGGACTTCGCGATCGGCGTGCCGGGCGTGGGTCGGTTCCGGACGAACGTGTACCAGCAGCGCGGCACCGTGGCGTTCGCCTTCCGGTCGATTCCCTACGAAGTCAAGACGATCCGCGAGCTGAACCTGCCCCCCGTGATCGAGGAGATCGCGATCAAGCCGCGTGGCCTGGTGCTCGTGACCGGCGTGACAGGGTCGGGGAAGTCGACGGCGCTGGCGGCGATGGTCAACCACATCAACCTGAGCCGGCGCGTCAATATCATCACGATCGAGGACCCGATCGAATTTCTGCACCGCGACAACCTGGCGAACATTTCGCAGCGCGAGGTGGGCAACGACACGCTGTCGTTTAACGCGGCGCTGCGTCACGTGCTGCGCCAGGCGCCGGACGTCATCCTCATCGGCGAGATCCGCGACATGGAGACGCTCGATACGGCGCTCAAGGCGGCGGACACCGGGCATCTGGTGTTCTCGACGCTCCACACGACGGACTGCACGCAGACGATCAACCGCGTGATCTCGTTCTTCCCGCCGCACCAGCACGACGAAATCCGTCACCTCCTGTCGACCGCGCTCGCGGCGGTGGTGTCGCTCCGCCTGGTCCCGAAGAAGGACGGCCAGGGGCGGGTGCCGGCGTCGGAGGTGCTGATCAACACGGCGGCGGTGCAAGACAACATCCGCGACATCACGAAGCAGCTCAACATCCCGGACCTGATCGCCCAGGGCTCGGTGCAGTACGGGATGCAGAGCTTCGACCAGTCTCTGTTCCACTGGTACCAGCAGGGCGTGATCAGCTACGAGAGCGCGATCTTTTACGCCACCAACCCGAGCGAGTTCGCGCTCAAGGTGTCGGGCGTCGAGTCCGGGCAGAGCCGGGCGTTCGGCGGCTCCACGGCCGCAGCCGGTCAGCGCGGCGACCTCGCGCCCTGATGTTCAAGAAGGTGCTGGTCGCGAACCGCGGGGAGATCGCCCTGCGGGTGATCCGTGCGTGCAAGGAGCTGGGGATCGAAGCCGTGGCGGTCTATTCCGAGGCCGACCGCGAGTGCCTGCACACGCGGTTCGCCGACGACGACGTGTGCATCGGGCGGGCGCCGTCGCGGGACAGCTATCTCAACATTCCGCGCATCATCGCGGCGGCGGAGATCACCGGCGCCGACGCGATTCACCCCGGGTACGGGTTTCTCGCCGAAAACGCCGAATTCGCCGACATCGTCAAGGCATCGAACATCACGTTCATCGGCCCGAGCGGCGACCAGATTCGCCAGATGGGCGACAAAGCGGCGGCCCGCAAGCTGGCGCAGAAGCTCAAGGTACCGACGGTGCCGGGCTCGCCGGGGCCGGTCGAGGATGCAGACACGGGGTTGAAGATCGCCGAAAAGATCGGATTCCCGGTGATCATCAAGGCCGCGGCGGGCGGGGGGGGCAAGGGGATGCGCGTCGCCGCCGACGGGGAGTCGTTTGGCCAAGCGTTCAGTCTCGCCCGCCAGGAGGCGCTCGCGGCGTTCGGGTCGGACGAAGTGTACCTCGAAAAGTACCTCGCGCGGCCGCGGCACGTGGAGATTCAGATCATGGGCGACACCCACGGCCGCATCATGCACCTGTGCGAGCGGGACTGCTCGGTGCAGCGACGCCACCAAAAGCTGATCGAGGAGGCGCCGAGTCCCGCCGTGGACCAGACGCTGCGCCAGGACATCGGGGATGCGGCGGTCCGGCTGGCGCAAGAGATCAGCTACGCGGGGGCGGGGACGATCGAGTTCCTGCTCGACGAGGACGGTGCGTTCTACTTCATGGAGATGAACACGCGCATCCAGGTCGAGCACCCGGTGACGGAGATGTGTACGAACTTCGATCTCGTGAAGGAACAGATCCGGGTCGCGGCGGGGGAGCCGCTGTCGCTCGTGATGAACGGCCACCGGCTGCGGGGGCATGCCATCGAATGCCGCGTGAATGCCGAAGACCCGGCGCGCAACTTCCAGCCGAGCCCCGGCACGATCACCGCCTACCATCCGCCGGGCGGTCCCGGCGTGCGGGTGGACACGCACATCTACGACGGCTACACGGTGCCGCCGTATTACGACTCGCTGTTGGCGAAGGTGATCGTGCACGGCAATACGCGCGCCGAAGCGCTGGCGCGCATGCGGCAGGCATTGGACTCGTTTATCATTGAGGGCGTGACCACGACCATTCCTTTCCTCAGTCGGGTCATGCGCCACCCCGACTTCGTGGCGGGCCGTGTCGATACCAAGTTCCTCGAGCGTGAGCCGCAGCTGCTCCAGCCGTCATGAAGATCGACGTCTACTTCACCCCCCTCGGCCTCGGCGCAGGCGATCTTGGCGGCCGGGGCATCGTCGTGATCGACGTGCTGCGCGCGACCACAACGATCGTGACGGCGCTGGCGAACGGGGCGAAGGCCGTGATCCCCGCTGCCACGTCCGAGGAAGCAGTCCGGCTCGCCTCGCACCTCGAGAAGGACGGCGTGCTGCTCGCGGGGGAGCGGCGCAGCGTCAAGATCGACGGCTTCGCGCTCGGGAACTCGCCCCGGGAGATGACACCCGCTGCGGTCGCCGGGAAGACGATCGTGCTCGCCACGACCAACGGGACGCCAGCGCTGGTGGCGGCACAAGGGGGCGAGCCCGTGTTGGTGGGCGCGCCGGCCAACTTCCGGGTGCTGGGCGAGCGCGCCCGCCAGCTGCTCGCGACACGGGGCGACTTGGTGATCATCTGCGCCGGCCGAGAGAAGCAGTTCGCGATCGAGGACGCCTACACCGCTGGCCGGCTCGTGAAGGTTGCGAAAAAGGGGACCCGCAAAGTCGAGCTGAACGATGCGGCCCGGGCGGCGCTCGTGCTGACCGAGCAGTTCGCGAGCTGGAAGGAGGCGCTCGCGGACTCCGAAGCCGCCCTCCAGCTCGCCGAGGCGGACCTCGCAGAGGACGTCGCGTTCGCCGCGAAGGCGGATCGCTTCGGCGTGGTCCCGACGTACGCGAATCGCCGCATCACATGACGCCGAAGGCGCGCCAGGAGCTCGTCGGGATCGGCGCCTTGGTCGTGGGCCTGTTCCTCGGGTTGACCCTGCTCCGTCTTCCCATCACCGGGAGCTGGGGCGAACGCATCGGCTCGCTCTTGTGGCGGGTGTTCGGGGCCGGCTCGGTCCTCCTGCCCGTGCTCGGCATCGGGTGGGCGCTGGCGGCGTTCGAGCGCCTTGGCACCCTGTCGGCGCCGCGCGCGGCGGCTCTGGGCGGCGGGCTCGTCGTGCTGCTGCCGTACGGGATCGGCACCGTCACCGGAGCCGGCTTCGTTTCCGACTACCGGACCTGGGGCCCCACCGCCAAACTCGTCGGCATGCTTCCGGCGGCCCTCGCCCACGGCGTGCACCAGGCGGTCGGCACCGCAGGCGGCGTGTTGGTCGGGGTGTTCGCACTCTCGGCGTTGGGGCTCCTCACTGTCGGCTGGCATCCGCTGGTCGTGCTGAGAGGCCGGGAAAAGGTCGGGGAAGGGGGAAGAGGGAAGGGGGAGAAGCGAGACGTCAAGAAGCCTGTCGCTGCGGCACGACCCGACGACAGCGACGCACTCTTCACTCTTCCCCCTTCCCCGAAATCCCGGAAGTTCAAGACACCTCCGTCCGTCCGACCGACCGTCGTCCCCAAAGGGGTTCTGATCCCGCCCATCGATCTCCTCAATCCGGCTCCCGCCGAGGACGGCGACGCCGGCCTCGCCCAGATCGAGCAGATGGGACGGAAGCTGATCGAGACGCTCCAGACGTTTCGCGTCGAGGGCTCGATCGCCGGACGCACGGTGGGCCCGGTCGTGACCCAGTACGAGGTAGCCCCCGGACCCGGGGTCAAGGTGGGCCGCATCGCGGCGCTCGCGGACGATCTGGCGCTGGCGATGCGGGCCCAGTCGCTCCGGATCGTCGCTCCGATCCCGGGGAAGGCGGCCGTCGGCATCGAGGTGCCGAACCCCATGCCGCGCATGGTTCATGTGCGCGAGCTCATCGAAGGCGAGGAGTTCCACAGCGGGACTCGCGTGCTCCCGATCTCGCTCGGCAAAAACCTCGAGGGCGAGCCGGTCGTGGCCGATCTGGCGAAGATGCCGCACCTGCTGATCGCCGGCGCCACCGGCTCGGGAAAGTCGGTGTGCATCAACACGATCATCACGAGCCTGTTATACCGCTATCCGCCGCAGGAGCTGCGGATGCTGCTGATCGACCCGAAGATGGTGGAGCTCTCGATGTACAATGCGCTTCCCCATCTGCGGCATCCCGTGGTCACCAACAACCAGAAGGCCGCGACGGCGCTCAAGTGGGCGGTGCGCGAGATGGAGCGTCGCTACCAGCTGTTCCACGCCAATCACGCCCGCAACATCACCGACTTCAACCGCAAGGTGCGCGACGGGAAGCCGCTCAAAGGTCAGCGCGAGACACTCGTCACCCAAGCGGGAGGAGGGGTTCAGCAGGAGCTGCCGTTCGATGCGGAGTATACGGAGGGGGTGCTCCCCTACGTCGTGGTGATCCTCGACGAGCTCGCGGACCTCATGATGACCGTGCAGCACGAAGTCGAGACGCCGCTCGCCACGCTGGCGCAGAAGGCGCGGGCCGTGGGGATTCACCTGATCCTCGCGACGCAGCGGCCATCGGTGAACGTCATTACCGGCCTCATCAAGGCGAACTTTTCCTGCCGCATCGCATTCCGCGTCGCATCGAAAGTGGACAGCCGCACCATCCTCGACCAAAACGGCGCGGAGACGTTGCTGGGAAACGGCGACATGCTGTTCCTCCCCCCCGGCAAGAGCGAGCCGGTCCGCATCCAGGGCTGCTTCATCTCGACGGACGAGACCGAGCGCTTGATGGGGTGGTACACCGAGCGCCGCGCCCAACTGGAGCGGCGGGTCGAAGTGGACATCATCGAGCAGATGGAGCAGCTCGCGGACGCGGAGAAAGCCGGAGAAGGGAGCGCGGGACAGGGGGAGGGCGAAGGTCAGCGCGATCCGCTGTTTCGCCAGGCCGCCGAAGTGTGCGTCCAGAACCAGATCGGCTCGACGTCGCTGCTGCAACGGCGCATGAGTATCGGGTACGGCCGGGCCGCACGCATCATCGATCAGCTGGAGCTGGCCGGGATCCTCGGGCCCGCGAACGGCAGCAAGCCGCGCGACGTGCTCATCGGGCTCGACGACCTGGACGAAATCTGCGGCGACTGATCCGTTTCAAGGTGGCACTGGGGATCACGGGGCTGCTCCCACAAACCCATAAAACCGAAAAAACACCAAACTTGCGCAGCCGCTGCACCTGTTTTACAATGGTGTCCGTCGCATCGTCGCTGCAGATGCAGCGCGGGTGCTACCCCAGCGTGTTGTTGTGACACACTTCACGGGTCGCTGGTGCGGGGGAGGGTCCCCCGAAGGCACAGCCAGTTTGGACGCTGCTCAGAGCAAACCCGTCTAAAGACGGCGACGCAGAGCTACGGGGCTTCGGCGTAACGGCCATGCCCGCCGGGCCGCCAGCGAATCGACCAATGGTCGACGCTGGCGGCCTTTTCCTGCTTAGGCATCTGGCCGGAGAGAGCGAGCTATGCCGTTCACGTTCAAGCTGTCCCAGCGTTTGGCGCGGATACGATGGGTCGCCCTGCTCCTCACCACCGCGGCGCTCGCCGCGTGCGAGAAGCCTGTCGGCCTCACCGAAGTAACCAGCACCCTTTCCCGGCTCGTTGTTTCTCCCAAAGTCCTCACGCTTCGACCAAACCAGACCGCCGACTTCATGGCGGTCGGCCTCACGAACGCCGGCGACACAGCCACGGTGGCGGTGAACTGGAGCGTCACCAGCGGCAGCATTGCGGCCATGAGCACGAACGGCGGCCGGCACTACGGACGCTACACGGCCACCGCGGACACAGGCACGGTGAAGGTCGTCGCCACAGGGAACCAGGCCGCAGTCGCCGACACGGCTGTCGTGCGCGTTACGCCGATACCCGTGTCGATCGTGACCGTAGCCCCGGCGCCGGCGAGCGTGCTGGTGGGCCAGCTGCTGCAACTCTCCGCCACCACGGCGGACTCCGCTGGTAACGTGCTGAGCGGCCGCGCCGTCACGTGGGCGAGCAGCAACACCGTGGTCGCCACCGTTAGCGGCACCGGGCTGTTGACCGGCGTGGTCTCAGGCACGGCGACGATCACGGCGACGAGTGAGGGGACGAGCGGCACGGCGGCCGTCACCGTCACGGTCGCTCCCGTAGCCACGGTAGGCGTGAGCCCGGGGGCACCGAGTGTGGTCATCGGCGGCACGGCGCAGCTTGCGGCTGCGCTCCGGGACGCCAATGGGAATCCGCTCAGCGGACGCACGGTGACGTGGGCGACGAGCAACGGCGGCGTGGCCACGGTGACGGCGACCGGTCTCGTCGCGGGCGTGGCCGTGGGTAGCGCGACGATCACGGCGACGAGTGAGGGGAAGAGCGGCACGGCGACGGTGACGGTGACGGCGGTGGCCGTCCCGGTGGCTTCCGTTGCGGTGAGCCCGGCGACGGCGAGCCTGCCAGTCGCCGGAACAGTCCAGTTGGCGGCGACGCCACAGGACTCGGCTGGGAAGATGCTGGCGGGCCGGACCGTCACCTGGGCGTCGAGCGCTTCCGGTGTGGCGACCGTTTTGGCGAGCGGGCTCGTGACCGGCGTCGCGGCCGGCACTGCGACAATCACGGCGACGAGCGAGGGGAAGAGTGGCACGGCGAGCGTGACGGTCACGACGCCGCCCCCGCCCCCCCCGCCCCCGCCCCCGCCGCCCACGACCGGCTCGTGCCTGCTGCAGAGCGGGTCGCTCATCACCCTCTCCGGGTTGCGGACGACGGCGTACCAGAACACGAGCGCCCCGAGCGGCACGAAGTTCGACGCCACGGCGGCGCAGTGGCTCTTGAACACGCCCGACGTGTGGGGCTTCATCGGCTCGAGCGCGAACCTCTGCTGGCACGGGGGGCAGATCCTCGGGACGGTCCCCCCTTCGACGCCGTATGAGGACGCCCTCAACGGCTACCACCTCATGTACGGCGTGGACGTCCATGGGGCGAGCCCCGTGGTCGAGGGCCTGACCATCTTCACCGGCGGGGACGGGATCACCTTCGACGACCCGAGTGATGCGAATTGGACAGTGCGCGGCACGCACATGACGTACATCCGCGACGACTGTATCGAGAACGACTACCTGAACTCGGGCCTCGTGGACGATTCATTCTTCGACGGCTGCTACGACTTCATCTCGGCGCGCGCGTACGGCGCGGGCGCGCCGGACGGGCGGGCGAACACGGTGACCGTGCAGAACTCGCTCGTGCGCGTGCAGGCGATGGACAAGCTCTATCCGGGGATCCCGACCCCGGGGTACGGCGGTTTCTGGAAGTGGAGCGGCAGCGGGAGCCCCAACACCGATATCGGCCCGAGCCTCGTGTTGAACAACAACGTGTTCCGGGCCGACCAGCTCCCCGCGGAGCACAACTCGGCGGGCCTTTACATGGCGCCAGTGCCGGGCAAGGTGACGAGCTGCGCCAACAACGTGATGGTGTGGCTCGGCCCGGGGAGTTTCCCGGAGCCGTTACCGAGCTGCTTCACCGTGCTGACGGGCCAGGCAGGGCGGGATTACTGGGACCGGGCGGTAGCGCAGTGGAAGGCGGCGCATCCCGCGCTGATCGACCTGGCGCCGCCGATCGTGTCGCTGTGGTCGCCCGGGCTCTCCGGGTCGAGCACCTTGACCGGGACGGTGAATCTCGTGGCGACGGCGGCCGATGATCAGGCGCTCGTCGGGGTGCAGTTCCAGCTGAACGGACAGCCGATCGGGGCGGAGGTGTCGACGGACGGGCCGCCGGCGAAGTACACGCTAGGGTGGGATTCGCATGCCGGCGCGAACGGGACGTACACGCTCACGGCCACGGCGCGCGATGCCGCGGGCCACACCACCACCTCGGCCGGCGTCACGGTTACGATCAGCAACTGATCTCGGCGACGCCTGAGGACGCCAACCCCTCCCCTCTCGGGGGGGAGGGGTGTTGCCGTTCTGCCGCGGTCAGGGCTGGTGTGGGACTTGCATGGAGGGGGCCTGTGGTGAAGCCCACGGCGGGGGCTACCGTACCACGCTGTGAGGCGCCGCCGTCACACCGCGTAACGGAGTGCGTGTCGTAGTCTCCGCAGCGGATGTGGCGAGCAAACGACAATCACAACCACAATGAGCAGGGCGCGGCGACTCGGGTGCGACGTGCGCGTAAGTGATTCTACCACGTTCCAAGCCAGTGCGCGCAGCCGACAGGTGCTCTGGGGCGTCGTGCTGGCCCTCGCGGTCGGTGGCTGCGGGCGCAATGACCTCACGCAAGTGCCGCCGCCCCCGCCCCCACCTCCCGTCGCATCGGTGGAGGTGTCGCCGACGTCGGCGACCTTGGATTCCGGTCAAACTCTCTCGCTCAACGCCACGCCGAAAGACGGGGGCGGGCATGCTGTGCCGGGGCTGCCGGTAACCTGGATGAGTGACGACACACAGATCGCGACCGTGACGCCCGCGGGGATTGTGACGGCCCTCACGGGCGGCACGGCAACGGTCACGGCGACGAGTGACGACGTCCGCGGCCGGGCCGAGATCGCGGTCATCGCCCCGCTGCCCCCACCGGGTGTCTCGTGTCTGACGCAGCCGGGTGCGGTCCTCACCGTGAGCGGAGTACAGACATCGGCACTCGTGGATACCAGTCTGGCGCTCAACGCCAAGATCGCCGCTAGCACCGCGCAGTTTCTCACCTCCGAGAACATCCCGATCAGGGTCGGCGGTAATGCCGGTCTCTGTTTCAGCGCGGGAGGGGTCATGGGCACGCTGCCGCCCGCGACGCCGTGGATACGGATGCACAAGACCTATGGCCTCGTGCCGTACGCACGCTCGTTCAGGCTGGAGCGGCTCCGCGTCTTCGACTACGGGATGGGCGTCAGCATGGATGCGGCAGGAGACGCCTCCTGGTCGCTGCGGGACGTGTACTTCACGTACATTCGCGACGACTGCGTCGAGAATACGTTTCTCAACAGCGGCACCATCGAGAATTCGCTGTTCGACGGCTGCTACGAAGCCTTCAGCTCGCGACCGTACACGACCCCACCTCCGGACGGGAGCAACAATCTCGTGGTCGTGCGGAACTCTCTGGTCCGGCTGCAGGACATGGACCAGGGCTACCTGCGCCCCGGCCATGGGGGGTTCTTCAAGTGGTACCCGGCGGCGCCCAAGGTCTCGCTGTATCACACCGTGTTCCGCGTCGACAGCCCGAACATCGAGAACAGCGTGCTCGATGTTCGGGCTGTCGA
>Ga0209806_1002600_pt1 | contig 11192 bp, 10 predicted proteins | sample GraSoiAngelo_152_FD_186166 | JGI IMG/M metagenome (GOLD analysis project Ga0209806, IMG submission 186166) | Grasslands soil microbial communities from the Angelo Coastal Reserve, California, USA - 14_1009_12_30cm (SPAdes) (version 2) | ecosystem: Environmental > Terrestrial > Soil > Grasslands ... | reverse complement strand
TCGGGCGGCCGGTAGCCGGCCAGGATCTGCCGCGCCGCCGACACACGGTGCACCTCGTCGGGACCGTCGTAGATGCGGGCCGCGCGTGCATGGCGGTACATCTCCTCGAGCGGCAGGTCGGATGAATAACCGAGCGAGCCGTGGATCTGGATCGCGCGGTCGATCACGTCGTGCAGGACCTTCGCGCCATAGAACTTGATCAGTGAGATCTCCTTGCGCGCGGCAGACGCACCTTGCGTGTCGATGACCCACGCCGCGTGCAGGGTCATCAAGCGGGCGGCCTGCATCTCGGCCGCCGAGTCCGCGATCCAGTTCTGCACCGTCTGGTGACTCGCCAGCTTCTTGCCGAAAGCCTCGCGCTGAAGGGCGCGCTCGCACAGCATGTCGAATGCGCGCCGCGCCTGGCCCAGCCAGCGCATGCAGTGGTGGATGCGCCCCGGTCCGAGCCGTGCCTGTGCGATCAAAAATCCCTGTCCACGCTCGCCAAGCACGTTGGCCGCCGGCACGCGCACGTTCTCGTAGAAGACCTCAGCGTGGCCGTAACCGAACTTCTCGTGCTCACCGCCCATCGTGGGCACGTTGCGCACCCTCTTCAGGCCGGGCGTGTCAGACGGCACGATGATCATCGACGCGCGCTCATAGGAGTCGGCCTTCGGCTCGGTGACGACCATGGCGATAAGGAAGTCCGCGATCATCCCGTTCGACGTGAACCACTTGTGGCCGTTGATCACCCACTCGTCGCCGTCGAGCTCTGCCGTAGTCGCAAGCAGCGTCGGGTCTGAGCCCGCGGTTTCAGGCTCGGTCATCGAAAAGGCGGAGCGGATCTTTCCGTCGAGCAGCGGATGGAGCCACCGCGTCTTCTGCTCCTCGGTGCCGAAGTGGGCGAGGATCTCTGAGTTCCCGGAGTCGGGTGCCTGGTTGCCAAACACGATCGGCCCCCAGACCGACGCACCCTCGATCTCGTGCATCAGGCCCAGCTTCACCTGCCCGTAGCCCTGGCCGCCCAGCTCGGGCGGCAGGTGAGTGGCCCACAGCTTCTGCCGCTTGACCTCTTCCTGCAGCGGGCGGACCGCCCGCATGAATCCCCTCTCGTCCACGTCGAGGACCTCGAGCGGATACACCTCGTCGTGCATGAACCGGCGCATCCATTCGAGCTTTTTCTCGAACTCCGGCTCGGTCGAGAACTCCCAGGTCACAGTAGGGTGATTCCTTCGTCGATCATGCCGACGATGGTATCCGTCAGGCCTTCGTACATGGGGTCGGGCCGCCGGCCCTTGCGGTGCAGCATCAAGTTGTAACCGAGGATCGCGGCGTACTTGTAGAGGCTGAGCGCGATATACCAGCGCATCTCTCTCTCGTCCACGCCGTAGAGCATGAAGAGCTCGTGGAGGTCAAGCGCGACGGCGCCGCCCGGACTCGGCGCGCCGGGGAACTGCCGGCGGACCGTCATCGCGCAGAGGCAGCCGAGGTCGAGGAGCGGCTGGCCCAGCTCGGCGATCTCCCAGTCGAGGACGGCGATCACCTCGGGGCCGCGAAAAAGCATGTTGCCGAAGTGGTAGTCGCCGTGGACCAGAGTGGGCCGGCGCTCAGCCGGCACCTGCGCCGCGAGCAAGCCGCCGAGCTCTCCCGCGCGCGTCGTCAGCTCCTCTGGCGCGCGCTGCATGAGCATCGCCCAACGCATCATCTCTACCTGCAGGCCGATCGGCTCCTCATCGCCAATGCCTGTTTTCTCAGGCGGCAGCGCCTGCAATCTCTTGAGCACATCGATCGCGCTGGTCGCGATGTCGGTCGCGGTCTGCTCGAGGGCGGTCTTTTCGATCCGCCGCCCGCTGACTCGTTCCATGAGGATGAACGGGCGCCCGTCGACGACCGGCTCGTCGGAGATGATCGGGACCGCCGGCGCCGGAAGCCCGGCGTCGTGCAGAGCGGCCATGATCCGCCCCTGCCGCATCACGTCCGCGGTGCCTGCGATGCGCGCATTGGGAGGCGGCAGGCGCAGCACGTACTCGCCACTGTCCGCGGTCACGAAATAAGTGAAGCCGGAGTGGCCTTCGGGAATAGGCTCGACGGAAATCACACGAGTGCCCAGCCTCGCCTCGAGGTCAGCGCGGATCTTCTCGGTCATTCCAGATGAGCGATGTCCCCGAGCGCGCCGACCATCCGCCGGTCGCCCAGCACGCGCACGGTGCTGATGCTCGTGTAGTAGGGGAGGAGGCGCAGACGCCCGGGCTCGAGCTGCATGACGTCGGAGATGCACGCGATGATCGAAGCGCCGTGGCTCACCACGACGACGCGCTCGCCGTCGTGTTCGCGAACCAGGTCGTCGACCACGCGGCGCATTCTGGCCGCCGCGGCCACGGGCTCCTCCTTGAAGTCGAGCGTGCCGTCTTCCGAGATATCGAGCGCCATCTCGATCAACCGGCTGTCGACGCGCACGTCTTCGGTGATCGCACGTGCGGTCTCCATCGCGCGCCGGTAAGGGCTCGAGTAAACCGCGGCGGGTTTGGCGTGCCTTACGCGCTCCGCCAGGCGCTGCGCCTGGTCGCGTCCGAGCGAGCTGAGGGGCGGATCATCGGCCGCGGTCATGTCTCGATAGCAGTCGGCGTGGCGCACGAGCCAGAGCTCGGTCACGCCTTCGACGCCGATCAAAAAAAGGGCCTCGAGAGATCGCATGGCCCGGGTGAGATGCTCCGAGCCGGTCGCCACGGCTAACATTCGACCACATGCTCCGGGTTGTGGGCATCGTCGCCCTCTTCGTCCTAGCAGCCTGCAACCAGACAACCGCCAAGGTTGGACCGTCTCCCTCGCCTGTCATCGCGCAGGGAAACTGGAACCAGAACCTGGCGCTCACGGGCGACCTCCCCGGTCAGATCACCTCGATCGTGCCCGACCAGGGCACGCAGCAGACGTTCTGCTCAGGCGCAAAAGCGCGCAACGGCGACACGTGGTCGGACAGCTTTTACGCCAGCCTCAACTCGAGCGGCGCCGAATGGCAGCTCAACATCGTGATCGAGAACTTCCGCGGGCCAGGGACCTACCTCGACAAGGACGTGAAGATCTCGCTCCAGTCGCCCGACAGCTCGCAGGCATGGCTCAACCAGGACGCCGACCCCGCCAGTCATCTCGACGCGGACAAGGTGACGTTCACGATGGACCGCAACCAGCAGACCGGGACCATCGACGCATTCCTGACGAACGCCACGTCGGGCAAGCGAGGCTCCGAGCACATCACGGGCACCTGGAACTGCCGGGGCTGAGTGGGGTGGAGGTTCACTTCGATGGCCACTGCTTCGGATGCGGTCCACTCAACAAGGACGGCCTGCAGCTGAAGTTCGAGCCGGGGCCGGACGGGTCGGTGGCGGAGTACCAGGTGCCGGAGCGGTTCCAGAGCTGGGCCGGGATGGCACATGGCGGCATCGCCGCCCTGATGCTGGACGAGGCGGTGGGCTGGGCGGCCTGGCACGCAGGGCATCCCGGGGTGACGGGGCGTCTTCAGGTGAGCTATCGCCGGCCCCTGAAGCTGGGCGAACGCGTTCGCATTGTGGGCAAGATCGACCACATCCGCCGGACGCTGGTCTACGTCTCGGCATTCGTGGAGAACCGGGACGACCATTCCCGGGTGGCGGACGCAACCGCGACATTGATGGAGGTCAAAACGGTAGTCGACCCGATCGTCCGGTAGTCACAATTCGTTTCTGTAGAGTGGGCGATTCCCCAATGAGCAGGCCTGAAGTCCCTGTTCCGGCCGCGCGGCGGCTTCTGAACACGTTGCGTTCGGGCAGGCCGCTGCACTACGCAGCCATCGGCCTGGTCGTGCTGGCGGCCGTCATCGTGATGGCGGTCCTCGAGGGCGACCTCCCCGAGCTGTTCCAGTACACGTTCCGCGGCCTGCGGACGTTTTACGGCCAGCACACCTACCTGCCTGGGTACGCGCTGCTGTACATCGAGGAGTCGGGCATCCCCCTGCCGGCGCCGGGCGACGTGTTCGTGATGTACGTCGGGGTGCACATCCCCCGCAACATCGCGGCGTGGCTGGTGGCGTGGCTCGGGCTGATCTTTGTCGTCGTGCTGGGCGCGACGAACCTGTTTTTTGTCTCCCGCCGGTTCGGCACCCGACTGGTCCACAGCCGGTTCGCCGAGTACGTCCACCTGAACCCGGAGCGGTTGGCGAAGGCGGAGGGATGGTTCAAGAGATATGGGGTGCTGGCGATCATCTTCGGCCGCCACATCCCGGGTTTCCGAGTGCCGATCACGGTCGCATCGGGCATATTCAACGTGCCGTACCGGGTCTTCGCCCCGAGCGTCGCTGTCTCGACGGCGATCTGGGCGGGTGTGATGCTGACGCTGGGGATGCTCCTCGGGCCGCGCCTTGCGGTGCTGCTGAACGCGCACGGATGGGTGTATTTCATCTGGGGTGCGATCGTGGTGGCCCTGATCGGCGGGATGTACCTCCGCCAGCGGCGGGCGAGTGCCGGCGCGGCGGGACGTCGGCGGCCCGACCGGCCGGTAGAATCACCGAGTTCCTAGATCTCGGGACGTCGGGAGCGCGGTTCGTCTCGAGGCGCCGAAATATGGAACGATTGCTCGTCGTCGGGGGCTGGCGCAGTTTGGCAGCGCGCACGGTTCGGGACCGTGAGGCCCCGGGTTCAAATCCCGGGCCCCCGACCAGTTCTGACTTCAAATGGGCGTTTTTTGGGCAGCTCAGGGTTGCCGGATCACGGGCGGGTCACACCTTTGTCGGGAAGCCATCCCAAATGGGGGCGTGATGTCGATGCTGACGGAATGATCGCGACGTTCGAGGTCACGTCAACTCGGAGGGGATTCATCTCCCTCCCGGCCCCCTTTGACGAGGGCAAGACGCCCTGTAGTTCGTCCTTGACTTTGAAGCGCACTTGAAGCTGTAGCGTTGGGTGATCAGGTGCTGTGGCTGCAACGGCATGCGTGGTGGGGTCTGCTTGCGATCGCGGCGACTGGCGTGCTCCGCGGCCTTATCGACCTAGCCAGTGGCGTTACATACCAGGCGGAGGATCTCACCGGCAAGACGTTCGCCGAGATCACGGCTGAGAGCGGCGCGGGTTCCCGGCTGAGTGATTTCACCGTTCGCACTGACGGCTTGTACCTGATCGCCTTAGGGATCCTCGCCGGCGCCATCCTCCTTTTCGGGTTCCGACAAAATAGCCGTTGGGCTTGGTGGGCGAGTTGGGCTTTCCCTGTGATGGCGATCGCAGGCTCCGTCTTGGACCTCGGCTTCGGCGTCGCAGGGCCGGGAACCTCGAGTGCGATCGTAGGCGGGCTGGGGGCAGCGATCCTGCTAGTCAGCGCGCCCCGTTTCTTCAAGCAGCACGGGCGTCCCTAAAGACCGGTTTGCAGGCCCATCCGAACCAGCCAAGTGTGGGTTACTGACGGGCCTTGCTCTGCAACAAGAGGCCCCGGCTGCGTTGTCTAAACGGGAGCCGTTCCCGCCAGAAAGGCGGTCGCAACGAGCCGGACGAGGCCGCTGGCCATCGCGATCCAGGCCGTCATGCGCGGTCAGGCGTCCGCTGCTGGCGCACCTTCCCGCCACTCCCGCGTGCGCTCCACCAGCTGCAGCATCACCCAGAAGAGGAACAGTGCATTTAGCACGTGGAGGCCAGAGATGGCGCGCCAGGGTCCTTCAACTGCCATGTGATAGGGCGCCAGCAGCAGGGATTGCAGCACTGTAAGTCCGGATATGGCTGCGGCGAGCCAGAGCAGACGGCCCGGAACCCCACCGATCCAGCCGATCAAGACCAGCAGCACCGGAAGTAAGAAGATGACGGACGCATTCACCACGGCGTGCCAGAAGAAAAAGCCGGCATCGGCGAACACGCCGAGCCCCGCGAGGAGAAACTGGATGAGTACCGCGGCACCAACCACCCAGGTCCCCCAAACGAAGGCCTTTCGCGCGAGCTCTGTTGTCTGACTTCTCATGGTTCTCATCGAGGCGCAGGCGGGGCTGCGCTTTGCAGCCCCGACCTGCTAGCAATTCCCTACGGCGCCACCTGAACCTGCGCGAAGCCTGGGAAGGGCACGCCGAAGACCTGGAAAATGGTCTCCGAGTAATGACCGTCGGTCGACGGGACGCTGATCGCAACCGGGAAGCCCCCCAATCCGTTGAGGACGACGCCATGGATCGTCAGCACTCCATCCGCAGAAGACCAAGTCACGTCCCCCTTGTCAGACACCGCGCCAAAACCGTGCCCGCAGTCGGAGCCTGCGTAGGTTCCGGTCCCGTCCGAACTCAGCTCGATCCAAAGCCATGCTCCGCCGCCGGATGGGCCAGGGGAATTGGCTGAGATCTCGATCTGGTAGACGGCCGTGTTGCCGTAGTCGGCTGACGCCGGGGTTGCGCCTGTGATCAGCATTCCCAGGCCCAAAGCCGACGCCGCGCCGGCGGCAAACACGACCCGGCGAAGACGAGATACAACTTCTTGCATTACCTGCCTCCCTTTGATTTCGCGAACGCGATGCGCCGAAGGTAGTTGTCAAAGGCTGTTGCGCCAAGGAAGCGGGCCATATGCGTCGTGATGGCTACCCTGCACCTCAGAGCAGGAAAACCTTGGCGCGCCGCGCCCGTGCGAGGGGTACCTTGAGGTCAAGCCATGACTCGTCGCCTGAGGGTGCTGCTTGCCGAAGACCAGTACCTCGTCCGGGAAGGGACTCGAAGCCTGCTCGAGAATCACGGCGGGCTCGAGGTGGTGGGCGTGGCCGCAGACTACGACAGCGTGCTTTCTGAGACGCGCCGGCTCAAACCTGACGCCGTCTTGATGGACATCAAGATGCCGCCCGGACATTCCACCGAGGGAATCGACGCCGCCCACGTCATCAAACGCGAACTCCCCGGCACCGGCATCGTGATGCTGAGCCAGCACGACGACGAGGTTTACGTCTGGAGGCTCTTGTCACATGGCGTCGCCGGTTATGGCTATCTACACAAGGTCCGGGTAGGAGACGTCGATGAGTTGGTGCGCGCGGTACAAGTCGTCGCCGCGGGCGGCTCAGTACTCGATCCGCATATCGTCCAGAAGCTTGTCGATCATCGGTCGCGCAAACCGGGCTCCACGGTAGCCACACTTACCCCGGCCGAGCTCGACGTGCTGCGATGGATGGCGGAGGGCAAGACCAACGCCGCCATTGCCGCCGCACTCTCGATTTCAGTGGCGACCGTGGAGCGCCGCATCAACGTTCTCTTCCAGAAACTTGGCCTGAGTGAGGAAAGCGACCTCAATCGGCGAGTGTCGGCTGTGCTGATCTATCTGCGGGAGTCGCCTCCGGGGCTGTGACTTCGGGTTCGTAAGCAACAGAGGCGACGACTCGAGTCCCGGCTCCAGGATGGCTTTCAACCTGCAGCGATCCCCCAAGCGCCGCGACCCTGTCCCTCATGTTGGAAAGTCCCTGGCCGTGTATCTCGCCATTACCGGGCATGCCCCGACCCTGATCGGCAACCTCGAGCTGCAGGTCCTTGCCCTGCAGCCGCAGCGTGACGTTGATCCGTTCGCTCAGGGCGTGTTTCTGCGCGTTGACGATCGCCTCGAGCGCGACAAAGTAGAGTGCGGTCTCACATTCGCGACCAAAGCGCCGGCTGACGATCTCGGGCGCGATGTCCAGGTCGACTGTCACGGGAAGCCGCTGGGCGTGCGTCCACAGCGCGGCCGGCAGGCCCTCGTCCGCAAGGACACTTGGATAGATGCCGTTGCTGAAGTCCTGCAGCGCAAAGACGGTGTCCTCGGCCTCGGTCGCCAGGACCCGGACCAATTCCTTCTGGTCTTCAGCGCCCGAGGTCGTGGCGCGCCTCAGCTTGGCGGCCAGCGTGACCAGGTGCTGCTGGACTCCATCGTGCAGGTCACGCTGAATGCGCCGCCGTTCCTCGTCCTGGGCCTGCACGATCCGCGCGCGAGAAGCGGCTAGCTCGTGAGCCTGCACCCTGACCAGCTCGAGCTGATCGGTCAGGTCCGAGGCCAGACTTGCGTTGCGCAAGGCGAGAGCCGCCTGTTTTGCCAGCGCCTCGAGCAACTCGCGATCGCGTGCACTCAGGGCGCCCTCATTATTCGGTCCACATTCGATTACGCCGACCAGCTGATCACCGTGTTCGAGAGGGACGGCCAGCTCTGCCGCACCCATTGCTCCGGGCGCCGTCCCATCCCATCCGATCGCTCGCATTTCCACTCCGTCGCCGCGGGTTCGCGTGCTTGAGATCTTGACCCAGCGGAGCCCGAGCGCCGTCCTGACCGTGGAGGCCATCCGTGGGCCCAGCACGTTCAGGTCGATCGTCGTCTCGAGAGTGGCACCGAGCTGTCTCAGCGCCTGATAACCGGACAGCCGCTCGCCGAATACCCGGCGATCGGCCAGGCGTTCCAGCCATTGGCGCGCGGGCTGGAACGCGATCGTGACCGCGATCGTGACGAGGATCGCGAGCGCGATCGGAAGGCGCTGCTCGGCTGCCAGCCCGAGCATCCAGGCCAGCCCGAGGTATCCGCCGAGAATTGCCAGCCAGAGCGCGCCGTAGACCAGCGACTTGCGAATGACAACGTCGATGTCGAGCAGGCGGTATTTCATCAGCGCAATCGCGATGCTGAGCGGGAACAGGGGCAGCGTCAGGTACCAGACCGCCTGGCTCAACCAGTAGGGAACGATTCCAAGCTCATGCATCGTGCCCACCACTACCGAGCCCGCAAAACAGATGGCGGCCCACAGCGGCCACTTGACCTGCAGCCGCTGCTCATATGAGAAGCGTCTGTAGCGGAGGGCGAGGATCGCGACCGCGACCAAAGCCCACACGAAGACCGAGTCGTAGTAGGAGCTGGCCGCACTCTGGAGCCAGCCGAGCGCAGGCTGGTAGATCGGGCTCTGGATTTCGGGCCGGGCCCAGACCATGAACGGGTCGTACAGAAGCGTGCGCGAGCACAGCAGCAGCAGTCCGGGAAGCGCCACCACCTGCAAGGTGGCGCCGGCCACGATCCAGCGCTCGTAGCGACGCGAATAGGCGCCGTCTGGAAACACAGCCACGAGCGCCACCCCCGCGGCGACTCCGGCCAGCTCGGCGGCCTGGTTGGCGACCGCAAGCAGCCAGTACCAGGGCTGCGATCCGACCGTCAGCCATAGCAGACTGAGAACCTCGCCCGCGCCCAGCGCAACCAGCGGACTGACGCCAAGCGCAAGCAGCCGATGCGCGATCCGATGCCTTGGCCGCCGCCAGTAAAGGAAGGCTGCTATGAGGTATGCAGGGACGATCGGGAGGTTCGATAGGTATGCCTCGAGGGCTTCGTGGTGGCTGGGCAGGAACTCGCCACCGATGAAGACGGCCCCAGCGAGCGCACCGATCGCCAGCAGGCCCCAGCCTAGGAACGCGGGCATGGCTGCATGGTGAGCCATGCGGGCGAGACGCGAGATGGCTTTCTGCAACTTATCTTCTTCGACCGGCGTCTCGAAGCCGCCACCTGCGAGCGAGGTTGTCGCCTCCGCCGCTTGCGGTTCACTTCCAAGGCCGTTAGGTCGAGGCGAACCAGCCGCTCGGGCCGACGCGGCGGCCTTCCCTGATGCGCGGCTGGTAGTGCCCCGCAAGCAGTTGTGCAGCGAAGCTCGTGCATCCTGTAGACCTTGACGCTGCTGAGTCGAACGATGCCAGGCCCGTCACCAAAGGTCGCGAATCCCGGCCCGCCAGAGTAGGCCGCGACGTCATGGCACAGCGAGCCGGCAAGGCCTGAACTCGTTGAGTGCGCTTGGAGCAGGATTCTGGACCCCCGCCTCGTCACAGAAATGTCACGTACTCGCGGAACCAGAAGGACACAGGAGGACACGAGAGGACACGAAACCTGGCGAAGTTGAGTACAGCAGGACACTGCAGGAAACGACGGGACACTGGAGGACACGAGATACGCAGGGTTCGGGACCGTGAGGCCCCGGGTTCAAATCCCGGGCCCCCGACCACTTCGTATTCAATGTCCGCGCTTTCCCGGGTTGTCTGGAGTCGACGGGCCACAGCCGGGTCACAGTTTCCTGGGCCGCACACAAGCTTGGTCGTCTCCATCGACTTACCGCGGCTAGCACACTCTTTCGTGGCTGCCAAGCGACCAGTACGCCAAGATTCAGTCTCGTGCGTACGATCGCGGCAGGCCGAATCGTGCCATCACGCCGCTCTCAAATGCCGTGATTGCGCTGACCCGACCGCCAACCAAGGTGACCACGATCAGGCCGAACGCGTGGGCGACGCGGCTTAGAGGGCTGAAGACATAGAGGCCGAATGCGGGTTGTCCGTTCGCACGAGTAGGGACGAGCCGGAAGCGTAGGCCCTCGCGGAACGCAGTGGTCGCAAACCACCGTTTGGCCCTCTCCTTACCGTGGTATTCGAGAGGATTCGGTGGCATCCGCAACCACACGTCGTCAGTCAGCAGCGCCACTAACGCGTTCGTGTCGCATTCCTCCCAGGCACGGACCAGCCGGTCAAGGACGTTCTTTTCGTCTGGTGAGTTCGGCAGCGGCGGCGGCTCAGCTTTCGGCAGCTGGCGAGCGAGCGTGGCGCGCGCTCGCTTGACCGCACCGTAGATCGCGTGCTCCGTTGTGTCGAGCATGTCGGCGACTTCGCGCGCGGAGAAGTCCAAGACGTCAGTCAAGATCAGGGCAGCACGCTGGCGCGGTGGCAGCAGCTGCAGCGCGGCGATGAAAGCCAGCGAAATGGTTTCCCGCTGCTCATAGCGCGCTTCCGGTCCCGCCGCCGGGTCAGCGACCTCTGCCAGGATGGCATCGGGATACGGTTCTAGCCAGAGAACCTTACCCAATCGACTGAGCTCTGGCGGCTCCACATCCATGAGCGTCGCACTCGCTGGTGACCGTCTGCGAGCGCGCACCATATTCAAGCAGCGGCCGGTGGCAATTCTGTACAGCCATGTGCGGAAGGAGGCTCGCCCCTCGAATCCCGCCAGTCCCTTCCACGCAGCGGTAAGCGACTCCTGGAAGGCATCTTCAGCGTCGGCGACGGATCCCAGGATTCGGTAGCAGTGCGCATGTAGCTCCCGATGGTAAGGACCGACCAGCTCCTCAAAGGCCACGTCGTCTCCCGAGCGGGCACGAGTGAGTAGCTGCCCTTGCACGCCACCATCCTCTGCTCTATGCCCCCATCTCGCTGCGGACACGCCCACAACAGTACTGACACCGACCGGGACCAAATTTAGGCGGTC
>Ga0209806_1002595_pt1 | contig 11201 bp, 11 predicted proteins | sample GraSoiAngelo_152_FD_186166 | JGI IMG/M metagenome (GOLD analysis project Ga0209806, IMG submission 186166) | Grasslands soil microbial communities from the Angelo Coastal Reserve, California, USA - 14_1009_12_30cm (SPAdes) (version 2) | ecosystem: Environmental > Terrestrial > Soil > Grasslands ... | reverse complement strand
CCTACGTCAAGAGCGTGAGCGCGAGCCAGGCGGGAATCGGCAATTACCTCGAGCTTCTCGGCTACCTGCTCTTTCTTGCTTTGCGGCATATCTCTACGCCGTGGGTCGAGCCGGCGGGACGAATTCGTTGCATTGGCTGAACGTCCTTGGCCTGGCCGCCGCAATAACCTACATCGCCGTCAGCGCGTTCGCGATAGCCGGACAGGTGGTCATGGTCAACTGGGCCAAGGCGGGCGCTGACCCAAAGACGGTGCTTGGCGCTTACATGCTGGACAGCGCCGCTTTCACGCTGAGTTTCGAAATCGCTGCCCTGTTCTTGCTGGCGGTTGGCATTCTCTTGTGGACCCGGCCCATGGCCCTGCGGCTGATCGGCGCCTCCGGGATGCTCGTGGGCTTGGTGCTGTTTGTCACCGGTCTCATAAGCACTGCATCGATTCAGAGTTCGAGCAGCCAGATCGGGTACATGGTATTCAGCCTATGGACCCTCATCGCTGGGATCTACCTGCTGATACGTCCGGCTCCGATAACTCGAGCTGCCTAGCTGCTCCAGTTCGAGGACCGACGATCAGGCGTCAGCGGGTGGAAGAGCCAGCCAACCCCTGAAGCCCGCGAATCGACTCGATCATGCCGAGATGACGGCTCAAGTGTTCGAGGTAGATGAGGACATTGTCGAGATTGGTGTCGGCATCCGGATCATCCTTCGCCACCGCCAGCAACAGATCATCTGGTATGAGCTCGATCGCCTCGTCGGCGTATGCGAATGCGAGTCTGGCGTAGCCCGCGACTTCCGTCTGATCCGGGAACCGAATCTCTTCCGCCGTCTCATCCGACATCTCGGTTCCCGTGTCGCGCCGGCCCATCGAGCCGGAAGCCAGGGACCATCGATCCGCCAGGGACTCTCTCTCCCATACCTGTGTAAGAGGATCCTGAGCCAGGTCCCTGTGGAAGTGAGCGGCGAAAACGTCGTCCCAGCGGGCGGCGTGCCATAGCTGCCAGGCGACCGAGTGAAGACTTGGACCTGCGCTCCACGTAAATTGCTTGGGAGACAGCTCCTCAGCCGACGTCAACAGCCGTTCATGCGTGAGTCTGTAGAAGCGTAAGAGTGTCTCGCTAAGAGAACGCGGGTGCGCCGCCATCAGGTGGTTAAGGTACTGCGCCTCTCACGGTTCGTGGGGTCCGCAACCCTCTTCGAGTTGGTCCAGGCGGTTCGACTAGCGTCCCGCTTGGGCTACTCCTCCTGCCTGCCGGGTGACCGACGCCTGAGGCGTCGTTGCGGCCAGGACCATCGCGGTCAGCACGCGGACTGCCTCTTCGTCGGTCAGCCTTTGCTCTGCGACGAGGGACTGCCATGTTGTGACGGCGGTCGCATGAACGAGGGCACCAGTGAGCAACTGGCGCATGCGCCCACGCGCCTTCCATGGCTCAAGCAACACACCCGGCATGGCACGCAGACGGTCGGCTCGACCTGGCAGAGCGAGCAGCTCCGCCGGCAGGCGAGGCCTGTCGCGCATGATGACTGCCAGGCCGGCCCCAGCGACACGATAGTAGGCGTAGAGCTCGCCCAGAGCTAGCCGGACGCGTTCAATCGGGTCGGCGATCCGGCGCCATTTGTCGGGCTGAGGTGGTGGCCATTGCTCGAACGAATGGCTCGTGCAGGCACGGAAGAGTGAGAGCTCGTCGGGAAAGTGTCGATAGAAGGTCCTGCGCGTCACACGGGCCTTTTCTGCAATGGCCACGTCGGTCGTGTGTGCCGGACCGATCGTGTGGTGGAGCGCGACGGCGGCGTCGACAATGCGCTCGCGTGTTTCATCCTGGCGCTTGGCGCGGCGGTTGAGTACGTACTTCCTGGCGATTTAAGGGATCTCCAGTGTGACTTGATTATTGACAAAGGCCGTGCTAGAGCTTACTGTCACGATCAGTATACAAGTATGGATCGTCAATACGGCACGGAGGCGAATTGATGTGAGAGTTCAAGAGCAGCGGTTGCTCATCGTTCGCCCAGGTGAGGGTAGGTCGGCGAACCTGGGAGGGTTGGGTGTGGACTTCAAGGTGTGGGGTCACCAGACCGGTGGCCGCTTCGCCATCGTCGAGCACCCGATCCAGGCGAGATGCCTCATCCCTCCGCACACGCACAAGATGGAGGACGAGCTGTCCTACGTTCTCGAAGGCCGGGTCGGGGTGAGGGTTGGGGACGACGAGGCCGAGGCGGGAGCCGGCACATACATCTACAAGCCCTGCGGTGTCCCCCACACGTTCTGGAACCCGACCGATCAGCCTGCCAGGCTGCTGGAAATCATCTGCAAGGCGGGCTTTGAGAATTATTTCGTCGAGATTTCCGAGCTGTTCGCGACAGGCGCCAAGCCGGGCGGTGCGGAGCACGAGGCGATCGCGGCCCGGTACAACGAGAGTCATTTCATGGACTGGGTGCCTGAGCTCAAAGCGCGATATGGGCTGAAACTTCTGGGCGAGTCCTGATGGGGTTCATGAGCCACTAACGGCGAAACCGTGAGGGCCCATTGAAAATCCCGACCCGGTCCAAAAAGTTCGAATAGCGACTCGCCGGGGCTACCGCATTTGGTGCACGTGTGCTCCGCAGGTGACGTGCCGCCCGGAAGGAAATTGTGGAGTTACACTCCGGCCGTGGTCTGCAAGCGCTGCGGCCAGGACAATCCACTCGGTGCGCGCTTCTGCCTGGCGTGCGGCGCGCTGCTGGAAGCAGAGCCGGCGAAGCAAGAACGCAAATTGGTTTCAGTGCTCTTCGTGGACCTGGTCGGCTTCACCGGGCAGTCTGAACGAGCGGACCCGGAGGACGTCAGGGACACGCTGAATGCATACCGGGCGGCTGCACAAGAAAGTATTCAGGTCTTCGGCGGGACCATGGAGAAGTTCATCGGCGACGCCGTGATGGCCGTGTTCGGGGCGCCGGTGTCCCATGGGGACGATGCAGAGCGCGCCGTAAGAGCCGGCCTCGGTGTGCTCGAGGCTGTCGCGCAGCTGAATCTCATGGCCCGGGGCGGGGTCAACACAGGTGAGGCTGTCGTGACCGTGGCTTCGGGTCCCGCCACAGGAGAGGCCCTGGCCATGGGCGACGTCGTCAACACCGCTTCGAGGTTGCAGACGTCAGCGCCCCCCGGCGGTCTCGTCGTGGGCGAGGAGACCTACCGACTGACACGAAACGCGATCAAATACCAGGCTCTGGCATCCGTCGACGCGAAGGGCAAGCAAGCTCTGGTCCGCGCGTGGCTTGCGGTCGCTCCTGCCCTCGCCGGTCCGGCCCGACCCGAGGCGCCGATGGTGGGACGCGACCGCGAGCTGGCGCTTCTGACCTCGATCTGGGATGGCACCGTTGGCGACCGGCATCCGAATCTCATAACCGTGGTTGGTCCCCCTGGCATCGGTAAGTCGAGGCTGCAGCGTGAGTTCTCTCGCCGCGTCCAGGCGCGCGGCGCCGCTGTCGCGCGCGGGCGGTGCCTGCCCTACGGTGAGCGCGCGGCGTACGGGGCATTCACGCAGCTGGTGCGAGGCATCGCCGAGATTTACGAGAACGATCCGCCGGAATCGGCCAGGGCGAAGCTTTCAGCTGCAGTCGCAAAGTTGCTGCCCCCGAGAGAGGTCGAAGAGACGACACGCTATATCTCCCTCCTCACCGGTCTCGGCGTCGACGAACCGGCGCGCGACCGCGATTACCTTTTCTTCGCAGCACGCCGATTGCTCGAGGGTTTTGCATCGAACCAGCCGCTGCTCGTCATCGTCGAGGACCTGCACTGGGCGGACGCCGGCCTTCTGGATCTCATCGAGTATCTGGCGACTCACATCAGGGATGTGCCGCTGGTCATCGTGGGCCTCACCAGGCCGGAGTTCATCGACCGCAGACCAGGTTGGGGTAGCGGTTTGTTCGCTCACACCACGATCGGACTGGAGCCATTGTCAAGCCTCGACTCGTTCGTCCTGGCGGAACGACTCCTTGCGAAGTCGGCTGGCCTGAAAGAGGCTATCGACCGGTTGGCCGAAACATCCGGGGGAAATCCTCTATTCATCGAGGAGCTGACCTCAGCGCTGACCGAGGGGCATGAGTTGGGCTCCGACCTCCCGACCACAGTCAGGGCCGCGATCGCCGGTCGTCTGGACGCGCTGCCGGGCAATGCGCGGGCAGCCCTCTTGGACGCCTCGGTGATAGGCCCGACTTTTTGGCGGGGTGTTCTGGTTGCGCTTGGCGGGCACCGCGAGCTCGACGAGGCGCTGGCTGCACTCGAGGTTCGAGACTTCATCCGTCGTGTGCCATCGAGCAGGGTCCGCGGCGATGTGGAGTACGTGTTCAAGCACATCCTCATCCGAGAAGTCGCGTACGCGACGCTTCCCCGTTCACTCCGCCGCGAGCGCCACGCGGCCGTCGCGAGATACATCGAATCCGCAGCTGGTCAGGCGAAGGATCTGGCCGCGTTCCTTGCCCATCATTGGCGCGAGGCCGGGGAGCCCAACAAGGCCATCGATTATTTGATGGTCGCTGCCGAGCAAGCGCTCGACGGCTGGGCGCTCGAAGAGGCGGTCTCTCACTACAATGCCGCGCTCGACCTGGCGCCGGACGACGCCACCCGCCGCCGGATTCGGCTGGCGCGCGGGCTCGCCCGATCCAGGCTCGACGACTTCCAGGCAGCGATCGACGATCTGGGGGAGCTGCTGCCGGAGCTGAGCGGTCGTGAGCGCGTCGAGGGACTCCTGGGATGGAACTGGGGAAACGAGTGGACAGAGCGGAGCGAGGAGGCGATAGCCGGAGCCCAGGAGGCATTCGAGCTTGCGCAGGCAATCGGAGATGAGGAACTTGTTGCGGTGACGACGGGCCGCCTGAGCCAGGGTCTCGCGATGAGGGGACATCCGGGTGACCTGGACCGCGCAGCAGAGCTGGGCCAGAAGGCCCTGGACATCTGGGTCCCTGGCAGCAGGTCCTGGGATCTCATCAACCATCAACACATGTTTGGCGAGCAGCTCTACTGGATGGGGCGCCTGGCCGAGGCCGGCGATCTGATGGCCGTGGTGACGGAGTCGGAATCTGATCCTCTGAGTCTCCAAGCGCGTCTCAGGAGCGCGTCGCTGAGGGCCATGGTTCTCACCTCGACTGGGCGTTATGAAGAAGGCCTTGCGTTGTTCGATCAGACGCTCGAGCTGGCGCAAAAGCTCGGCCGGTCAACCCGGATCGTCCAGAACTACTCGACGCTCCCGCTGCGTGAGCTGTTTGATCTGGATGAAGCGAAGCGCCGCACAGAGGATGCGTTGGTCGGCGCCGAGCTGCTAACCGGATTCACCATGCCGAGGGCGATGGCAATGGCCGACCTCGTGCAAACCGCCTTGTTGCAAGGTGACATCGCGACCGCAGAGAAAACGTGGCGGATCCAATGGGAGGACTCGATCAACACGAGGGGCTGGGCCCGCTGGCTGGTCAGCTGTCGCCTCGCCGCCGCGAAAGCAGAGCTGGCGCTGTTGATGGGTCGGACCGAGGATGCGGTCGAGTGGGCACGAAAAACGATCGAGCTATGCGTACCGGTGCACCGCATCAAATATGAGATCGCTGGCCGGGTGCTGCTCGGACGCGCACTTGTCACCTCAGGAAAAGGTGGAGAAGCGATTCCCGAGATGCGTCTCGCCGTCGAGCAGTCGGATAGGCTTGGAAGCCCTTCACAGCGCTGGCCGGCTCAGGCGGCCCTTGCCAGGGCTCTTTACGCGACTGGCGATGACAAGGGAGCTGAGGAAGCCTTCGCCGGGGCAGCGAACGTCATTCACGGGATAGCCGCTGGGCTTGCGCCCGAGCGGGCGACCAGGTTCCTCGCCGCCGCGCCTATCGGCGAAGTATTGGCAGGCTCAACTAAGCCGGTCTGACCCAGGCCGCAAAGTTCACGAGAACCTGAACAGCGGTTTGGTAGGTGTCTCCACGACTCCCGCCAGGCATCGAGCAGATGTTTCAGTCCTCCTGGGGGAATGGCTCGGCTTGCGACGTAGCTCGCTCGAGGGCCGTCCGGGCTGCAAGCAGGGCACGCTCCACGAGGTCACGATCTCGGGGCTGAAGGCCATCCAGGCTCACACCTTCGAGAGCGGCCACCAACTGGGTAAGCGCCGGGCCGAGCTCCCCTTGGGCTGGCTCGCTCATCAGCTGGCTCGAGTCTAGGCTGATGCAGCCGGCGAGAACGCTGGTGAAACGGTCGGCCTCGACAGCTTTCGGGGATGCAACGTCAGCTTTAGATCAGCCTCGGTTTGGTACGTGCGCCTCGAATCCCGCCGGGCAAACCAACTTCCTGCTCGAAGCTCGGTAGCTGGGCACTCCGCGTCTAGCCCAAGGTCACAGTCGAACACCTTCGAGGACGCTGTTCGGCGACGAGGTCGACACGATCCGCGACAGCCGCAGTCCGGCTCCATTGAAGAGTTCACGGAACTCTCGCTCGGTGCGGATCCGGCCGCCAGGCTGGTTGAGCAGCATCAAGATGTCGAAACTCTTGGCGGGACTCGGATCGTTGCCTGTGGGCATCAGCATCTCCACGACCAGCACTCTTCCGCCGTCTTTCATGGCACTCGCGCATCGGCGAAGAATGATCGTTGAGTCGGCGTCGCCCCAGTCCATCAGCACCCGCTTGATGAGGTACGCATCGGCGCCGTCAGGAACCGCGCGCAACATGTCGCCGCCGACGACCTCGCACCTATCCGCGACTCCGGCATCATCGAGCGGAGTCGTGTGGGCGACGACTTGCGGAAGGTCGATGAGGACTCCTCTAACTGACGGATGAGCGCTCAGGACAGCCGCCAGCGTTGAGCCTTGGCCCCCGCCAACATCGACTACAAGACGGAATGGCGAGAAGTCGTAGGCGGCCACAAGCGCCGAGTTGTGCTGCTTTGACTGGCGGGTCATCCAACCGTTGAACGCCTCCCCCAGGTTCGGGCGGGCGGAGATGTACTCCCACATGGGAGCGCCATGCACGGCCGTAAAGGACGCATTGCCGCTCATGACACTGTCGCGGAGTCCGGACCATACCTCCCACATCTCCGGCGCCCCGACGAAGAGCGCCCACTCGCGGACGGAATCGGAGCCGTCGCTTCGGAGTGTCGCGCCTAGGGGTGTAATCGCAAAGCGCCCGTCCGCCTGCTCCCGAAATACGCCCGGACCCGTGAGCATCCGCAGCAGGCGGTGCAGCGAAGAGCGATCTGCTTTCGTCTCTGATGCCAACTCATCCAGACTCATTGGTCCGGCGGCGAGCATGTCGGCAATACCGAGGAAAGCGGCTACATGAAGGGCCTGCACCGTCAGAAACGCGTTGAGCATCTTCAGCATCTCGGCCGATGGTTGTGCGGCAGGGGTGCCGGGCATGGCCGAGATCATGAGCGCTCCCTGGAAGGGTTGTCGAGACAGAGCGTCGATCGAACCATCCGGGTCCGATTTAGCATGCTCGGATGATCGCTGCGCCCCCCCGGTTGCGGGCACGCCTGCTGGGTCCCTTCCGGGTCGAGATAGGCGAACGCGTGGTCAATCGGTGGGAGCGCCCAACCGCGCGGCGCCTGGTTCAGTACCTGCTTCTGGCGAACGCTCACACGGCCTCGCGCGAGCAGCTGATGGAAGTCCTGTCCCCCGGTCTTATCAGGTGGCGGACGGCAGGATCGTCAACGCATGGATCAACTGGGATTGGCTGGCGATCATGGAGGCGATCGGTGCGGTCAGCTGGAACGAGGCGGCCAAAGAGGTTGGTGCGACTGTGAAACGCCACCCGTAGGAGTGCAGCTCGGCTCAATAGTCTTTCGGATTGGTCCAAATAGTTCGAATAGCGTCCCGTTTGGGCTACTCGACCATCTCTTCGATGATCAGTGCTGGCAGTTCAAGGCTGACTGCCCAACGTGGGGTGAGCATAGGAGAACACTCACAGCGAGGTGACCGGTGAACTCGGCCTCGCGCTCGCTTATAGAGCAGTGAAGAGGGTGATGGCTCCGCTTGCGATCAGAACCAGGCTCCATCCCAAGTCGAGGTTGAACCAGCCGCGGCGCAGTATTCCGATACCAACTTTTTCGTAGACGACCACCGAGACCACGCCCATCACAAGAAGCATGACCGCGACATGCAGCGAGGCAGCGGCGACGGCCTGCAGCGATATCTCACGAAGACTGTGATAGGTCGCATACACAGGCAAGCCCAAAAGTACGGGAGCCAGCATCAGCCCCGCGCCATGCGCTGACGACATCAGGAACGACCAGCCGGCGAGACCTGTGAAGCCGACACGCATGCCGAAGCCGCTGGGATGCGACCGAGGCCGCAGCAGCTTATACAAACCGAAGGTTATGAGGACCAGCGCCGCGAGCAGGCGCACGAAAAATGGCGGCACGAACGCCTCGGTTAGGGAGACGGCAACCACGACCATCACGATCGAGGCTTCGTGTCCGATCGCGATCGGCAGGAGCGAGCTCAACACCGCCCGGCGGCTTTTCTCTTGCATGCCGCGGGCGACTGCGAACAGCCAACCCATCCCGGGATTGACGCCGTGATAGGCCCCGAGCAGCGCGAGCGCTGCCCAGGGCCACCAAGCGCTGGTCACGAGTAGCAGTAAGAGTCGGACGAAGCGTCGCCGCCTTCGAGGTGGACCTGGTGCGTGCGCTGCTCGAACGTCGAGAAGAATCCGTCGTCCAAGCTCAACCCACCCTCTGGCCTGGCGTGAATCGAAGTCACCCAGCTCTTGATCCCTTCGGGATAGAACTGCTCATCCCAACTCGCGTACAGCGAGTTGGTTAAATAAGCGCGATTTCCGTCGCGACTGAGCTCGACCATCTGCGGGCCGCCGTTCAGAGGTCCGCTCTTGGGGTGCGCGGCTTTGCGCACTATGCCACCGAGGTGAACGCTGCCTGTCTTCTTGGGCTTGAACGGATCGCTGACGTCGAACTGGAGGAATTCGCCGGTCCCCCAGGCTGAGACGTACAGCCAGCGATCGTCTAGCGAAAGGTTGATGTCGCTGACGAGTGGCGGCACCGCCTTGAAGCCCTTGAGTAGTGGCGGCAGGTCGTTCGGATCGGCAGGCTCGGCAGGGACCTCGATGACTTTCTCGACTTTGTAAGTTGACCCGTCGAGATACCACGTCCAGATCGATGAGCTGAGGTCCTTCAAGCTGACGACCACGCCGACGAATCCGTACGCCTTGCTCGGATCGTGGGCGGGACGAAGCTCGAGCACCATCTGCTGTTCCTTGCCCAGGTCGATCTCCTGGCGATGGCGTCGCTTCGGCAGATCCCAGATGTGAAGCTTGTGGCCATACTCGCCGGCCAGTAGGAGCTCTGGATTGACACCGGCCTCGACCATGTTGGGAGTGCCCCATTCACTGGTGATCGCTGTGTCGTAGCCGAGGTGCCACCAGAAGTCGTAGGCCAGCTGCTGCGGCCCGCGGTCGAGCTCCCAACGACCCTTGACCGCGAAGGTGTCGTGGTCGATGACGAAGATCCCGCCGGGACCATTGCCATCCGGAGCGCCGAGCGCGCTCACATAGATGCCGTCCGGCCCACAGTGAATGGTGTGCGGGCGGCTGTAGCCCGCCCGTTCGGCAATCTCTTTCGCCTCGATCGTGTGCACGAGCTTCGGTTGTTTGGGATCTGGCTTGATGTCGAAAATGTAGATGCGCGACGAGCGCAATCCGGGAACCAGCAAGTAACGTCGCTCGAGATGAGGATGGGCGGCGTAAGGGCACAGGGCCGAGCTGCACACGTTCCATCCGAAGTGATGGAACTCGTCACCCACGTTCGGAACGTCGGCGCGGCCGACCTGCTTGCCAAAACCCGCCGACTGTGGGTCGACGTCCAGCGTCACCAGCCCGTCCGGCTTCTTCCGGGTCGGATCGAATGTGACCATGTAGGCCAGCGTTTCGACTGGCGCTTTTGCCGCGAGGCGCGGCGACGGGTAAAAGGTTTGATCAGGTCTGAGAAGAGTGGTAGCCATCTGTTGCTCCTTTCACGCGCCCAGGCGGGCGGCACTTGTGGAGGAAAGGACAGGTCGCCTAGTGGCCCGGCGGGGGCCCGCCCCCATTCTTTCGCGAGTCTATACCCGAAGCAATCCGGCTGTTCAACAGCTTTCGACCTGGTCCCGGTGGTTCAAATAGCCCGGTTGGGCTACCACCTCCCTCAATCACGCAATTGCGGCACCGACGGACTCGAGACCCGCCGCGGCCGGCAGTCGCGGTTAGTGGCGCGCCGCCGCCTTCACCGCGCCCACCATCAGGGCCGCGGCGGCTGCATCCGACATCCCCTCCCCGGCCAAACGCCGCCAGGTCCAGAAGTCGATGGCCAGCGCGACGGCGGCTCGGAGTCCCAGTTTTGAGTGGGCGCCTTGCGTAAAACCGGCGGCCAGTGCTGTCGAGAGATTGTCGAATTGCTTGTCCAGACGAGCCCTCATCACGGCGTCCAGCGGGGGCATGACCAGGCGATCTCGCTGCATGTTCTCGATGGTCCGTGCGGTGTTTCGATACCAGGAATAGAGGGGAACCAGTACCCCACGAAGACGCTCGGTCGGGTTCTTCGTCCCCAGCGCGGCGGTCGGATCGGGTGGCGGATTTTCAGCTAGCCAATAGGAGCCGCACGCGTCGAAGAGTTCCCTTTCGTCAGGGAAGTTGTTGTAGACGGTGAGCCGCTGAACACCGGCCCGGCGTGCGATCTCCGCCACCGTCGTCCGTGCCGGTCCCACTTCTGTGTGCAGGGCTGCGGTGGCTTCCACGATTCGCCGGCGCGTCTCGGCCTGACTCTCAGCCCGGGCTTTCAGCGCGTACTTTCGACTTTGACTTGACATGCCGTTCACCCATCGTATACCGTTAGAGAATCGTTGAACGCCATGTTTATCGAAAGGAGCTATTGATGACCACAACGGCAGTTCGGATCGTGGGGCCGAGGGACGGCAAGCTTGGGCAACTTGGCGGGATAGGCGTTCGCTTCATGGTTGATGGCGCCGCGTCGGGGGGCGGTTTCGCGCTGGTCGAGCACCCGATGGAGCCTCGTGCCTTGGCCGCACCGATGCACCGGCACAGCCGCGAGGACGAGTACAGCTTCATCCTGGAGGGTCGGGTCGGCGCTGACCTCGGAGGAGAGATCGTCTACGGCGAGGTTGGGGACCTGATCTTCAAACCCAAGGGCCAGTGGCACACCTTCTGGAACGCGGGTGACAGCCCCGCCCGCATCCTCGAGATCATCTCGCCCGCCGGTTT
>Ga0209806_1002589_pt1 | contig 11216 bp, 11 predicted proteins | sample GraSoiAngelo_152_FD_186166 | JGI IMG/M metagenome (GOLD analysis project Ga0209806, IMG submission 186166) | Grasslands soil microbial communities from the Angelo Coastal Reserve, California, USA - 14_1009_12_30cm (SPAdes) (version 2) | ecosystem: Environmental > Terrestrial > Soil > Grasslands ... | reverse complement strand
GGAAGTCGTCGCTGCCGTGGAAACACAGTTTGGATATTGGGCTAACGGAAACGAGACCTTGCGTCGGTTATGCGCAATTACTTAAGACGCTGCGTATAGAAGCGGTATTCAAGAGCGAATTGCAGGACCCGCAAGCCGTTGAGCGCCCGGATGACTTGAAGCTTGCTGAAGGTCGTACACGGAACCGGCAGGCCTTGCAGGTCGAAGGTTTGGCCGTCTCGCAGGTGCTAATTTGTATCTCGCCGTGTGCCGCACCACCTTGGTCAAGAAAAGTTCCCGGGGGACCACGACGTCAGCGGACATCCGGCGAGAAGAAGACTTTCATAGCGCAGACCATGAAGACAAAGACGAGAACTAAAGCTTGGGGAAAACTCGATGCCAGCCCACACTGAGGGCAAACTAGGGTCCTGTTTGGCCGGACGATTTCCTAGCTTAGCCTGCAGGAAACTTCTGCGTCATTTCTTTGCGGGATACTTATCTCGCGGCTCGATTCCATCGTCTGCGGCAGAAATCCCTGCACCGTATCGCACGTTTGTAGCATCCAATAAAAATGGCCAACGGGCTGGTTTGATGCTCGAGGGGTGAATGGAGGCGCAGGGCCAAATACCGTCCCGCGAAGCCTCTTCCCGTGTTCCTCAATTCGAAGGAGGAAATCGGATGGAAAGTTCAGCCGCCAAACAGCAACCTAGCGCAGGAGATCGTATGATCACTGCCGAACAAAAGTATCTGCGCACCGAACTGGAACAACGCCGCGAGCGGCTTCACACGGCGGTGCACTCGCCCGCCGCTGATGCTTCTCTTTCGCAACTGCTTACGGCTGTGGATGCCGCGCTCGGGCGCATCGATCAAGGAACATTCGGGCTTTGCGAGACGTGCCATGACTCCGTTGAACCGGAACGGTTGCTGGCCGATCCGCTCGTGCGGTTCTGCCTCGACCACCTTACGAGTGCTGAACAGCGTGCCTTGGAGAGTGATCTGTCACTTGCCGCACGCATCCAGCGCGCACTCCTGCCGAAACCGGGTCTGGCACCAGCAGGGTGGGACGTGCGCTTTCACTATCAGCCCGCCAACATGGTGAGCGGGGACTACTGCGACCTTCTCGAAACAAGCGACGGGCTGCTCTTTATGTTGGGGGATGTCTCCGGCAAGGGTGTGGCTGCGTCAATGCTAATGAGTCACCTCCATGCTACGTTTCGCAGCCTCGCCGAAGCCGGTCTCCCGCTCGATCGAATGGTGGAGGACGCCAACCGCATTTTCTGCGAAAGCACTCTTGCCGGACAATTCGCGACTCTGGTTGTAGGACGAGCGGCACACGACGGTTCGGTGGAGTTTGTCAGCGCGGGCCATCTCCCTCTTCTGCACCTCCATGTTGACGGAGCAACGCCGAGGGATTCCACCGGCGTGCCTCTGGGGATGTTCTGTAACACGCGCTTCCCTGTCCAGCGACTCACATTGGCTCATGGTGACGCCGTTCTTCTGTATACCGACGGGTTGACGGAAGCACGGAATCGCGCTGGCCAAGAGTATGGTCTCCACCGAATTCGCGCGCTGGCGGCGCGGCACGTCGGGATAGCGCCTGCCGGGCTGATCTCCGAATGTCTCGAAGACTTGGTCAGCTTCGGGGAGGGTTTAAAGCAAACCGACGATTTGACGCTTCTGGTCGTGCGCCGTGCCGCCCAAGCTGGAGTATCAGTGTGACCGCGTTGTATTGCCAACCTTCAGAATCCGCTGAAAAGCTGTTTCTTCTATCGCATTTCGTCTAGATCCTCATATTGAGGACGGCCTGAGCATCGGCCATGGGAAGTTGAATGTGCTTCCGACTCGATTTACCCGGTGGGCCGTAAAGCCTGGACTTCAGGCCGGGGAATTACCGGAGACTTGCCGAGGCGTTCTCACGGGCGATTCCACATCTCCGATGTGCGCGTTTGGCTCCGTAGATGTCGGTAAATCTGTTCCCAATATGCTTGCTGTAGTTCAGATTCCTACTCAAAGCCCGCTATAGTCAGAGGCGAAACTGGGAGACAATTCCATAATAGAGTTCAAGGAGGCGGAGCATGAGAGCGATTCTAATCTCCGTAGCGATTCTATTCATGTGCGGCCCGATGCCGGCCCAACAGAGGAAACAATCTGCCATTGTGCAAAGGACGTTTGTTCCTGACGAGCCGCTGCCGTGCATCGCGTTTAATCGCATGGCCACTCGATTGGATGCCGTTTACAAAATCGAGGACGTCAGCAAGACCGACTACGACGAGGGCATGAGAAAGTACAAGAATGGCACACTGGAGGAGGGCGTGGACTACGTCATCGGCGGCAAGGACAAATACCAAAGAATTTCTTTACAGCGAGACAAGCTCGCGGAGTTCATTCGTTGGTACGCGGTGGAGGGTGGGCGCGGGCAAATGGACGCAGCCAACACCCAGTGCTCCACGGAACTAGGGGAGAGAGAAGAAAGATACGCGGGGATTTACAACCTCCGGCAGTTACAGGACGCGATGACGGTTGCGCGGGCGGAGGGTCTGTTGGCGGATGTTGCTATGGAAGGCCAGAATGCGTTGATAAGAGCTCTTTTAGAAAGTGGAGCATCGCACAGAAAAGACGTAGACCGCTACAACAAGCTGGTCGAAAGCGTAAACACATACAATAAGGCAGTGAACGATCTCGTGGTGACCGTGAATACGGCGATGGATGAACCGAAGGGCTCCAAGCTAGCGCCAATGTTGAGCTTCAACTTTGTTCGCCTGCAACCCCTAACGTGCACTGCAAGGTCACTGGCGTTTAGCAATTCGACGGCTTACCTGGCTAACCTCAGCACCATGGCCAACGCAGTGCCAACGATGCACTGCGAGTAGGTGCGGGTGGTCCACACGCAAAGGGAAAAGAACTGAAGGACAAAAAACCCAAAGACCCACCCTCTAACCACGAGGGTGGGGCACTCTCGTGTGGATCCTTTTGGGGCAAACTACTAAGGTCTTATCTTTTCCGTGTGTCTGATATCGGTAAACTCCAATTCATTCTGCCCCAGCCAGCCACGCGCCTGCCCCACTCGCGATGATGATTCTTGGATGTGTCGTGGTCGATCACAGAGCGGTCATTTGTTTTGCTGTTGATACAAACTCGACAAGTGGTGAGCCGTCTGCCCTACGAGTTGAGACGTATCGCCGAGTGCGGCCTCCACATATGGCTTGGCTTCAGCGTGCGATACTGCAAAGATGCCATCAAGAGCCGCAGCTCTGGTGACCTCCCATTGGTCTTGAGCAAAGGCTCTTTCTAGAGGACCTAGCGTGGAAGAGCCGCCGATCGCCATGAGAAACTTAACGGCAAATAGCTGCGTGAAGCCGTTTTTTTGTTGCAAGTCAAGGTATCTTGCGAGTGGCGCAACTGCCTTTTGCCCAAGCGCTTCCACCTCGGCAACCTCCTGATTTGTGAGAGGTTCAAAGGTGATTCTCTTAACCCCATTTACCGTTGAATAGCAACGTGAGAGGGCCGTAGTCATTATCTGGTCTATGATCGCAGAGCTTTTTGGATCGTTCGCCTGGCCAAATCCAAGCGATGCGTATCCAATAACAATGCAGGACAACACAAGAGCATGGCGAAGGCCTCGTTGAGCTTGGTTCATTGTGTATTCCCAAATGTATAAGTCTTATCCTGGTTGGACGGATTACCCTGAATGACTAATTGAATGCGCTTGTTACTTACAGGAAGCTTTGGCAGCCTTTGCTTTCACCTCGGCCAGGGTTCCCTCGTTCTCCTTCGGGAGAGGGCCAAGGGGATAGGCCTTCCCTTCCAATGTGCGCTCCTTAGTTCTTGAGCAGGGAGCGCACGCGGGCTTCGTCCGACAGCGGGAGCCAATCGCCGGGCTTTAGGCTGGTATAGGCGTCAACCTGGTAGCCTCCGATAGAGGCGGTGGGATCGCCGGAAACCTGATCCTTCTTCAGGAAGAAAATCCCCTGCTGCTGCTTCTGGAACTTGGGAGAGTTAACCCAGGCTACATCTCTTGAGAGCGGAAAGCGCACCGCCATCTTGTTCCCCTTGGGTTTTGTTCCCTTGAGGATTGACTTGATTTGGAGAACAGCTTCATGCCAATCCGCGCTGTGTTCGGAGACGTGATAACGCGCGGCGGCGGATTTGGGTATGGTCCAGCGGTGGACATCCGTAATGCGACCAATGACCACCAAATCAGACGAGGCAATGCGGTCTTGGAGATCTTGGTCGCTGATTTGCTTTTGCATCTGGCCGAGGGCCGGTTGGCCGGTAGGGGATCCCTCGGCAGGAACTCCTCCGCCCGCGTTGAAGTCATGTCCCAGTTCCTTGACGGCCACACCGGAACCAAAGATCCAACCTTCCGTGTAGAACGTTGCTTGAGCCCCTGGTTGGAAGGCGGATGGGTCTTTCACCTCGACGGTGACGTTGTCGCCTTTCTTCAGCGAAACGGCAGCAGGCTTTTTCAAGACGGAGTCCACACGAACGACTATCGTCTGCGGCGATTGAGGGACGCCCACAAAGGAGACTGCGCCAAGCTGGCTTACCGTGCCCGAAAAGACGATGCTGGATTGTTTGGCGAGAGCAGCCTGGTTGTTCTGTCCTTCGAGGAACCGAGCGGCGGACGGTACAAGCAAGACCGTCGAGAGGATGCCGGCCAGGAAGCTTAGCGAGGAATTCATGTACGCCTCTCTTTCTCCGCGTCACGGTACGAACGCGCTTCAGGGAATCACCGGAACGCTAAAATAGAATGGATCTATAGAAACCGCCACGGGGTTGCCTGAGCCATCCGTGAGTGTCCGGGCACTGAAATCCACGGCGCGTTGGTAGCTTACGCCTTGTGGGAAATTGGCGCGGTCTGGTGCGTTGTTGGCGCAAAAAACGCCGCGGAACTCGTTCTCAACAGAAAGCAAATAGTCGTAGTCCCCCAAGTAAGGCAAGAACTGCTGCGTGGGCGTATCCGCCGGGACACTCGCGAGAATGAGGTCCTGAGCGGTTACGAAGCCATTGTGCGATTGCACTACATGTGTAACCCAACGGCCGGCAGAAAGTTGCTGGTAGAGAAGACCGACGACGCCATTATTGGCCACCGCCAGCGCGATGTTCGTCGCGTTGCTGATCGTCGTTTGGGGCAGGTCCGCCTTGGACCAGGTCAGTCCGCGGTCGGTCGAGCGACGCACATGCAGGGTATAGATGTCGCCCTTGCGTCCGTGGTCGGCCCAACCGACGTACACCGTGGAACTGTTGTGGGGATCGACGGCGATGGAAAGCGTGGAACCGATTCGTTCCTGACCCAGTGTGGGCGCATTGGACCACGGAATGGAGGTGCGCTTCACGACCAGACGGCCCGGAAGTTTATCAGAGGGGTCTCTAAGCGCCTGGAAAGGATGGGGGCCGGTGCCACCGGCATCGTCGCGCACGACCACGACGTCGCTCGTGGCGGTTGTTCCGTTAAATTTGCGCCAGCCGAAAAAGGCCGCGTAAACGGTATTGTCCGGAGCGACTGCCGGACGAACTGAAGGCCCATCCTGTCCCGCGGTATTGCGGGCCTCGATGGAAAACGATTTGTAGGTCACCCCACCGTCGACCGAGACGTCCACCGTTGCGGTACGGCCACTGGGCTGATTGAAATCATTGACCCCCACATAGATGTGGTCGGTCTTGGAAATGGCGAGGGCCCGGACGAAGGGCTGGTCCACGTTGCTGCGGGTGGACTGTACGTTCATAACCGCACTGGAAGAAACGTCATTGGATTCCGACTCGTCGAGCGTGATGGATGCGGCGCAAGCCAGCGTGCCAGCGTGGAGGTCCCCGCGCGGATGGTTCTCTCCCGTGGGCATGGCATGCGTGATGTCGCAGGTCATCCGCGGAACGGGAGTGATGGCATTCAGGATCCAGCTGTTGCCTCCGTCTTCGGAAACGTAGATGGGGGCATTGCTACTGCTCGAAACGGGATTGGGAGTGAATGCCGAAGCGACCATGACCTGTGGGTTGGCAGTTTGGACAGCGAGAAAAGGTTCGCTATCTTGATTGGTTTCGCCGCTGAGACTTGCGGGGATGACGTCCACAAGCTTGACCTGGGTCGGCGCAGCATAAACTGAACCTAGGGTGCGAGCGGATTGCGGGCCATCGCCTCCGACGCCAGTTTTGGGCGGAGCGTGCTTCTCAATGAGTAAGATTCCGGCAATCAGAACAAGCAGAGTAAACGCCAGCAAGCGCATCCAAAATGCGGCAAGAGCTTTCACGGCAAACGGTCTCCCCCGTTAAACAGCGTTGAATTTTAAGTCGGGCAGGCCAGCAGGCGGGCCGGGTTCCGCGTGGCACGCATATTTCGCCAGAAAAATAGTTGGCCGGGAAACCAACATACACCTAAGCAATCCTGCCGACAATGCCCCTTGGCGAGATACTTTGCTTGGCTCATAACCGCGAGGGCCCAGGGAGGTCCACCCCTCTCCTAGCCGCATGATTCGAGCAGCGAAGCCGGGGTCAAGAGTGGGCCTAGAGCCGCGTCAGCGGGCTTGCCCCTTGACGGCGACGAGAGCGAAGGGACTTCTTGTTGGCAGCACTCTTTGTTTGGGAATTAGCAAGGCGTCGGAGACTGCCGACGAATAGCGGATGGAAATATGCTTTACGGCTATGCCAAGGACGGCCATGTGCGCAGCACTAACGTTGCTGGACCGCATGGCTGTTCCCGTGTACGCTACAGAAAAGAAATCAAGAACAGTTGCAGGGAGTTTCAAGGGGGGAATCCATGATTATTTGCGATCTCTGCGGCGAAGCAAGAGATTGTCGGCAGAAGGAAATTGACGGCAAGGAATACGATATCTGCTCCGAATGCTGGAACCCGTTCGCACAAAAGCTGAGAGGCAAAGGCAGGGTGAAGAATCGGGAAACCGTGTTTCTACCAGCACCAAGAATCGTCAAAGAGCGGGAAGAGGAAGAGCCGAGGCCGCTACCGGGAGAGCCGCCTAAGATCTGGGGCGGAGGGAAGCGGCCACACTGACAAAGTGGGCAAGATGGGCGTTGCGACTCCCTCTGTATAAAAATGATGCGGCATGGTCTCTATTTTTGATTTCGGACCGCATTGTTCCAATGGCCTCAAGCACATATTTATTCATGCACGCGCACCTCAGCCCAAAAGACTATCTAATAAACGAAAATACGCAATTCCTTGCGCCGTCCGACCGAAACCGACTTGTCGTTTGCTAAAACTCCGCCCGCCTTTGATTCCATGGGCCGCACGCGAAAATAAAAAAAGACCAATCTGTGCAATATGGAACAGACGCCAATACCTGACCAACGATATATTTGGCATGCTTAGAATCCATAGATTCCCGGGGGCCAGCACGGCAAGGGGAAGGACTGGCCCCCGCGAATTATTCTTATCAAGGCAGTATCCTCATTTGCACATCCTCTTTGCCCATAGTCACCGAGCCGAAATAGAAGGCTGCCCAAGAAGAACTGCACAAGAGCATTTCGCGGTCAGCGCGGAGATCGTCGGAACGCCCGAAAAGTTTGATATTACCCGGGCAGGAAAAGATTCTATCTATTCCGAAGCCCAGACTTAGAATGGTCACAGAGCCATCCTTTTTCTTCGGTTCATCCGCCTGTTTTCTAGTTCGGCAAGTCCCGTCGAGGCGCGCGCCTGGCCCTAAAGTTCTTGTGCTAGATTCGACTACATCAGTCTGTGTTGGTGGTTAATCCCCTTCTGAAAGCCGCGCCAAGTGCGCGGAGTCTCCGGCCCCTGCGGCCAGGGGTGAGACAGCTATGCCGAATTCGAAGCCAAGGATCCCTAAAGCCCCAAAGCGCGGCAGCTCCCGCAAGCCGCCCCTAGAGCCAGCGCAACTGTTTCGAGTTGTCGCTGAAACGACCACCGACGCCATCATCACCATCGACGAACGAAGCATCATTTTTTTTGTCAACGAAGCCGCTCAAGAAATCTTCGGATACTCCGTTTCCGAGATGATGGACCAAGAGATTACCATGCTGATGCCCGACTATCTGCGTCAGGCGCACCGGGCGGCTGTCGGACGATGTGTGCAAACGGGCAAGAAACATCCTTCCTGGACTGCTCTGAAACTCACCGGCCTGCACCGCAGCGGAAGGGAAATTCTTCTCGAAGTTTCATTGGGGGAGCATGTCCACAAGGGAAGTCGCATTTTCACGGGAATAGTCCGCGACATCACTGATCGCGATCGCGTAGATCGAGAGCTCCGCCAAGCAAAAGACAGATACGCGAAAATGATTCAGGCGAGCCCGGACGCCATCTCTCTACGAAGTCTCCCGGAGCGCCGCTACATCGAAGTGAATGAAAGCTTCACCCGTCTCACTGGCTATACGGCCGAGGAGGTGACAGGCAAGACGCCCTCGGACATCAATCTATTCGTGGAAACGGAGTGGCATCGGAACACACTTGAGAAGCTACAACGGGACGGAGAGATTCGGGAACAGGAGTTTCGATACCGCCCGAAGGGAGGGGAGATCCGATTTGCTACGCTTTCGGCCGCGCGGGTGATGCTGGACGGCCAGCCGTGTATGCTCTCGATCACGCGAGACATCACGGAGCGCAAACGAACCGAAGCCGCACTCTCTCATTTGGCGTCAATTGTGGAGTCCTCTGATGATGCAATTGTAGGCAAGACATTGGATGGGAGGATTGCGAGCTGGAACATAGGCGCAGAGACGGTCTATGGGTACTCCGCGAGTGAAGTAGTCGGACGGCCGCTCACAATTATTGTGCCTGCTGAGTACCAGGACGAGATACCTGAAATCTTGGAGAGGATCAAGAGAGAGGAGAGAATTCAGCATTATGAAACGGTTCGCGTCCGAAAAGACGGACACAAGATCAATGTTTCCCTGACTATATCGCCGATAAAAGATGCCAGCGGAAAGGTGGTGGGTGCTTCGGCGATCGCCCGCGATATCACTGCGCGGAAGCGCACCCAGGAGGCCCTTCAGCAATCGGAGTCAAACTTTCGTTCACTCGTACATGACGCGCCTTACGGAATCTATCGTGCCACGTTAGACGGCCGCCTCCTCCAGGTGAACCCGGCGCTTGTGAAGATGTTGGGGTACGATTCGGAGGCGGAACTTCTACGGTGTAACGTCGCTAGCAACATCTATCGCGACCCGCAAGTCCTTGAGCGCTTGGTCAAAGAATCTTGGCCCAAGAAGGACTTTCAAGGAGTCGAGGCCGCCTGGCAGAGGAAAGATGGACAGATCATCACCGTCAAAATGACCGGGCATGCAGTGCTAGAAAAGGACAACTCCCTTGCTCATTTCGAGGTGTTCGCCGAGGACATAACCGATCGTCGAAGTCTTGAGAGACAGCTTCTGCAGTCGCAGAAAATGGAGGCCGTTGGCCGCCTCGCTGGCGGAATTGCCCATGATTTCAATAATCTCCTCGGCGTCATCCTTGGGCACAGCGACATTCTTGACCAACACACGGGAGCGAACGACCGCCTGCGCAAGAGTGTCGAAGCCACTCGGCATGCGGCACAGCAAGCTGCTGCTCTGACCGCGCAGCTGCTTGGATTCAGCCGCAAGCAAGTCATCGAACCGAGAGTTATGGACCTAAATGCATCAGTCTTGGAAATCGAAAAGATGCTCCACCGCTTGATCGGCGAAGACGTCGAATTAGTGATCAGGCTAGACCGTAATTTGGGTTACGTGAAAGCTGATCCGGGTCAGGTGAGCCAGGTACTCATGAACCTGGCGCTCAATTCACGGGATGCCATGCCCAGCGGCGGAAAGTTGGTGATTGAAACCGCACATCTGGAACTCGATGACACTTACGTCCGGCAGCATTTGGGTGCAAGGCCTGGGCCATTCATCATGCTGGCGGTGAGCGATACGGGCATTGGCATGGATGCAGAAACGCTGTCGCATATCTTTGAGCCGTTCTTCACCACGAAGGAGACAGGAAAAGGCACTGGCCTAGGGCTCTCGATGGTCTATGGGATCGTCAAACAGAGCAACGGATACATCATGGCCTACAGCGAACCGGGCAGTGGTACGACTTTTAAGATATATTTTCCGAGCACGGAAGAATCCCTCCCGGTCCAGCAGAGAGAGATGAAAATAGTGGGGGGCACAGAAACTATCTTGGTTGTGGAAGATGAACCCGCGCTGCGAGAACTGACATGCACACTCTTGGAAGACTCCGGTTATACGGTTCTCGAATCCTCGGGGGTCGAGGATGCCATCCGAACGGCGAAGGACATGCAGCGCCAAATCGATCTGTTACTTACGGACGTGGTCATGCCCCGGTTGGATGGCCGCGAATTGGCGAGCCGACTGGCCGCACTTCGTCCCGATCTGAAAGTCCTGTACATGTCAGGCTATACGGACGACGTGATCGCTCATCGAGGTGTGTTGGCCCAGGGCACGCTGCTGGTCCAGAAACCCTTTACGAGGAACACACTCCTCCAAAAGGTGCGCCAGGCATTGGACTTCCAAGCGGTGAGTTCTCTGAACTGAAAGCAGAGACCTTCAAGGACTGCTGCCGTGTCGGGGCAGCCAGAATGGCGGAGAGTCACTCGCGCCCAGCTGACCGGCCTGCAGAACTAAAAAAGGGTTGAAGGTCACAGCCGTTTTTGTTCGAAGTCACACCGAAGGGTGGGCTCCGCTGCGTTTCCATCAGACGGATGGGATTGAATGGAGGCAATCCTCAAGGGCTCGTCCCAGCGGGGATGGAAGACCACAACATCAACCGTTAACGATCCATCGCCCTGCTCCTTACACTCCACGAGCAAGGAGTCCCAGAACTCTTCTTTTCCCTCTCTGCGAATCTGCTGGCCAATCGTTACGGACACCGCATCGCTGGCAACTTCAAGATGTCCCGCATTTCTTGACGTTCGAGAGTTCGGCTTCGAGGTGGCGCTTCTTTTGCTCAAGACGCTCGCGCGGCGTCATCTGGCGCGGTGCCATTGCGTCTTTTGCGCAATCCGCCACTGGTATCAGTCCAATACCATCACTCCTACTTTCTCCGCGTTTTGTCGATGCGCGGTCCGTCGTGCTAATTCCTACTGCCCCGCCAGCGTCCCGCTCCCGCCCGCCAGCACCGTTGTTGTCGCCGGATAGCAGCGGCACCTGAGATTGTACGGTCCATAACTCACGTGGAAGGATTGCGTAATGCTCCCGCTCCACGTCACCGGCCCGTTGCCCCCTTGGTTCTCAACCAGCAAGTCTGTACGCGAGTAACTTGTGACACGCCCGTTGCTGTCTTTCACCACGTT
>Ga0209806_1002587_pt1 | contig 11219 bp, 10 predicted proteins | sample GraSoiAngelo_152_FD_186166 | JGI IMG/M metagenome (GOLD analysis project Ga0209806, IMG submission 186166) | Grasslands soil microbial communities from the Angelo Coastal Reserve, California, USA - 14_1009_12_30cm (SPAdes) (version 2) | ecosystem: Environmental > Terrestrial > Soil > Grasslands ... | reverse complement strand
CCTTCTGAATCGTGAAGTACACGCCCTTCACGTTGACGTCGAAAGTCTCGTCGAACAGCGCCTCGGTGCTATCGGTCACGGGAGCAAATTTGGCGATACCGGCATTCGCAAACAGCACGTCAATCTTGCCGGCCTTCTCGGCCACGATTTTGTACAGCTTATCCAGATCGCCCAGCTTCGATACGTCGCTGCGCACCGCGATCACGTCATCGCCAATCGTCTTGACCGCTTCGTCCAGCGTCTTCTGGTCGCGTCCCGAAATCACCACTTTCGCGCCTTGCTCATGAAACCGCTTGGCCGTCGCCAACCCGATCCCACTGTTGCCGCCAGTTACCACCGCCACTTTCCCTGTCAGTCTAGGCATAATGTCCTCCAATCTCTGAAGCGCCTGTCGAGCAAGATGCGGATCAAGTCCTGTGATTCTGTCGTTCCGCCTCTTGCTTTCTTCGGCTTGCTTCGATACTTTGATGACTATCGAAATATAAAGTTTCAGTTTCCTTTTCCACAGGCGGGGGCATCCAGTGGTAATGGCCGTACCGCTGGACTCAAAGGGTGAAGCACGTTAGAAGACTAGGGGACCAACGCAAAGCCGAGGGCGACGCCTAGAGCCTAGAGCCTAGAACTAATCCAATGACTACCGACGAACTCGCGAAAATCTCGAAAGCTCTCGCCGATCCCACCCGCCTGCAGATCTACGAATCGATCGCGGCCAACCCGAACACGTACTGTGGCCAGATCATCGACAAACATGATTTGTCCCCCGGCACGGTCTCGCATCACCTGAAGATCCTCATGGAAGCCCGCCTGATCGAATGCCGCCGCGACGGCCAGTTCATTCACAATCGCGCCGTCCCTGAAACCATGCGCGAATACACGCAAGCCCTGGCCCGCTTGGCGCGCCCCGGAAAATTGGAGCGAGATCGAAAATGAAGCAAGTGCTCTTCTTCTCCACCGCTGAAGAGTTCCACGCCTGGCTCGATCGGAATCACGCGAGCGAAGCGGAATTGTTTGTCGGCTTCTACAAAAAAGCTTCCGGTAAGCCCAGGATCACCTGGCCTGAATCCGTCGACGCCGCGCTCACCTACGGTTGGATTGACGGAGTTCGCAACGCGATCGACAAACTCAGCTACCGCATCCGGTTCACTCCCCGCAAGCCATCCAGCACGTGGAGCGCGGTCAACGTCAAACGCGTCGCCGAACTGACAAAGCTTGGCCTGATGCGGCCGGCGGGCATAAAGGCGTTCGAAGCCCGCAAAGGCGACAAAACCGGAATCTATGCCTACGAGCAGCGTAAGAGCGCCAAGCTGCCGCCTGCCTACGAGAAGAAATTTCGCGCGAACAAGAAAGCCTGGGCATTCTTTCAGTCACAGCCGCCCTGGTATCAACGCACAGCTACCTATCGCGTAATCAGCGCGAAGCAGGAGCCCACGCGGGAGAAGCGCCTGGCCCAGCTGATTAAGGACTCTGCGGCAGGCCTATCGATCAAGGAACTCAGCGGACGGAGACGAAGAAATGAGGACGGTACATGTTGCCGCGATGCTGATTGCTTTGATGGCTGCAATTCGCGCGCACGCGCAAACCTCGGTTACGAACACGCTCGAGGGCTTTCAGTCGCAATTTCACGCGGTTTTCGATGCCTTCCAGCATCACAATGAAGCCGCCATGCAAGAGCGTCTCCAAACGTTCGCAATCCCGTCTCACTGGTTCACCGACTCATTTGTCCCCGGCCAGGCAGCAGAATTCACGCGCCAGTACGCCGGAGCGTTCGCCGATTTCAAACGCCGCACCCCTTCCAATTTCGCAGGGATTGACACGCTGAAAAGGCGTGTTCAGGTCGACGCCGCAACTCCCGTCAACATCCGCACCCGCCGCTGGACACCTACCGAAAGCACCGGCACGCCACACTTGTCCGCACTTAGCGCACCACTTCCGCCACTCCAGAAATTCGAGATCGATTACATGCTCGACGCACCTGGGCAAGGCGCCCGGCTCACCTCCTGGATCGAATCGTTCATTTACATCGACGGAGCCTTTCGCTTCTTCGGGCAGGGCAGCAGACCCTTCTGGGCGCCAGCCCCAACTCCGAAATCACTAATCCGTGAGCAGTAATGACGAGGAATCGTGCCTGGCGCCTGACACCTGAGACCTGACAGTAACGTTCCCAGCGTGATTCGCCCCCCAACGACCCATGAATTAGAATAGAGATAACTATATGTCTACCCGTACTTTTACTCTGCAAGACGCGCAAATGTTACTTCCCACGCTGGAGTCCCTGCTGCGCACAGCCATCAACAGCAAGCAGTTGATCGAAGAGGTGGACGCCGAAGTCCAGGATCTTGCCCATCGCATTTTTCTGAATGGCGGAACCCTGGTGAAGGTCGTGGAAGTGGCACGCCGTAAGGCCGAACGGGAACGCGCCATCCAGCGCGCCAAAGATGCGGTCGCTGAAATTCACGCCACCGGAGTGCAGGTCAAGGACATCGATATCGGATTGCTGGATTTTCCCTGCAAGGTCGAAGGAGAAATTCTCCTGCTCTGCTGGAAACTTGGCGAAGAGAAAATCACCCACTGGCATTCGCCCGAAGAAGGCTTCGCCGGCCGCAAGCCCATCGATGAGCGCATCGAACGGGCAGGCAAGAAGAAGCGGTAGAGGGGCCACCAGTCTTCAGTCGTCAGCAAAACGCTGATGGCTGGTAGTCGTTGGCGAATGGCAGAGACCTGGCAGCCTGCTGAAAAATTCTTTTCGACGTCCGGAATTTCCCTCTGCGGCTTGAACAGCTTGTTGAAAAAAGAAGCGGCTCGGCGACCCACGCTTTGAAAGGGCTCGGCTTCAGCCGAGCCGTAAGAGCCGCAAAATCACTGCGGCTTTAGCCGCTGAGGTCGGCTGTCGCGAGAGTTTTTCAGCAAACGGCTAGGGGTTTCGCTATCAGCCAGGGACCATCCGCCACAGGCCGCTTATTATCGACCAACGACGATTTTCCGAAGACCGAAGACCGAAGGCCGACGACTGAATCAATGTCCAAGGAATGGAACGCCACCCTCTACCACCAGATCTCCGCTCCCCAAGTAAGCTGGGGCAAAAAGGTGCTCGCGCGCGTGAAGTTGCGCGGCGACGAGCGGGTGCTCGACGCCGGTTGTGGCACCGGACGCCTCACGCGCGACTTGCTTGAAGCTCTGCCTCGCGGACACGTCGTTGCACTCGATGTTTCGCAGAACATGCTCGACACGGCTCGCGCCTACCTCGAACCCGATTTTGGCATCCGGGTTGAGTTCGCTCGCTGCGATCTCCTCGAAATGCCCTTTGAATGTGAGTTCGACCTGATCTTCAGCACAGCTTCTTTCCACTGGGTGCTCGACCACGACCGGCTGTTTCGCAATCTTTATCGCGCGCTGCGTCCGGACGGTTCTCTCATTGCGCAATGCGGAGGCGGCAACAACCTCGCGCGCTTGCTGACGCGCGTTGCCCGGCTGATGAAGTCCCCGGCGTATGCAAAACATTTTGTCGGCTATCGGTTTCCCTGGGAATTTTCCGATGCCGAGACGGCCGCGAACCGCATGCGAGAGGCAGGCTTCGAACGGATTGCAACCAGCCTGGAACAAGCGCCCACGAAGTTCGAAACCGCCGGCGAGTTCCAGAGCTTTGTGGAGAGCGTCATTCTGCATCGCCACCTCGAGCGTCTGCCACAGGCAGAATTGCGTCAAAACTTCCTAGCTGAGCTGACCCGCCAAGCGGCCAACGATAATCCGGCCTTCCTGCTCGATTACTGGAGGCTGAATCTGCAAGGCCGTAGAGTCTAGTCGCCAGTCGCCAGTCGTCAGCGACGTGCTGGCGACTGGAGACCGAGGACTGGCGACTGAACCACGACTAAGGCCTCCCCCCATCCACCCATCGCGGCCGAAAGTCCGAATTCACGAGCCACTCGACCGACTCGATCAGCGATGCAATCACCACCCGCATGTGCTGGAAATCAATATGCGCAAGATCGTCGCTCGGCTGGTGATAATCGGCGTGCAGCCCGAAGCTGGACGCGGTCTGCGCGACCACGCCCTTCTTCGCAAACACGTAATTGTCGGAGCGCATGAAAAAATGCTCCTCCGGGCGCTCGTCCTTCACCAGCTTGGCTCCATGCGCTGCCAGTGCCGGCCCCAGGTTCGTGCGATCCCAACCGGAGAGCCAAAGCGAGTCGTCCGGATATTTGAGATCGCGCCGCCCGATCATTTCGAACTCAAGATTGGCCGCGATATTCGCCAGCGGCACCGGAGGATGCGCCTCAAACCAGCTGGAACCAAGCCCGCCGTCTTCTTCGCTGCCGAACAGCGCAAACACCACAGTGCGCCTCGGCTTTGGTCCACGGGCCAACACACGCGCCACCTCCAGCACGGCGGTAGTGCCGGAAGCATCATCATCCGCGCCGTTGTAGATCGCGTCGCCATTCACGGGCGGCCCGATCCCCAGGTGATCCAGATGCGCGCTGAGCAGGATCACGCTATTGCGAAGCTTGGGATCACTTCCTGTAATCTTGCCCACCGCATTCCAGGTAGAACTTTTTTCTGGTGGCGCCGTAGTGGTTTCCAGATAAAAAGTGGTGCCTTCGGGAATGCCGTTGAGGCTTGCCAGGGCTTCATCGCTGAGCGCGAATTCGTTGCGGCTGCCTTCTCCCAGCGCAAGGCCGCCGCTCACGCCCTCCAGTTTCAGTGGCAGCTTGGGCAATTCCTTCGCCCGCTCGTCCCAATGCAGGAGATGCTCGCCGGAGGCCGGCACAAGCACGGCGATCGCGCCACTCTCCTCGGCCGCCAAGGCAGCCGCACGAACTTTACGGGGATCCTTTCCCCGGATCAGCACGACTGCGCCCCGTGTGTCTGCGGTTGCGTCGGGCGCATCCTGCTTTCGGATTTCGGAGAACGACATCTGCTCCAGGGATGCGCCGTCTCGATCGGTATCGATGCTCTTCAGCCTCCCTTTGAACTCGGAGTCGGAAAGACTTAGCACCAGCATCTCTTTCCCGTGCGTCCATTGAATCCGCTGCGCGGGGATGCCGTCGCCCGGCGTCATGAACCACAAAGTGGGCGGCGCGCTCAGCTTCTGCCGGATCACCGGAGCCTGCTGGATGTAGGTGCCATGGTCGCCCGCGGGCGCAACGCCGTATTGCTCCAATTGCGCCGCCACGTAGGTAGCCGCGAGCAATTCATCCGGCGTGCCGCTGCCGCGCCCGCGCAAAGCGTCGGAGGCGAGAAACTCCATGTGCGCCCGGATGCAACGCGCGCACACACTTGGGGCGGAACCGCCCGAGGCTTGCTCTGCAACATTCCCGGCGCGTACGGAAGGCGCTGTTGTTGTGGGACTTGCGGCCGTCTGTGCTAAAACCGCCACGTCGGCCAGAAGGCAAAACGCCAGCAGAAAATGCTGCAAGCCCAGGCGAATAGTCCGTTCTTTCATGAGGATTGGGTTGAAGGGATTATAAGCCGCCGAAGTCTCGGCCTGGGATCGGTCGGCACGGCGCCAACATCCCGAGGAGTCACTCCGGCGAAGCCTGCTAGTTAACCCACGTCCTTTGGATTGTTGTGGATGAGCGAAGCGCAGGCCCGTAGTCTGCTACAATTTTGGTTACCCCAACGAAACTAGATCGAGTGTTGCCAGCGAGGGTTTGTGTTTATGTCGAGTGCCCGTTCCCGTCGTAAGCTCCAAGTACTTGGATCGTTGAGCGTTCTTCTTCTGATCGCCCTGGCCATAGGCTGCAACGGATTTTTTGTGGACCCCACGCTCACCAGCATGACGGTGCAGACTCTGCAATCGACCAGCCTGGTGAATGTGGGCAACACAGTGCAACTGCAGGCCACTGGAGTTTTCGACGATGGCAGCCACAAGAACCTGACGGGAACCGCTACCTGGAGCGTGACCTCGAACCCGGACTTCGTCAGCGTAAGTAAGTCGGGGCTGGCGACTGCTTTGAAGGTTTCGCCCGCAGGCACAACGGCCACGGTTCAAGCCGCGGCCCAGTCTTCCAGTGGTTCCGTCGTTTCTGGATCCATCAACCTCACGGTGGGACAGTCGACGTCACTGACACTTACCTCCAGCTTAGGTACCACCATCAGTCTGGCCACGAGTCCCACGGGGACCGCCATCACCTTCACGGCAACGCTGAACGGAACTGACAAGACCAGTTCCACCACGTTCACCTCGAGCAACTCGAGCATCATCACCATCTCGAGCGGCAGCAGTGGGACCGTGGGCGGAACGACAGGTACGGTCACGATCACGGGCACCGACACGACCGACAACGCAACCGGCACTCTGACGATTACAGTAACGCAGTAGTCCGGCTCCGCAGGTGCGTGCTTCGAGGCGGCCTCCAGGTCTGAAAAGAGATTTCGATTGATACACAGAGAGGAATCTCAATTTGATTCACTTTTAGCTAAGTTATTGAAAGTTCGTAGAGGCGGCGCCAGGACCTAAAATGGGATTCCGGCCTTCGCGTAGAAGGCCCGCCAGATGCGTTTAGGAGCGATATGGACGCAGTTTGGGTGGTTGGCAATGGTTTCCCCTTCATCCGAGCCCGCTCGGCGCGTCCTGACGCATCCCAGCGCAATTCTTATCTAACAGCTAACCTAACCACGTGCCAGGTCTCAAGTGTCAGGTCTCAGCCTTCATCGTGGTGTTCGCGGCTTCGTGCCGAATGCCTGAATATGAAATCTGAATCTTTGAACTCGGAGGCTTGAAACCTTGACACCTGACACCTGAGACCTGACACCTGCCCGCCTCGTACCTCAGATACGCCCCAACCCACGCCCCATCGCGATATATTGATTCAGACCCTGTGAAACTCTCTTGGCAAGTGCAACTCAGAAAAACTGGTTGGGCGCTGCTGTTCGCGTTGGCGATGCTGCCCGCCTGCGGGCGGGGTAGAGGGCGGACGCTGGAAGTCATGTATGTGTCCGCGCCGCAGGCATTTCTGCGGGATCGCGTGGCCGCCGTCTACAACAAAACTGCAACCGTGAAGAACGGCGACCGCCTCGACGTGCTCGACCGCGAGAAACGCTTTGTCAAGGTGCGCACCTCCACGGGTATCGAGGGTTGGATCGAGCAGCGCTATCTCATCACCCAGCAAGTGTTTGATCATTTTCAGTCCCTCACCAAGGATCACCAGAACGATCCCATCCAGGCTACCGGCAGCACCCGCAACGATACCAATCTGCACATCGAGCCGGGCCGCGACACGGACCACCTCTATCTGCTCCCGGCCGCCTCGAAGGTTTCAGTGCTGGCGCGCGGCATGGCGGAGCGGAGCGGCGTGGTTGCGCCTCCGAGTCCAGGCAAGAAAGATAAGGCCCCGGGCCCGGTCATGGAGGATTGGTGGTTAGCGCGCGACGCGCAGGGCCATGTCGGATGGCTGCTGGCACGCATGGTCGATCTCGACGTGCCGCTCGAAATCGCGCAGTATGCCGAGGGGCAGCGCTTCGTCGCGTTCTTCAAACTCAACGACGTGCAGGACGAAGACAAGAAAGTTCCGCAATACCTTGCACTGCTGACCGAACCAAAAGATGGGCAGCCTTTCGATTTCGATAAGGTGCATGTCTTCACCTGGAATGTGAAGCGCCATCGTTACGAGACCGCGTACCGTGAGCGCAACCTGAATGGGGTGTTGCCCGTCACCGTGACCCACGAGGATTTCGGAAAAGAAGGCGACCTGCCGGTCTTCATCCTGCGCGTGAAGGACGATAGTGGGAACGTCGTGGAGCGAAAATACAAATTGAACACGCCCATGGTGCGCCGCGTGCTCGCGCCCGGAGAAGTGCCGGCGAAGCCGGCGGCAGCGGCGAAAGGGAAACGACGGAAGAGGCGAGAATAGGCTCTAGGCTTTAGGCTCTGGGCTCTAGCTTTCCGGTTCTTGCCTTTTCGATTTATGGGACGAGTTCCCGGGCTCGCCATGACCCAGAAGCCTTGATGCTTAGAACCTGAAGCAGGTTATGGAAAGCCGGGGCAAGCGCACGTAGGTGGCGTGGTTGGCGGGAATCTGGCGGGCTCGCATACGTTCGGGCTGCCGGAAGAAGTATCCCGTGTATCCGCTATGCTTGGCATTCACGAAATCCTGCCGGGTTTCCACCTTGAGTATCGATGGCCGCACGGGTGGCGCTGTCGGCATCGGCGGTGAAGTGACGCTCGTCGGCGTTGTGGCGAAACAGCAGTTCATAGCCGATCACGCTCTCATCGGCGGCGAGGATGGGCTGCCGCGCGATGCAAGGGCTAGGTTTTTCCGGAGTTGGTTGCGCTTGTGTGCCCATGGCTTCTCCGTTTGTCATGGGCGGTTTCCTGCACAACTCTAGCGGGGCAATGACCAGGAGAGCACACGGGTAGGTTCGTTCCATCTCACCGTCACGCGTCGCGTGCGTCTATAATTCCGTGCCTGCCTCTGTGATGCGATTCAGATCGTTCTGTTCCGGAGAAACCATGCGCTTGTTGCAATGCTCGTTTCTGCTGGCCTGTGTATTGTGTGCCAGCCTGTTTGCCCAGCAGCCTGATACCACGAAACCTGCCGAGACCGCGAAACCGCGCGAGAAAAAAACCAGGCCGGAGTCTTCGCAACCCGCACCTGAGCCCAAGATCACCGAGCCGACGACACCCGCTCCCGAGCCCAAGCCGGATGCCGGCAAAGAATCGGCCGCCGACAAGGAAGAGCATTTCGACATGACGGAGGTGCCGCCCGTCGTTACCCATCACCAGATGACTGTTGCCGGAAAAACCCTCCGGTACACGGCGACGGCCGGACGTCTGCCCATCAAGCGCGGCGACGGAAGGATCGAAGCCGAGATGTTTTTTGTCGCCTACACGCTGGACGGGCAGGAGGCGAACCAGCGTCCCGTGACCTTCTGCTTCAACGGAGGCCCGGGTTCGGCTTCGGTATGGCTGCACATGGGTTCGGTCGGACCCAAGCAGGTGGTCCTGCAGCCCAATGGCTTTATGCCTGCCGCGCCTTACCGCATTACAGATAATTCCAACACCCTGCTCGATAAAAGCGATCTGGTATTTGTGGACGCGATCGCGACCGGCTTCAGCCGCGCCGCCAATACGGAACTGCAGAAGAAGTATCTCGGCGTGAAAGGAGATATCGACGCTTTCGGCGAGTTCATCCGCCTCTACATCACACGTTACGATCGCTGGCCCTCACCCCTGTTCATCCTGGGCGAAAGCTACGGCACGACGCGTGCTGCCGGCATCGCCGGCTATCTGGCCGATCACGGCATTTCATTCAACGGCATCACGCTGCTTTCGACCGCCATGGATTTCGGCACGCTGGAGTGGTCGAAGGGGAACGATCTGCCGTACGTATTACTGGTGCCCTCGTTCACCATGATTGCCGCCTACCACAAGCGGCTGGCGCCCGATCTCATGCAGGATATTGCGAAGACGCGCACGGAAGTGGAGCACTGGGCCGCGAATGACTATGCCCTGGCGCTTGCGAAAGGCGACGCGCTTTCCGCCGACGAGCGGCAAAAAATCATCGATGCGTACGCGCGCTACACCGGGCTCGACCGGAAGCTGATCGACAATGCCAATTTGCGAATCGATGTCGAGCAGTTCACTCTGAATCTGCTGCTCGATCAGAAAGTGCGCGTGGGGCGGCTGGATGGACGCTTCACCGGTCCTGACCCGGAAGGCGTGCTCACTCCACACCAATACGATCCCACGGGCTCGGCGATCGTTCCTCCCTACACGGCGGTCTTCAACAACTACCTGCGTACGGAACTTGGCTACAAAGTGGACACACCCTACAAAGTCTTTGCCTGGGACGAGCCTGCGTTTCAGAAGTGGGATTGGGGCGAAGCAGTGAAAGGTTTCCCCAACACCGCCCCCAGCTTGCGCGCCGCGCTGGCGAAGAACCCGTATCTGAAGGTACTGGTCATGGAGGGCTACTTCGATCTGGCCACACCGTACGCGGCCGCGAACTACTCGATCGACCACCTCAATTTCGGTCCTGACGCTCAGAAGAGGATTTCGTTCGCGAGCTACGAGGCGGGCCACATGGTCTACGTCGACAGCGCGTCGCACGCGAAGATGACGAGAGACCTGGCGGAGTTCATGGGGAAGTGTCTGGAGACGGTGAAATAGTCGTCAGTCTTCAGTCTTTACTCGTCAGCGAAGAAGCGCTGTTGGCGGATGGTCGTTGGCTGATGGCAATGCCTGAGGGTTTTTGCGTCTGAGAACTGCAGAAAAATCTTTGAGAACGCGACTCCTTAGTCTTCGGGATAGGGCGCGAAACATTCTTCCGAATACTCATCGACTGTGTAACGGGGATTTATCGTCAATTGGATATTAGCGCCTAATACTGCTGCCGCTTGGGCGGTCAGATCGCGTCACGGTGGCTGCTCTTTGTGTGTGCGAATTGTGCTCAACGCTGTCATGTTAGGCGTGCTATTGTCTCGTCCCTTCCCCACTAATGATGTTCGGCGCTCCGTCCGTCGTGTTCAGTACGTAGTAGCCCTTACCGTTATTTACCAGTACGGAGACATGAGTCGTCTGGACTCCTGTTGTGTCAGATCGCCAAAAGTCGGTAACGATGCAATCCGAATCAACTGAGTAGCTTCCGGTATAGGTGTCCACCACGTTCGTCGCCGTCGGCGTGCGAGTGTACAACTTGGCTGTTAGATTTCCTTGGCCGTCAAATGTGAATCTTCCGAGGACAATCAAAGCCCCTCCAGTCGTGGTATTCCCAGTCGCACGAAGACCAAAACTGCCGTGCAGGCTTGCGTTTGAGCATGTTTCTCTGTCCTGTGCCATCGCAGCGACGCTCAAGACAAGCACAACCAGTGCAGAAGCCATGAAGAAACGGTTCATGACCAACATGTTTTTTCTCCTTTGTTTGCAGAAAAACGCAGTTAGTTTCCTTGTGGACCGTTCGCCGCCACAAGGATTTTTGTGTGTAGAAAACTGATTCTTGTGCGCTTCGGAATCGGCCTGGCCTCGGATGGCGCCCCCTTTCAAACAGGAAGGGGCATCGCTTTGAGGCGGAAAGAGCGAAAGAACGCTACAGCGACGTTTCCGTAATTGCAAGTCAAAAATCGCATTGACGTAATCAGGCGTTAGCACAAGCTTGCGCTTTTGTTTCGCCTTTCTGATTGTCGATGAATGCTATGGCGATGTTTCACCAGCTAGCCGGTGTGTCCAATGTCGGGTCTCTGCCTGAGGATTGCTGCGAATTACTCTTAAGGCCCATCTTGAACGA
>Ga0209806_1002586_pt1 | contig 11223 bp, 9 predicted proteins | sample GraSoiAngelo_152_FD_186166 | JGI IMG/M metagenome (GOLD analysis project Ga0209806, IMG submission 186166) | Grasslands soil microbial communities from the Angelo Coastal Reserve, California, USA - 14_1009_12_30cm (SPAdes) (version 2) | ecosystem: Environmental > Terrestrial > Soil > Grasslands ... | reverse complement strand
GGTCGTGGTGCTCGCTGGGATCGGCAACGGCGCGGCGACCGCAATGAGCTGGCCTCTCCTGACCGAGCTCATCCCATCCGACGAGACCGGCGTGTTCGCCGGCCTCAAGGCCGCCGCCGACTCCATCGCGATTCCCCTCTCGGTGGTCGTGGCAGCGGAGCTCTTCCTTCCGCGTTTCGGCTACCGCGGGATCTTCGCGATGCTTGCGATCAACATCGCGATCGCCCTCGTCCTGCTGCTGGCGATCGTCCGCGTCCCAGCACGCGCGCCTCTCGCGCCTGAGCCGGTGGCAGCCTAGTCCCGCCCGTCCTTGCACAGGGACGGGAACCTCCGCGCCGCCGCGTTGTAAGTAGGGACGAGTGGCGCAAGGGCCATGCAGCCACCGCTCGGAGGAACGCATGCGACGCATCAACGTCCTAGCGATCGGCACGCTCCTCACGCTCGGCGCCCTCGCGGGGACCGCCCTCGCCAAGGAAGGCGCCGTCACCAAGCTCGACGCGCTTCCGCCCGGAGGCCTCCACGCTGGGCAGGTCATCCCGGTCGGCTTCACGATCCTCATGGACGGCGTTGAGCCGTACAAGGCGGACGTGGCTGAGATCGTCGTCCGCAACGGCACAGGGAAGGTGCTCTCCTACCCCGCGACGCCGCAGGGCCCGGCGGGCCACTACGTCGCGAACGTCTACTTCCCGGCGGCGGGCACATACACCTGGGAGGCCACGCAGGGCACGTTCTTCGCGCCCTACAACCTCGGCACGGTCGCGGTCCTCGCACCGGTCACGACTTCGCAAACGGAGGCCGCGCCGACGAGCACCCCGGCAACCAACGATCCGATCTCGCAGGTCATCCCGTTCCTGGCGGGGCTCATCGCGCTCGGCGGCACCATCCGCTTGGCGCAGCTTGTCCGCAGCCAGCGGCGGATCTCAGCGACGGTCTAGCCCGAGCAGAAATAGGAAGGGAGCGGGGCTTTTGGCCCTGCTCCCTTTTCTGATAGCGCGCCCGTCTCTGCGCAATGACGTTCAGCCCACCGGCACCGCCGTCGTGGTGGCCGCCCGAGCGGTCAGCGAGCTCGGGCAGATCTGGTGGTAGGGACACTGCTGGCAGGTCCGCAGACCTTTCGGATTCGGCGCGAACTCGCGAGCCCGGATCCGCGCCGCGGTGCCGGCCACCAGGCCACGCACCGCGCCGATGCTGTCCGCGGTCGGGGTGACCGAACCTCGCTCGCCGCTCTCGAGGAAGTGCAGCGCCGTCTGCACCGGTCGCTCACCGTAGACGCGCTCGTGAGCGAGTGCATAGAGGCGCAGCTGCAAACTTTCGTTCGCCGCCCGCTGCGCGCGACCGCTGCCCTCCTCGTCGGCGCCGGCCTTGTAGTCGACAACCACCGCGCCGCTCGGGGTCCGGTCGACTCGGTCCCATCTGCCGACGACGCGGTCCTTTCCGAGCATGAAACTGAAGCGTTGCTCGACGAGATCGGGCGGAGCCAGTCCCCGCTCGTGCTCGTGGAACCGCCGCAGCGATGCGAGCCCCGCCTGGAAGCGTTCGCTCTCGTGTGCGGGGTTGATGAAGCCCTCCGCGAGCCATGCCGCGCGGAACACCGCCTGAACGTCCGCGAGGCTCGGCTCGGTGCCGTCGCGCTTCCGGCGGAGGTAGTCCTTCACCGCTTCGTGAAGTGCGAGCCCGTAGGTCATCTGCGGCGTGGGCAGTGTCGGGATCTGCAACACGTGCTTGAACCGATAGAGGAGCGCGCACTTCTGGTAATCGTCGATCGCTTCATACGAGACGGTCAGGACGTCGTCGACTCCGAGCGCCGGGAGTGGAGCATCGGCCTCCCCCGGCGGCTGCTGGAAGCGCTGGAGCTCCTCGAACACCTGCAGCTTCGCGGCGAGCCGGGACGGCTCCCGGCCGAGCGCCTCGCCGATGAATCGGCTCGGGCGGGCTGCGCGCTGGTAGCCGTAGTCGATCGCGCTCGTGAAATAGAAGGTGTCCTTCGCGCGGGTCATGGCGACATAGGCGAGACGGCGTTCCTCGGCGATATGACGCTCGCGGTCCGGCGGCTGCGTCCGGGCGAGGGCGTCAGGGAGACGAAAGGGGTCCAGGCGGGCCTGGCCCGGGAGGCGCTCGTCCGTCGCGTGGACCAGGAACACCACACCGAACTCGAGGCCCTTCGCCTTGTGGATGCTGAGAACGTTCACCTGCTCGCGCGAGGTCTCGAAGTCCGCGGCCACCGGATCGTCCCCCGCCTCCCGGAGGAGCTCGAGGTGCGGGACGAAGAACGACGCGCGATCCGTCGCCAGCGCGCGTCCCGCGCTCTGCACCAGGCGCAGGAATTTCGCCACATTGCGAGCCTGCTCTTCGACGAGTGCGGAGTCCGGATCCAGATAGCGCGCGAGCAGCTTCGACCGATCGAGGAACTCAAAGAGCAAGGCGGCCGTGCTGAGCTCTGCGGCCTGGGCCGCGTAGTGCCCGAGGTCCTCGACCAGGCGTTTGGCCGAGGCGACCGCGTCTTCCGTGGCGCCCGTCTTTTCCGCCGCGATCTCCTCGAACACTACGCGAAGCGGCTTCTGGCGACGGCCGCTCCCCTCCATGGCGCGTGCGAGATCGTCGGCCGGGAACCCGTAGAGCGAGGAGACCGCGAGGCTGTACACGTGCCGCGAGTCCGACGGCAGCGCGACCGCCGACAGGAATGAGATGAGGAGGCGAATCTCCGGTCGCTCGTAGAGCTGGCCCCCACCTGAGAAGTGGGTCGGGATCTGTCTTTGCGCAAGGGCGTGGAGGAAAGGCGTCGCGTCAGCGTTGTTCCGGACGAGGATCGCGAATTCGCCGAAGCGTCGCTGCCGCCGAACAGCCTCACGCGCGATGAAGTCCGCGACGGTTTCCGCTTCTTCCACGCCGGTCACCTTCTGTATGTGATCGATGTCCGCCTCGTCCGGCGCAGGGCGGCCGCGAAGCCGCTTGTCGATTCCGAGGCTCGCCTCGAGACGTTCCGGGTTCTTGGTGATGAGCCGGTACGCGGCGTCGAGCAGGCCCTGCGACGAGCGGCGGTTCTCGATAAGGGGCACGGTGGTGTGGTCGGGATAGCTCTCCCGAAAACGGTTGAAGTTGCGGAGCGTCCCTCCGCGCCACGCGAAGATCGATTGATCGTCGTCGCCGACCACGGTGATGTTGTGGTGCGGCTCAGCCAGAAGGCGGAGCAGCTCGAACTGCGCGTCGTTCGTGTCCTGGAACTCGTCGACGAGGATGTAGCGGAAGCGCGCGCGCAGCCGCGCCGCCGCGGCGGGATGCTCTCGCAGCAGCTTCAGCGTGAGGGCGATCTGATCGCCGAAGTCGACCACGCCGTGGCGGTCCTTGATGCGCGTGTACGCCTCGTAGGTCGCCGCAAGCTCCTCGTGCGCCGACGCCTCGTCAGCTTTGACGTCGGCGTCGAGGGAGTCCCCCACCGCGTCGCGAAGCGACTTCGCATACGCGACGTAGGCTTCCGGCGACACGTCCTCGTCGCGGGCGCGTCCGAAGAGATCGAGTAGGGCGCGCACGTGCTGGAGCGGATCGCCGGCGGGCCGATAGCGCTTCAGCGGAAGCCCGATCTCGCACTGGGCGCAGCCGTAGAGGTGCTCGCGCACCAGGATGACCTGCTCCGCCGGAGACAGCACGCGCAGCTCGCCGCTCCGCCCGAGCTCGAGGGCGAACTCGCGGAAGACCTCGTCGCCGAATCCATGGAAGGTGCGGATGACCGCGTCGTTCAGACCGATCGGCGTGTTGATGTCGACCCGCTCCTGCATCTCGGCGGCGGCGCGTTCGGTGAAGGTCACCGCCAGAATCTCGTGCGGTTTCGCCGCGCCCGAGGTGATGAGATGGACGATGCGCGCGGTGAGGACGTGGGTCTTCCCGGTGCCCGCGCCGGCCACGACGAGCAGCGGACCGGATCCGTGCTCGACCGCTAGGCGCTGCTCCGGCTGAAGGCCGCCCAGGATGTCGGGTCGCGGCTCGCCGAGTCCGAAGCTGAGCTGCTCGGTCATCTCAGCGCGTAACGCAGTCGGCCCGACCGAAACCCTCTTTACGCGGCGGCGGACCCCCCGGCCTTCGGCCGGTGCCCCACCGCGCGGGGGCCCTCGGTCGGGCCGACGGCCTGTGCCCTCGATAGCTCATCTGTTCTATTATCGGTCTTGGGCGAAGCGCTCCGCAAGAGCAATCAACGTACGCACGGCCGGACCTTGGGGCCCCTTCGGCGCGTGCGACCGGTCGCGATCGAACCAGAACGTGCCGGCAATATCGAGATGCGCCCACTCCGTGCCGTCCTCGACAGCCGAGTCCAGAAACGCGGCGGCCTTGATGGCACCGCCTTCGCGCCCCGCACTGTTCCGAATATCGGCGACCTCTCCTTTGATCTCGTCGCGGTACTCGTCGGTGAGCGGCATTGGCCACAACCGGTCCCCGGCCGCGGCGGCCGTCTCGCGTACCAGCTCGACGAACGAGTCGGGCTTGCCAAAGAGTCCGGTGAAGTGGTTACCGAGCGCGACCGCGATCGCCCCGGTCAGCGTGGCCACGTCCACGACCCGCTTGGCGCCTTCGCGCTGCGCATAGGTAATTCCGTCGACGAGGACGAGCCTTCCCTCCGCGTCGGTATTGATGACCTCGACCGTCTTGCCGCTCATCGCGGTGAACACGTCACCCGGCTTCGTCGCACCGCCGCCCGGCAGGTTCTCGGTGCAGGGAGCAACGCCGATGACATTCAACTTGAGGCCGAGCTTCCCGATCGCGGCGAGCGCGGCGATGACCGACGCCGCCCCGGTCATGTCGGCCTTCATCTGATGCATGTTGTCGGCGGGCTTGATCGAGATGCCGCCGGAGTCGAAGGTGATCCCCTTCCCCACCAGGCCGAGGTCGTATCCGGAGCCGCCGCGGCCCCGGTGGCGCATGACGATGAAGCGCGGCGGCTCGTGGCTACCCTGAGCGACGGAGAGGTAGCTGCCCATCCCGAGCGCGCGGCAGCGCTGCGCATCAAGTACTTCAATCCGGACACCGGCCTCCTTCGCGAGCTCCTTCGCGGCCTCGGCAATCAGCGTCGGGGTCATGCGATTCGCGGGTTCGTTCGCGAGGCGGCGCGCCGCGTTAGTGGCCTCGCCGATCGCAGCGCCGCGGTCGATCGCGTTGCCGACCGCCTTCGAGGTAACGATGAGGACCTGGTCGATGGCGGGGAGACGGCGTTCCTCCTCGCGCGTCCGATGCACCTCGGGGCGCCACATCGCGAAGGTCGCGCCTTCCACCGCGGCCGCCGCAGCCCGCTCTTCGCCAATCGAATCGGCCGCGACCGCGATGGCGACTTTGCGCACAGACGATCGCCACAACGCGCGGACACCCGCGCTCGCGATGTTGCGGGCGCGTTCGGCGTCGAGCAGTCCGGGCTTCCCGCCTCCGACAACCACGACACGCGGCTCCTCGTGAAGCGTGTTGACGCCGTAGAGCCGTGTCACGCCGGTCTCCTCCTTGACCAGCCGAGCGATCGCGGCACGCGCTGGCCGGGAAAGCCAAGCGGGCGGCTCGACGCCGGCGAAGAGCGGCACGATGATCGCGTCGACCTTGCCGAGCTGCGAGGGGCGCACTGCACGAAATCTCATGGCGTGACCTTCTTTCGACCGGTGAGCGTAGCGACGCGCTCGCGGGCCTGCTCCGGGGATAGCACCAGGATCCGATCGTCGCCGGACCTGCGAGTGAGACCGCGGTCGTCGAGGAAGCCGAGGAGCGGGAGCACGTGCTTGCGGCTCGAGCCGGTAAGGTCGCGGGCGCGTGCGACCGTGATCGTGCCCTTCGTGGCGAGCTCGCCCACGACGGCTTCAGCGAAGCGCGCGACCGCGTCCGGCAGAAACACCGCCTCGGTGCCGATGCGGACGAGGTCGCCACGCTCCGCGAGAGCCGCGACGACCTCCCGATCGAGGCCGTAGTCGGACTCGAGCACGGTGGGCGACGGCGGCTGCAACGGCTCGCGCGCCAGCGCGCCGCGCGCGCGCGACCACGCCGCCTCCTGCGCCGGAGTGAGCGTGGGCGTATGCCCTACGAGAGCAAGCGCGCTCCCCCGCTCCGCGATGCGGCCGTCCTTCACCAGGCGCTCGACGAGCGCGTTGAACCGTTTCGGCCCCAGATCCAGCGACGAACGGAGCTCTTCACGAGGCGCGCCGGCGCGCAGAGGCGATCGCCGGTGCGCTGCGGCGAGCGTCCGCTCGATGCGAGTAGCGAGTGCTTCGAACGAGTCGCGCCCGATGAGAGCGTCGCTGAGCCAGACCGCCCGCCCGCTCTCGACGAGCTCGCGCGCCGCGGCATCGCGTTCGGCCGTCTCAAGTCCGCCGCGCGCCCCCGCTTCGTCTGGCGTCCGCGGGACATCCAACGTGGCGAGGAGTCGCGACGCCGCGCTCGGGGCGCTCCGCCGCTCGAGGACCGCGACGGCCTCACGGCGCCGGCGCATGCGCTCGCCCGTGATGTCGGCAACGGCACCCCCGCCGAGCGTCTCCGGAGGGGATGGACGTCGCAGGACGAAACGATCGCCGACCGCCACCGCGAGCGGCGTGGCGAGCCGCAGCTGCACCCATCCGGACGTGCCAGGGTCGAGCGTCGCGCCTTCGAGCAGCGAGACCCGCGCCATGATCTCGGCCGTGCCCGCGTGCACCTTTACGGCCTCGTCATGCCGGAGCGCCTCCATAGCGGAACCGAGCACCTCGATACGGGCGGAGAGCACCGACACCGGCGTGAGAGCGCCCGGACGAACGACGACCATCCCGCGCGCGAGCTCGTCCTTCTCGACGCCCGTGAGGTTCAAGGCGACGCGGCTACCCGGACTCGCCGACTCGAGGGCCCGCTTGTGAGTCTGGATCCCGCGAACGCGGGCACGTAGACCGGTCGGCAGGACCTCGATCTCATCCCCCGCGGCGAACGTGCCATCGACGAGCGTGCCGGTGACGACCGTGCCGAAGCCGGTCAGCGTGAAGGCCCGGTCGATCGCGAGGCGCGGCCGACCGAGGTCGCGACGCGCTGGCGCGGTCCGGAGGACGGACTCGAGCGCCGCGATGAGGTCCGCGATGCCGGTCTTCGCGGTCGCCGAGACGTCGATCATCGGCGCACCGGAGAGTGGCGTGCCGCGCAGCGCCGCGGCGACGTCGGCCCGCGCGAGGGCTGCCCATTCGTCATCGACCAGATCGCGTTTCGTCAGGGCGACGACGCCTCGATCGACGCCGAGCACGCCGAGGATCGCGAGGTGCTCTCGCGTCTGCGGCATCACGCCTTCATCGAGGGCGACCACGAGCAAGACCGCGTCGACCGGACCGACGCCCGCAAGCATGTTGCGGATGAAGTCCTGGTGGCCGGGCACGTCAACGATGCCGACCTCTCCCCCCTCGGGCAGACCGAGCCACGCGAACCCGAGGTCGATGGTCATGCCGCGCTCGCGCTCCTCGCGGAGGCGGTCGGGGTCGATGCCGGTCAGCGCCGTGACCAGCGTCGACTTCCCGTGATCCACATGGCCCGCGGTCGCGATGACGCGCGCGCTCGTCTCGGCTCTAGACGTTACGTCTCACCGCGATGCAATCGATCTCGACCTTCGCTCCACGGAGCAAAGCGGCGCCCACCGTGGAGCGCGCCGGTTTGTGGGTTCCGAACCGCTCCGCGTAGACCTCGTTCATCGCGGGGAAGTCGCCGAGGTCCGCGAGGAACACCGTCGTCTTCGTCACCCGATCGAGCGACGAGTCGGCCGAAACGAGGACCGCGGCGAGGTTGTCGAGGACGCGCCGCGTTTGGGCGCGTACGTCGTCGCCGCCGACGAGCTGCCCGGTCTGCGCGTCCAGCGCGAGCTGTCCGGCGCAGAACACGAGATCGCCTGCGATGATCGCCTGGCTATACGGACCGACCGGCGCCGGTGCGCGGTCCGTCTTGGTTGCGCGAAGGTCCATCTGCTCCCCCTTTCGCGAGCGCGCCGATCACGGCGCGCGCGAGGACCGCATCATCCTCAGGCAGGACGCTCCGCAGGTCGAGTGCGACCCGCTCCTCCACGATCCGCGAGACCACTGGAGGGTCCGCCGAGCGGAGGGCCGTTGCGACGCGGGTCGCCGGTGCTCCGCCGATAGCGACCGCGAAGGACGGCTGCGTCTCCTCGGGTAGGGACCCGCCGCCGACGGTCGATCGCACCTCGATAACCTCGGCTGGGATCCCCGCAGCGTCGAGCTCGATCGCGAGAGCCCGCGCGCGAGCGGCGAGAGTGCGCGGCGGCGCCGCGATCATCCGCCACACCGGCAGCTCCTTCTCGGCGTCGCCTTCGCGATACGTCGCGAGCGTCGCGAGGAGCGCCGCGATCGTCAGTTTGTCAGGCCGCAGCGCGCGCATGAGCGGGTGCGCGCGGAGCGCCGCGATCGGCTCGGCCCGTCCGACGGCGATGCCGGCCTGCGGTCCGCCGAGGAGCTTGTCGCCGCTGAAGGTGACGACGTCCGCGCCCTCGCGCACGGCCTCTCCAACGGTGAGCTCCTTGCCGAGCCCGAAGCGTGAGGTGTCGAGGAACGTGCCGCTGCCGAGATCATGGATGAACGCGATGTTGTGCTCGCGCGCGAGCGCCGCGAGATCGCGACCCTCCGCCCGCGCCACGAAGCCGGTGATCTTGAAGTTGCTCGCGTGCACGCGGAGGATCGCGCCGGTCTTCTCGTTGATCGCGCCGGCGTAATCGCGCGTGTACGTCCGATTCGTGGTGCCGACTTCGACGAGCCTCGCGCCTGAGCGCCGGAGGACGTCGGGGATCCGGAAGCCGCCGCCGATCTCGACAAGCTCGCCGCGCGCGACGATGACCTCCTTGCGCGACGCGAGCGCGGCCAACGCGAGCAAGACCGCGGCAGCGTTGTTGTTCACAACGGCCGCGTCTTCAGCGGACGCCAGGTCGGCGAGCAGGCGGGCCGCGTGCCCGTGCCGTTCACCGCGCTTACCGACCGCGAGGTCGTACTCGACGGTCACGGCGCCGGCCGCGGCGGCGATGGCGGCGAGCGCGCGTGGTGAGAGCGGAGCCCGACCCAGGTTCGTCTGCAGCACCACGCCGGTCGCATTGATGACGCCCCGCAAGGTGAGGCGTTCGCGCTCGGCGAGCGCCGCACGCGCCTCCGCCGCGAACGACGCGGCATCGCCGGACGCTCGCGCCGTGCGAGCCCGTGCCAAGACGGTTCGCGCCGCGCGCGTGAATCGCTCGCGCTCGGCAGCGCTGGGGCGCCCGGCGCGAAGGATCGCGTCCACCGATGGGAGCGCGCGGCGAGGGTCGACGCGCCTCACGGCACGAGGACCTCGAGGGCCCCGGGCCGAATTCGTATGGAGAAACGCTGTCCGGTCGTCGCCTCGCCGTCGAGCTGTGCTCGCATGGGTCGTTCCACCTCGATCTCGAGGGCGCGCGCGCGTTTCATCACGATCATCTTTCCGTCGACATGAGTCCCGCGATAGAGCTTGCCAAGGGCGACGAGCGACGACCAGCGCGAGAGATCGCCGGCGAGGAGAACATCGAGCTGGCCGTCGTCCAGAGATGCGAGCGGCGCGACGTGCATGCCCGAGCCGAAGTGCGTCCCATTCGCTGCTACGACCGCCAGGAACCGCCCACTGTGGAGCTCGCCGTCGACGAGCACGCGCATCGGCTGCGGGCGGTAGGTCGCGATCCCGACGAGCGAGCCAGCGAAGTAGCCGAAGGTCTTGCCGGTCACGCGCGAGGTCGCGGCGATGCGCTGCGCGACGTGGCCATCGATGCCGACGCCCGCCGCGTTCACGAAGACGCGTCCGTTGACTTCGCCGACGTCGATCGCTCGGCGGCGCGCTCCGCGCAGGAAACGAGGCACATCCCGGCGACGGCGCGGGTAGCCAAGCGCGCGCGCGAAGTCATTTCCCGATCCGATCGGATAGAGCGCAAGAGCCGCGGTGCTGCCGGCTATGCCGTTCGCGACCTCGTTCGCGGTGCCGTCGCCGCCAGCCGCGATGATGACGCGGTATCCATCCGCCGCGCCCTCGCGCGCGAGCCGCGCCGCTTCGTCGGGCGCCGGCGTTCGCACGACGTCGACGCGCATGCCCTGGGCGCGAAAGTCGGCCGCGATACGAGACGCGATCCGCTCACCCGCGCCGTTTCCCGCGACCGGGTTCACGATGGCGAGAGCGCGCTCGTCCACCACGGTCGTCGCGGCGGTCACGCCCCCGCCGGTGAAAGGGCCTTGCGGATCGCGTCCTGCTCCTCGTCCGAGAGCGCATGCTTCGATCGGCCGGCCTGAACCTGCTTCGCGAAGATTCGAGTGTCGGCCCGGCCGTGAAGGCTCGAGAGCACGACGCCGTTCCCGTCGGCGTCGAGGAGCGCGATCGCGAAGGACTGGTCTCCCCCGGTGTCGGCGAACGGATTGAAGCGGATGACGCCGACCTTCTGGATGCTCCGCTGCGCGAGCCCCTCGAGCTCGCGGTGGAGCTTGTTCAGCGCCTCGACTCGCTCGGCGACCGTGTCCAGGCGCCGGAACTGCCGGTCCAGGAGCTCGTCGAGCCCCGCGCCCTCGGCGTCACCGATGAGCCGCCGGAGGCGCCGGCGAAGCAGCACGTCGGATCGCTGCAGCCAGGCAACCCACACGGCGAGCACGACGACCGCGACCGCGAGCGCGAGGACGATCGTGGGAAGGATCTGCGCATCCAGCGGCATTCGCGGCGGAGCATACGGGGTCGGCTATCCTCGTCCTCCCGTGGCAAAAAAGCACCGCGTACGTGCGCGTTCCCGCCGGGCCGTCGAGGCGTCCCGCCGGGCGTCGGCGGCACGTCCGCTCATTCCGGAGCGCGAGCCGTCCCGCCCGACCGTCGGCCCGCGCGTGACCCGTTACGGGTCGCGCAGCGGGACCTCGCGCGCCGTGGGCGCACCATCGCCGAGCCTCGAGCGCGCGGCCGCATGGGAACGCGGCTACGTCACGAAGGATTTCCGACGCATGGCGATCGTCGTCGTGATAGCGATCGCCCTCCTCGTCGCCGCCGGCCTTCTCCTCAACGCCTTCGAACACTGAGCTCGCAGGCGGCGTGCTGCCGGGCGTTGAAATCATCGTGCCCGCGATGATCGCCGTTCGCGCCATCCTCGTCGCCGCCGTGCTCGCGTCGAGCTGCGGCGCGGCCGTCGGCGGGAATGCCGCGGTGGAGCGGGCGTTCGCCGCGCACCAGTCGGGGATCGAAGTCACGGCGGAAGGCTCGGTCACGCGGCTCCTCTCCGAC
>Ga0209806_1002585_pt1 | contig 11226 bp, 10 predicted proteins | sample GraSoiAngelo_152_FD_186166 | JGI IMG/M metagenome (GOLD analysis project Ga0209806, IMG submission 186166) | Grasslands soil microbial communities from the Angelo Coastal Reserve, California, USA - 14_1009_12_30cm (SPAdes) (version 2) | ecosystem: Environmental > Terrestrial > Soil > Grasslands ... | reverse complement strand
AGACTGAGTTTGCAAACGATATCACTGACTTCTCCGTGCGGTTACCTCGGAAGTGCCGAGACCATTTTTAGTTCCTGCCAGCCGCTCGGAAACTCGATGTCAAAACGATCGGCTTGATCGAAGAGCACAAAAGCCCCTACGTCCATGAGTCTCTGGTTCACGAAATCCCGGAGCTTATTCTGGTAGGCAGGATCGCCATCTGCAGGCCAGCTAAACGCCGAGGGAATTTCGAGGGCCACTCGGGCGCGCTGCTGCGCTGGGAGAAAAGTCGGATTCCGATTTGATACGTGCACCACGCCGCGACGAAATACATCGGCAGGAGAATGAAACGCATCCAGTAAAGAATGGTGGGGCGTTCGCCAATCAGACCAGCGACGGGTGCGAACATGATGTGAAACAACGGCATGTGATTGTCGAAATTGTCTCGATATTGCACAAACCCGCGCGTCCATCCCCAAATGACGTGGAGATGCTGTGACTCGTCGCTGTCGAAGCTCCGACGCAGCACGTTCAGTATGCTTAGAGCGATCAACAGCACGAAAAGGGCGGTGGCCGCGATGAACTCCGCCGGGCCGGACATGCCGAAATAATGTGCACCGCGTTGCGCGAGCGATCCGCGTTGCGAAGACTTAGTTGTCGATCTTGCGGGCCGCGGCGACATTTTGAATTGAAACCCGCGAGCGATTAATTCGTTGCGCGAATTCTTTCGGCGCAATTCCGCGCCGACTCCGCGTCACTTACCGAAACAACATCGACATCTTTGCGCGTGCGCTTGAGCAAACCGGCGAGCACACCGGCGGAGCCAAGCTCGATGAATAATTCGCAGCCCCGCTCAAGCAGCCGCTCCATGCAATCAAGCCAGCGGACCGTGGCCGTTACTTGATCTTGCAAGGTACGCCGAATTTCATCGGGAGTCGTCACTTCTTCGCCGGTGACATTGCTGATCACCGCGAAACGCGGCGTTTGCATCGGAATCTCGGCAAGTGCTTCCCCCAGCTTCACGAAGGCGCTTTCCATGAGACGCGAATGATAAGCGCCCGCCACATTGAGCAGGGTCGCACGGCGGATGCCGTATTCTTTGGCCACGCCAATTGCGGCTTCGACTTTCGCGAGCTCCCCCGAGATCACGATCTGCCCCGGTCCATTGATATTGGCAACATCGACGTCTTCGTCCGCGGCCAATAAACGCACCGTGCTTTCATCTGCGCCGATCATCGCCGCCATTGCGCCGTACGTCGCAGCGCAGGCTTCGTCCATCAATTCGCCCCGTCTTTGCACAAGTTTGAGTCCGATCGCAAAATCAAAGGTGCCCGCTGCGGCATGTGCGGTAATTTCGCCTAACGACAAACCAGCCGCGCCTTCAATCGTAAACTCGCCCGCTACTTCGCGCAACGCCGCCAGACATGCGAGCCCGTGAACATAAAGCGCCGGCTGGCAATTCGAAGTCTTGGTCAATTCTTCAATCGGACCGTTCCACGCAATTTCGCTCAGCTTTCGTCCAAGAATTTCATCTGCTTGTCGAAACAAATCCGCCGCCGCTGGAAATTGCTCCGCTAAATCGCGCCCCATTCCCACGACTTGCGCACCTTGTCCCGCAAACAGCAGCGCAATTTTTTTCGCCATACCCGCTGTAGTTAACGCGCTTCGTTGCGCGCCGCGAGTGGATTCTGGGTAGCGCATGCGTCTCGCTGTCGCGAACTTCTCGAAACGCGAATGGAAACCTCGGCGCGATGATCACGCCGCAAAAGTTCGTTTTGGCGGAACGCCAAAACCAGCACGCCAGCCGCGTGCGCCATCCAGTCATTTTTGCGCTTGCGCGCTCTGGTTGACTCGCGAGCGTAAATGCAGTTGTCGATCTTATGGCTTTTACGACGCGCGAGATTGAATCGCCTGATCCAGTGACGCGCGTGGTCGCGGCGGACGCGAAGTTGCGTCACGCCGATGACGACATCGGCGAAAAGATGGTGCTGAACATGGGGCCGTCGCATCCGGCGACGCACGGTGTGCTGCGGCTGGTGCTCGAGCTCGACGGCGAGATCATCACCAAAGCGACGCCGGATGTTGGCTTTCTTCATCGCGGCGACGAGAAAATCGCGGAGAACATGCAATACAATCAGTTCGTGCCCTACACCGACCGGCTCGATTATCTCGCGCCGCTTTCCAACAACGTCGCTTACGCGCTGGCGGTGGAGAAATTGATGGGCTGGGAAATTCCGCCGCGTGGAAAAGCGATTCGCACCATTTGCTGCGAAACCTCACGCATTTCGTCGCACCTGCTCGGACTCGGGGCGATGGCTCTCGATCTTGGCGCGATGACCGTGTTTCTTTACACGTTCACTGAGCGCGAAAAACTTTACGATCTTTTTGAATTGCTGACCGGCGCGCGTTTCACCACGTCATACACGCGGGTCGGCGGACAAATTCGCGATCTTCCCGAAACCTTTATCCCGCGCCTCAAGAAATTTCTCGATGAATTCCCTTCGACTCTGAACGAATGCGGCAAATTGCTGACGCGGAATCGCATCTTTGTCGATCGAACCACGGACATCGGCGTGATTGCGAAAGATCGCGCGATTGCCTACGCATTGTCCGGGCCGAATTTGCGCGGCTGCGGAATCGATCATGATCTGCGGCGCAAACATCCGTATTTGGATTACGAGAATTATGATTTCGACGTCGTGGTCGGCAGCGCGGGAGATTGTTACGATCGTTACCTCGTGCGCATCGAAGAGATGCGGCAAAGCGCGCGCATTTTGCGGCAGGCGATCGACAAGCTGCCGAGCGGTCCGATCAATGTCACGGACTGGAAGAACATGATGCCGCCGAAATCACGCGTTATGACCAAGATGGAAGAACTGATCCATCATTTTATCGTCGTGACGGAAGGACTCGACGCGCCGCCGGGCGAAGTTTATTTCGCGGCGGAAAACCCGAAGGGCGAGCTTGGCTTTTACATTAATAGTAAAGGCGGCGGCGTGCCGCACCGGCTGAAAATTCGGGCGCCCTCATTTGTCAATCTCAGCATCCTACCGGAGCTTCTGCCCGGCTGCATGGTGAGCGACATTGTCGCCGTGCTGGGCAGTCTGGACTTCGTCATGGGCGAATGCGACAGATGAACATGTCGACCTTGCAATCAACGGCGCGGAGCGGAATGAAATCGCTTCTCGTGCTCGTGCTCATGCTCGTAATCGGGATTTCGTGCGTCGGCAAGCGAATCACAAAAGCGAACGTGGACGAAGTCGCCGAGGGAATGTCGAAAAAACAGGTGGAATCGATTCTGGGCCCGCCCACGTCCATCGACAACCAGGATTTCCTCATCATGAAGAAGACGACCTACGTTTATCGCGAGGGCAAAGACGTAGTGACAATCGTTTTCAAGGACGACAAAGTGCAAGCGAAGGACAGCACGTTGTCCGAATAAGTCTTCTCTTCCGTGGACTCGACGAGCACGCACGTTCCCGCCGAGCTGGAACGGAAAATGGATGAGGCGATTGCGCGTTATCCGCAAGATCGACAACGAAGCGCGGCCATGCCGCTACTGCATTTGTGGCAGGAACATTTCGGCTTCATCAGCGATGAAGGTGTGAATTGGATCGCGGCCAAGCTCAACTTGCAGCCGGTCAACCTTCTCGAGGTCGTCACCTTCTATCCCATGTTCCGGCAGCAGAGCGCGGGCAAGAGGCACATCCGCGTGTGCCGCACGTTGAGCTGCGCGATGGCGGGAAGTTATCAGCTTATGGAAAAATTCTGCGGAGCCGCCGGCATCGAACGCAAGATCGACAAGCAGGAAGTGCACAACCCCGTTTCTGTCAGCGCGGACGGAAATTACAGCATCGAGTTCGTCGAATGTCTCGCCAGTTGCGGCACCGCGCCGGTTTGCATGATCGACGACGATCTACATGAAAATGTGCAGCCTGATGGTGCGGCGAACATTCTTTCCAATCCGCAATCCGCAATTCGCAATCCGCCATCGCCTCACCCGCTCGAGCATCGGCTGATTTTCAAAAACATCGGCCGCGAGGATTGGGAGATCGACATCGACGCCTACATCCGCGACGGCGGCTATAAGCAATTAGAGAAAGCCGTGACGATGTCGCGGATCGACATCGTCAACGAAGTAAAGACTTCGGGCCTGCGCGGCCGTGGCGGCGCCGGATTTCCCTGCGGCGTGAAGTGGAGCTTTATCAAGCCGGATGAGAAGAAGCCAGTTTACTTAATCGCCAACGCGGATGAATCCGAGCCCGGGACCTTTAAGGACCGCTACATCATCCACCAGGATCCGCATCAACTGCTCGAAGGCATCCTGATTTCCTGTTTCGCCCTCAATGCACATATCGCGTACATATATATAAGGGGCGAATTTCCCGAGGGCGCGAGAATCCTCGAGCGCGCGATCGAGGCGGCGCGCGCCAAAAACTTTCTCGGCAAGAATATTCTCGGCTCAGGGTTTGATGTCGATGTTTACATCCATCGAGGGGCCGGCGCTTACATTTGCGGCGAAGAAACCGGCCTGATCGAATCGCTTGAAGGCAAGCGCGCTTATCCGCGCATCAAGCCGCCCTACTTTCCGGCCGTGCTCGGTCTCTACATGTGCCCGACGATCGTAAACAATGTCGAGACGCTTTGTCATGTGAAACACATCATCGCGATGGGCGGCGCGAAATATGCCCAGTTGGGCCGGCCTAACAACACCGGCACCCGGATCGTCTGCGTGAGCGGCGACGTGCAACGCCCGGGTTATTTCGAAATTGAAGTCGGCGCCGTGACGATGGGGCAGCTGATTTACGACATGGCCGGCGGTTTGAAATTCGGACGAAGGCTAAAAGCGGTCATCCCGGGCGGAAGTTCCGCGAAAGTTCTGCGCGCGGATGAACGATTCAAACTCAAACAAAAGCAACTCGATGGATCGACAATTGAACGTGAGATGTCGATCGATGAAATCCCGATGGATTTCGATTCGCTCACCGCGGCGGGTTCGATGGCCGGCTCCGGCGGTGTGATCGTGCTGGATGATTCGCGCGACATGGTCTGGACGCTCAACAACATCAACGAGTTTTATGCGCACGAATCGTGCGGTCAGTGCACACCTTGCCGCGAAGGCGCGTTGTGGATGAAAAAAATCACCGATCGCATGTTGCTCGGGGGCGGTGTGATTGAGGATCCGCGAACGTTGAAAACAATTGGCGATAATATTGCCGGCCGAACCATCTGCGCTTTCGGCGAAGCCTGCGCCTGGCCGACGCAAAGTTTTGTCGAAAAATTTCCAGATGAATTTGCCGGCCACGCCCTGAAGCCAGTCCCACCGCCGCTGCCACCGGAATACACGCCGGAAGAGTTAGTCGAGCGCGAGACAATTCCAACCAGTCCGCTCGCCCACGATCCGGGTTGGGAAAAAGCCGGCGCCGCAGGGACGATTTAGAAATGAAACCTCAGGCCCGTGCTCATACTCGTGATCGTGATCGATCCTTCTCGATCATGAGCACGGGCACGCGCACGATTACGAAATTGTCATGAGCGAGCGAGCGACAGCACCGCCCATGTTCAATGTCCAGATCGATGGCGTGTGGCGCCAGTTCCCGAAAGGCACGCGCGTGATCGAGGCGTGCGAGCAGGCCGGCAGTTATGTGCCCCATTATTGTTATCACAAAAAACTCAGCTCCCCCGGCAATTGCCGGATGTGTTTGATTGAGATGGGCATGCCGAAACTCGGACCCGATCGCAAACCGGAGCTCGGCGCCGACGGCAAACCCGTAATCAATTGGATGCCGCGCCCACAAATTTCGTGCGCGCAGGATATCGCCGAGGGAATGGGCGTGCGCACAAATTCGCCGCTGGCGAAAGAATGCCAGCGCGGCGTGATGGAGTTCCTCCTCATCAATCATCCGCTCGATTGTCCGATTTGCGATCAGGCCGGCGAATGTCTCCTGCAAGAATTCAGCGTCGAGTACGGGACGGCCGAGTCGCGTTTCCTCGAAAATAAGGTCAAGAAACCGAAGAACGTTATGCTCGGGCCGCGCGTCACGCTCGACGATGAGCGCTGCATTCTTTGCTCGCGCTGCATCCGCTTCTGCCAGGAAATCGCGAAGGACGATGTGCTTGGCTTTGTCGATCGCGGCAGTCACACCGTTCTCACCGCGCATCCGGGAAAGCGGCTGGAAAATAATTATTCCCTCAACACTGTGGACATTTGTCCGGTCGGCGCGCTCACCTCATCGGACTTCCGATTCAAGATGCGCGTCTGGTTTTTGAAGGAAACAAAAAGTATCTGCACCAGTTGCGCGACCGGTTGCAACACGCTCATCGGCACGCGCGAGGATATCATCTACCGTCAGACGCCGCGCCAGAACGATGCGGTCAACTCTTGTTGGATGTGCGATTACGGCCGGCTCAATTTTAGTTATCTCGAATCGGAAAAACGATTGCTCGAGCCGCGGATCTCTTCCGGAGAGAAACTGGCCGCGGTTAACTGGAAGACCGCGATTACCCAGGCCGCCCTGGAACTGAGACAATTTAACGGTTGGGAAATCGCGATCGTCGCGTCCGGCCGCATGACCAACGAGGAGCTTTGGTTGACCGCGCAGATTGCGAGATTGCTCGGCGTGCAGTTCATCGACATCGTCCCGCGCACCGGTCCCAGTGATGACATTCTCCTGAGCGCAGATCGGAACCCAAACAGCAACGGCGCGCGATTACTTCTCCAGTTGGCTTCGGAGCCTGGCGCAAAATTACCTGCGCTTGCCGAGGCAGCAAAATCGGGACAAGTCAAAGCGCTGGTCGCGCTGGGCGAGAACCCGCTCGCATTCGGCATTTCGACCGAACAGCTCGCGCAGCTTCCTGCTTTCATTGTCATGGATATTTTGTCGAACGCCGCCACCGAACATGCGACCGTCCTGCTTCCCTCTTCTGGTTTCGCGGAAAAACGCGGCTCCATGATCAATGGCAAAGGCCGCTTACAGCGATTGAATCGCGCAGTGCGCCCGCCTGGAACCGCTCGAGATGACTGGGAAATTCTGCGTGACCTGCTGCAAGCGCTCGGCGGCGGCAACGCAATTTATTCGATCGAAGATGTTTTTCGGCAAATGAGTGACGCCGTTCCCCAATTCGCGGGATTGAGTTTGAGCAAAATCGGCGACCCCGGCGCGCACGTGATGCAACTGGAGGAATCCCCTCCGACCGAGAAACCGAGCGACGAAGGAAAAATTGAGGAAGGCGCCTCCGCGCAATCCCAACGGCGCAACGAAAAATCGACATGAACGTTTTCTTCATCACAACGTCGCTCCTGAAAATCATCGGGATGATCTTCGTCGTGATTTTGCCAATGGTTTCCTACGCCGTTTACGCAGAACGCCGCGTCAGCGCGCTGATTCAAGACCGGCTTGGACCAAACCGTGTCGGGCCGGCGGGTCTTTTCCAACCGATTGCCGACGCCGCCAAATTTTTGTTCAAGGAAGATTTCACGCCAGCGCAAGTGAACAAATTCTATTACTGGCTGGCGCCCTGTCTGGCCATGGTGCCCGCGATCACCACCATCGCGGTGGTGCCGTTCGGGAGCACTCTGCTCGGCGTGCCCATGGTGATCGCGGACATCAACGTCGGTATCTTGTACGTGTTCGCCATCGCCTCGCTAGGCGTTTACGGCATCGTGCTGGCCGGTTGGGCCTCAAATTCGAAATATCCGTTCCTCGGCGGTGTGCGCTCGAGCTCGCAAATGATTTCCTACGAGCTTTCGCTTGGCCTCGCTGTCATCCCAGTTTTTCTGCTGGTTGGAAACTTGCGCCTAACAAATGTTGTTCGCTATCAAATCGAAAACGGCTGGATGATCGCGCCGTTCATCGGCGACTGGGCAAACCTCGGCAAATGGCTGCTCGCGATCCCAATGATCACTTCGTTTTTTGTTTTCACCATCGCGGTCTTCGCCGAGACCAATCGGCTCCCGTTTGATTTGCCCGAAGCCGAGCAGGAACTGGCTGGCGGTTATCACACGGAATACTCTTCGATGAAGTTCGCGCTCTTCTTCCTCGGCGAGTACGCCGCCATGATCACTGGCTCGGCGATCATCGTCACATTATTTCTCGGCGGATGGCACCTTCCGCTGCCCTCCTGGCACGGTGGCTTTCATTGGCTAGTTGTCGATGGAACGGCGCCGGGTTGGCGAGGTGTGGTCGGCGGTTTGTTTAACATCGCGACGTTTTTCGCGAAAGTCGCCACGCTGCTTTTCATGTTCATGTGGGTGCGCTGGACCCTGCCGCGCTTCCGTTACGACCAGCTCATGCGGCTCGGCTGGCTCTTCTTTTTTGAAATCGCGCTCGTCAACATCTTCATCGTCGCAGGCATTCTGGCATATTTTCAGTTTTAAGATGGCCATCACCGTTGCACGTTCGAAACTGAATTGGCGCGAGCGGCTTTATCTGCCGGCCATCGCCGCCGGCATGGTGATCACGATCAAGCATTTCAAGAACACGATTTTCGGCCGGACGAAAGTGACGATGCAGTATCCGGAAGAAAAATGGGATAGCAGTCTGCCCGAACATTATCGTGGCGCACCCGCGCTCGTGCGGGACACGGACGGTCGTGTGCGCTGTGTCGCTTGTCAGCTTTGCGAATTCATCTGCCCGCCCCGCGCGATCAAAATCATTCCGGGGGAAATTCCATCGACCGACCGCTTCGCCAAGGTCGAGAAATATCCGGAAGAATTCGATATCGACATGGTCCGCTGCATTTTCTGCGGCATGTGCGAGGAAGTTTGCCCAGAACAGGCGATTTTTTTGCGCAAAGATTACGCCATCACCGGGTTCACGCGCGAGGAGATGGTCCATGACAAAGACAAGCTGCTGGAAATCGGCGGCGTGATGCACGGCGTGGTTCTCAAATGGAATGAGAAGAAATGAAGCTAATGGAGTTGTGGAGTAATGGAGTATTGGAACCACTTCTCCAGCCATCATTACTCCATCACTCCACAACTCCATTAGCATCGGCATCCATGTCACCGATCCTCTTTTGGTTCTTTGCGCTGCTCATGCTCGTCTTCGGCGTGGCTGTCGTCGTCAATCGCAACCCGATCGCGAGCGCGCTTAATCTCGTGGTTTCATTTCTCGGCCTCGCCGCGCTCTTCATGTCGCTCGATGCCTTCTTCATCGGCATCATTCAAGTGCTGGTTTATGCGGGCGCGGTCATGGTCCTTTTTCTTTTCATCATCATGCTGCTCGACCTGCGCGCGGAAAGATTGCGCAGAATCAATTGGGTAGCGTCCGCCGGCGGAGTTGCGGTCGCGCTCGCGTTGCTCGTCCAGATTTTCTATGTGATCGGCCATCTTACATTTTCAAAACAAACTTTCCCACCGCTGGCCAGATCGGAAATCGACGATGTGCACAACATCGGGTTGTTGCTCTTCGGAAATTACAATCTGCCGTTTCAAATCATCGGTGTTCTTGTCCTGGTGGCGACGATCGGCGCGGTCCTCTTGAGCAAACGCGAGCGACGATAACATGGTGACGCTCGGCCACTACCTTATCGTCAGCGGCATCCTTTTCGCGATCGGTTTCGCCGGCGTGATGTTGCGCCGCAGTCTCATTATCATTTTCATGTCGCTCGAGCTGATGTTGAACGCAGCGAATTTATCGCTCGTCGCCTTCTCGCGATTTCACGTCCAGCCCAGCGGAGTTCCGGATTACAACGCTCAAGTTTTTGTCTTCTTCATCATCACCGTCGGGGCGGCTGAGGTCGCGGTTGGCCTCGCCATCATCGTCGCACTCTTTCGCGCGCGACAGACAACACACGTTGAAGACATCAACACTTTGAAGTTCTGATCGACATGAAGAGTGCGCTTCCGTGGTATGCCCTTCTCCTGCCGCTGGTCTCAGCCGGCGCCATCACTCTGTTCACTCGCCGGTTAAAGACGTTGAGCAGCTTGATTTCGGTTGCGGCCGTTCTGGGAAGCTTCCTTTGCAGTTGTTTGATCTTCGGACAAAAAGGTCTCTCAGCCCCGGAGTTGAAATGGATTGATTTTGGCACGGTGTTCACTGTGCCGTTCGGTTTTGTCTTAGACGATTTGAGCCGGATGATGCTCGTACTCGTCTCCGGAATCGGCGCGTTAATCCACATCTACTCGTTAGGCTACATGCGGGACGATGAAGGCAAGTCCCGTTATTTCGCCGCGCTCTCGCTTTTCATGTTCGCCATGCTCGGAATCGTCCTCGCGAACAACTTTGTCATGCTGTTCATTTTCTGGGAGCTGGTCGCCTTTACTTCGTATGTGCTGATCGGTCACTGGTTCGAGCGCGACGCTGCCGCAGACGCCGCGAACAAAGCATTTTTCACCAACCGCATCGGCGATTTCGGATTCATGCTTGGAATTCTTCTGGTCTGGATGTCAACGGGATCAGTGGTTTTTGCCGGCATCGCTCCACGATTGTCGATCCTAACGAGTCATCCGGCGTTTTTGACAATCGCCGCTCTTTTGATTTTCTGCGGCGCAGTTGGGAAATCGGCGCAATTTCCGCTGCACGTCTGGCTGCCGGATGCGATGGAGGGTCCAACGCCGATTTCCGCGTTGATTCATGCCGCCACCATGGTTGCAGCCGGCGTTTATATGTTAGTTCGCGTCGGATTTATCATTCAGGCCTCGCCAAGCGCGCTCTTGGTGATTGCGTGGATCGGCACAATCGGCGCGTTGCTCGCCGCTCTTATCGCGACGCAGCAAAACGACATCAAGCGCATCCTCGCCTACTCCACGATTTCGCAACTTGGCTACATGATGATCGCGGTCGGACTGGCTTCAAACGAAGCGGCCATGTTCCACCTCTTCACGCACGCGTTTTTCAAAGCGCTCCTCTTCCTCGGCGCCGGCTCAATTATCATCATGCTTCATCATGAGCAGAACATTTGGAAAATGGGCGGCCTCGCCCGACATCTCCCGATTACGTTTCTCACTTTCGTAGTCGGCGCACTCGCGCTGATTGGTTTCCCATTATTCAGTGGGTTCTTTAGCAAAGATGCGATTCTTGCGCTCGCTTACGATCGCAACATGCCGATCTTTGTCGTCGCGCTCTTCACGGCATTTCTGACCGCGTTCTACATCCTGAGATTGGTGGTGGTTGTGTTTTTCGCGAAGCCGCGCAGCGACGCCGCTCGCGCGAGCGATGAATCGCCGTTGGTCATGACCGGACCCCTCATTGTGCTTGCGCTCCTGGCGTGGCTCGGCGGCTATGGATTTTTTGCGCGACATTT
>Ga0209806_1002579_pt1 | contig 11236 bp, 10 predicted proteins | sample GraSoiAngelo_152_FD_186166 | JGI IMG/M metagenome (GOLD analysis project Ga0209806, IMG submission 186166) | Grasslands soil microbial communities from the Angelo Coastal Reserve, California, USA - 14_1009_12_30cm (SPAdes) (version 2) | ecosystem: Environmental > Terrestrial > Soil > Grasslands ... | reverse complement strand
ATTGGTCATGATGATACTAGCGCGAGCGCCGGCGGAGAAACCGCTATCCTGTAAAGCTTTTGCGAGCGGATGCGCGCGTTCTTTGAAATCGTGGTAGGTCAGGCGCTCTTTTTCGCGCTCGCGGTCGGCTTCAATCAAACACACTTCTTTTGAAAACTGATCCAGCGCATCCCGCAGCGCTTCTCCAATGGATTGGTACTTTGTCAGATCCAGCATGGGAGAATACAGATTAGCCACAGAGGCACGGAGGCACAGAGCGGAAAGAGATCAAAGCACAAGTCTCTTGATCCCTTGGTGGAGCAGATGGGAGTTAAAATTTATCAGCAGGCCGACTCGTAGATTCGTGAGCCGCAAATATGTGAGCACTTGTGCCTCGAACACTGGATCGATTCTTTCCACGCTCTTCAATTCTACAACAATCGACTTCTCCACGATGAGATCGATCCGGTGTTCCCCAATCGGCTTTCCTCGATACACAATCGAGACTGCCACCTGACGGGCGAAGTCAATTCCGGCGAATTCAAGCTCCACCGCGAGTGCGGACTCGTAGATGGATTCCAACAAGCCGGGACCAAGCTGACGATGAACTTCAATTGCACAACCGATGATCCGGCCAGTCAGGTCGTCAGTTTCCATGATCTACTCAGGTGTGATTCCCCCCGCACTCCGTGCCTCGGTGGCCAAACTTCTTTTCTATTACAGGCGGGACTGAATCCGCTCAGCCAGGGTCTTGAAGTCGCTGACGCCCTGGACTTCGTAGTCGGGCAGTTCGATGCCGAAATGATTTTCGAGGCGCGAAAGCATTTCCAAAGTCTGCAAGCTGTCGATGCCCAGTTTCTTGAAAAAATCATCTCCGGGCGCGAGCGATCCCAATGGCAACTGAAAATGCTTCGCCGCCAGGTCCAGCACTTCCTGCGTAGTTTGTTCCAGGGTTCGCATGGAAATGTCAATTTATCATTCCTTTGCCAGGAAAGAAAATTCTCCACGCGACGCTGCACGCGCGTTGTGACGCTTTGAAAACGCTCTTAGAGCAGAACGAGACCACGGCGAATGCCCACTGAAACTGCCTCGGTTCGAGTGGCGACGCCGAGCTTGCCCAAAATCGAAGCTACGTGGAATTTCACAGTGTGATCGGAGATTGCGAGGCGAGCGGCAATTTCCTTATTGGCGAGTCCCCCTGCGAGCATTTGAAGCACTTCACGCTCGCGCTTTGTTAAAGGCTCAAGCAATTCGTCGACGGGCGCGGAGGAGCTCACATTTGCAGGAAGAACGGTATCCAGTTCCGAAGGATGAACGACTAGCAGTCCGGCTGCCGCGGCTTCGAGAGTGGCTCGGAGTTGTTCCGGTGTGACTTCACGCGGCAAAACGGCCCGCACGCCGGCGCGAAGAGTGTCGGAAAGCCAGGCAGCTTTAATCTGCTCCGATAACACGATGACGGGATACTCGCGCGCAATTTCTGTATCCTCAAGCATATCCAGCAATTCTTGATGAGCGTCTGCCGCCGCCTCAACCAGAACAACATCAGGCTCAATATCGACGAGCTGCGCTGAGATGGGTTCGAGATCCGCCGCGCTGCCTACGACGTCGACGCGGTTGTCCGCGAGCATACTCTGCAGGCCCGCGCGAATCAGCGGCGAAGCTGCGACGATAAAAACACGAATCACGCAGCGATTACATCCTTTCCGTCGTTCGAATCTCCCAGCCGCACCGTCACGCGACGGACTCGCGAGTAATCGCCACGAAGAAATTTGAAACGCAGCAGGCGCGAGTCTTGACCATCGATCGCCGTCGCAAGGTCTTCCACCGATTGAAATCTTCGTTCTTCCGTTCCCAGCAAAATGTCTCCAGCCATAAGCGAGGCTTGCGCGGCTGGACTATCCGGCTCGACTTCCAACAAGACCAGTCCGAACGCGCGGCCAGTGGCACGAGGCAGGCGCACGGGATGAACGGTAACGCCAAGCCAGGCGCTGCACGGTCCGCCCGCAATAAAATCGCGAACTGCGTTGCTCGGAATGGCGAGCGCGAGGCGGCCAGCAACCATTGTGTTAATCCCAATAACGTGGCCACGCGCGTCAGCCAGTGGCCCGCCGGAATTGCCGGGAGCGAGCCGCACACTGGCTTGCACCCAGGTTTGGGAGCCAAGCGCGCGCAAAGGACCGATGGCGTGGATCACTCCGGTGGTGAGCGCGCCAACAAAGCCCATGGGGTTGCCAATGGCAATAGCAAGCTCGCCGGGACGCAGTTGTGAGGAATCGGCGGCGACACCGCAGGCAAAGAACCCGCCGCAATTCGAAGCACAGCCAGGTCGTGCCGAGGATCGCGAGAAGCTACTGCAGCATCGAACTCACGTCCGTCCCAAAGCTGGACGCGAACGTTCGAACCATGGACGACATGCGCATTCGTCACGATGACGCCGTCGCTGGACCAGATCACGCCGGAACCGCTCCCGCGACCTCCGGAATGAATCAGGACCGTCGAGCGGCGAAGTTGTTCCGCGATCTCACCAAATCCGGCAATGGCCATATCACTCTCCTTCGTTCGCACGGTCGCCAACAGCGATGGTCACGTCGCGCACGGCGCCTCCGCGAAGAATCTTCGCGGCCAGAGATTTGCCAATGTTTTCGGATTGCAAGTGAGACTGGACATTTTCGGGACGCGAAATGGCGTGTCCCGCCAAAGAGATCAGGATGTCACCGATGACGATGCCAGCCTTGTGGGCCGGCCCATCGGGCTCAACTTCGAGAATGATGGCAGCGGTTTTCTCTTTGTGCTGCATCGACTGGCGCAATTGTTCCGGGAGACGGACCGACTGCAGAGCCACGCCGAGATAGCCGCGCGGGATGCGGCCCTTTTTCAACAAGGTTTCGGCGACACGATCGACAGTGGCAGCGGGTATCGCAATAGCGCCGAATCGCGCAAAGCGCGGCGAAGCGATTCCGAGGACTCTGCCGTGCGCATCAACTACGGCGCCGCCAATAGCGGTGGGTTGCAGGCCAACGTCAAGCCGGATGTATGGGGCGAGCGAGGAGCCAGTCCAGGTGCGGCGCTCCGCGACAACGAGGCTCACGACTCCAAGTGCCGCCACGGGGCCACTGGCGCGTGTCCGCCCCACGACAAGCGTGATGCTGCCCGGCTTGACGGTTGAAGCTTCACCTCGCTCGATGAAACGATTGCCAGTCTCCGCGCATTTCAAGACAGCAAGATCGGTCGAAGGATCGCGGCCTGCGAGATTCGCAGGCACAACCCGGCCATCGGGCAGCGTTACATGAATTTCTTCGTCGCGGCGAAGAGCGTGTTCCGCCGTAACAATGACTCCCTCGCCCCAAACGACGCCGCTGGACGAACCGCGCGCTTCAGCATGGATGGCGACCACGGACGACGCGGCACGTTCGGTCACCTGGGCCAACGCATTCGAAAGTTCAATGAGTTCTGCTGACATTTCTCTACCTCCATGAACAAGATGCAACAGGAGCAGGGGCGTATACATCCGCCGGATGGCTAGGTAGGACCCCGTATTTCAGCCAGGTGAGAAGCGGTTCAGTTCAAATCTAGGGGAGATACGGCATGGGGCCGGAGTCTTCGACGAACTTCTTGAGGGCGGCCATGACGGCAGGGCGAGTGAAGAGTTCGCAGAAGAGGTCGATCTCGCGGCGAAGCTCGTCGTAGGGAATGGGCTTGATGAATTTCTTGGCGGCGGCACGGGTTACGGCGTCGTACTTGGTGATTTGGGCGGCGGTCGAGCGAGCTATCCGGAGGGCTTCACCTTCACCGGCAAGCTGCGCTACCAGCCCGACGGCTTGGGCGCGCGCAGCGTTGACAGTTCGCCCGGTGAATAGCAAATCGCGGATGAAAGCGTTGCCAAGATCGCGTTTCAAGCGGGGGATGCCGCCGAAGCCGGGGATGAATCCGAGGCGCAGTTCGGGAAAGGCAAAGCGCGCCATTTTGTCGGCGATAATCATGTCGCAGGCAAGAGCGAGCTCAAGTCCTCCACCGAGACAGGCGCCATGGACGGCGGCGATGGTGACAAAGGGCGCAGCATCGATGGCGTTCATTACGGCGTGGATGCGTTCGAGAAAAGCTCGCACGCCCGCGGGACGACCTTTTGCAGGGACTGCCGCAGCGGTCTCATACAGTTCGCGCAAATCTCCCCCAGCGGAGAAAACGGACTTCTTCGCGCTGACAAAAATGCAGACAGAAGTCTCCGGGGCCAGCGATTCGAACGAAGCGACAAACTTCTCCAGTTCGGCGAGCATGGCAGTGCCAATCTCGTTGGCAGGAGCATGATCAAGGGTCAGTTCGACTACGCCTTCGAGCCATTCCCAGCGCAGCGTCTTGCCAGTGAACTCTCTCATTTTCATGCGTGCTGCCTGCTAGCGGCCTCGCGCACGGCTTTCGAATCGTACATGGCATTGATTTCGGCGGCATAGCACGCATTGATGGCATCGCGGCGCAGTTTGCCGTTGGCGGTGAGCAAACCGTTTCCCGGGGTGAAAGCGTCGCCGACAATCGTGAAATCCCGAATCTGGCGGTAATGCGGGAGTTCCGGATTCACCGCATCGAGAGCGGACTGAACGGCTGCAGGTAGGACCGCGCCGGTCACGAGCGCACAGAGGTAGCCGCGGCCATTGCCAACGACTACGACCTGTTGCACCGCGGGAAGGAGGCGGGCGAGCTTTTCCTCGATGGGCTCGGGCGCAATGTTATGGCCTGAATTCAAAATGATCAGATTCTTGATGCGGCCGCTGATGCGCCAATTTCCGCGAACGTTGACTTCGCCCTGGTCTCCGGTGTGAAACCAGCCGTCTTGGAGGACGCGGGCGGTTTCTTCGGGGCGGTTCCAGTAGCCCCGAAAAATGTGCGGACCGCGCACGACGATCTCATCGTTTTCGGCGAGCTTCATTTCGATTCCGGTAATCGCAACGCCCACGTAACCGGGCTCGACCGGCACGCGCGGATCATCGAGCGTGCAGATGCCGGTGGTTTCGGTGAGCCCGTAAGCCTGGAGCACGGGAATGCCGAGCATCAGGAAAAACAGCTGCGTCTCCGGAGCGAGCGGCGCGGAACCGCAGATCAGCGCCCGAAGGTGCGGGCCGAATCGGTCGCGAATCTTCCGAAAGATGATCACGCGGCCAAGGGCGAGCCAGAATGTATCGTTTACACGGCCGCGTCCGACGTGCAACCGCTGCCAAGCGGCACGCGATTTCAAAAACAACGAACGGATTAACGCGGGGCGCTTGGTAATAGCTTCCTCGACGCCGCGACGGACGCGTTCGAGAAGCGTAGGGACGTTCAGAAAATAATTCGGGGAAGCCAGGCGGATTTCGTCGGCTAGCTTGTTTAGATCGGTCGAAAGTGTAAGAACACTTTCGCGCGAGAGACAAGACAGCAGCAGAATCGTAGAGGCCGCAAAATTGAAGGGAAGGTAGTGGAAGACGCGGTCGGGCTCGCGGGTGGCGCCCATCAGTTGATTGAGGCGTTCCGTGGTGCAGGAGAGCATGTGGTTGAGATTTTCGACGTTGAGGCAAACCCCTTTCGGTTCGCCGGAAGTTCCGGAAGTGTAGATGATGGTGACGATATCGCTGTCCTGGCGAGGATTGGGCACATCGGGAAGGCGGGGGTGAGGCGCTGATCCTTGGAGGGCTTCCTCGAAAAGGACGCGGCGCGGAGCGTCGGGCCAAGCCTGGGCCACGCTATCGCCGAGCGCAGCGTCCCTCACAAAAATGAGGCGCGGCCGGCAATCCTTCGTCATAGCGACGAGTTCGGGGGGCGCTTGACGGAAATACAGTGGCACGACAATCGCGCCTTCGGCCATAAGCGCCAAATGGAAAGCTGCCCAGCGAATGGAGTTGGGCGCGAGAAGAGCGCAACGATCACCAGGCTGGGCGCCGGAGCCGCGAAGGAACAAACGTACCAGCTGAATCTGATCGAGCAATTCCCTGCCCGTCACGCTGATAAAGCGATCACCGTGAATTTGGCGAAGAACCACGCGGCCACTGGCGCGCTTCAGTTGAGCAACAATCGTTTCTAGAAAATTGGGCATGCAGGATCAGCGAACTGCCGCGAGCGCGGCCGGTGAAGAATCGTAGCGCTCTGCGAGATGAGTCAGACTCTTGCTGAGGGGCGGCAGATAATCTTCCCAGGAGAAAACGCCCGAACGCAACGGAAACTCCGGATAGGTCCGCCGGACAACGTCTTCGAGGAACGTGCCCATGCGGGCCATCACTTTGAGATTGCGGACAACGGTTTGCCCGATGCCTTCGCGGACGGAGTCGGCTTCCGCAACAAGAGTTTCCATGACCTGGAGGAGCTTCGGTTCGAGATCGGGGTCATCGACGGTAAGAAAGAGATGCTGATGCCCGCGCTCGCGCATGAGATTGCGGATGCGTTCGTCCATGGTCACGCCCGCGGAGGCCACGAGGCTGGGCATGCAAGTGACAATGCCGTGGTAGCGCGAGGAAACCATGTAAGAGCACGCGCGCAGGATGGAGACGAGCTGGAACATGTCGTAATCGTCGGAAGTGAAAACCGGCGTGCCGGGAATGCGCGCGGCAATCTCACGGCAGGCGACCGCGTCAAGGCGCTCCATGGCCACAAGAATTGGAAACACACGATGGCGTTGAGTGAAGGCTTGAGTAGCCTTGGTGAATCCAGAAATGTAGTGCTGAAATTTCCTATCGACTTCGGGTCCGGACTCGAAGAAATAAACAGTGCGGTACTGGCTGTCTTTATAGGCGCCGGTCGTGGCGCGCGCGATGTATTTCGCGATGGAAGCTCTTACCGGCCAGACAAAAGGATGAATGGGGCAGAGGACGAGGATGGGAGTTTTCTCATCCCATCCGGCATCGCGAAGCGCCTTGCGAGCGTATTCTGGAGGATGCGGCTCGAATGTCCAGGCCGTATCAGTGCCCAGCTCCGTCGGGATTCCGAGCGAACTGAGGAGCGTTTGCGATTCCACGTTTCGCGTGATGACCAGGGAATCAGGGACGTAGCGCGCGCACATCGATTGAATGAGCGCGTCCATGTGGCCGGCTTCGCCACCGTAGGCAAGCGAGAGCTTATTTTCAGCCGACGCCAGACCCAGCGAACCGATCATCATAGTGGTGAGGGCGTTAGCGAATTTGCTTTTGAACATGGAGCCTTCGCAGGCGATGACGCCGTGGTTGGCGCGGACTTCGCGAAAGAGAAAAGGCGGGTAAACGTCGGGAAGGTGAACCTGGCGGGTACCTTCGAAGTAGCCTTTGGTGTGGGCGAAGTTTTGCGTCATGACGTTGAAATCGACGTGCTCCGCGCCAAGAACGTGGCGAATCTGTCGCAGCATTTCCTGGACGCGCACATCGCTGCCGGTGTTGCGCGTACCGTTGTAACCGGCAAAGAGCAGCTTCAGTTTTTCACCCGGCGTCCAGCGCTCGCCGAGGCCGAACATCCATCCGAAGCGGGCGATCTCAATCAGGGCGCTGACCCAGGCGACAAGGAGAAAATCGGTCATGCGCGGGCTCTCTCGGCGACGGCATTCCTACCCGCTCCCGAATTGGAGGGCCAGGGCTTGGCTGGAAACTGGAATTTGTTCTCGCGGCAGTATTTCAGAAGCGGCGCCGCGTAGGCCGAAAATTTCGCGGGCGCTTCGCCAAGCTCCGCGACGACTCGGGAATTATCGAAAACGGTGTTCCAGTCGAGATAGGGCCAGAAGACTTTCAGTAGCGAGGCACCGTATCCCGCAGGGCCGCGGCGATTCGCGACCCAATTGACGGTGCTGGAAAAGGGTCCGCCGAGAGATGGGAAATAAATGGGCCGAAGCATGGCGCCGGCTTGGGCAATGGCGTCGGTCAGCTCCTGGTAGGTCTGCGAGCCCGTGCCGGAGGACAAGTGATAGATGCCGTGGGCGGGCGGCTCTTTTTGATGAATGGTCACGATTGCTTTGCCGACGTAGTTGGCCGGCACGATATCGATTTTATCCTGGGGACGGAGCGGAAGAACAGGCATCTGAGCGAGAACGTGGAAAGCCTGGACCATATCGAATTGCGAAGTCTCCGGCCGGCGGCTGTCTCCCATAACGATGGCGGGACGAAAAAACGTCTTGGGCACATCGGGGAGAAGCTGATTGGCCATGTGCTCGCAGAATTTCTTGGTGCGCGCGTAGGGATCGTAATCGGAGCGGGACCAGTCGATGGCGGCGTCTTCGGTGACGATTTCGTTTTTTCTTTTTCCCGCGACGGCGACGGTGGAAACGTGCGAATAGCGACGCAGGCCGTTGCGATTCTGAGCGCGGCGGGCGAGTTGAATGACTTCGAGCGTGCCTCGCAGGTTGACGTTGAGGCACTGCTTCTCCGATTTGCGGTTCAGCGAAGCAGCGCAATGGATTAAGGAATCCGTGGCGTCGACGAGGGCATGGTATTCGTCATCGGAGAGGCCAAAACGCTCGGCAGTAAGGTCGCCGCGAAAAATGCGGACCCGGGTGTTCAAATATTTGATGAATTCGGGAAAGTCGAAATGGAGTTGCAGCGAAGTCCAGAGGCGCTCGCGTGCTTCCTGTTCAGTTTTGGCGCGGACCAGGAGACTCAGCTTGTCGCGGTAGCCGGTGAGGAGCCCCGCAGCAAGATAACTACCGAGATAGCCGGTCGAGCCGGTTACGAAGATCGCCATAAAGGGTCTGAAGGCGTAGCGGCTTTGGAAAGCGGCGCTCCGTGCGCCGGATCGCCAGTCCAATCCAGCGCGCGTGGCTCACGCGATTCAAGCGGGCGGCCTTCCATCAGCGGATAGCACCAGCGGCGCAGCGCCGGGATGTGCACGTTGATCCAGTAGTCCCACCAGTCGATCGATTCGGGGGCGAAATCGAAGTGCGGACGCTCGTCGGGCGGAAGCATGGCGGAGAGCAGGCGCGCGTTCTCGCATTCGAAGACATGTTCGTTGTGAAGAATAAATGGCTCGTAGAGTTCGATCAGTTTTTCGGCGCGGATCAGGTCTCGTTCGGCGCGGGCGAGCGGCGGCTTCTTCATGCACAGAGAAACGGCGGCGCGATTGATGCGAGAGATTAAGGCCTTCTGCATGGGAATCGAGAGGCGCTCGTAGCGCTGCTTGGAAACCGGGATGGATTCGAATTTCACCTTGAGCCAGCTATCGATACCGTTCGTCGTGCGGTAGTGCTTGCGGTGGGCAAGCCCAGTGAGCTCGATGCTGCGCCCCATATTGACCGGATTGATCGCGGAAGTCGCAAGCTGGTACAGGCGGGCATGGCGGCGCGCGACAACCGCGGAAGCGATGAGCGTTATTCCGCGGCAAACCATGTCAACGGGAATGACGTCGAGGCACTTGCGCTCGTTCGAAGGAAGCTGGCGGAAATTGGTGCCAAGAAGGTAGGAAAGCGGGCCGGAAGTGTTGATACCTTCGTTCCAGCCGGTGAAAGGAGAGCGCTCCGAGCTTTCCACGATGGACGGGCGGACGATGGCGATGGGCAAATCGCGGCCATGGTGCGCGAGGATGGATTCACCGAGACTTTTTGTGAACGTGTAGGTGTTGGGCCAGCCGAGATGCTGCGCGCGGCGCAGGCCGATGCGCACGAGCCGGTTGCGTGCCCAGCGCGCGCGATTGCGTTTCAAGACACCGTCTAGCTCCGCGGCGGGAGCGGAAGCTTCATTGCCACCTCGTCCCAGCGCCTGACGACGAAGGGCTTTGTCGAGCTCGGGGCTTTGGGCACGTTCTTCGACGCGGCGAATGGTTTCACGCAGCGACGCGACTTCGCGCTGGGCGTCGAATTGGGAATCGCCGGCAGGGTTGTAATTGTTGTGCAGCTCTTCGGTGACGCGGCCGTCGCGCATGCCAACAACGTAGCAAGTAGAAAGATGCATCAAGCCGGCGTGATGGCACTTGCGGAGAAAATCGAGCAAATGGATTGCCGAATCCACGTTGGAAGAGAGGGCGTCGCGCAAATCGGGGTTGAAATCCGTCAAGCCGGCGCTGTTGACGATGAGGTCGAGTGAATTTGCGAGCCGCCCCTGGGTTTCCTCGTCGAGTCCGAGACCAGGGAGGCTCACGTCCCCTTCGACAACTTCCAGTTTCTGCTTTAGAAATGCGCCTAGCTTGCGGCCGTGGCGCTCGTGGACGATATCGAATGCAGGAGATTCTTCGACAATTTTTTCGAAGCGGCGGAGCGCGGACGTCGTGCGGTTGCGGCGAATCAACAGGGTGATTTTGCCAATGTTGGGAATATTCTCGAGCAAGTCGACGAGCCAGACTTTGCCGATAAACCCCGTTACACCGATGAGGAGCAGATGCCGGTTCGCTAGATTTTCGCGCACCGAGAGACGGTCGACACGCGGAGTTTTCCCGAAGAGCGCGACGGACTTGCCCGACGGAACGGCTGGCCGGGCGGTAGACTTCAATGCGTTTTCAAGATGCCTGGGCTTCTCTGTCCAGCCAAGCTTGGTAAGAAGTTTCTCGCGCGGGATGCGGCCGTCGGTTTCGCCGCTGGCGATCCACGCCAAAGGTCCGCGCGGGCGCACGATGGGATCGAGGAGCCGCCCGGTGGCCTTGCCATCGCGAAATTCCAAGCGATTCGAGACGAACGAGTCGACGCCGAAATGGTGCGCCAATGGACGAAGAATGTTTTCCAGAAGCTGGCCAACCAGGACGACGCGTTCACCGTTCCGGACCGCATCGATCAGCTTCTCGGCGGCCTCGCGCCGCAATTGCGGCTTCAGCACATAGTGGAAGTACTCCTCGCCCAAGAGATCCAGGCGATCGCGGCTGACTCCGCGGAGCAATGTGTGCAGGAAGCGAGTCGCGAACGTGCGGCTGGCAAAATAAGCGAAAGGCCGCGCCAGAGCCATGCCAGCCATGCCCGCGCGCCGCGCCCAGCGTTCGGAAAAGCTTTGCGAGTTCCAGGTGAAAAAACCGACCGGGCGCAAGGCGCCGAGTTCGAGAAGAGAGCCTTCGACGCGCCAATAGGAGAGGGCGCCGGTCCCGGCGGCAGGCAAGACATGGTGCGCATTGGATCCGGGCTGCGACATAGGGGGCCTACGACGAGCGGCGACCATTCCGCCACGAGAATAGCTCAAGAAAATGGCGATGAGTAATGATGTTTCTCATCTTTGGTCAAATGGTCAGACGGCAGTGTAACGGATTCTCAGCCCGCGCCTTGCCCACATCGCCGTGTGGCCCCGACTCTGGTTTGCCGCAGGCTGCTTCGGAAAGTGTAAAAGTAGCATTGTCAGGGGCTTCTCGCAAGCAGACGCCCTAGCCT
>Ga0209806_1002575_pt1 | contig 11249 bp, 10 predicted proteins | sample GraSoiAngelo_152_FD_186166 | JGI IMG/M metagenome (GOLD analysis project Ga0209806, IMG submission 186166) | Grasslands soil microbial communities from the Angelo Coastal Reserve, California, USA - 14_1009_12_30cm (SPAdes) (version 2) | ecosystem: Environmental > Terrestrial > Soil > Grasslands ... | reverse complement strand
TCCAACCCGACGAACCCTTCGCGCTCACGGCCTTGGGGGTCGCGCTCGCCCAGGAAGGCGAGCTGGCCGAGGCGATCGAACACTTCCAGCGGGCGTTGCGCATCAACGTCGATGTTCCTGAGGCCCACGTCAACTGGGGCGCCGCGCTGCTTCATCAGGGCCATCCCGCCGAAGCGATCGAGCACTTGGAGCAGGCGTTGCGCATCAGGTCTGATCTCCCCGAGGCGCACCGCGCCTGGGGCGTCGCACTCATTCAGCAGAGCCACGTCGCCGGAGCGCTCGAGCAGATCCTCCAAGCCCTGAACGCCAAACCTGACTTCGTCGAGGCGGATCGAACGCTCCGTCGTCAGGACAGGCTCGCCGAGGCGATCGAACACTTCCAGCAGGCGCTACACCTGAAGCCCGACTATCCGCTCGTCCACGTCAACTGGGGGCAGGCGCTCATGCAGCAGGGCAAGCCGATCGAAGCGATCGAGCATTTCCGGCAGGCGCTGCGCTTGAAGCCTGACCTCGCCGAAGCCCACGCCAACTGGGGCGAAGCACTCGCGCAGCACGGCGAGCAGGCTGAGGCGGCCGAACACTACCAGCAGGCTCTGCGTCTGAGGGGCCGACAAGCGGAATAGGTCCTGGCTCCGCGTTCGCCGGGTCCCTGAAGCGGCCGGGATCTTTGAGCCTGATCTGCTTTCGAGCCATGCGCGTCTCCACGACGGTGGCGCCTGCACACTACCACGCTCGCTTGACTCCGCACGCGGGCTGACGCAGCCTCGGAGGCCGACGGAGGGACAGACATGAGCGAGCTCACACGGCGGAAGTGGCTTGGAGCGGCGGGCTGGCTGGCGGCGCTGGCGGCCGCAGGGGGCACCGACATGCGGAGCCCGGCGGTGGCGAGCGCCCAGGCCGGCTCCGCGGAGTCGTTGCTGGCCGCGCTCAAGTCGGCGCGCGTCTTCGACCTGTCGTTCACGTGGAGCGATCAGTCGCCCGTGCTCAACCTGAACCCGCCGTACTCGTTCGCGCTCAACCGCACGCACAAGATGACGCACGAGATCTTCGGCCAGGTGCCCGGCAGCCGCGTGTCGTGGGCGTCGGAGATCATGTTCTTCAGCGGCCAGCACGGCGCGCCCACCATCGACGCCATCGGCCACATCGGGCGCGATCTCAAGCTGCACGGCGGCGTCGACGCGGTCGCCGCCACGTCGACGCCCGGGGGCATCGGCGCGAACCTCGGCATCGACAGCTTCCCGGTGGACCTCATGATCAACCGCGGCGTGTTTCTCGACGTCGCGCGCCACGTCGCCGGCGGCGCCGCCGATCCGCTGCCGCCGGGCTACGAGATCACGGCGAAGCACCTCGACGACACCGCGAAGGCGCAGGGCGTCGACGTCCGCAAGGGCGACAGCGTGCTGATCCGCACGGGCTGGGGCCAGTATTTCGGCAAGGACAACGCCAGATATCTCGGGGAGCAGTCGCCCGGCCCCGGGCAGGACGGCGCGAAGTGGATCATCGCCAAGGGCGCGCGCCTGGCCGGCGACGACACGGCGACGTTCGAGAAGCGCCCCGCGGCCTACGGCAAGGAGCTGTTCAGCGTGCACATGATGCTGCTGACCGACAACGGCATCTACATCGTCGAGAACATGAACCTCGAGCCGCTGTCGGCGGCCAAGGCCTACACGGTGGCGCTCGTGATCACGCCGCTGAAAATCCAGGGCGGGACCGGTTCGCCGCTGCGGGCGCTGGCGGTGGCGCCATGAAGTTCGGATTGCATTCCGTCAACCTGCATACGTGCGCGCATCCCGACGCCGCCGCGCGGCTCGGTCGCGCCGCCGAGGATGCGGGCTTCGAGTCGCTCTGGGTCGCCGACCACGTCGTGCTGCCGGATCCGCCGGTCGCCGGGCGTCCGATGCCTCCGGACATGCGACTGCTCGATCCGCTGATCGCACTGACGTTCCTCGCCGCGCACACGTCGCGCGTGAAGCTCGCGACGGGCGTGATCATCCTGCCGCAGCGCCAGGCCCTCGTGATCGCCAAGCAGCTGGCCTCGCTCGACGTGCTCAGCAACGGCCGCGTGATCTTCGGTATCGGCGTGGGCTGGTGCGAGCCGGAGATGCGCTCGGTCGGCGCGTCGTTCGCCGAGCGAGGCCGCGTCGCCGACGACTACCTCGCGGCGATGCGCGCGGTGTGGACGCAGCCCAAGCCGTCGTACAAGGGACCGTACGTCGCCTTCGAGGGCGTGCAGGCGATGCCGCGGCCGGTACAGAATCCGATTCCGATCGTGGTGGGCGGGCGCACGCCGCCCGCGTATCGCCGCGCGGTCACGCAGGGACAGGGCTGGTACGGCTTCGGCCTCGACGTGCCGGAGACGACCAGGTCCGTGGCGGCGCTGCGCATCGCGGAAAAAACGTCGCGGCGGCCGGCGGCGCTCGGCCCGCTTCAGATCAGCATCACTCCACCGGGCTTCGACGTGCCCGACAAGGGGTTGGTCGACGCCTACGCCGCGGCCGGCGTCGATCGGCTGATTCTGCGGCCGCGACCCGAGATGGACGCCGGCGCCCTCGAGCGCTTCGCGGCCGAGACGGGCCGCGCGCTCGGCCTGAGGGGCTAGGACTCGGCGCGTTGTCTGGCATGAGAGCGTTCGCCGTCGTCCTCGCGCTGATCCTGACCGCCGCCGCCACCCCCGCCTGGCCCCGCTCGGCGCCCCGGGCGGGCCCCGCCCACGGGCTGTCGATCCACGGCGACCTGAAGTACGGCCCCGGCTTCGCGCACTTCGACTACGTCAACCCGCGAGCGCCGAAGGGCGGCAGCGTCACGCTCTCCGCCATCGGCACGTTCGACAACCTCAACCCCTTCATCCTCAAGGGCGTGCCGGCGGCCGGCATCGCCACGACGTTCGACACGCTCACGGTCGCCTCCGCGGACGAGCCGTCGTCCGAGTACGGACTGGTGGCCGAGACGATGGAGACACCGGCGGATCGCTCGTGGGTGTCGTTCACGCTCCGGCCCGCCGCGCGCTTTCACGACGGCAGCCCCATGACCGTGGACGACGTCATCTGGACGTTCGACACGCTGCGGACGCGAGGTCATCCGGTGTACCGGTCGTACTACGCGCAGGTGGCGAGCGTCGAGAAGGTGGGGCCGCGCACGGTGCGCTTCACCTTCAAAGGGGGCGACAACCGCGAGCTGCCGGCGATCGTGGGCCAGCTCCCGGTGCTCTCCAGGGCGTACTGGACCGGTCGCGACTTCGCCAAGACGACCTTGACGCCGCCGCTCGGCAGCGGGCCGTACCGGGTGGAGTCCGTGGAACCCGGGCGCTCGATCACCTATGGTCGCGTGAAAGACTATTGGGCGGCCGCGCTGCCCGTCAACGTGGGCCGCTTCAACTTCGACACGATCCGCTACGACTACTACCGCGACGGCACGGTGGCGCTGGAAGCGTTCAAGGGGGGCGCCTACGACTTCCGTTCGGAGAACTCGTCGAAGAGCTGGGCGACGGCGTATGACGTCCCCGCCGTGCGCGACGGCCGCATCCGGAAGGAGCAGATTCCCAACGAGATCCCCACCGGCATGCAGGGCTTCGTGTACAACACGCGTCGCGCGGTGTTCCGCGACGCCCGTGTGCGCGAGGCCCTGGCCAGCGCGTTCGACTTCGAGTGGAGCAACGCCCACCTCTTCTACGGCGCCTACACCCGCACCCGCAGCTACTTCTCCAACTCCGAGCTGGCGTCGCGCGGGCTGCCCGGCGAGGCGGAGCTGGCGGTGCTGACGCCGTTCCGGGGGCGCGTTCCCGACGACGTGTTCACGCGCGAATACCGACCGTCGTCGACGGGCCCGGACGGCATCCGGCCCAACCTCGTCCGGGCCCTCGAGGTCCTGAGGCAGGCGGGCTGGGTCGTGCGCGACATGCGGCTGGTGAGCGTCGAGACGGGACGGCCACTGACGTTCGAGATCCTGCTCGACGACCCGACCTGGGAGCGCATCACGCTGCCCTTCGTGAAAAACCTCGAGCGCCTCGGCGTCGCCGCGCGCGTGCGCACGGTGGACTCGGCCCAGTACGAGTACCGCATGAAGCACTTCGACTTCGACATGACGGTGGCGGTCTTCGCGCAGTCGCTCTCCCCGGGCAACGAGCAGATCGACTTTTGGGCCTCCGCATCCGCCGACACGCCGGGCACCCGCAACCTCGCCGGCGTGCACGATCCCGTGGTGGATCGCCTGGTCGAGCTGGTCATCGCCGCGCCGGACCGCGCGGCGCTGGTCGCGCGCACGCGCGCGCTCGATCGGATCTTGTTGTCGGGCCACTACGTCATCCCCCACTGGCACATCACCGCCTTCCGCGTGGCCTACTGGGATCGCTTCGGCCGACCGGCCGTTTCGCCGAAGTACGACCTCGGCTTCGATAGCTGGTGGATCGACCCTCACCGGGGCGGGAGCCGCGCGTAATGCTCGCCTACATCGCCCGCCGCCTGCTGCTCGTGGTACCGACCCTGTTCGGGATCATGCTCGCCAACTTCCTCATCGTGCAGGCGGCGCCGGGCGGCCCGGTCGACCTCATGATCGCCCGCCTGCGCGGGCACGTGAGCCAGGCGACGGCGCGCGTGGGCGCCACCGGGGCCAGCGAAACGGCCGGTGGCCGGGTCGCGCGCTCCGCGGCGAGCGAGGAGGGCGCCACGCGCGCCTCGCAGGGGATCGACCCCGACCTGGTGCGCCAGCTCGAGAAGCAGTTCGGCTTCGACAAGCCGGCGTGGCAGCGCTTCGTGCACATGATGCGCAGCTACCTGGTGTTCGACCTCGGCAGCAGCTTCTATCGTGATCGCCCCGTGCTCGGCCTCATGCTCGAGAAGCTGCCGGTCTCGATCAGCCTCGGCCTGTGGACGACCCTGCTCGTCTACCTGATCTCGATCCCGCTCGGCGTCGCCAAGGCCGTGCGCGACGGCACCCCGTTCGACGTGTGGACCAGCGCGGTGGTGATCGTCGGCTACGCCATCCCCGGCTTCCTCTTCGCGATCCTCCTCGTCGTGCTCCTGGCCGGCGGGTCGTTCGTGCACTGGTTCCCGCTGCGCGGCCTCACCTCCGACACGTGGGCACTGCTGTCCTGGCCCCAGCGGATCGCCGATTACCTGTGGCACATCGCGCTGCCCGTGCTCGCCCTCGTCGTGGGCGGCTTCGCCAGCCTGGCCATGCTGACGAAGAACTCGTTCCTGGACGAGATCAACAAGCAGTACGTGGCCACCGCGCGGGCCAAAGGGCTCTCGCGGCGGCGCGTGCTCTACGGCCACGTGTTTCGCAACGCCATGCTGATCGTGATCGCCGGCTTCCCCGGCGCGTTCATCGGCATCCTCTTCGCCGGCGAGCTGCTGATCGAGGTGATCTTCTCGCTCAACGGCCTGGGCCTGCTGGGCTTCGAGGCCGCGGTCAACCGGGACTACCCGGTGATGTTCGGCACGCTCTACGTCTACACGCTCATCGGGCTCGTGCTGAACATCGTGACGGACCTCACCTACATGGCCGTCGATCCGCGCATCGACTTCGAGCGGCGGGACGCGTGAGTCTCTCGCCCCTGACGCGCCGCCGGCTGGCCAGCTTCCGCGCCAGCGGCCGTGGCTACTGGTCGCTCTGGATCTTCCTCGCGCTGTTCGTGCTCTCGCTCGGCGCCGACCTCCTCGCCAACGACCGGCCGCTCCTCGTGCGGCACGACGGCCGCTTCTACGTCCCGGTGCTGCGCGCCTACCCCGAGACGGCGTACGGGGGCCGGCTGCCGACGGAGGCGGCCTATCGCGACCCGTACGTGCGGCGGCTCATCGAGGCGCGCGGATGGACCCTCTGGCCGCCGGTGCGCTACCGGTACGACACGATCGACTGGGAACTGCCGGGAACCGCGCCCGCCGCGCCCTCGACGCGCCACTGGCTCGGCACCGACGACCAGGGGCGCGATCTGCTGGCGCGGCTCGTGTATGGCTTCCGTATCTCCGTGCTCTTCGGCCTGGTGCTGACGCTCGCGAGCTCGCTGGTCGGCGTGGCCGCGGGCGCGGTGCAGGGCTACTTCGGCGGCTGGACGGATCTGCTCTTCCAGCGCTTCATCGAGGTCTGGTCGGGGCTGCCCGTCCTCTATCTGCTGATCATCCTCGCCAGCATCGTGCAGCCGAGCTTCTGGTGGCTGCTCGGCCTCATGCTGCTCTTCTCGTGGATGTCGCTGGTGGGCGTCGTGCGCGCCGAGTTCCTGCGCGCCCGCAACCTCGACTACGTGCGCGCCGCGCGCGCCCTCGGCGTCCGCAACACGGTCATCATGGCCCGCCATCTGTTACCCAACGCCATGGTCGCGACCCTGACGTTCCTGCCCTTCATCCTCAACGGCGCCATCACCACGCTGACCTCGCTCGACTTCCTCGGCTTCGGACTGCCGCCCGGCTCGGCCTCGCTGGGCGAGATCCTCGCCCAGGGCAAGGCGAATCTCCAGGCGCCCTGGCTCGGCCTCACCGGCTTCGTCATTCTCGCCGTCATGCTCTCGCTGCTCATCTTCATCGGCGAGGCGGTGCGCGACGCCTTCGATCCGCGGAAGGTGCGGTGACGCCGCTGCTCGCCGTGCGCGACCTCTCGGTCTCGTTCGCCGTGCAGGGCGGCGAGATCGAGGCGGTGCGGCACGTCTCCTTCGACATCGAGCGCGGGCAGTCGGTGGCGCTGGTGGGCGAGAGCGGCTCAGGCAAATCGGTCACGGCGCTGTCGATCATGCAGCTCCTGCCCTATCCGACGGCGCGGCATCCGAGCGGGAGCATTCGCCTGGAGGGCGAGGAGCTCGTGGGCGCTCCCGAGGCCATGATGCAGCGGGTGCGCGGTGACCGCATCGCCATGGTCTTCCAGGAGCCGATGACGTCGCTGAACCCTCTGCACACCATCGACAAACAGGTGAACGAGGTCCTGCGCGTGCACAAGCGGCTGTCCCGGTCGGCCGCGCGCGCGCGGACGCTGGAGCTCCTGCGGCTGGTGGGGCTGCCCGAGGCCGAGCGGCGGCTGGACGCCTATCCGCACCAGCTCTCGGGCGGCCAGCGCCAGCGCGTGATGATCGCGATGGCGCTGGCCAACGAGCCCGACCTGCTCATCGCCGACGAGCCCACCACCGCGCTCGACGTCACCATCCAGGCCCAGATCCTCACGCTGCTCGGCGCGCTGCAGGCGAAGTTCGGCATGGCGCTGCTGCTCATCACCCACGACCTCGGCATCGTCCGCAAGATGACCGAGCGCGTGTGCGTGATGAGCACGGGCGAGATCGTCGAGACGGGCACGGCCCGCACGATCTTCGAGTCGCCCCGTCACCCCTACACCCGGCGCCTGCTCGCCGCCGAGCCGCGCCCGATGGCGCGCGCCCCGCGGGCGGACGCCCCCGTCGTGATGGAGGCGCAGGACGTCCGCGTGTGGTTTCCGATCCGCCGCGGGCTGCTGCGGCGCACCGTCGGCCACATCAAGGCGGTCGACGGCGTGAGTCTCGCCGTGCGCGAGGGCCAGACGGTCGGCGTGGTGGGCGAGAGCGGCTCGGGCAAGACGACGCTGGGCCTGGCCCTGCTCCGCCTGCAGTCGTGCCAGGGCCGGGTCCGCTTCGGCGGGCTCGAGCTGCACGGCGTGCCCGGCAAGAGGCTGAGGCCGCTGCGCCGCGAGATGCAGGTCGTCTTCCAGGATCCGTTCGGCGCCCTGTCGCCGCGCATGTCCGTCGCGCAGATCGTCGGCGAAGGCCTCGGCGTCCACGGCATCGGCGCCACGTCGGCCGCGCGTCACGGTCTCATCGACGAGGCGCTGCGCGAGGTCGGAATGGATCCCGCGCTCCGCGATCGCTACCCACACGAATTCTCCGGGGGCCAGCGCCAGCGCATCGCCATCGCCCGCGCCATGGTCCTCAAGCCGCGCTTTCTCGTCCTCGACGAGCCGACCTCCGCGCTCGACATGTCGGTGCAGGCGCAGGTCGTCGACCTCCTGCGCGAGCTGCAGGCGCGCCACCGGCTGGCCTACCTCTTCATCAGTCACGACCTGAAGGTCATCCGCGCCGTCAGCGACGAGATCCTCGTCATGCATGACGGCCGCGTGGTCGAGCAGGGGCCGACCGAGCGGATCTTCGAGCAGCCCCAGCAGGCTTACACGCGGGCCCTGATGGCGGCGGCGCTCGACCTCGAGCCGCTCGAGGAGGGCGAGGTCCGGACCTAGCCGAGCAGGTCGCGAACCGTGAGAGGCAGATCGACGAACGCGCCGGGCGAGAACGTCTCGTCGATGCGAGGGATGCGCACGTCGCGATACCCGGCGCCGCGATGGATCTCGAGCCGGCCGCCGTCGAGATCGACCAGCCACGCCTCCGTCACGCCCGATCGCGCGTACAGCGGGAATTTCGTCCGGCGGTCGTAGGGGAGCGAGCTGTCCGCGACCTCGATCAGCAGTTGCACATCCGGCGGCTCCGGCAGGCGGGCGACATAAAAGTCGGGCCGCGGTGCTAGCAGCATGATGTCAGGTTCGGGCTCCGACTGGTGATAGACGAGCAGCAGCGGATTCTGACTCCACACAACTGCTCGGTCGCCGAGGCGGGTCGAGAACAAATGCTGGATCCTCGCCACGGTACCGGCGTGGCGGCTGCCGATCGGCGACATCTCGATGATCTCACCTTCGATGAGCTCGACACGGTCCTGGGGTCCCAGGATCCCGGTCTCGCCCATCCGGTGATACTCATCGAGCGTGAAACGCCGGCGCCTGAGCGCGACCGCCATGCTGTCCTCGCCGTCCGCCATTGCGCCGTACCTCCAGGTGGCCGTCAATGCCGAGAATCGGATACAGCAGCGATTATAGGCTCGAGGCCGGATCCTTTCCGACCACGCCCAGACGCCGGTTCTTGACTCCGGGCTGCACCTGACGCAGCCTCGGGGCCCTGGAGGTTGTGAGTATGGCGACGACAGGGACGGCAGTACGCGAGCTGACGTACGGCGAGGCGGTGCGCGAGGCGATCGCCGAGGAGATGCGGCGCGATCCGCGCGTGTTCCTCATCGGCGAGGACGTGGCGGAGGCCGGCCATCCGTTCAAGACGCTGGTCGGGCTGGTGCAGGAGTTCGGCACCGATCGCATCGTGGACACGCCGATCTCGGAGCCCGGCTACGCGGGCATCGGCGTCGGCGCGGCCATGACGGGCATGCGGCCCATCGTCGACGTGATGTTCGGCGACTTCATCACGCTGACCATGGACCAGATGGTCAACCAGGCCGCCAAGGCGCACTACATGTCGGGCGGCAAGATCAAGGTGCCGATCGTGTTTCGCACCACGCTGGGCGCCACGCGCCGCTCCGCCGCGCAGCACTCGCAGTCGCTGCACGCGTGGGTGAGCCACGTGCCCGGGCTGAAGGTGGCCCTGCCGTCGGGCCCCTACGAGGCCAAGGGGCTCATGAAGACGGCCATCCGCGACGACAGCCCCGTCGTCATCTTCGAGGACAAGATGATGTACCGCGTGAAGGGCCCGGTGCCGGCCGAGGACTACACGATTCCGTTCGGCGTGGCCGACATCAAGCGCGCGGGCACCGACGTCACCATCGTGGCCACCAGCAGCATGGTGACGGTGGCGCTCGGGGCCGCCAAGATGCTCGAGGAGATCGGCATCAGCGCCGAGGTGATCGATCCGCGCACCACGTGGCCGCTCGACAAGCAGGCGCTCATCGAGTCCGCCAAGAAGACCTCGCGCGCGATCGTCGTCGACGAGGGCTACGAGCGCTACGGCGTCACCGCCGAGATGGCGTCGGTGATCGCCGAGGGGGCGTTCTATTTCCTGGACGCGCCGGTCAGGCGCATCGGCGCCATGGACGTGCCGGTGCCGTTCTCGCCCGTGCTCGAGGACCTCACGGTGCCGACGGAGCAGTCGGTCTTCGACGCCGCGAAGGCCATGGTCCGGAAGAGCTAGCGCGGCGCGGCAGCGGTCGTCACGCGCCCGAACGCGGTCACCAGCGCCGGGTCGGTCGCGAGGTCTCGGATGCTGCGGGCCAGCGCCGCGTCCATCACCTCGCGGGCCGCGTCGTCGGAGACCGTGTCGACGTGCCGTCGCCTGACGCCGACGTAGCGGCGGGTGACGATCCCGTCGCCGGTGCGCCCATCGAGCACGGTCAGCGCGATCACGACCTTGCCGACATACTGCGTGGTCGCGTAGCCGCGGACCACGTCGAGCCAGAACTCTTCGACGTCAGCCGCCAGGATGACGTCGCTGCGCGACACGACGACCGCGTGGCCGTTCTTGCCGATTTCCACCGCGAGCGCCTCGCGCACGATGTCGGCCACCGGCCGCGACGTGACGAGGTCTCCACCGTTGTCCGGCTTCGAGCCGATACGGGTGGTGTCGACGCGGCCGTCGGTGACCGGCTTGATCTCGACGCGCCGGCTCTCGACGGAGGCGAGCATCGCGCGATTCGCGCCGGCCTCCGGATAGCGCACGTCGAGGCCCGAGGGACGCGCGCAGCCGGCGCTCACGAGCGCCGCGAGCGACAGGAGCACGACGAGCGCGCCGGCGCGCCGCGGCCTCATCGGCCGGCGCTCCGCGCGTACAGGAGCTCATTCGCCAGCCGCTGACCCGCGCGCGTGAGAACGTCGAGCATGTGGTGCCGCGTGAACTCCGGGTCCGTCTTGAACGACGCCAGCGGCAGCCGCTCGGGATCGGTGACGTCCTCGCTGTTCTTCCACACGACGACGCCGGTGCCGCGGCTCACCAGCTCCGCGCGCACGTCCGCGAAGCCCGACAGGAGATCGGGCTCTCCTTCGCGGACGCGCACGATGCCCCACGTCGGCACCGCGAGGCGCACGATGGCATCGAGACGCCGGCGCTCCTCGCCGACGGGCTCGCGCTCCAGCATCTGAATCTCCTGGAACTGCTCGCTCGCGGCGAGCGTCTGCGCGAACGCGATGCTGACGGCCGCCCGGGGTGAGATGCCGGCGACGTCGCGGCCGGTGGCGGCCGCGCGATCGGACTCGACCAGCCAGTTGATCCCTCGATGCGCCAGCATGGCGAGCGGCTGCAGCAGCGACTTGAAGGGCGTCCACCCGAGCACCTCGTCGAACGTCTTCCCCGGCTCCGCGCGGTGCTCGAGGACGGTGAACCGACTGTCGCCGGTGACGACGACGGCGACCCGGCGGACGTTGTCGAACGGTCGAGCCGCGGGGCGGGAAGGCGGCGCGGACGAGGCGCACCCCCAGAGCGAGCCGAGGACCAGGACCAGCAGCGCTATCCTCATGAGCCGCATACTATACTCTCCTCG
>Ga0209806_1002574_pt1 | contig 11250 bp, 8 predicted proteins | sample GraSoiAngelo_152_FD_186166 | JGI IMG/M metagenome (GOLD analysis project Ga0209806, IMG submission 186166) | Grasslands soil microbial communities from the Angelo Coastal Reserve, California, USA - 14_1009_12_30cm (SPAdes) (version 2) | ecosystem: Environmental > Terrestrial > Soil > Grasslands ... | reverse complement strand
GATGTCGTCCAGGCGGGCAATTTCGGGCCGATCCGGGTTCTCGCCGAATACGGCACGCCGGAGCAGAAACGGAAGTATCTGAAACGCCTGCTCGCGGGCGAATCGGTCATCAGCGTCGGCATGACCGAGCCTGAGGCCGGCTCCGCGGTGACCGATCTTCAAACGACGGCGACGCCGGACGGCGCAGGCTATCGCGTGAACGGCTCCAAGATCTTCACCACGCACTCCACCCACGCCGAAGTGATGCTCGCTTACGTACGCTTCGGTCCGGGCGTGGGCGGGATCGGTTCGGTGCTGATCGACCTCAAGGCGCCGGGCGTGCGCTCCGGCAAGCCCTCGAAGTTCATGTCCGACGAGGAGTGGGCGCAAATCTACTTCGAGAACGTCTTCGTTTCCGCCGACAGCGTCGTCCTCAAGGAGGGCGGTTTCAAGAAGCAGATCGCGGGGTTCAACGTCGAGCGGATCGGCAACGCGGCGCGCTCGCTCGCGCTCGGCCGCTACGCCTACGAACGCGCGCGGGAGTGGGCGATGCAGCGCAAGCAGTTCGGGCGCCTGCTGTGCGAATTCCAGGGGCTGCAATGGAAGTTCGCCGAGATGAAAATAAAGCTCGACGCCGCGCAGCTCCTGCTCTATCGCGCCGCGGTGAACGCCGATCGCGGTTTCCCGTCGGCCGAGGAGGCCGCGATCGCCAAGGCGTTCTGCAACCAGGCGGGGTTCGACGTCGCGAACGAGGCACTGCAGGTGATGGGGGGGCTCGGCTACACGCAGGAGGAGCTGGTCGAGTACTGCCTGCGCCGCTGCCGTGGCTGGATGATCGCCGGCGGCTCGATCGAGATCCTCAAGAACCGGATCGCAGAAAGCGTGTTCGAGCGGAGTTTTTCGCAGCGGCCGGATCCAGTTCGCTAGGGAAACGGGCTGGGAGCAGGTGAGGGCGTGGTAGAGGCGGGCCGTCGGGCAGGCTCGCTTCGCCTGCCCGACTCACCCGGCCTCTCCCTGCGTATCCACGAGCAAGCGCACCGAATTACAGGCTGCGCAGGAAATTGAAGATGTCCTGCGTGTCCGCTCCCCCGAGAGCATCGAAGACCTGGATCACAAGGTTGGCTTCCGATGAGCCGAATTGGAGGTTCCCGAAACTCCGGTGAGCCATGATGGCCTCCCGCAGGTCCGTCGTTCGTCCGTCGTGGAGGAAGAACTTCCGCTGGCCCAGGCCCCACAAGGGCGCGGTGCGAAACTCATCCCCTCTCGCGTTGCCCTGGAGAATGTTGTCGGCCAGTCCTGGGCCCATGTTATGCAGCAGCAGATCGGAAAAGAGATTGACCGGCTTCTGGTCGAACGCCGCGTTGGAGGACTTCCCCGTCGTGAGGGACGGCGTGTGGCACAAGGCGCAGCCGATCCTGTCGAACAAACTCCTGCCATTGCTGATTGACGGCGTTTCCGCGGTAGGGGTCGGGGGAGCGAGGAAACGCATGAAGATCGCAAACTTCGCCGTGTCGCTCGGCACCGCCGTCAGCTCGGTCTCATAGTAACGAGTTTGATCTTCAGGGGTACCGTTGAAATGGCACTCGGGGGTCTCATCCCGCTCCTGCGGGAACAACTCGTTGGTCACTCCCTGTTCCACGTTGTAGGCTTCGCCCGCGAAGATCAGGAGGGACTTGTTCTGCGCCTTCCACCCGAACCGGGTAATCGTGCCGTCATTCCCGTTCCTGTTCTCGCGACCGGCAATACCAAAGAACTGCTTTCTCAACGCATGGGATCTTTTATTCGCCAGGATCGTGCGTTCGTCGATGGCTTGGATCAGGCCTGCGCCAAACGCTGGCGTGGGGATCCGGAAGACCAGATTGTTCTGTGCGGCCGCTGTCGCAAAGTCCGGCTGGGCGAGAAAGCAGCCCGGCGCGTCGTCTCGACCGGTGATGGTGAACAGTGGATGCACGCCGCCGTCACGGGTGCCGTCCGGCTTGAACTTGAACCGCGCTTCCCGCACCGGCCCGTCGATTGTGATGAAGGGGGGGACGTCGTTTTTGGCGTTGGCCTTCGTAGCAACCGCGACTTGAGGATTCGTGAACGGACTCGACCCACCGACGGCGGGCTGCGCATGGCAGCCTGCGCAATTGTCCAGGTTGAACCGCGGCCCCAGACCAGGATCGTCACCTTGGACGTCCTGGATCTCGGTGAAAGCCACTAGGCCCGCCTCGAAAAACTTCTTTTCGTTGTCGCTGAGACCATCGATCGGCCCTCCAGCGCCTGCGGGGTCACCACGGACTCCCGGATCCAAGGCAAAGAAGTCAGCGTGGAGGCTGACGGCCGCACCGAACAACAGCGGGAGCGCGAGAAGAGGAAGGGTTATCTTCAACTTAGCGAACATAGGATCTCCTAGTTAGAGAACGTAGGACCCCTCCCCATGTAAGCCGATCACCTGCAGGCGCGAAGTGTGGGGGAGTGGGTGGAAATGCTCAATTGGAGTTTCGTCTATGCCACCTTGGTCTTATGCTCCTGTGCGCCCTATGCTTGGGCAGGAACCAGTTGGTCAATCACCTTCCCAACCATCCTCCGCGGCACCCAGGCCTCTCCAGCTGCCACCGCCCGCACCGCCTTGGTCAAATAGGTAGGCAGTGCCGGTTTTGTCAGGTAGCCAAGGGCACCCTGCGAGAGCGCGTCCAGGATGTCGGCATCGGACGCGCGCTCGCCGAGCAGAATGATCCTGGTCTTCGGACTTTTCTCCAGGATGCTCGAGACCAGGGAAACGCCCTCGCCTTCCCCGCTCGGATCCAGGAGAAGAACGCGCGGTTTCAGTTTGGCGGCGGCCGTCATGGCCTCGAGGCCGCACTGCGCCTCGCCCACAACTTTGATTTTTTTCTCGGGCTGAAGAAGGCGCTGGCAGGTGGCGCGGCCGGCTTTCTCGCAGTCGGCGATGAGGACAGTGGTCAGCAGCATCTGATCAGTCCTTTCTAACTTTCTAATATGCCCAAGGCGGTTGCGGGTCAATTGGACTTTGGTCGGGTGGAGCCTTGGGGATCTCCTGCAGAGCGGTCATCCCAAGCCGAAGGCGAAATTGGACCATCGCCGGACTCATTTGCCAAAAGGGCCAGTTGGACCCGGCCGGAAAGTCCGAGCTTCCGAAAGATGGTCGTCAGGTGCGCCTTCACGGTGTGCTCGGTTATCATGAGCCGGCTTGCGATCTTCTTATTGTTGACGCCCTCGCCGATGAGCAAGACAACCTCGCGTTCGCGGGGGGTCAGGCTCCCGAGTCGGGTCTCGTGGCTGGCAGAGTCTTTCGTTCGAAGCCGGGTGAGTCTCGCCAGTTCGCCGATCAGGTGAGGGATCAAGTTTCGCTTCACCCAAACCTCGCCCTGTTGGAGCATGAGCACGACTTTCCTGAGGCGTAAGGGTTCGATCGCCTTTTCGCAATATCCCCAGGCCCCTGCCTTGAGCAAGGAGATTCCCTCCTTCGCATTGGGGGACCTGGCGAAGAGCACGATCTTGGTTTCGGGGCTCAGTTGCCGGATGGCCTGGACGCCCTCAAGTCCCCCGAGTCGGTGCAGGGCAAGATCGAGGAGCAGAACATCCGGCTTGAGGTCGGCCAGGCTTCGGTCCAGAGAGCCTCGCTCACCGACATCAAGGACGGTGTACATGTCCTTGAGCGCCAGGGTCCACTGGCTACGCACCGCCGCCGTCGGGGTGGCGATAAGAACCACGCAGCGAGGTGCGGTTTTAGTGTCTTGCGAATTACCTCTCACGTGGGGCCTATCTCCGAAACGATCTTTGGATGGAATCCGAGGGACGCCGGTGAGCAGGATGTTGCCCTCCGGTGCTGTGTGCTGAAACCGGGACCGAAGGCACAAGTATTCCTTTACGGCAACGGATGTCAAGGTAGAAAGTACGGCGATAACCAAAACACGAGCGCAATGCGAATTAGATATCGCAGAACGCAGTCAAAATTTAGGCGCCGCGGTGTCGCGGGCGAGACAGGACGTCACTCGGCGCGCGCGCCGGAAATCTTCACCACCTCGGCCCAGCGCGCCACCTCCTCGCGCAGCTGCCGGTCGAACTCCTCGGGCGCGCTGCCGACCGGCTCGGCGCCCTGCTCGAGGAGCCGCTTGCGCGTGTCGGGCGAGTTTGCCGCCTTCGCCACCGCGGCGGCGAGCGCGCGCACGGTCCCGCGCGGCGTGGCGGCCGGCGCGAGCAGGCCGAACCATAACGGCACCTCGACGCCTTCGACGCCCGCTTCCTTCATCGTCGGCACTTCGGGCATCAGCTCCGTGCGCTTCGCGCCCGCCACGGCGAGCGCGCGCAGGCGCCCCGACTTCACGTGCGGGCCGACCGCGACGGGGTTGATGAAGGAGAGCTGGACCTCCCCGGCGAGCAGCGCTGCGATCGAAGGCGCGCTGCCCTTGTAAGGGACGTGCACGATACCGGTCCCGCTGCGCAGCTTGAAGAGCTCCGCGGCGAGATGCTGTGTGGAACCGGCGCCCGCCGAGGAATAGTTGAGCGCTTCCGGCCGCTCGCGCGCGAGCGCGACCAGCTCCCTGAGCGATCTTGCCGAAAGCGACGCCGGCACCACCAGGATATTGGTGCTCTCCGAGAAAACGGACACGCCGGCGAAATCCCGCAGAGCGTCGTAAGGCGGGTTCCGGTAGAGCGACATGTTGATGACGACTGCCGGGCTGTTGAAGAGCAGCGTATACCCATCGGGCGCAGACTTGGCGACGTATTCGTTCGCGATGTTGGTCCCCGCCCCGGGGCGGTTCTCGACGATCACTTGTTGGAGAAGGAGCTCTGAAAGCTTCGATGCAAGCACTCGCGCGTTGATGTCCACGCCGCCTCCGGGGGTGAATCCGACGATGAGCCGCGGCGGCCGGGTCGGATAGGCTTGGGCGAGAACGGCAGCGCCGTGTCCCGTGCACGCGAGTGCGAACAGCAATGCGACGCCGCGTTTCCGGATCATGGTTAGGCCCCCAGACGCGCGCGTCCGATCTCGAACGCCGCGGTGATGAACGCGAGAAGCCCCTTCCCGCGATCCTTCATCGCCAGGATTTCCTCGCCGGTCGCCACCGCGCCGAAGAAGCCTTCGGTGTGCCAATGACCGGACGGCGGCAGCGCCGGCAAGTTTCCGTCAAAACGCGGCCAGGGACTCACGTACACGTACGGCTGAGCGTAGAACTCGTCCCCCGGGGAGACTCCGACGCCCACCGAGCGGGCCGTCTCACCTGCGCGCGCGTCGAGCCGCACCAGCGTCGCCATGTCGAAATGGTGCGGCCAGCACAACAGCGGGCCGGGACCGGGCCGCAGGCCGGCGAGCCTCCCTGCAAATTCTTCCAGCACTTCGGCCGGGCCGCCGAACCAGCGCGAGAGCTCTCCCAGTTCCCGGCCCAGCATGCCGAGCTCGTGGGATCGGCCGCCCGTCGGGTGATCGGGTAGCGCGTACGGGAGCTTCACGCCGCCTGCCGGCTTGAGGCCGAGCGCGTGCAGCTTGGAGTCGATCCATGCGCCCGCGGCCGCGTCGGTCTTGCCGTCGAATTGGAACGCATCGAGCACGCTGTCGCCGCTCGTGACGATGAGCTCGAGCCGTGCCATGCGAATTCCGACCCGGGCCCCGCCGCCTTTCGCCGGCAACACCCGGGAAACCAGTGCCGCATGAGACGCGTCCCAGGTGAAGGCGGAGTGGCTGTCGTCGGGGACCGCGCTCAGGTTCGCACGCGCGGCTTTGGCTGGCCATTGCGCCGCGTGATGCGCGAGATTGCGGGCCTCGGCGAGCGCAGCCGGCGGTATTCTGCCCATTTTCGACCAGTCGAATCGCACGGGATATCTTCAAACCTCCGTCGCCGCAGCGCAGACAACCTTACCAGATTGCGCCGCGGGCCACGGCCCGAAATGGCATCGTTCGTCGATTCGTTCCTCTTGGAGCGCGAGGGTTTCCGGGAGTATCATCGTGTGGGAAACACGGAGCGAGAGGGGGACCCATGCAGGTGAGCGAAATCCTCAAGGTTAAAGGCAACGCGCTCTTCACCATCGCGCCCGAAGGCAAGCTGACCGACGCCGTTTCGGTCATGGCGCAGCACAACATGGGCTCGCTCGTGGTGATCGACAAAGGCCGCATGGTCGGGATGCTCACCTTCAAGGAAGTTCTGATGGCTCTGGACGAGCGCCGGGGCGCGCTCGATGACGCGAGAGTCCGCGACACCATGGAGCACGATCCGGTGACCGCGAGCCCCGCCATGGAGGTGAACGACCTGCGCCGCATCATGATCGAGTCCGGCGCGCGCTACCTTCCGGTGATGGACCGCGACAAGCTGCTCGGGGTGATTTCCTTCCGCGACGTCGCCAAGGCGGTGCTCGAGGAGCAGGACTTCGAGAACCGCATGCTAAAGGGCTATATCAAGAACTGGCCCGAATAGCCTTGAAGCCCGCGAGAGTCCGTATCGCACTCACCGTCCTCTCGATCCTCGTTGCAATCGTCGCGTTCGCCGCCTGGTTCATGACGGCGATGCCCGGTACGCGCCACCGGGGTCCGCTGCAGCCGCTCGGAGTCGGCGACCGGCAGCTCCTCGCGAACCTCAAGGAACACGTCGTCGCCGTGGCAAGCGAAGAGCACAACGTCGGGCATCCCGAAGCGCTCGAGCGTTCGGCGCGTTACATCGAAGCAACGCTCTCCGGCTTGGGCTACGCCATCTCCCGCCAGGAATTCGAAACGGAGGGCGTGAAGGTTCGAAATCTGGAGGTGCGGCTTACCGGCCCGGGTGCGGGAAAGCCGCGGCTCGTCGTGATCGGGGCCCATTACGATTCGGCGCAGGGCGCGGTCGGGGCGGATGACAACGGCTCGGGCGTGGCGGCGCTGCTCGAGCTTGCGCGCCTGCTCAAATCGGTCCAGCCCGCCGAGGGGCTGGAGATGCGGCTGGTTTTCTACGTCAACGAGGAGCTGCCCTGGTTCGCGACGGAAAAAATGGGCAGCCTCGTGCACGCGAACGGCCTTGCCCTCGGGGAGAGGGAAGTCGTCGCGATGCTGTCCCTCGAGACCATCGGCTGGTACAGCGACGCACCGGGAAGCCAGCGCTACCCGTTTCCCTTCAATCTGCTCTATCCGTCTACGGGCGACTTCATCGGCTTCGTCGCCAATCCGCGCTCCCGAAGTCTTTTGCACCGGGTCATCGGCTCGTTCAGGCGCCACGCTGCGTTTCCATCGGAGGGCGCGGTGGGGCTCGAGTCGATCGCGGGGGTGAGCTGGTCCGACCAGTGGGCTTACTGGAATTTCGGCTGGCCCGCGGTGATGGTGACCGACACCGCGCCCTTCCGCTACCCGCATTACCACACGCTGCGCGACACACCGGACAAGCTCGACTACGACAGGCTTGCGCGGGTGGTGCTCGGCCTGGAGAGCGTGGTGCGCGAGCTGGTAATCGCCGCCCCTTCAAACTAAACTCCGAGAGCGTTCTTTGCGAGACTTTCCATGTCCGGCAACAGCTTCGGCCTGCTGTATTGCGTGACTTCGTTTGGCGAGAGCCACGGGCCCGCGTACGGCGGCGTCGTGGACGGCTGTCCGCCCGGGCTCGAGCTCACGGAAAGCGACATCCAGAGAGAGCTCAACCGGCGGAAGCCCGGCAGCTCCCGCCACGTCACGCAACGCCAGGAGTCAGACCGCATCGAGATCCTCTCGGGCGTTTTCGAGGGCAGGACCACTGGCACGGCGATCGGTTTTGTCATCAGAAACGAAGACCAGAGGAGCAGGGACTACAGCGCGCTCGCCGACACCTTCCGCCCCGGACACGCCGATTACACGTACTGGCAGAAATACGGTCTGCGCGATTTCCGCGGCGGCGGCCGGGCCTCCGCTCGCGAGACCATGATCCGCGTCGCCGCGGGGGCGATCGCCAAGAAATGGCTGCGCGAGCGGTATAGCGTCGAGGTGCGCGGGCATCTCGCGCAGCTCGGCCCGAACAGAATCGCGTTCAAGTCTTGGGATGCGGTCGACGAAAATCCTTTTTTCTCGCCGGATCCGGCCATCGTCCCGAGGCTCGAGCAGTTCATGGACGAGTTGCGCGCTTCGGGCGATTCCTGCGGCGCGCGCGTCAACGTCGTCGCGAGCGGCGTCCCGGTCGGCTGGGGCGAGCCGGTGTACGGCAGGCTCGACTCGGACATCGCCTCGGCGATGATGGGCATCAATGCCGTAAAAGGCGTGGAGATCGGCGCCGGCTTCGCGGCGATCGAGCAGAAGGGGTCCGAGCACGGCGACGAGCTGACGCCTGGGGGATTTCTCTCGAACAACGCGGGCGGAACGTTGGGAGGCATCTCGACCGGCCAGGAGATCCTGGTGAGCATCGCGCTCAAGCCGACCTCGAGCATCCGCCTGCCACGCCGCTCGATCGACCGCAAGGGCGAACCGACCACGGTACAGACCACCGGCCGCCACGACCCTTGCGTGGGCATTCGCGCGACGCCGATCGCGGAGGCGATGCTCGCCTGCGTGCTGATGGATCACGCGCTGCGCCATCGCGCGCAGTGCGGCGATGTCGTGCCGCCGATCAGGCCCATTCCCGGGAAGGCGGGCTAGGAATCGCCCCTGCTATTTGAGCTCGAACGCGTGGGCGTAAAGCAGTCGCAGGCCCACGTCCTTGGTCATGTCGGCGTCTTTCGGATAGCGGCTCCATAGCGCGCCCGCTTCGGCGCGCTTGCCCTGCGCGAGATAGCCTGCCATCCCCGCCGCCATCAGGTACTGGCGGTGGTCGGCCGGAAGGTCGCTCGGTTTCGCGAGCAGCACCTCGGCGAGCCGCGCCATGTCGGGAGCAACGCGGCTCCCCACCGCTTTCATCAGGTCGATCCACTGGCGCTCGTCCGGCGCCACTCGCGAGCTGCAAGGCCCGCGTTCGATTCGTTCCCAGACCGTTCTCGCGTCATCGGGCGAAAGCATCGGGTTCAGGGTGCGCGCCAGCTGGTAGAGCGAGTGGAACCAGATGTCGGAGCGCTCCGGATCGCGGCAGGCGATCAGCCTGGCGCGCGTGAGCTCCAGGTCCTTCTGGAACTGGCGCGGAATGGCGACGGGCTCCGGCGCGGTCTTGAGCAGGAGGAAATCCCTCGCGTAGCGCGCGCGGCGCGTGAGCTCGAGGGCCTCGAGGTATTCGTCCCCGCCCACCCTCGATTCGGCCCGCTCGCTCTGTTTCCGTCCTTCGAGCAGAGCGACGACCGGTACGCTGTACGCGAGCAGGCCGGTCAGCTCTTCGGCCGACCCGCGCAGGAAACGGTACTTTGCCGCGTGCAGGTCGAGGTAGGGGTAGTAGTCCGAATTGGCCGGAACGCCATAGCTCAGGAACATCGGGGCGAGCGAGCTTTTTCCGCCGACCCGGCGGACCTCGATGTCCCACATCGAATTCACGTGCACGCGACGCAATTCCCTCGCGACGCCGGGCATCGCGGTGATATCGGCGAGCGGGCGCGCGAGCGTCCGGGTCTCGCCCGCGATGATCAGCAGGTCGCTGCCCGTGGCGGCGTAAATGGCATAGTCGGGAAAGTTCTCGCCGAGCGCACGCAGCACCGAGGCGACCAGACTCGCGTCGATCTCGTACATCTGGAACCACTGGACCAGGATTCCATCCGGATTGAGATGGCGGCGTGCCAGCCGATAGAACTCGCCCGTGAACAGGCTCGAGACGCCGCTGACCCAGGGATTGGACGGCTCCGAGACGATGATGTCGTACTTGCGGTTGTGCGTCGAGAAGAACGTCTTCGCGTCGTCGAAGATGATGTGGCTGCGCGGATCGGCGAAGGCGTTGGTATTGCGCGGAGAAAAACGCCGCGACGCCTCGGCCATCGCAGGCTCGATCTCGATCGTCTCGACCGAGCGCAGGGCGTTCGATCCGAGGAGCGTGTGCGTCGTGAGACCCGTCCCGATCCCGATGACCGCCGCGCTCGCCGCATCGGGTCGGTAAGCCAGGGGAATCGCCGCCGTGAGGGTCATCGTGATTTCGTCCGAGACGCGCGGGCCGTCCGGGTCCATGTTGATCGCACCGTCCGACTTGCCGTTGGTGCGCAGGCTCCGGTCGGTGCCGAAATCCATGAGACTGACGGTCGTCGTCTTGCCGTCGCGGTGGAAGAGCAGGGTAGCGTCGCTCGCCGAGTAGAGATCCCCGCGGCGGAACACGCCCGAGGCCATCTTGTAGGCATCGAGGTGCACGCCGGCGAGCACCGCGGCGAAGGAGGCAAGCGAGAGCCCCGCGGCGCCGATTCGCAGGCGCCGTCCCTCGGCGATGCGCCACAGGAGAACCAGGCCGAGCCCAGCGTCGAGCGCTGCTCCGGCCGCGATCAGGCCTTTCAGGCCGAGGAAGGGCATGCCGAGGTGCGCGGCGAAAAACACCCCGAGAATTGAACCCAGCGTGTTGGCGGAATACACCGCGCCGACCGACTTTTCCCCGTGGCCGCCGCGGAGAAGTGCATAGGTGATGAGCGGCAATGTGATCCCCGCGCAGAAGGTCGCCGGGAACATGATGGCGAGCGCGATGCCGTGGCTCGAGAACAGGAAAAGCGTGTACCCGGTTTCCGTCTTCGCGAGCGCGCTCATTACGGCCTGCATCAACCCGAACATCTCGCCATACAGCGGCAGCGTGGCGAGCGCGAGCAAGCCCATCGTCACCAGCACGATGCCGAGGAACCGGAGCGGGTCGGCGATCGAGTCGATGCGCCGGCGCACCCAGTAGCCCCCGCAGGCCAGCCCCAGGATGAAGGCGGAGAGCATCAACTCGAACGAGTGCGTCGAGGATCCGAGGACGAGCGAGAGCATGCGGATCCAGCCGATCTCGAAGACGAACGAAGCCGCGCCGGTGAGGAGCGCAACCCCGAGAAAGAATCTGAAAGGCGCCGCATCTTCGGAATCCCGCCCGCCTCGGGGGCGAGCCTTCATCGGCTCCTCGGTGCCGCCGGCGAGCAACCACACGGCGGCGGCGAGACCGAGATTGAGGGCTCCGGCGCTCTGCACCGTTCCCGGCAGTCCGAGCTTCTCGATCATGACGAATCCGCTTGCCAGCACGCCGATCGAAGCCCCCAAGCTGTTGGTGAAATACAGCATCGCGAGCGATTCGCCGGGCGCCGCCGGATAGCGACGGATCAGCCCGGCGCTCATCAGCGGGAAAGTCGTGCCGAGGAGGATCGATTGCGGCAGAATCAGCAGTCCCGCGAGGGCCCATTTGAACAGAGCCGCTGATGTTTCGCCGCCGAGCGCGGGCAGGACGCTCTCGTATGCCGTCTCGGTTGCCGTGACGAAAATCGGAT
>Ga0209806_1002573_pt1 | contig 11250 bp, 11 predicted proteins | sample GraSoiAngelo_152_FD_186166 | JGI IMG/M metagenome (GOLD analysis project Ga0209806, IMG submission 186166) | Grasslands soil microbial communities from the Angelo Coastal Reserve, California, USA - 14_1009_12_30cm (SPAdes) (version 2) | ecosystem: Environmental > Terrestrial > Soil > Grasslands ... | reverse complement strand
AGCGCTTGTCCGTTCAACCAGCAGCACAGGAAACGTGCTCCGCACGAAAGGAACGTCCGCATGCTGGTGGGAGTGGTCTGGTTTGTCGCGGGTCTCGCCCTCGGCTTGATCGTCACAGGTTTCGTCGCCCTCGGCTCGTACGAACGGGGTCGTGAAAGTGCGCGGCGGGAGCGATTCAACGCCGAGCTCACATCGCGGCGCATCGTGGCGCTCTCCCAGCGGGCTCGTCCCCAGGGAGCGACGGAGGAGCGCGCGACGGCGTAGCTAGGGTTTGCGCTGGGTCAGGCTGTACCAATTGCCGGAGTCGTCACGAAAGACGGCCTCGACGCCGTAGGGACGATCGGCCGGCTCCTGAAGGAACTGCACGCCTTTCTTGCGCAGGTCGTCGTAGGTCTTTCGACAGTCGTCCGTATCCAGAACGCCCGCGCCGAAGGCGCCCTTCGCAACGAGCATTCGGATCGCTTTCGCGGTCTCCTCGTCCACCATCGGTGGCTTCGGCTCAGCGAGCAGGATGCGGAGGGCCGGCTGCTGCTTCGGTCCGACCGTCAGCCAACGGAAGCCGTCTGTCCCGGGCATGTACTCATTGGTCATCACGGTGTCGTCGCGGACATCGAAGCCGAGCTTCTCCGTGTAGAACTTCTTCGCCGAATTCTGGTCGAGCACCCAGACGGTGGTATGCGAAAGCCCGGTGATCATGGCTCACCCCTTCGACTGATGGTCCCGCCGACGATACGGCCGTCCATGCGGCGCCGGCTTCTTCGCAATTGCGGAGTTGGCGTGCTCCACATGAGAACAAAGCACCCGGGGATGGGCGGCGGCCCACCACGGGCGATCTGCCGCTCGCGGTATTCCGACGGCGAAACGCCGACGTTTTCTTTGAACCGCGCGCTGAACGAGCCGAGGCTCGAGAACCCGACGAGATAGCAGATCTCGGTGACCGTGAGATTCACGGTGCGGAGCAACTCCCGCGCCCGCTCGATGCGTCGCTCCGACAGGTATGCGCGAGGCGTTCGCCCATAGGTGTCGCGAAAAGAGCGCACGAAGTGGAACCGAGAGTACCCGGCCTCGCCTGCGATCGCGTCGAGATCCAGGTCTTCGGAATACGAGCGGTCCATGAGGTCCTTCGCCGCGCGGAGGTTCGCGAGACGCTCGACGTCGGGCGCTGTCGTCATGCCGGCTCGCGAACCAGGCCGTCCGCTTCGCGACCCGCCTCGTGCGGCAAGAAGCCAAGGGCGACGAACCCGAGTGCGACGTACGAGCCCGCCTGGAAGGCGACAAGGAGCGGAATCGGGCTGACCACCGACCCAAGTACTCCCGCGAGGACGGTGCTCGAGAGACGGAGCAGCGCCATGGTCGTGAAGATCGCGCCGAGGAGGCGCCCGCGGTATGCGTCGGCGGCGCTTGTCTGGAGGATCGTGTTGAACCCCGCGCCGAAGGCGACCGTCGTGACGCCAACGATCGCGATGATCACGAGGCCGATGACGATCTCCGGTCGCACAAGCGGCGAGACGAACAACAGCGCGTCGAGAAACCCGAACGCGATGCTCGCGAGGCCGAGCACGCGCCGGGGTGGCGCGCCGCGCGTGAGTTGGGCGACGAAGAGGCCTCCGGCGAGGCCGCCGACGGCCTGCGCGGTCATGAACCAGCCGAGCTCAAGCGCGGTGCCGCCGATGACGCGGCTCACCCACACCACGAAGAGGACCGACATCATTCCCTCGCCGAGCGCCGACAGTGCCGCGAGCACGAAGAGGACGCGGATCGTGCGCGAGCGCGTGACGAGCGCGAGGCCGTCGATCCACTCGCGCCAGAACGCGCGGTACCGGCCGGCAGCAACCGCGGCTGCGTCCTGGGTCTCCACGCGTTCCGGAGCGCCCGAGGTGCGAACGAGCGCCACGAGCGCCGCGGCAATAGCGAACGTCATGGAGTCGAACCCGGCCACCGCGGTGAGCCCGTAGCTCGCGGCGATGACGCCGCCCAGCGTCGGGCCGACGAGACGCGAGGTATTCGAGGCGAACGACCCCAGGGCGTTGGCAGCTACGAGATCACGCTGGTCGACGAGCCGCGGAAGCATCGCGCCTTCTGCGGGCCGAAGGAACCGGGCGACGAGCGATTCCGTGAACGCGACGAAATAGACGATCCAGACGTCGTCAGCCGAGCGGACGAACGCGAGCGGAAGGATCGCGAACGTAAGGATGAGATTCGCCGCGACCATCGTTCGCTTGCGATCCCACCGATCGACGAAGACGCCAGCCACCGACCCGAAGGCGATCTGGGGGACGAGCTCCGCGACGAACATCGCGCTCGTCGCAAGGGTCGACCCGGTGAGCTGGAAGACGTAGATGGGCAGGCCGATGAAGAGGACCCAGTCGCCGGTCGCGGAGATGAGGCTGGCGGTCCACACGAGCGCGAAGTCGCGGCGGCGGAGCAGGGAGAACATCGTCCCTACGCGGGTTGCGGGGCTTTCTGGCAGCTCGGGCAGTAATAGCTCTTGCGAAATTCGCCCGGGTGGTTGCCGACCTCGATCGGCGTGCCGCACTCGTAGCACGGGAGCCCCCGCCGCTCCTGCACCGAGCGCAGCTGGCGGCGGTCGAGCACAAAGCGCGAGCGCCGCGGCCCGCCATCGCGATTTCGCCGGAGCAGATCGCGCGCCGCGAGGACAACGCGGCGCAGATCGTCGTCGGCGAGATCGGCGATCTTGACCCACGGCCACGTGCCGGTGATGAACAGCGTCTCGTTTTTGATCTCGTTCCCGATACCGGAGAGCGTGCGCTGGTCGAGGAATGCGGTGGCGATGTCGCGCTCCGGTTGTGCGCGCAGGCGCCTCAGTCCCTCCTCGAGATCGAAGTCATCCGCGATGACGTCTGGCCCGAGCTCGGGGATGACCGGGTGGAGCGCGATCTCGCGCGCGGTCATGAGCTCGACCACAGGCGGGGTTTCGCACGGCGCGACATAGTCGTCGGTCCGAATAACCACGCGCGCTTTCGACGGCGCGAACCACCACCGCTGCCCGGGCCGGTAGACGTGCCACTGCCCCTGCATCCGCATGTGCGTGTGAAGGACGACGTCCTCACCGTCGGTGGTGAACGTGATGAGGAGATGCTTGCCGTTCGACTCGACTGCCTTCACCGTGCCGCCGACGATCTTTCGGCGCGCGGCCGCCGGGGTCATTTTTGCCGCGACGAGGTCGAATCCTGTGACGACGCGGCCGGCGAGCGCTCGTCGAAGCACGGTCGCGGTGCGAAAGATCGTGTCGCCTTCGGGCATGGCGTCGCTAGATGCGCGAGACGCGACGCAGGTAGCCGCGCGGCGTCCGCGCGAAGCCGGCCTCGCGCAGTGGATCCGCGAGAGGCGACTCGTCCACGGGAGCGCCGTCGACGGACTGGATAAATAGAGTGGTGCGCCGGTCGGGGCCGACCTCGGCCGCGAGCGCCGCCGCGAGTGCGTTTCGCGTCGGCTCGGCGTCGGCTTCGTCGTTGACGAACGTGAGGAGCTGCTCCTCCCCGCGACCGAGCCAACCCCCGAGGCGCCCGTCGACGAGGATCACGAGCGCGCCCGCGGTGCGCATCGGCTTGCGGCCCTCGGCACGCTCCGGCCATGAGAGTGCCGCCCCGTACGGGTTCGCAGGATCGGTCGCCGCGAGAACGACCGCGTGGGGCTCGTCTGTCGATGACTCGCGCGCCGCCCGGAGCCGGTCGACGGCCCCCGGCAGAGCGAACTGCGCGGCACCGAGGCCCGCAACGAAGTAGCCCCGCCGGATCCGGCCAGCGTCTTCCATCGCTTTCAAGATCCCGTACGCCCCGGCGAACCCGCCGCCGATCCCCTCCGACCGCACGACCTCACGGGTCAGGACACCGTGACGCTCGAGCAGCTGGCGGATCTGGGCGGTGGCACGCTCGGTCGGCGTGATCGGCGCATCCCCCGCGGCCTCGGTGAGAGACCAGCGTCCGGCGACATCGTCACGCACGGTGAAGCGCTCGAGGCTGCGCAGGTGAATCGTGCGGCCGACCGAAACGCCGCGGCGCGATCGGCGGATCGGAGCGAGCAGCGCGCGCACCGCGTGGAAGCTGTCGTTCGTGACCTCGCCCGCCCATACGAGGTCCCAGAGCGCGTCACCGAGCTCGGGCGCGAAGCCGCCGCGGGCCGCCGCGAGAAGCTGCGGAAAGAACGACGCGCCTCGCGCCTGCAGTACTTCGCGCAGGCGATCGTGGATCGGACGGTCCGGTCGTGTCTCGGGCGTGGGACGCAAGAGCGAGAAATGCTCCGCCAGGAAGAGCGCGATGCGACCGTCCTTCGGACCGAGCGCGCCGCCGCCCATCCACATGACGGCGCCCGAGCCAAGGAGGGCGTCGAGGTCGCGGGGGTCGTATTTCGCGACGCGCGCGGGAAGGATGCGCGCCTCGAGATCCGACGCCGGGACGAACGCGCCCTCGAGCTTCGCGATCGCGTCGAGGAGCGCGCCCTGTCCACGCTCGGGCGAATCGATCCCGTGCCACGCGGTGACGAATCGACCGAGCGCATCCTGCTCCACCGGCTCGACCTCGCGCCGAAGACGCGCGAGCGATCGCCCGCGAAGGGTCCGCAGGACTCCGGTGTCCATCCACTCGGCGTCTGACTGCCCGGGACGGAACTGCCCCTCCACCACCGTGCCGGCGTCCGCGAGGCGGCGCAACGCGTCGACGACTGGCGACTCGGCCAGGCCGAATCGCCGCGCCGGATCGGAGGCCAGGAACGGCCCGTGCGTGCGGGCGTATCGCCGTAACAGCGACACGAGTGGATCCGCGTCATCGGTTGTGAGGAATGCAGCGGGGAGGCCGAGGGGAAGGCCGACACCGAGGGCATCGCGGTACCGCCCCGCGTCCTCCGCGGCGATGAAGCGCCGCTCGCCGGCAACGCGAACGTCGAGCACGCGGCGCTCAGTGACAAGCGTTGAGATCCAGTCGTCCACCGCCGCGGGCTCGGCGCTGCGCGCGCCGATCTCCTCGGCCGTGAGATCGCCGAGACGAAGAAGTAACTCGTGAACGCCGTCCGCGTGACGCGCCGCCCGCTCGCGGACCAGGTGCTGCAGCGAAAGCTCGAGGTCCGTGATCGCTTCTTGATCGAGAAGCTCGCGAAGCTCCACCTCACCGAGGAGTGCGCGGAGCTGAGACGGATCGACGGTCAGGGCTTGCGCGCGCAGCTCCGCGAGAGGCGCGTCGCCCTCGTACATGAAGTTGGCCACGTAGTTGAAGAGAAGCGACGCTGCGAATGGTGACGGCGCGCGCGTGTCCACCGTGACGACGCGAAGCTTGCGCGACCGGATCGCCGCGAGGAGCTCGACCAGGCCAGGCATGTCGAACACGTCCTGGAGCACCTCGCGGAACGTCTCGAGCACGATCGGGAACGCCTCGTACCGGCTCGCCACGGCGAGGAGGTCGCCGGCGCGCTTGCGCTGCTGCCAGAGCGGAGCGCGCTGTCCGGGGCGTCGCCGCGGCAGGAGCAGCGCGCGCGCTGCGTTCTCGCGGAACCGCGCGGCGAAGAGCGCCGTCGTCGGCGCGCCCAGATTCGCGGCGCGCGCTCCGCCACCCCCGACGGCGAGGGACGCCCGGACGAGATCGCTCACCGTGTCGGGGTCGGGCAGCAGAAGATCGACCGGCGGAGGCTGATCGCTGGCGGGAAAGCGAACGACGATCCCGTCATTCGTCCAGAGGATGTCCGGCTCGTCGCCGTTTCGTTCGCGCACCATCGCTCCGATCGCCATCGCCCACGGTGCGTGCACGCGCGCGCCGAAGTGGCTGAGGACGCACACCCGCCAATCGCCCATATCGTCGAGGTAGCGCTCGATAACGATCGTGTGGTCGTCCGGCACGGTTCCCGTCGCGGCCTCCTGATCGCGGAGGTACTGGAGGAGATTCCGGGCCGCGCCCTCGGCGAGGGCGTGCTTCGTGACCAGCTCGTTCGTCGCGTCGTCCGGGCTGAGCGAGCGCATGCGCCGGGCGAGCGCGCCGATGGCCCGACCGAACTCCAGGGGACGGCCGACGTTCTCGCCGTGCCAGAACGGCATGCGGCCGGGGACGCCAGGCGCCGGCGAAACGAGCACGCGATCCTGCGTGATCTCCTCGACGCGCCAGCTCGAGGCACCGAGCAGGAACACGTCGCCTTCCTTCGTCTCGAAGACCATCTCCTCGTCGAGTTCGCCGACGCGGCCCTTGCCCTTCTCCGCTCCCGCGAGGAAAACGCCGTAGAGCCCGCGGTCCGGAATCGTGCCGCCGTTGGAGATCGCGACCACCTTAGCGCCCTCGCGCGAGCGCACGATCCCGGCGGTCCGGTCCCAGACGATGCGCGGCCTCAGCTCGGCGAATTCATCCGACGGGTACCGCCCCGAGAGCATGTCGAGCACACCTTCGAACGCGCTCCGCGGCAGCTCCGCGAACGGCGCGGCGCGGCGGATGACCCGCTCGAGGTCTTCCACACCCCAGTCATCCATCGCGGTCATGGCGACCACCTGTTGCGCGACGATGTCGAGCGGATTCCTCGGGTAGCGCAGTGGCTCGACCGCGCCGGCGAGCATGCCTTCGGTGATCGCCGCGCTCGCGAGGAGGTCACCGCGGTACTTCGGGATGATCACGCCGGTCGATGGCTCGTCGATGCGGTGGCCGGCGCGCCCGATGCGCTGCATGCCGCTCGCGACCGACGGCGGCGACTCGACCTGGATGACGAGATCGATGGCGCCCATGTCGATGCCGAGCTCGAGCGAGCTGGTCGCGACGAGGGCCGGCAAGCGTCCGGACTTGAGGTCGTCTTCGATCCGAAGGCGCTGCTCCCGCGCGATCGACCCGTGGTGCGCGTGGACCAGCTCCTCGCCCGCGAGCTCGTTGAGCGCGCCGGCCAGGCGCTCGGCGAGGCGGCGCGAGTTCACGAAGATGAGCGTGGAGCGGTGCGAGCGGATGAGCTCGAGGATCTGCGGGTGGATCGCGGGCCAGATCGACGACCGTTGCACCGCCGTGACCGGCCCGGTCGGGATCTCGGCCGGCTCGCCAAGACGGGCCATGTCCTCCACGGGAACTTCGACGCGGAGCTCGAGCCTCTTCTTGCGGCCTGCATCGAGGACCCGCACCGGTCGCGGCACGCCGTCGTCGAGGCCGCCGAGGAACCGCGCGATCTCGTCGAGGGGACGCTGTGTCGCGGAGAGGCCGACGCGCTGCAGCTTCGGCGCGCCACGACCGCGAAGCTCTTCGAGCCGCTCGAGCGTCAACGCGAGGTGCGATCCCCGCTTGGATGGGACGACCGCGTGAATCTCGTCGACGATCACGCTCTCGACCGTGCGGAGCGCGTCGCGCGCGAGGCTCGTCAGGATCAGGTACAGCGACTCAGGCGTGGTGATGAGGATGTCCGCGGGCTCGCGCTGGTAGCGGGCTCGCTCGCGCGAGGGCGTGTCGCCGGTCCGGATCGCGATGGTGGGCTCGCGATACGGAACAGCCAGGCGCTGCGCTTGACGGACGATCCCTACAAGCGGTTCGCGCAGGTTCCGTTCGATGTCGACGGCGAGCGCCTTCAGAGGCGAGACGTAGAGGATTCGAGTCGCGGCCTTTTTCGGGGCGGGCGAGAACATGAGGCGGTCGATCGCGGCAAGGAATGCCGCGAGCGTCTTGCCCGAGCCGGTCGGCGCCAGCACGAGAACGCTCTCGCCGAGGGCGATCGCGGGCCAGGCGACCTCCTGCGCGGGCGTGGGAGTTTGGAACGTGGCCTCGAACCATGCGCGGGTCGCCGCGTTGAAGGTCGCGAGCGGAGCACTCCCCACGAACACGAAGGGTACCGTTCCGCGGATGGAGATCGGGCTCGGTATCGACAGCCGTTTCGCTCTGAGCGAAGACGATCAGCGCGCTGTCGCCCGGGAGGCCGCAGCCCTCGGGTACACGAGCCTCTGGACGCCGGTCGGAAATACGCGAGAACCGTTCGATATCTGCGCGACCTGGACCCAGTCGAGCGGACTCCCGTCGGGAATCGCGGTCGCGCCGATTTCCGCGTGGTCGCTCGACGATCTCGCCTCTGTATCAAAGGAAACAGTCGAGCGGTGCTCGGGCAAGTTCACCCTCGGCGTCGGAGTCGGACGAACGAGCGACGCCCCCATCCGCGTGATGCGCCAGACGATCGACGCGCTGCGCCCGCGCCTGCTGGACGTGCACATCTATCTGGGCGCGCTAGGACCCCAAATGCTCCGGCTCGCTGGCCAGCGCTACGACGGCGCTGCGCTGAACTGGTGCACCAGCGAGCATGTGCGTTGGAGCCGCGAACGAGTCGTCGCCGGTGCGCATGCGGCGGGCCGAGATCCGTCGTCCATCCGACTGCACGAGTACGTACGTGTTTGCATCGACGAGGACGAGCAGGCCGCGCGTATCGCGTTCGCGAAGATGGTCCTCTTGTACGCGCTCGCGCAACCCGGCACGGATAAGACCAAGGGCTACCGCGGGCACTTCGCGCGGATGGGATTCGACGACGCGCTCACGAAGCTCGAGTCGCGACGCACGAACGGCGCGAGCGAGGACGAGCTCGCCCGAATTGTTCCGGAAGAGCTCCTGCGCCGTGTCGGGTACTGGGGTCGGCCCGAAGACGCAGGCCCGGCGTTTCTGCGGCTTGCCGAAGGTCTAGACATCGCCGTCGTTCGTCTTGTGCCGGCGCGTGCCAACGATCTCGCCGCCGCGCGCGTCGCGATGCGGGCCTGCTCCCCGATGCGCTAACGGACCTGCTCAGCGAGGCCCACCAGATCGCGCAACAGGACCGCGTGCGATGAGACCTCGTAGGTCATGCCGTTCTCGGTCCACCGAACGGCGCTTATGGAGATGGCCTCGACCGAATAGTTGGCGGCGTATGCGCCGTGGACCGACAGCTCCTCGGCGAGCGCATTCCTAGGCCGGATGATCGCCGGTGCGTCGGGAAGCATCGCGACAATCACGATTTCATCCGAATCACGCAGGCGGAATGCCCGAATCGTCGGCGCGGGGCGCGCGAGCCCGGAGATCCCATCGACACGCTGGTTGAGCATCTCGGCAGCGAGGCCGTCTGGGAGCTGAAGGTCGAGCGTCGGTAGCGGCTTCGGCCTCGCGAAAGCCTCCTCCAATATCGACTGCCCGGTCGCGACAGCGCGCGCCGGCGAGTAATGCGGAAGCGCCGCGACCGCTAACAGAGTCGCGGCAGCCACGGCCGCCGCGGCGATGGACAGCATCCGACCGAGTACCGGCGAGATCGACGGCTGTGCCGCAGCGCCTTCCAGGTCGAGAATTACCCCAGCCATTCCCCCGCGCCCCTTAGAAGCGAACGCTCGCTCCCTTGGCCGTAGCGTAGGCCCACACGTCAAGGTCGGGTACATCCAGACCATGCAGTGTGAGGATCGTGCAGATCTGGGATCGGTGGTCGCTGCCGTGATGCGAGAACTGAGCGAGCGGCACCCAGAGCTCTAGGTCCAGCTTCCGCCGCTCGTCGTGGATCCGGCGGTCGAAGTCGTGCTCCTTCGACCTGAAGAGCTGTTCGACCGCATCGCGAACGCGGGCCAGACGCGATGCGGTCTGCTCAAGCGGCGTGTCGTCGCTCAGCTCGAGAAACGGCTGCGGGATCAGACCGTACGTGTTGAGGTACCCCTCATCCGCGCGAACGATGTGCGCGAAGGTCTTTTGGATCGTGCCGTAGGTTCCCGGCGCGGTGAGCTGCAACTGCTCCATCGTGAACGAGCGGCAGCGCTCGAGCAGCATCTCGGTCGCCCAGACGTCGTGCCGCATCTGGCGGAGCATCGGTGCCGTGCTCATCGTGTCTCTTTGACCTCGCGGCTTGCGCCGAGCTCCATCGCGTATGGCCAAATCTGCAGATCGAGCGTCTCCAGACCGTGCGTGCTGAGGATCGTGTCGATCTGCGAGCGGTGATCGATCCCGTGGTAGACGAACTGCGCAGCGGGTGCCCACGCGGCCATCTCGAATCGCGGCGCGCCTGCACGACGCAGCGGTGTGTCAGCGATGACGCGATCCGGATCGGGGCTCCCCTTCGCGAAAAGCCGCTCCACGGCGTTCGTGACGTGCGCGATGTGCGCGGCAATCCCTTCCAGCGTCAGGTCCGGCTCACGTAGCGGCGGCTCGTGGAGAAGCGAGCCCAGCAGCCGCACGAGATACCCCTCCTCGGCCGACACGATGTGCGCGAGCGTCTTGCGAATCGTCCCGTACGTACCAGGCACCGTGAGATCCAGCTGTTCGTCGGTGAGGGCGCGGCATCGCTCGAGGAGCCGCTCATTGGCCCATATGCCGTGCCGCATCTGCCGCAGGAGGAAGTCGGTCAAACCTCAGTCCCCATCGTTTCGCGAGATGCCGTTCACGATGCCATAGGTCCAGGCGCCGATCTTCGGCGTCGTCCGGCCGTGGGCACCGAGGATCGTCGTAGCTTGCGCCCGATGCTCGTTGCCATGGTGGATGAGCTGCGCGAGCACGATCCCCACGGTGGTCTGATCGTCGCCCGGAGCGATCACGCGATCCGCATCATCGCGCGCCGCTATCGCGATCGCACGGGCGCTTGTCAGCTCGGAGATCGCGACGAGATCCTCGAGCGTGCGTCGCTCCGTCTTGCGCACCGGCGCCCCGAGCACCTCGCCGGTCAGCAGCCGGATGTAGAACTGCTCGCCACCGACGATGTGCTGAAGCGTCAAATACAACGTTCCGTACGTGCCGGGGACGCTGAGATCAAGTGCCGCTGGCTCAAGACCGTCACAGAACTCGAGCAAGGTCTTGTTCGCCCACGCGTTGTGTTGGAGGACGTGGTCGAGAACGCTGGTCGCCATCGCCCTAGGTCTGAAGCAGCGGACTGCCACGCTTGATGAATCTGCCGCGGCCTTTCTTGCCGACGAACTTGTCCTTCTCGACGATGACTTCCCCTCGCGAGAGCACGACCGAGGCCTTGCCCTTGACCCGGCGACCCTCGTACGGGTTGTAGTCGACGCGCATGTGATGGGTCTTCGCGGAGATCGTCGACGTCGTGCGCGGATCCCAGACCACGATGTCGGCGTCGCTGCCTACCGCGATGGTGCCCTTCTTCGGGAACATACCCATGAGCTTCGCCGGCGTCGTCGAGGTGACCTCGACCCAACGGTTCAGCGTGATCCGCTTCTGCACGACCCCGCCGTCGTAGAGCAGCACCATACGGGTCTCGACCCCGGGCGCGCCGTTCGGGATCTTCGAGAAGTCGCCGATGCCGAGCTGCTTCTGCTTCGGCAGGCCCTGGTAGCCCTCCTTCATGCAG
>Ga0209806_1002569_pt1 | contig 11262 bp, 9 predicted proteins | sample GraSoiAngelo_152_FD_186166 | JGI IMG/M metagenome (GOLD analysis project Ga0209806, IMG submission 186166) | Grasslands soil microbial communities from the Angelo Coastal Reserve, California, USA - 14_1009_12_30cm (SPAdes) (version 2) | ecosystem: Environmental > Terrestrial > Soil > Grasslands ... | reverse complement strand
CGGCTTGAACACCGCGGTATCGAGATACTGATCGATTCGCGTCTTGGTGATGTGCTCCACCACCTGCGTCAGCACAATCGCGCCGAGGTCGGAATACAGGTAGCGCGCCCCGGGAACGGTATCGAGCGGCGTCGTGTCCACGAGCGCCAGCGCCGCCTCGCGAGTCTCAGTCTCGCGGAATAGCGGTCGCCACGCGGGCAGACCCGACGAATGCGTGAGGAGATGCCGGATCGTGACCTTCTCCTTTCCCGCGCCCCTGAACTCCGGCAGGTAGCGCTGCACCGGTGCGTCGAGATCGAGCTTCTTCTGATCGACGAGCAGGATGCACGCGGTCGTGAGCCCGATCACCTTGGTGAGCGAGGCAAGGTCGAAGACGGTCTCGGTCGTCATGGGGCGCGGGTCGTCGAGGCCGTAATGCCCCACCGCCGCGAGCAGGGCGATGCGGTTGTGATCACCCACCGCCACGACCGCGCCGGGAAAGGCGCTGTCCACCTGCGAGCGCAGGTACTGCACGACCGAATCGAGCCGGGTGTTGTCGAATCGCGCTGCGGGCGTCTGCCCGGCGAGTCGCGTGGCGACCGCCAGCGCGAGGGCGATGAAGGCGAGCCGTGGCTTCACCGCGTCACCGCGCGCTCACCGGCGTCGGCGGACTGGAATCGCGGACCACGATCCCGAAGCCCACCGGGTAGCCGGGCGGGATGCGGATCGGCAGGTGCCCCGAGATCGGCGACAGGCCGAGCAGCGCGCGGGCCGCGGCACGCTCCGACGCGCGCACGCCGCTCCAGGCGAGCAGGTACGACTTGACCGTCGGCGTCTGGTTCAGGAGATACGGGCTGCCGAACGAGATCAGCACCGCGGGCTTGAGCGAGTCGGTCACCATGATGAGCTGCGCCAGCGAATCGGGGAGGGCGATGTTGCCCCGCCACGAGATCGGCCGCACGCCGGACGCGAACACAACGTTGGGATTGCGCGCGATCACGGTGCGCGCCGAATCGTACGACGGCGTGCCGGACATCGGCCACAGCCGGAAGTAGTCCACGCTGTCGCCGTTCTGGCGCAGGATCTCCGCGAACCGTTGCCCGATGCCGCCGTTCTGCTCGTCGGCGTAGGCGATGAGCGCGAGGCGCCCGCGGCGGCCGCGCCAGGCGCGGACGATCCCTGTCGTGTCCCGTGCGAGGGTGACGCTGCGCGCGGCGATGTCGTCGGCGGCGTCCTGAAAGCGCCTGGTGCCCACGATCGCCATCAGCGAGTCGAGCGGCACCGTGCGCCGCGCGAACAACCCCAGCCGCTGCTTGATCGCGAGCACACGCCGCACCGACGCGTCGAGCCGCGCCGCGGTATAGCGGCCCTGTTCCAGCGCCGCGGCCATGGCGTTCAGGGCCGAATCGGGATCGGCGGGCATCAGCAAGAGATCGGAGCCGGCGAGGAACGCGCGTACGGTGGCCTCGCCGGCGCCGTACTTGGCGACGATCGCGCCCATCGTCAGCGCGTCGGTGACCACGAGCCCGCCGAAGTGCAGCGAGTCGCGCAGTACACCCGTCAACACGGCGGCCGAGAGCGTGGCGGGGTCGTCCGAGCCGGTGACCGCCGGGAAGGCGATGTGCGCGCTCATCACCACGTCCGCGCCGGCGGCGATACCGGCCCGGAACGGCACCAGCTCCAGCGTGTCGAGACGCCGATAGTCGGCGACGATCACCGGCAGCCCCAGATGCGAGTCGGTCTGGGTGTCGCCGTGGCCGGGGAAGTGCTTCAAGGTGGCGAGCATGCCGTGGTCGCGCAGCCCCTTCACGTACGCCTGGACGAGCCGCGCCACGGCCCCCGGGTCCTCTCCGAACGAGCGGGTGTTGATGATCGGGTTGAGCGGGTTGTTGCTCAGGTCGGCGTCGGGAGCGAAATTGACGTGGATGCCCACGGCGCGGCCCTCGACGGCCGCGGCGGTCGCGATAGCCTCGGCATCTCGGGGCTCGCCGGTCGCGCCCACGGCCATGATCTGGGGGAAGGCGGTGGCGCCGACGATGCGCATCCCGGGGCCCCACTCCAAGTCCGCCGAGACGAGCAACGGCAGCCGCGAGCGCTCCTGGAGCGCGTTGAGCTTCGCGGCGATGTCGAACGGCGAGCCGACGGAGATGATGAGGCCGCCGACGCGCAGCGAGTCCACCCAGCGATCGGCGACCTGGAACGTCGAGTCGTCGAACGCGGCGAAGCTGCCCGCAAGCCAGGGGACGATGAGCTGGCCGATCTTCTCGCGCGGCGTCAGCGAGGCGAGCAGCGACTCGGGTGAGGAGACTGTTGCGGTGGCGGTAGGAAGTTCCGGTGTCGGTCCCAGCCCGCCCCGAGCGGAGCGAGGGGGATGGCCGGCGCAACCCAGCAGCAGACCGAGAACCAGGAGCTTATGCGCGCGCATCATGTGATCGTGTTGGGCCTCATCGGCTGCTCGCCCGCGGCGGGCCAGGTGCGTCCCGGCATCGACGTGCTGCTGACGGACTCGGTGCAGCTCGTCGCCGGCAAGCGGGTGGTGCTGCTCACCAACCACACCGGCGTCGACCGCGCCGGCCGTCGCGACGTGGATCGGTTATACGGCGATACGGCCATACGGCTTACGGCTTTGTTCTCTCCCGAGCACGGCTTCCGCGGCCTCGAGGACCGTCCGGGGCTGCCCGACGCCGTGGACTCGGCGACGCGGCTACCAATCTATAGTCTCTATGGTGGGTCGCGCCCGCCCAATTTCGCCGCGCTCGACAGCGCCGACGTCGCGCTCGTGGACCTCCAGGACATCGGCGCCCGGTATTACACCTACCCCGCGACCGCGACACAGCTGCTGCGCCAGGCCGCCCGGCGCGGCGTGCGGGTGGTGGTGCTCGACCGGCCCGACCCCGTGGGTGGGGAGGCAGTGCAGGGCAATGTGCACGCCGCGATCGCCGATCCCGACACCGCGCTCGTGGGCTTTCTCCCCGTGCCGATGCGCCACGGCATGACGCTCGGCGAGCTGCTGCGCTTGGCCAACGATGCCCTCGGCCTTCATGCCGATCTCGTCGTCGTGCCGGCGGCCGGCTGGCGGCGCGGCATGTATTTCGACGCGACGGGGCTGCCGTGGATCAAACCGTCGCCTAACATGCCGGACCTGGAGAGCGCCTTTCACTATCCGGGCACGTGTCTGTTCGAGGGGACGAACCTGTCGGTCGGCCGGGGCACGCCGTTCGCGTTTCAGGTGATCGGCGCGCCGTGGCTGGATCCGCGATCGGTCATGCGCCGCCTGCGGGTCCCCGGCGACCCGGAAAACGCACCAGACAAGGCGGAGATCGGTGTCGCGATCGATACCATCACGTTCACGCCCAACGCCCCGACGGATGGGAAGTATGCCGGCGTTCCGCTCAAGGGTCTGCGGTTACGCGTCACTGATCGCGCGCGCTACGACCCCACGCGGCTCGCGGTCGCGCTGCTCGCCGCGATCCGCGCTGCCCATCCCGACTCGTTTCAGTTCGGCAAGCGGTTCGATCTGCTCGCCGCGGGTCCGGAGCTGCGCGCGGCGCTGGAAGCGGGGCAACCCGCGCGGGCGATCTGGGAGCGCTGGGCCGCATCGCTCGCTGCGTTTCGCGCAACGCGTGCCAAGTACTTGCTCTATTAGCACTTCTTCCCTTTCCGCCCCGTCCGCAGGCTGTTAGCTTGTCCCGCGCTCATGAATGTCATTCCCCAGGCGGTCAAAGACGGCTTCGTCAAACTGGTAGGGCCGATCGCCCGGGCGTTGATCCGCTGGGGCGTCTCTCCCAACACCATCACGACCGCCGGGTCGCTGGTCGTGATCGCGTCGGCGGTCGCGTACGGGATGGGCGAGATCAACTGGGGCGGCGCCCTGCTGCTCGCCAGCGGGATGTTCGACATCCTCGACGGCCAGGTGGCCCGCAACGGGAACCGCGTCAGCGCCTTTGGCGCTTTCTACGATTCGACGCTGGACCGGGTCGGCGAGACGGCGGTGTTCCTGGGGATCGCCCTGTGGTTCGTGCAGGGTGGGGTGCCCGCCGCGCGGATGCCGCTGGCCGTGGGGCTCGCGATCGCCGCGCTGTCGTCCTCGATGCTCGTCTCCTATACCCGGGCCCGCGCCGAGGCGCTGGGGATCGAATGCAGGGTCGGCATCGCCCAGCGCGCCGAACGCTTTCTGGTGCTGGGAGCCCCGACGCTGCTGTTCGGGGCGGGGCGCGAGGGGGCGCTGCTGTTCTGGATCGTGGTCGTGCTCGCGGCCGTCACCGCTATCACGGTGGTGCAGCGCGTGGTATACGTCGCGAATAGCACCAAAGCCGCCACGCGGGGGACCGGCGCGGCGCACCGCGATACCCTGCCCGGCCACAGCGCCGCACTTCGGAAAGGAACCTGATCGTGCCGCAACCGGCCGCGCGCGCCCGGGAGATCGCGCCCGCGAAGGGAAAGCTGGGCGTCCTGCTCGTGGGGCTGGGCGCCGTGTCGACGACCTTCATCGCCGGCGTGGAGAACGTGCGTCGCGGGCGGGCGCTGCCGATCGGCTCGCTCACCCAGATGTCGACGATCCGCCTCGGCAAGCGGCCTGAGAAGCGCGCGCCGAAGATCAAGGACTTCGCGCCGCTCGCGGCGCTCCAGGACCTCGTGTTCGCCGCGTGGGATCCGATCCCCGACGACGCCTACACCGCCGCGAAGAAGGCCGGCGTGCTCGAGCCGCACCACCTCGAGCCCGTCGCCGATTTCCTGAAGGCCATCACCCCGATGCCCGCCGCGTTCGACCAGTACTACGTCAAGCGGCTCCAGGGCACCAACGTCAAGCGCGGCAAGAACAAGCGCGAGCTGGCGGAGCAGCTGCGCGAGGACATCCGTGGCTTCAAGAAGACCGCCGGGTGCGACCGCCTGGTGATGGTGTGGTGCGCCTCGACGGAGGTGTTCATCACCCCGGGCCCGGCGCATCAGAGTCTCGCCGCGTTCGAGAAAGCGATGGAGCAGAACGATCCCGCCATCGCCCCCTCGATGCTGTACGCCTGGGCCGCGCTCATGGAGGGCGTCCCGTTCGCCAACGGCGCGCCCAATCTCACCGTGGACGTCCCGGCGCTCGAGAAGCTCGCCGAGGAGCGGCATCTGCCGATCGGCGGCAAGGACTTCAAGACCGGGCAGACCATGATGAAGACCGTGCTCTCGCCCGCCTTCAAGGCGCGGATGCTCGGCGTCGCCGGCTGGTACTCGACCAACATCCTCGGCAACCGCGACGGCGAAGTCCTCGACGATCCCGAGTCCTTCAAGACGAAGGAGGAATCCAAGCTCGGCGTCCTCGAGTACATCCTCCAGCCGGAGATGTATCCCGAGCTGTACGGGAAGGTGTACCACAAGGTGCGGATCAACTACTATCCCCCCCGCGGCGACAACAAGGAAGGGTGGGACAACATCGATATCTTCGGGTGGCTCGGCTACCCGATGCAGATCAAGGTGGACTTCCTGTGCCGCGATTCGATTCTCGCGGCGCCCCTCGTGCTGGACCTGGCGCTGCTCTTCGACCTCGCGCACCGCGCGGGGCTGTCGGGGATCCAGGAGTGGCTGTCCTTCTACTTCAAGAGCCCGCAGGTGGCGACGGGGCTCTATCCCGAGCACGACCTGTTCATCCAGCACACCAAGCTCAAGAACACCCTCCGCTGGATGATGGGGGAAGAGCAGATCACGCACCTGGGCATCGAGTACTACGAGAAGGTATGACGCCGGCGCAGATCGCGGTCACCGCGGCCGGGGCCGCCGCGATCGTGTGGGTGTTGTGGTACTTCCTCTTATCCCGCCGCCCCGCCGCGGCCGCCGCGCTCGCCGGTCAGAGTGGCGTCCAGGAGATCCGCGTCCTCGTCAAGGGCGGCTACACCCCCGACACGATCCTCGTCCAGGCCGGCAAGCCGGTGCGGCTGCAGTTCTATCGCGACGAGACCGCGGACTGCTCGGAGCGCGTCGTCTTCGACGCGTTCGGCATCAACCAGACGCTTCCGGCGTTCCAAACCACGACCGTGGAGTTCACGCCCAACACGCCGGGGGAGTTTCCGTTCCGCTGCGGGATGAACATGCTGAAGGGCCTGCTCGTCGTCGAGCCGGCGGACGCGAACCGGAAGGCCGCCTCGTCGCCGCACAAGTTCCATGGCTAAAGCCCGCATCGTCCTCCCCATCGAGGGGATGAGCTGCGCCTCCTGCGCCGCCACGGTGCAGCAGGCGCTCCAGGAGCTGAACGGCGTCACGCAGGCCGCCGTGAACTTCGCCACCGCCCGCGCCGCCGTGGACTACGACGACACGCAGACCAACGTCGCCCAGCTCGTCCAGACCGTGCGCGCCGCCGGCTACAACTGCGGCAAGGCGGCCGTCACCATCGCCATCGCGGACCTGCATTACGCGCCGAGCGTCGCGCCGCTCGAGCAGGAGCTGGCCCGCGTCCCCGGCGTGATCAAAGTCGCCGCCAACCAGGCGACCGAATCCGTCACCGTCGAGTACGTGCCGGGCGTCACGACCGCCGAAGCGTTGGAGCGCGCCGTGGAGGCGGTGGGGTTCCGCGTCGCGGCGCCGATCGCCGCCGAGGATCCCGTCGAGCGCGAGCGCCTGGCGCGCGCCCACGAGATCCGCGAGCTCGGCTGGAAGTTCACCGTCGCCGCCGTCGTGGCGGTGCTGGCGATGGGCGGCGCGATGCTGCTCATGGCGGACCGGCCGATGGATACCTTCAAGCAGTTCGACCTGCTGGGCCGCCTGCTGATGCCCCTGGCCGTGCGGCTGCGCGACTGGGTCGCCGGGCAAGGGTGGACGCCTGACCCTGTCTGGATAAAGGTCGGCCTCGCGGTGCTGACCCTGCCCGTCGTCGCCTGGTCGGGGCAGCAGTTCTACCGGGGAGCGTGGAGCGGCTTCAAGCACCGCACCGCCGATATGAACACGCTCATCGGCGTCGGGACGGGCGCGGCGTACCTGTACTCCCTCGTCGCCACATTCTTCCCCGGGCTGTTCGTGCGCGCCGGCCTCCCCGCCGACGTCTACTACGAGGCGGTCGCGGCGATCATCGCCTTGATCCTCCTCGGCCGCTTGCTCGAGGCGCGCGCCAAGGGCCGCACCTCCGAAGCGATCCGCCGGCTCGCCGGACTCCGCCCCAAAGCGGCGCACGTCCGCCGCGACGGGAAGGAAACCGACATCGCCGTCGAGGCCGTCGAAGTCGGCGACGTGGTGATCGTCAAGCCGGGCGAGCGCATCCCCGTGGACGGCGTCGTTACCGAAGGCGCGTCGGCGGTGGACGAATCGATGCTCACCGGCGAGCCGCTGCCGGTCGCCAAGAAGCCGGGCGACGAGGTCGTGGGCGGCACCGTGAACACCACGGGCAGCATCACGTTCCGTGCCACCCGCGTGGGCAAGGACGCAGCGCTCGGCCAGATCATCCGCATGGTGGAGGACGCTCAGGCCAGCAAGGCGCCGATCCAGGGGCTCGCGGACCGGATCGCCGGCGTATTCGTCCCCATCGTCCTCGTCGTGGCGATCGGCGCATTCGTCGTGTGGTTCGACGTCGGGCCCCCACCGGAAGTGATCTTCGCCACCGTCGCCCTCGTCACGGTGCTCATCATCGCCTGCCCCTGCGCGTTGGGGCTCGCCACGCCCACGGCGATCCTCGTCGGCACCGGACGGGCGGCCGAGTTCGGCATCCTGATCCGCGGCGGTGAAGCGCTGGAGCGGCTCAGCCGCGTGCGCACGGTGCTGCTCGACAAGACCGGCACGATCACCGAGGGGAAGCCGACGATCACGCACATCGTCACGGCCAAGAAGCCCGACGGCACGCCGATCGCGCCGGCCGAGGTGCTCAAGTGGGCCGCGTCGGTGGAGCAGCGCTCCGAGCACCCGCTCGCGGTGGCGATCCTCAAGGCCGCCACGGACAAGCAGGTGACGCTGCTGCCGGTCGAGAAGTTCGCCGCGATGGAAGGCCGCGGCGTGCGCGGCACCGTGGACCGGCGCATCATCGAGGTGATCTCCCTGCGGCACGCGCGCGAGCGCAGCCTCGAGTTCGGCAGCCTTGGCCAGGACGCCGACCGGCTGATGACGCAGGGCCGCACCCCGGTGATCGTGGTCGTCAACAACACCGTGTATGCGGTGATCGCGATCTCCGATCCCATCAAGCCCACGAGCAAGGAGGCGATCGAGCGGCTGCGTCGCTTGGGGCTCACCGTCGAAATGGTGACGGGCGATTCCCGCAAAGGCGCCGAGGCCGTGGCGCGCGAGGTCGGCATCGACGAGGTCCTCCCCGAGGTGCTCCCGTCCCAAAAGGCCGACCTCGTCAAGAAACTGCAGCGCCGGGGCCTCGGCGTGGCGATGGTGGGCGACGGCATCAACGACGCGCCGGCATTGGCGCAGGCCGACGTGGGGATCGCCATCGGCACCGGCACCGACATCGCGATGGAGGCGTCGGATGTGACGTTGATCCGCGGCGACCTGCGCGGCGTCGTGACGTCGCTCCTGCTGGCGCGGCGCACCATGCGCACCATCCGCCTCAATCTCTTCTGGGCTTTCATTTATAATGTCGTGGGGATTCCGGTCGCCGCGGGCGCGCTCTACCCGTTCACGGGCGTGCTGTTGTCGCCGGTGCTGGCGAGCGCGGCGATGGCGTGGTCGAGCCTGTCGGTGGTGTTGAGCAGTCTGACGTTGCGGCGCTTCAAGCCGGCGTGGGCGCACCCATGAAGTACTTCCATCGGACGAGTGCGAGTCCGGACCAGGTGCTCGAGACGGCGAAGACGTTCTTTGGCTCGCGCCTGGTGCCGGCCGAAGAAACGCCGCGGCGGCTCGCGTACCGCGGCACCGTCGGCAAGCTCACGGTGAGCGCGCTGCCGGAGGGCGGCCACTACACCTACGTCGAGGTGACGACCGATCAGGTCGGAGAATCGGAGCTGGACAAGCTCGCCAAGCGGTTCCTCAGCGAGGTGCACCGCACGGTCGAGCCGGGACACGAAGTGCGCGGCGCGTACTAGCCCGCGAGCTTCGCCGTGTAGCCGGCCTTGGCGACCGCGGTGATCAAGTCCGTGGCCGTCACGGCATCGTCGTTGAAGTCCACCTCGGCTTCGCCGTCCTCGAGATCCACGATCGCGGTGTACACGCCGCTCACGCCCTTCAGCGCCTGCTCGACCTTCAGCCGGCAGTGACCGCAGGTCATCCCGCGCACGGACAGCTTCGCGTTCGCCATGGAACCTCCGTCTCAACTATAATTTAGCCATGACTTCCCGCATCGTGCCCGCCACCCAACCGGGTCATCCCGCCATCCCGGCGGAGTTGGAGCGCGCCCAGCTGCTGGAGATCTACTACTACCTCCGCCTCACGCGCACCCTGGAGGAGCGGCTCACCGCCCTGTACCGGCAAACCAAGGTGATCGGCGGGCTGTTCCGGTCCCTGGGCCAGGAGGGCGAGTCCGTGGCCTCCGCCTACGCGTTGGAGCGGGGCCGGCACCGCGACCTGCTCTCCCCGCTGATCCGCAACCTCGGCTCGATGCTGGTGATGGGCGCGACGCCGCTGCAGATCCTGCGGCAGTACATGGCCAAGGTCGAGGGCCCCACGCGCGGGCGCGAGCTCAATATTCACTTCAACGACCTGGAGCTGGGGTACGTGGGCCAGATCTCCCACCTGGGCGACATGATCCCGGTGATGGCGGGGATCACCCTCACGTTCAAGCTGCGCCGCGAGCCGCGCGTGGGCCTCGTGTACATCGGCGACGGCGGGACCTCCACCGGGACGTTTCACGAAGGGCTGAACTTCGCCGCGGTGCAGCGCTGTCCGCTCGTGGTCATCGGGGAGTACAACCACTGGGCCTACTCGACGCCGCCCGCGAAGCAATTCGCCGTGACGCATCTCGCCGAGAAGGCCCAAGGGTACGGCATCCCCACCGTCACGGTGGACGGGAACGACGTGCTCGCTGTGTACGCGGCGGCGAAGCATGCGGTCGAGCGTGCCCGCCGCGGCAAGGGCGTGCACTTCATCGAAGTGAAGACGTACCGCCGCAAAGGGCACGCCGAGCACGACGACCAGCACTACGTCCCCGAGGACGAGCTGGAACGCTGGGCGAAGGAGAACGACCCCATCGATCGCTACGCGAAGCAGCTGATCGAGAACGAATGGGTCGAAGCGGCGGAGCTCAGCGCCACGGACCACCGGATCCGCGACGAGGTGGACCGGGCGACGGACGCCTGCGTCGACGAGCCGCTACCCGCGCCGGAGACGGCGCTGGGCGGCGTGTACGCCGATCCGGCCGACACCGAAAAACTGTGGTTCCGGCTGCTGTGATCCGGCGCGCCGCGGCAGGCGGACTCCTGGTGCTGCTGGCGACGCGCGTGCGCGTCGGCGCCGGCGGGGGAGGTCGCTGACGTGGCCGAGATCACCTACCTCGAGGCGATCCGCCAGGGCCTGTGGGAGGAGATGGAGCGCGACGAGCGGGTCTTCATCCTCGGCGAGGACGTCGGCGCCTATGGGGGCGCGTTCAAGGTCACCGACGGGTTCCTGAAGCGCTTCGGCGAGTCGCGGGTGATCGACACGCCGATCTCCGAGGCGGCGATCGTCGGCGCCGCGGCCGGCGCGGCGCACATGGGCCTGCGGCCCGTGGCCGAGATGCAGTTCATCGACTTCATCTCCTGCGCCTACGACATGCTCACGAACTACGTGGCGACCGCGCGCTACCGGGCCGGGCTCGCGACGCCGATCGTGGTGCGCGGGCCGTGCGGCGGGTTCGTGCGCGGCGGGCCGTTCCACTCGCAGAACCCCGAGGCGGCGTTCTTCCATACGCCGGGCCTGAAGATCGTGGCCCCCGCGACGGCAAGGGATGCCAAGGGCCTGATCAAGGCGGCGATCCGCGACGACGACCCCGTGCTCTACCTCGAGCACAAGTGGCTGTACCGCCGCATCAAAGAGTCGCTGCCCGAGGGGGAAGAGATCCTGACGCCGATCGGCCGCGCGCGCGTGGCGCGCGAGGGGCGGGACCTCTCGATCGTTACTTACGGCGCGATGGTATGGAAGTCGCTCGAGGCGGCCGAGCAGCTGGACCAGGACGGCGTGTCGGTCGAAGTCCTGGATCTGCGGACACTGCTGCCGCTCGACGACGCGGCGATCGTCGCCACGGTGAAGAAGACCAACAAGCTGCTGATCGTGCACGAGGACACGCGCACCGGCGGGCTCGCGGGGGAGATCGCGGCCCGGATCAACGAGCAGGCGTTCGAGTGGCTCGACGGGCCGATCATGCGCGTCACGGCGCACGACGTGCCGCTGCCGTACGCGCCGACC